>JAAHTH010001385.1_pt1 | contig 21362 bp, 8 predicted proteins | sample 6116091 | NCBI WGS metagenome assembly JAAHTH01 (sample SAMN13939990, study PRJNA603662) | sponge metagenome | isolation source: marine sponge | host: Mycale hentscheli | place: New Zealand | collected 2006 | reverse complement strand
CCCCCCCCCCCCCCCCCCCCCCCCCCCCCGCCCCGCCCCCCCCCCCCCCCCCCCCGGCCCCCCCCCTTGCCGCTACCGGCAACCACGTCACGGCCTTGATCAAAGGTCCAGCCTTCTGCCCCCATGAAAGCATTCACGATGGAAATGGGAACCATCTCCTCCAATCCCTTTAGTTTACGGAAAATCAAAGTTCGGTGAGCCCAGGGGCAGGCCAGTGAAACATACAGATGATATCGGTCCTGCTCCGCTTTGAAACCACCCTCCCCACTCGGTCCCGGCTCTCCCATTGGAGTAACCCAATTGCGAAAAGCCGCACTCTTTCGAACAAACTTTCCTTTTGTTGACGTTGTGTCATACCAAACATCTTCCCATTTACCTTCAACCAATTGTCCCATCGTTATCTCCTGCTATCGCACATTATTAAAACTTCTAATTAACCTTCTATTTGACCGCTTTATATTCTGCTATGCCACGCTCTAAAACTGACCGCTTTGATAATCCCGCACCGCCTGCATTAGCTCCGCTCGGGTATTCATCACAAAAGGGCCGCCCCGGGCAACCGGTTCATCCAACCGACGCCCGGCAACCAACAACAGATGAGTCCCATCCATCGCGCCCTCAAGTTCCACCCTACTTCCTTCACCAAGCACACCCAACTCTCCCGGATTAAGAATATGCTGACTCTCTGATTCATTGCCAATGACCCCGATCTGTCCTTTGATCACAAATACAAATGCACTATGACCAACCGGAATCGACTCACCAAAACGAGAAAACCTGCCTAATCGGACATCCAGATACAATGGTGAAGTAATGACATCCCTAACCGGCCCCTAGGTTCCCAGTTCAGTGGTGCCTGTAATTACCCGAACTTCCGCTCCTGTTTGCCGGTTTTCTACCGGGATCTCTGACGCTGAATACTCCCGATAGCGAGGTTCGCTCAGCTTTTCACTACTGGGTAAATTCACCCAAAGCTGAAAACCATGGAGTAGCCCACCTTCCTGAACCGGCATCTCGGAGTGGATAATTCCTTTCCCAGCGGTCATCCACTGCACACCCCCAGGGCCGATAATGCCAGTACGTCCGGTGTTGTCCTCATGACGCATTTCCCCCGCCAGCATATAGGTCACTGTTTCAAACCCTCGATGAGGATGAGCAGGGAAACCTGCGATATAGTCATCCGGATCATCGCTGGAGAAACTATCCAGCAACAGAAACGGATCCAGCATATCTAAATCCGGAGAACCAATAATTCTAGTCAGGGTGACCCCAGCCCCATCCGTTGCCGGTATGCCCTTAGAAACAAGGATAACCTCACGATTTTCTACATGACTATTCATTTTTTCCCGCCCCTTATTAACGTGGTCATTAACATGATCGCCTGCGAATTTTAAACCCCATTCGCCATTCGGTTTTCAATTCTGATACAGTTAGCATAGAAAGACAATTAGGAATTCTGGCCACACAATGTCGCCAGTCAGGCGACAGTAAAATCACTTTATGGTCATGATGTAATGGCATCCAGGATATGTCGGACAATATACAGAGCCAGAACCCGAAAGAGACATCATCAGCAACATACTCAAACATAGCAGGATAAGATGCAATAGAAATGGACAGGTTTGAAAGTATCCGGGCTTTTACGAAAGTCGTTGAATTCAGTGGATTTGCCGCCGCGGCCCGGGAAATGGGACTGTCTCGCTCCGTAGTGAACAAAGCCGTGATCAACCTGGAAAATCAGCTTGGCACCCAATTGCTCCGTCGAAGTACACGACGAGTCACCCCCACAGAAACCGGCATTGCTTTTTATGAGCGTTGCGTACAAATCCTAAGTGAACTCGACGAAGCCATGTCCGCAGTCATGGAGTTGCAGGAGAAGCCCATTGGCAACCTGCGGGTCAACGCCCCCATGTCTTTGGGAACGTCTCACATCGCAAAAGTAGTCGCTGATTTCATGGCGACCTATCCGGAGGTTCACGTCGAATTATCATTGAATGACCGCTTTATTGACCCCATTGAGGAAGGCTTCGACGTTACGGTACGAGTGGGCATTGCCGACCCCACAACCAGTCTAATTACCAGAGAGATTGCCCCGGCGAAGCGAATTCTTTGCGCCTCCCCGACCTATCTCTCGAAACACGGTGAGCCGACCCACCCCAATGAACTCAAACACCATCGCTGTCTGCACTATGGACATCAAAAATCCGGTAGCCACTGGCGACTGATTGGAAATGACGGGGAACATTCTGTCGCCATCCACTGCATCATGTGGTCCAACAACGGTGATGTACTGAAAGAAGCAGCTATCCGGAATCAGGGCATCGCCTTACTACCAACATTCATCATTGGCGACGCCCTGCAACACGGACAACTCATCGCAGTACTCTCCGGCTATCCTCCGGTGAACGCTACCGTAAATGCGCTTTACCCCAGACATCGGCACCTCTCTGGAAAAGTGCGCCTATTCGTCGATATGCTTGCAGAACGTTTCGGGGATAAACACTATTGGAAAACCAGATAGTTTCAAGAGAGAAAATGAAAAGGGGACAATTTCGGTCCGGGCTTGTATATCAAGTCTCGTATATCAAGACAGACACATCGATTCAGGCATAGCGAGACAGACTCAGCGTTCTTTCAGAAGGATTTCTGACTGACAACACCTGAAAGATATAGACGAACAAAAATCAAGATGATAGGCATTTATTATCAACAAACGTATAATCACTCTAGTCTGGAAAAATAAAAATGATCAGAAAATTTAACGCGGCATTAGTATATTGCTGCATTCTATGCCTGGCTCCTACCACTGGTTTCTCCGATACCAGTGTTCTGGAAATGACGAAAAAGCTGATCCCCGCCATGCTGGAAGATCATAATCGCTGCCGCCAGCAAAACGGCATTGAGTTATCCGATTTGGTCTGGGATAAAAACCTCGCTCGCTTCGCAACAAATTATGCGGAGACGTTACTGGAAGCCAATCGTCAGCTCGCCATTGAAAACACGAAACTGTTTCACAGCACATCAAGCAACCGTCGATCAATTAAAGGCTGGAAGCCCAATCCCGTGGGGGAAAATCTCGGCTATCAGATGAACTCCCGCTGGCAAGATAATATCAATGAGGTCAACCTTTCCAGAGCGATACGACAGACCATCGACGCCTGGTGCGCCGAAGTAAAGTACTATGACTATGATAAAAATACCTGCCAACCTGGACAAATGTGCGGTCACTATATCCCAATCGTCTGGCGCTCCACTACCAGCGTCGGCTGCGGTGTGGCGGTAACGGACGATGGCATGGAATACTTCATTTCCTGTAACTATGGACCCGCTGGTAACTTCATCGGAAAAAAACCCTATTAGGAGCGCTCTTATTTCGGAAACCCTCATTAGAAAAAATCTGAAGACCAGAAAAATACTGTGGAAACGAGCTTTTTTGGCAACGCACCAGGCCTCGAAAATATCCTGGATTTCACCTTTAACATAATCATCTAAAACTATGTATTTCCCATCAAGAATCGACGGCTCTCCGCTGCGAACCAAACGACTACCCAACGGGCGTAGAGAGCTCACTGCTGAGCTGATGGTTGAAGTTGACGGAGAAAAAATCACTGTTCCAGCGGGATTTAGAACAGACTTTAGTTCTTATCCCCGGATCCTACTCGTAGTGTTATTGGTCATCGTCGTTCTCGCCATCGATCATTGCTACCCAACGGTACATTACGAATACTTACTATTTTTCCTTATTCTGTTAATCCCCCACTTCACCCGGGTAGACATCGCTGGAGTGGTCCACGACTATCTCTATGACATTGGCGATCAGTCGAAATGGCAGGCAGACAAGATCTAGTTCAAAATCGCAATTTCAGGGGAACACCACGCCTTTTATGTACAGGCCATTGTCTCCTGGTTCGGCCTCTCTACCGGCGGCTGGGTTGTCTGGTTAAACCACCGAAGAAAAGACAAACAACAACATTGATATTTTATGTAGTCAGGAACAATAACCGGGAGTCCGCTTAATCAGCCCGGAAAACAAATCAGATTCAGGGAGTGCTAAATTAGAGCTCAGGCCCCGGTGATGTCTTATATTCGGGCATACGAAATCCATCTATTCAAATTTTTCCACTCAAGCTTGGTTACTCCCTCTTTGAGAGCGATGTCAAAACTTCAACTCAGTACGATCGCAACAGAGCAGCTCGCGAAAGTCTTACCATTACAGCTCCGGGCGGCACAACAGCACTTTATCCATATCCTGATACTAGATTGCTGGGCAGCCGCCGCAGGCGGTACCTCATCGTCTCTATCCAGGGGCATTACTGACATCGACGAAGTCGATCTACCCAACGCCATGCGTATCATCGATCTGATGGTCGAATCGAAAAACACACCCGAAATTGGATTTCCTAAATCGGACTTGATGGTGGCTGCACGAGAACTCCAAAATCGTCAAGTTCCCTCACCCGGAGAGGGCCATAAAGGCATTTTTTCCGAAGAACGAACCCTGGAAAAGCAACTTACCCAAGTGCTCGAGACCGCGAAAAGAACACTGGAACCCAAAGAAGATTGGGATCGAGTCGCCCATCTAATCACTATACCCCTTGGTGCCAGAAGAAACTTCCAAACCTGGATTCAATCTGTGGAAAAGGCGGGCTTCCCAACAGACCACCCGAAATTACCCTTGGGTGGCGAGGCATTACGCAGCCTTAATCATTATTTTCGACATTTGGTCATCACCATAAATCAAACCCTAATCCATTGCTTTGTCCACTGGCACCAAGGTAGCCCGGTTCTCGCCGACGCCACCTGGGCCGCCAGTAGCAACGCCATGATGTTAGCCAGGAACATCACTCTCCTGCTTGCCGAACGAGGCCTCTCCCCTGCTCCGTTACCCTCCGCCCCCTCTAACCCACTACCTCAAAATATTGCAGGAACCTCAGACACCGCCCTGAAGCACGATCAGTTGCTGGCAGAGGCCACTGGTAGAGCTGCGCAGCAAGCTGCAGGAATGATTAAAGAAATCGTTGAAGAAGTGCCGTTCAAATCAGAATGTGAAAAAGCATCCAACTATTTTCAGCTAATGCAAAACTGGAGCCCCAACCAACCTCTCCCCCAATTGGAAAACCCCTGCATCGGTTTTCAAAGAGTGTTGAACCAGTATGTCTATTGAACGACTATTCCCATGAGAATCGCCTAGAGTCGGAGTCTTCAAGGAAGAAGGCTGCATCACCTCGCCTGTTTTAGGATCAAGTGATACCACCTATTGGTGGCACTTTACGGCAAAGCATCAGTAAAGAGGAGTTATCAACACACCTAACCCATCTTTCTCTCCCGGCATGAGAGAAAGACGGCACTGCAAAAAGTCCTCCCTAAAAAAACGTCCCTTCCCTGGGGAACACTATCCGTCTGTGGATTTCACCCAGGCCGAATCAACGAAAAAAGCGGTAGATCAAGATCAGTACCGTCATGCTATCAAACCTATTGCAGCACAGTGTGCTGTGGCGCAACCGATAAAACACGATCCATAGGGATCCCTGTTTTCGAATCCAATCCACCCATCAACATCATCATGCCATCTCGTTCATCAATGTTTTGGTCGCCATTTTTATCGAAACGATCAAACGGAACATTCAGGGCAACTTGTCCTTCGGCATTAGTAAAGCCCCTGGGCTCATGCCGATCAGGCATGCCATTGCCGTTGGCATCAAAAAATACCAGGCCACCCACAATAGGACTCCCTCCGGCACTCCTTCCACCGCCAACCCAATGCATACCATCCTCATCTATGGTAAATAACGGGAAGTAGCCGATGGTTGACTCCCATACACGCTGCTCGAACATTTCAATATAGGAATCAAACTCAACAAAGAAGTCAAATTTCATGCTGAAGGTTTCCTTGAGACCGTGAGACAGCTGCTCAAGAAAATCAAACGCTCTTATATGGCCATCGTAAAAGGGTTGTGGTGCATCGGGTTCAGCTCCAGGTTTACAATCTTCCGGCGCAGTGGCTTCACAAAGATCTGTCAAGTCGATTCCTCCGCCAATACCAGGACCACCTTCAAAACCACTGCCGACAGCGACCAAATCGACACCCGCCCCAACCTTGAAGTCAATCTCACCGGAAAGCTCATGAACATCAAACACGGTTTTATCGCCCAGATCACGTTCAATACCACTCCATCGTGGGCTACCTACAACCGTGTCTCCACCCGCTTGATAGCTTTCCTCATTCCAATATCGCATATAGATCGAGTTCAACACTCTCCCCACTCGCTCGGCAGCGCCCATGTCCTGTTTGGCGCTGGCGCAATCCCAAACCGCATAAGCTGAATCCGTTCCACAAATAGATTCCATCAAACCGGCGGTGTCTACACCAAACTGGATATCGGAAAGAAGGTTATAGTAGCCCCCGATCTTACCGTAAAAAATCGGCACTTCGGGAACACGAAATTTCTTCTCGTAGATAGGCGCATCCAGCTCAAACGGTGGTGCGTTGATGACAAACAGCTCCGCCGGATCTCCAAAAATCACCTGTAGGATATTGAATGGGTTTTCGAAAATAGGGAAGTAGACAATGCCACTATTCTGCCAGGACTGCATCCGATTTCGGGTTTTTGCTCATACTCGAATTTGGATCCTTGTTAGCATAGGTTTTCTCTCCTTTTTTTGATTCAACTTCCTTGACCGTACCAGAGCTCACAGGCGGACCACCTAACATCCGGGTAACTTCATAACCCAGTGTAGTACCCAGAATCACGGTCCCGTGATAATCCACATAAGGTACTAGCTTATTAGAAACATTACTCAGCCCGCTATCCGATTGAATCGGGGCCACCCGGATCTCTTCAGGTTTGATCACATAACCGTCACTGGACATAACCGGATCCTGCAAGGCTTTGGCGCCCGACAATTCTTCACCCAGATCGACAGACATCTCAATGAGATGAAAAATTTCCGCCACAAAACTCATCCAGTAATTAATCTGCTTCAACATCTCAAGCTGACGATTAGCCTCTGGCGTATTCTTTTTTTCCAGATAAGGTGTCGGCACTTCCAGCAGAGTAACCCTACCGTCGTTATTATAATCGAATACCGGTTCCAGGTTGAGCTCACTAAACACCCTAAGGTCCGAGTTAATGGCATTCGCTATAGGCCGTATCGGCTCAAAGATATTGCTCACATGGGAAAGGGGCTCAACCAGTTTGTCAGTCACATAGCTGCCGAGATCGATACCCAGATCATAGACGCCGAAGATGAACTCTCCCCCCGAGCCAGCGACATCAGAGCGATCAGACACTCTGGCATATTGCGCAATCAACCCAAGCTTACCCACAACACCTGGTAATGGACTCTCATCAGAACGTCCAACTTTGGTGGAAATTTCAGCGAACATCGCCGCATCTCCGCCCATGGTGAATCTAAGATAGCTTCGTTGCTTCTCTCGTTCTTCTCCGTACAGCCAAGTCAGACCATCCTGGATATTATCAGAATCTGCGGTATTTCTGGTTGGACTTCTAAGGGCCGCCTCAACATAGGTTCGGACCCTGGCCATCGGTTGAATTTTACTGGGAGAGGCTTCGTCAATCTGACCCAGTTGCTGCAAAAGTTTACCCTTCCAACTCTTATTACTTGTCTCTCCATTCAAGTTCTCGTCGTTCGTACTGGTTACATCCTGACTACCTGCGAACTCAATACTCAAACTATCATCTGATCCCAGGGTAATAACCAGCTTCTTGAAAACCGGATCCCCTCTGGTCGCGACAAAGAACTCGTCTTTAAACTCTTCGGCAAGGTCTGCGGGCACCTCAGGATCGGCGGAACTCACAAAGTCATAAAGGTCTTTCATCCATTTATTATGCGTAAGTTCAGGGGTACTTTCCCAACCGGGAATACCTTGCTCGGCATAGTCCAAAACAGACTCTAGGGAGGGGACTCCTTTGCCTTTCAGGGTATCCTTGCTTTCGTCAGACTGCGTAATCCGTCGCCCATAGACAGTGCAAAGCTCACCTGCCTTAACCTGATCTCTGGGTGGGCAGGAAATATAACCCATGGCATTGAATGTCTCAGGGCTTACTCCATTCCAATAGGCCAGTTCTGGATCGGGATCAAGAATCAGTTCGCAAATTTTCATTTCCGCTGGTCCCTGGGGCAATCTGCCCAGCATGTCTTCCACACTACCGCTGCAGTCAAGCTCAAAGCCCCCTTCACTCTTATCCGGGTCCCCAGCGACCAGCAGCTCCCGCCGCAGCACATAGGTAAAACTCCCGTCGCTTCCCATGAACAAAGTACCGTATTTACCAGGAACAGGCACACCGCTACCTTCCCAGTCCTGGCCGTCGGCGCCTGCTGGCACCTGTCTTACCTTGTCACGATCGGAGTATTTACCAACCAACTCCTTGTATATCTTTGCGGGTTCAACTTTGGGATCACCTTCGGTATTCGACGGTGGATTCACGGGGTGGGTATAAGCCTGATGAATCTCTCCATTCATGACAAACAGGCGCATTTCGCCTTGAAACGAAAAGTCGCCCCATATTTCTCCGCTGATTTTTGTCACCGGATCAAAACCAATTGGCCTGGAATGAGTTTTCTTACCCCGTTGGAAAACCACCGGCCATTTACTGACGACATACCAGTTTTCGGCAGACTTAGCCCCCCCTTTTTCCGTGATTTTTACATTAGCCTTAGCGAAGCCCTCTTTCCATTTATCTTTGTTACCATTCGCAGTGCTACCGGAATAGTCTTCAAGAGAGGAAAACTTCCAACTCCATTCCACCTGTTTTTTGCTCGTTCCGATCAACTCCCCGGTAAGCGTCACCGTTCCGACATCTGTCTCGACTCGATAGTTTATTTTCTTTTTCGATTCAAAAGCCGTGGTCATCTCTCTTGATGGAGGAAAAGATTTTCCGGCTCCCCCTTCATTCGTCAACACTGTTATCTGGCTTTTCGGCTTACAACGGTATTTCTGGCTTGACTCACAGTCGATCAAAATGGAATGCGCAGTTGGATCCTCCTGAACGGACTGTCCGGCTCTTAACATAATCCATTTATCACCAACACCTCCCAGCTCCAAAAATGACTCAATGGCGATATCTGGGGTTACCATAGCAATATCAAGTTCTGCTTCGTAGGTTTCCCGGCTAATAGAAAAGGGCGTTTCATCCGTCTTCTTCTTTATAGTGACATTGAAATCAACCAATAAGGCATGACCATCTCCCAATTTACCCCCGTAGAGACTTGAAAGAACCCGTCGACCAGTGAATATCATTGGATCATTGAGGACGCTTTCCAGAGCCGCTTTTACGGCCCTTGCTTTCTCCGTATTCGCCTGCCCACCACTCAGGAGGTTTTCAGGGTCAGCTGTCGCGGTAACATGGGTCATAACATCACTGCTCGCTGCTCGGATCCCACCTGGCTGTTCAATGGAAATGGTGATGAACTGGACATCCTTCTCTTCATCGCCATATTCCACATAGCCATGAATCTCATTGAAAAAACTGTCCTCTGGAATATCCCACCAGACATTGAGTCCTTCCATGGTATAACCGGGGTCGACTTCGTTATCAGGAGATGGATACTGATCCGGATCAGGATGGGTAGGAGTCTTCTTCAAATCAAATGTCAAACCTGTCGGCCACATGGCCGCCCCAGCGAAAGTAGTAACTGGATGGAGGTTCACAGGTAAGGCTTCGTCGTCCGAGGACAATGCCGCCAATGCAGCAGTATCTGTCACCACAAAGAAGTTAGGTTTCCATCGATATTCGCCAGTTTCCTGCACGTAGCTGCGGTATTTCATACCAAAAACAGTATTCAAGGATGCCCGCATCCCTCCCCGGAACTCTCCTTCAACCTCGCCAAATCCGGGTAACCCAAGATCACTCTCGAAAGACGTATCGAAGAATTCAAAACCTGCGGTAAATGATAATTTAAACGCTACCTTCTCCGTATCCAAAATAGGTATTGTCATTGGAATCCCTGCTTCACCGAAGATCGCCTCTATCGATTTCCGGAGGGTTTCGATAACACCGTATAGGCTCAATTGTGGATTAGCAGTGATTTCGCTCTCCACGACTGATAACAATCGATCCGCGAAAGGAGGAATATGGGTTTGCTCTGAATTACCCGACTCGTCGCCACTGCCATCGCCACCAGCTCGTCCCAATACCGGCACGGATGTATCGTAGTACCCCGCCTGTAAGGTACCCATCAGCACGCTGAGACCATCAACAATAGTAGAAGGGTCCAAAGCCAAAACTCGAACGCTGGAATGGGAAAGACCTGAATAGGTCACCGTAAGCGGTGTGTTATCTAAAGCCAAAGGCGATAGATCCCCCTCAGCCAGAAACATTGATAGCCCCAAATCGTAAGAGACTCCCAACGGAATTCCATCCGCACTAATTGAAGCCGTCTCGGTATCGAAATCATAGATAGTCACTATATCCACATAGGACTCCGCGCCATTGTCCAGGAAGTAATGAAAACGGTCCGATAACTTTCGCTCATGGCCGGAACCTAGCCCTTCCTGCAATACAGACAAGGGGATTTGATAGCTATAGTCACCAGCACCATCCAGCGTCAAAATTCCGTTAATGCCAGGGATTTTGGTATCGCCGGAGACCGGCTGCAAATCAGCTACGGTATTGAGATGATTGGTTGTATAAAGGGGGTTCGTCAAAATTCGACTACCATTCACCAGCAGATCATCTCCGGCATTGTCCTGCAAATACATGCTGGTCACCACCGGCACAAGTTCACTTTCCCCCACCTGACTGATCGTAAGCTCGGGCTGTGTTTCGTTTTCAGAAGGCGCACCGAGCTGATTCCTCAAGACATTACCAGTGCAAACATCGCCCGCATTTAGATCGCAACCACCATCGCGATTGGCAGGATCTCCTGGAATATAGGCCCGTTTGACGAACCCTCCAGCGCCATCTGCCTCGTGAAGAATCGCGATTTTGAAGCTGTAATACGTATCAATGGCTTCTCCACCACTAACTTCAGGCGTCGTCAGTGCATATAAAAACGTATCCTGTACCCTCCATGCTTCAGTTGATGACAAACCAGCGATTACTGTGGAATCCAATGTATAGGTGTATGCCCCATCTGTTCCAAGCTCAAGAGAGCCATATTTCCCCGTTTTGGTGACAGAACCGGTATTCGTATCCAGCGTAACGCGGTTCAATGCCTGAATTTCTACCGCTAGATTTTGTCGTGTTCCATCTTCCAACTCGTAGGCAAAAACATCCTTTATCCTTTGAGCTTCCGAATTCAGAATTTCACTGATTAAAACACTATCCGATATCAGGGAAGTATCTCTGCGATACGCAAAATCCCCCTTGAAGGCATCGGCTGATTTCGTCAGTGTTAACTGGCCATAGCTGCCGTCAAACACCTTCTTACCATCAGAAACAGCAACGCCGTCTACCTTGATTACAGTGGTATTGAGAGGCTCAGGTTCAGTTGCAAACGAATCACTCGACACCTTGAAATTCAGAGCGCCTTTTTCCGTATTGTAAAAAGGAGTGCATTTCGTCACATCCGTATCGCAATTGGTTAGGGTTGGACTGGTGACAGTGTAAAACACATTTCCAAACCTGGGCTCCAGACTGTCCCGATTCATGCTCAGATTATCGAACGCCCGGACCGTCACCTTTCGCCATTGGTTCCAGTTATGCGGTCCAAAAGTCACGTTGCTGACAAACTCTTCACTTTCATCATCAATGCTGCCTACCTGCACAGTGGATCCATCAAACAGATGATTTGACAGTATCTGGTTATTATAAAAATCGATACTGATATCGCCCTGGGGTTGGGACTTCAGTCCAATCTTGAAACTGTTGTAACTGCCCTCGTCTATCAATAATCCATTGGCCGGCATCACTACCCTCAATCCTATTTTCTCGTTATCAATAATCCGTACTGCCGCTTCCTGATGTTCCGGAAAGCGTTGATCAAGTCGATAAGCATTGTTCTCCACCACTTTCACGATGACCTGCTCGTAACGCATCGCCAACGACTCCTCCGGGGTCGGATCGTCGGTGGAAAAGATCGGAAAACTCACACGGGTTTTACCATAAGGGATAAAAAGCTTACCGGTTTTCAAATCTTCAGTGATCTGAAAGTCTGGTCCAGGGTCCTGAAGACCACCGGTAGGGTCACTCAGCTCGGTCGTCACCCTGGGATCATCCGCAACGGTACTCAATAGCTCATAGGACACGGGCAAACCGCCAGGCAAACCCACTGGCTCAGTGACGCTCAACGTAAAGTAGCCAGGATGAGATACTTCATCACCTTGTAAATCAATTCCCGCTCGCACAATCGGTAAATCGTCATCCTGAATACTTACGGCGATGGGACTGTCCGCCAACGCCACCTGAACCGCCATGTAGGCCGCATCCAGTTCCGCCAAGTCCACACCGGTCAATACAGCGCCCAGACCGAGATTACCGATAAAACGATAGGCATTCATCGCTGATGTGTCGTCAGAGAGAGGGCTGAAACTTGTACCACCATCAAGGGACAGATCAACGCTAAAAACCGGATCACTCAATGGATCACCATCATCGTCCGTGAGACTAACTTTCAAATCCAGCCAATAGTTTTTCTCAGGGTCATCACTTCGGGTGAAAAAGAATCGACGCTCTTCATAAACTCCCACCTCAAGCGGTGTAGAATCCGGAATCGTATAACGGATTGAACCATCCGGGTTCCATTCAAGCACACCCATTTCACCATACACTCCCATAACCGGGTTGCTAAAAAGCACATCAATAAGGGATTCATGGGTATATTCCACCTTATCGTCATCCACCGCCGCCACGGCAACGGTTCGTTCCACATCCCAATCACGAGGAGTAAAAACAAGTTCCATTGACTGTCCAGCCAGATGACGACCATTACCTAATATGGATCCACGCCGTGTAAAAGTTTCGCCTGCCGCTCTTACGCTTGCTTTCTTTCCATCAGCAGAGCTCATACTTCCAGCAATCAATCCCCCTGGTAATCTGATCGCCAGCGCTTCAGTGCTCCGGCTGGCGTAGCCATTATCCACGATAAACGCAAAGCTCTCTTTTGCGCCGTGCTCGGGAACGGATATCACTGGATCCTGAGTGTAGGTATAAAACCCATCAGCTTGCCAGCATAGTGTCCCATAAACTCCCTCACTCAAGGTACCACCGTCTGGCGTACCATCTTCCACTGAACATTCCCCCGACCCGACATCCGCCGCATCTTTGACGATAATCGTTCGGGATACGCCTCTCGCCACCACATGGGAAAGAATTCGTCGTTGTGGAAAGAACGTCAGTTCATCATCCCTTGGCACTAGCCGCAAGGTAACAGGGCGGGAAGGTTGGCTGGAGAGCGCAACCTTCATTGTATTGATCTCCCCTTCATCCGCATACACAGCACTTGGCATCACAGCGGCACTTGGCAACTTACCCATACCAATACGGACCCCTGCTATGTCATCATTGGCAATTGGGCTAGCCTTCAAACCAAACGCACGGCCCATGTAACTATTGTCATCACTATGAGTCACAATGCCGAAATAGACTGACTGGCCATCGTCAGCAATCTCCTCATTCACTGCCTTGAAATACAGTGCAACATCCGTCGCCCAATTGTCGCCGTCAAAAACAAAAGTTTGTTCCTTCTGGTAGAGCGTCGCGTCATCCGTAAGCGCCACCAGACCATGAGCAGGGTCGCTGCTCGCCACCCTGACCAGCACTTCGCCTTTCGGCTCGCTGTTCAAACGAACGTGAAACACCTCTGCCACACCGCTTGTTTCAGACAGATCAAACTCAACTAATGTCGCTACCGGATTCCCAGCGTTATCCGTCACTACCAGTTCGGGATTATCGTTATCCTGGATTTCAATCGACACCCGATCCTTACCCGGCATCCCCTGATAACTCGAACTGGCGATATTGCCTTCGACGATCCTAACTCGCACAGACTCCACGGGCTCTTCAATATCATCATCAGTAACGGACACGGTAACTCTAGCCTCGGTCTGACCATCCGGGATAATGACCGATTTCCCATCCTCGATAGACCTCGCGTGAACCTGCCCTCTGGCATCGCCTTGCAATAAGTCGACGTAACCATCCGCATCCAGATCTGCCATTTGATAAAACCCAATCTGATCATAAACATGGCGTAGGTGAAGATCCCCATATTGCGTTACCCGATCAAGCTCTCTCAATCGATATGCTATGCGGCTGCGAGGAGAATGAACGAAAAAGGGCGAACTGGCATCGCCATAGTTCTCATAGAAGCGCAAACGGCCCACTGGCTGTCCGGGAACGATATCCAGATGATCCACCACCGCATCCGCATCCCCATCCTGATCCAAATCAGCAAAGGTAATAAAATATCCGTTATCTGAATGCGGTAGCCTAGGTAGAAGGGGCTCGTCGATCAATTGCATCTGCTGCCCGTCGAGCCGATAGCGTCGAATATCGCCTCCGTCATCAACGACGACCAGCTCAGAACGAGCATCTCCGTCAAGGTCCACAAGAACAGGAGAAATTCTGGACGATGAGGACAAACGACTCTGCCCCTTGAGAATCACAGGACGGGCAAAAACGCCTTTGTTATTGGCTTTTTTGTTATTGTTTTTTTCGCCGGCTCGATTACGCGCACGATTTTCCAGAAGGTAGAATTTTCCCGTCTGATCAGCTAACACCATATCCGGAAAACCATCGCCATTGACATCTCCTGCTGCAATGGACATTCCTTTACCCACTTTGTGCGGTAATCGGGTTTCCTTGAAATCAATTCTTCCTGATCGATTGACAGCCCGGTTCTGAAGCAGATGCAGGGCACCATTACCTTCCAGCAGAACCACATCTGCATCACCGTCCTGGTCAAAATCTGCCGCAGCAAATACAGAACGCCCGCCTTGAATCTGGCGACTCATAATGTTTCGCTGCTGCGTGGATAGCGTGCCTGTCGCGCTTGCTAAGGTAAAATCTCCTTCACCAGTGGAATCCTCATCCCACTTTGCCTGCCCGCGGATAAACCACAACGCATCATTGACTTTGGGATCATCGAGCGCGATTTCTATCCCGTTTTCATCCTTGAGGTGAACCTCCATGGTGCCGTCCATTCGGTTATCGACACTTGCCTGATTGAAATGCCAATATCCAATGAGACTGCTCTCAACATCATCCTCATTTACAGCCAGCGCATTATTATGGGCATCCCGAATCTCAGTATCACTTCGTACACTACTCCAGATCCGAACATCGTCTATCTCACCATTGAAGTAGTGGTCATACTCATCACGTCCGATAGCATTAAGACGGCCTGGAAATTTCGTAGCGCCGTCTGAACCTTCCTGTACACGTTGACCATTGACATAAAGTTCATGTAAATCCTCATCGATAACGTAGGCGACATGAATCCATTGATTTGCTGTGATCTCTGCTGGAAGCGCATAGGACAATGAAGCACCAAGCGCCTCTATGTTGCGGTTATTCAGCCACAGAATCGCCTTTTCGTCACCATCAACCCTGGCGGTTAGTAGGCCCTTTTTGCCAGAGAAATCAGGCGCACGAACAAACATTTCTGCTGTTAATGTGGACGCCCCCGAATTAAGGGATAAACCATCAACGATCTCAACAGAACGCCCTTCGTCTAACCCTTCCAACGTTGGTATGGCGCCCAGTCTTAATCCGCTATTGCCCGGATCAGCGTGGTCAAAGGTATCAACGTGGTAGAAAACCTTCAATTCTCCGGAGGAGTCTTCTCTTGAGAAAACAACCTCCGCATTTCCCCCATCTTCTGCGATGGTTTGCGGTCCCGACACCGAGACCGTCGGAGCATCCAGATTGGCTATCGCCATCTGAGCAGTGACCAACTGAGGCTTGGTTTTGTAATTCACCAGAGAGACGGTCAACTCCAGATCTATCTCCTCCCTGGTCTTGATGACGAACCTCTGGGTATCTGGCTGACTTCGCGCGTTAGGTTCATAGCTCCATTCAAAGATGTCCCCGCCTTTATCTTCAAGTCGTAATATCCCAAATTCCGTGACCATTGGCTCATCAATACCGGAAACAATATCATTCGCCGCTCCCACAGGGGTGTAGCTAACCACTTCCGGCGTCTCGGTTATGCCCGGCTCTTCCTGGCCTAGCGCATTGCGTAAAACAAGAGCAGGACGACCGTTACGAATAGTGATAGTCACAGCAGCCAGATTTTCCTCATCAGTTGCCATTCCATTGGGGACAAGATTAAACCCACTGATTTTATAGTTCGTTTTCCATGGCATCACCTTGGTGAAAAAACTGGTGCTTAATTCGACTTTTGCGAACAAAGGAAACGGCGAAGCATCACCCGGGATTTCACCAACAAAATCTCCCTCGGGATACGGAAAGACTTTCACGACTTCTGTGGCGTCAACCGATCCGATTACATTGCCCGAACCATCAATCGTCCAACTCCAATTAGATGACACATCATTCGGTATTGCCAACTCCCCATCGTCATACTGCTCAACCTTCAAACCAAGAAAATCATCATCTGCAAACCCAATGCTATCAATGGCCGTGCCATTGGGTTTCACGACATACAGAGTATCGCTGGAAATCTTCCGGGGAAAGGTAACGATACTGAGGATATCAGTTTCATAATCAACTGCTGTCGCATCAATACTCACCGTTGAGGAAACCGGATCGTAACTTCCTCCAACATTGCCAACGTCCTTTGCCTTTACGGTCACCGTCTGCGGTTTGGTCCAATGCGTCGGGTCATCTTCCATGGGGTCGCCATTGGTAAATGTCAGCGAGGAACCAGCGACAAACTCAATCAGGTCGCCATGACTCGTCGCAGTCAACTCCACAGTAACCGTTCCACCAACTGGTGGAGAATCCAGCGAAACACTCAAATCAACTTCCTGATCCACCGTCAACACCATGTCGGCGATATCCGCAGAGATGTTTAGCGGAACCAAATTTGCCGTCATTGATCCAGCACCATATTCCAGAGTGATGTCCTCTCCACTTAGCTTACCCATGAAACCGGAAGCAAATCCAATCGCACTAGTGGTCAAATCACCGGAACCCACCTCTCCTTCTGCAAGGGCCTCGGAGGCATTCAGCGTAATGCTGCTAACCCGAAACTCCTTACCAAACAAATCGACCGTGGTTTCCCCAAGGGAAACCTGGACAGCCGCCGGATCCACTGGAGAAACATCCTCGGCTACGTCAATTCGGATGGGCAAATTGATGTGGGGGAAGTTCAGACTATCAGCAGTAAGTAATTCAAGGTTATCACCCGAAGGAGGTTGCCAGACAATGGAAAGGTGACTCGCTTCCCGTTCATTAACCTGCAGCACTTGTAGCAAATACTGTTTTCCGGCCTCAAGATAAACCGGCTCAGATTGTGGACGGGAACAATTAGCGCCTCCATCATCTGTATCGCAACCCTCCGTATTGTCTATCCAATTCCATTGCAGATCTTCCGGGTAATGGAGAATCAGTTCATTACAGTCAAGAACGAACCCGTCGTAGTCCAAATTGCTACCCGCCAAATCCTGGAAAAAGAAATTGATTTCTTTTCCATCATAATCGGGAAAAACTCCTCCATCTGGATCTTCAGAGCAATTTACTGTATCTACCGTCGTGCTGGGTGCTTTCAGGTAAAAGGTGTTCACCGGTTCCCCAACACCTGGAACACTACCAACTACGTTAGTGTACGTAACAAATTTATGTTGATCACAAACCACTGTGTCAGAAGTTGAATCTGGAAACTGAGTGACGGAATTATTAGCCCCAAATGGCAACGTACCCGTCTCTGTCGCAGTGTACTCAATCGTCCACTCCCCACTGCAACTGCCCGCTGGGGCTTTTTTGCTACGACTGAGCAGCACTTCTGTGCGGGATATCGGCGTACCCCCGTACATATCGCTGTGGTAAATGAAATCGACAGCCCCATATAATTCATCCCCATCGATCCATGCGATGCGTTCATTTCTTGAATCTCCTTCTATAATTCGGAGCTCAGAGTCGCCATCCGAACTCAACGCAAAACGATAATAACCGGACTCCGGTGCCACCAACATAGTGCTGACCCTTCTTCCACTCTCATTACCGCTATCATCAACAACATGGAGTTCGCTAGCGAGCACTCGCGTATCATCCGGGGCAGACTGATAAGCATCACTATTGGTAAATGCCTCGATGGAAGACGTGTTAAGTTTTCCGTCTTCATTGTTCCAGGTTTCCAGAACGAATCCTTTATCAATGGGCCATGGTGTCAAATTCTCTTTTGGAATATCCACCATTCCGCTACCCAGGTCCCATTGAATCTGCAAGCTACCACTATCAGCATTGCCAGCACTACCTTCAAACAAAGCCTCGATAAAATAGGACTCACCTTCGCTCAATGTCAGTAAATACGGCGGAATAGCTGGAATCTCCAGATCCACCACCGCCGCTTGCTCCGTCACGCCTGGCTTGATCAATAGCCCCCCATTTTGCGCCGTATTACCGGCTGGGTTTAACCAAAGCTCCCCATCCCCTCCCGACGCAACTAACGCGAATTCGACGGATTTATCCTGACCAGAGCCGTCTGGCAACGATAGCAGAGCCCGATAACGATAATATTTTTTTTCCTTTAAACCATTCGCATTGAAATCTCCCACGATATTCTGGGCTTCCTCAGACAGTAGCGGAAACTGTATATAAGGACTATCCGTTTCACCATCGGCTGGCGCCGTTTCCAATAACAGACCATGAACATCAGTTTGAGTGCTGCCATCGCCCGCCAATGAAACCAAAACGATCCCATTCACTCTAGGATCACGACTCTGCAAGACGGGGATCAGATTCGCACCGAGACCAAGGACTTCAATTTCTGAAACGAAATTTGCCACATCCCCTGGAACAGGGGACGAGGGCAGATTTTGTGCAATGTTGATCGTCGCCCGGTCGCTATCGTGAATGGTAAATCCTGATTCGCCGTTGTTGACCAGCGTCACCCCGGTGGGGACAGAGTCATTACAAATCTGCATTAACGCTTCCCGGTCCGAAGAGAGAATAGCGTCATCCTCAACCGGATAGGGTAGTCGAACAGTCTGTGAGAATGCAGGGATCGTGATGGTGCCAGAAGGAGCAATACAATCAGCGGCATCAAAAGCATAGTTCAGCGAGACGTCATAGGGCAAAGGTTGACCAAGAGCGACAATAAAACCAGCCTCTTCCGGAGAGGCCTCTGAATAGGGATCCATGACCGGAGTTGCCTTTAAGCTAACGGACCGTTGGGCCAGATCGGGAATATGGCCCTCGTGAACTTCTAATTCTCCGTATTGATCAGCCAGGGACAGTGTCAGTTCAGCTCCATAGATCCCACCTTCAGATACGACTTTTATCACACCATCTTCAGGCACCGACAAGTTAGTCACATCACGGTATGCATACCAATTGGTCTCATCAAAAGTCAGTGTTGAACTTAACGCAAGCCCGTTAACATCAGTCACGTTAACGTTGATACTCGTGCCCCCTTCGGGCTGACTATTCAATTTAACCCGAAAATTGATTTGTCCATCCTAGTTAGGCACTAACTTGTTTAGCTCATGGCCGGTATCAGTTGTATTATCAACTTCTTCACCGGTCACCATGTCTACCACAATCAACTTTTCCTCAAACTCGTTGCTGTCATGAATCGTAATCGTGGCTTCATGCTCTCCTGGCTTTTTGTAATAAAACTGATAGTCATCATCCGGTGTATTGGTGCCACACAACTGGACCGGATCTAATTTGTCGCAGGACTTATCAATAAAGTCTTCAAGAGTAATCGTATAGCTGCCGGGATCTTCCTGAACGGCATCCGGCAAAGCGGAAAAATAGATTCTCGCCTGCCCCGGTGGCAACAACGGAAATTCGTCCGATTCAGTTTCAGACACAGGAACAATAACGGCATGGAAGACATCGTCAGAATTTATACCACTACTGTATTTTCCTGCCTGATTGTAGTTATAGCGATTTGAAAAGTACTGAACACCATGCTCATCCTCCCGGGAAATCGTGTAATGAATGGGCATTCCTCCCCCTAATGCACCATTAAACAGGCCACCATAGACCCGGGTGTCAATCTCCCTCCCTTCGTACTGACTGGGGATACTACTGCCATCCGCACCCCAAGCCAGATCAAACTCGTCGACAGCCCTTTCAAGTTGAATCGTCGCATAGCCCAGCCCCTTGAGATCACTAACGTCTATTTCTGTATGAGGATCAAAATGACCGCTGGTAGGCTCCAATGCATCTGAGACATCAGATAACGTGAGCTTGCTTTTTGATGCGAGAATCCTGGCTTGATAATTAGCATCTTTAATAATTACTGTTTTTGAATATTTATTATCACTCAGTCGGTATCCCTTTCCAGACAGCAATTGAACAGTAAATTTTTCTTCACCCTCAATGATCTGGTCGACATAAGTAACGATACCTGAATCCTCTCCCGGATGATTGACATCGCTCAAAGGGAAGTTAATAAAGATTTCATTGGTGCCGTTGCCAGGCAAAGAATAGTAAATTTGGTCAGGCCAGGCGAAATCAGTCCCGATATTGGAATCAACGCTATCCAGGTTTTCACCATGGATCGCCGTCGTATTTTTTGGATCAAGGAAAAAGAAAATTCGATCAGTAGTTCCCAGGGACTTACTACTTTTGATTCTCAGATAAGCGCGCTCTCCTTCAAAGACTTGAGAGATAGGTTCACCGTCCAGGCCAACCAGGTCTATTTCAACGATTGGCCACTCTGACGGATTGAAACCATTGGTACCAATATTCACATTGGGATTACTTCCAGTGGACCCTATTGGCTCATCGATTTCCGTATCCGACGTGTAATAACTCTCATAGAAAAAATTGTTACCTTTTTGCAACCCATCCGCACCACTTTCCGCGGAATAAGCACTTCCTCCATCTGCTCGCTCACTCCCTTCATCTGCGTTTTCTGATTGAGACGTAACTATCTTTGAGCCTACTCCCTTTCTGGCTGCATTATTGGCCCCAAATTCCGTGTGGATGATGGCTAATTTGGCAGCCAGTTTATTACCTTCATCGTTGGTATCTCTAACGAAAATAGCGCCACCGAAACCAGCACCGCCACCGCCGCCGCCCCAACCACTTGAATGATCTCCGTTGTTGTCCCCTGAAGAAGTAGACCAACCACCACCACGCCCCCCCGACCCACCAGGTCCTTTTCCATCTCCACTATAACCATAACGCCCAGGTTCGCCTTTTCCGGGACTATCATCATCTCCACCGGCACCGCCACCGCCAGCTCCCCAGCCACCACTACCGCCCCTCCCACCGGTACCGCCACGGCCTTTCCCTGCTGCCTCCCCCCCCGCCCCACCC
>JAAHTH010000968.1_pt2 | contig 21382 bp, 4 predicted proteins | sample 6116091 | NCBI WGS metagenome assembly JAAHTH01 (sample SAMN13939990, study PRJNA603662) | sponge metagenome | isolation source: marine sponge | host: Mycale hentscheli | place: New Zealand | collected 2006 | reverse complement strand
TTTTCTTTTTTACCCTCTTATTTTTTTTTCCCTAGTTCTTCTTTTTTTGTATCTTTTACATTATTATAATGGTTTGAATAGATAGGATCTTTCATTTTTTCAATGTGATCTTTGTTTAAATATTTACTAGAAGGAACTGTTTTTTGTATATTATAAATTACCCATCCTAAAGATTGCTGTTCTTTTAAAGAAGATTCTTTTATCATTTTAGTAGTAGAATCTTTTTTAACTTTAATAAAATTTTCTACTTTACCTGTTTCTTTATTAATTTTTTGTTCTCTGACAGGTACTTTTTCTTTAACACTATTATTTTCAAAAAATTCTTTCCAAAATTCATCGTAAATTTTTAATTCTTTTTCAGACAATAAACTTTTATCTAATAGCCCTACATCAATTACTCCATCATCATTTCTTAAATCTAAAGCTTCGGCAATTTTTTGCCTAGTTTTATTCATTTCTTTATAATAATCGTTGTACTTATATTTACGAGCAAAGTAACCAGTAAGTGTTCCTGTAGAATCTTTTTCTACTAGATCAGTTTGTTTGTATTTAGTAAGAAATACTTCTTGTGTTGCAAATAATTCACGAGCAGTATTTGCTGCAAATCTTTTAGTAGCAGAAACACTTTCAAAAATAAGTTTATGAGCTAATCTTATTATAGAATTAGCAGCATTTTTAAAATTACCTACAGCTAATCTATATTTACTAGTATCTGTATGAGCTACTTCTGTAATTTGTTCTGGATCAAAATTAGGGTCTATAGTTTCTCCATAAGCATTTGTATTGGCTCTTTCTAAATTTACTTTACTAGCTAAAACTGCTAAAGCTGTTCCTTTTGTTTTACCTGATCCAATTAAATCTAAAGCATTTGCAATTAAATCTTTTACTTCTGCTCTATCTTTTTCAGAAAAACTAGAGTCATTTAGAGTAATGTTTTGAATATTTTTAAAAAGATCTTCATACATTTCTACATAACCATTTGCTTTTGCAATACCGTCATTAGTAAACTCAAATTCAGAATTTGGGTCTAATGCTTCATTAAGTTTATTTTCAACAATTGTTAATTCTTTTACAGCATCTTGTACAAAAGATGCTACTCCTATATTAAATTCTTCTTTTTCTATTATATTAGATAAAGCTGTAATTTGTTCTTGTAAAGGACCTGTATCTTTAGTAGTTTCTTGCTGCTCAAATTCTTTTAATCTTTTAATTAATTGTGTCCTAGCTTTTATTAAAAATTCTTTTTTAGTTTTTATAGCTGCTTCTGGAGTAGTATTTATTTTTTTCTTATACTTTAAAGGTTTTTTATTTAACTGATACATAACATCAGTTTCTGTCCAACCTTTTTTACCAAGATTTCTTTGAACTTCCCCTAAATCATAATAATCGTCTTTGCTTAAAATATCTCCATTTAAGATTTTTTTAGCTAAAGGAAGAACACTCATTTCTATATCATTTCTTCCAAAGGTATCTATTCCTAATACTCCGTCTAACCAAGTAAAAAAATCACTTATTGTTGCAAGAAATTTTTGCCAAAAAGTTTTAGCATCAGAATCTATTTTAGCTAAACTTTCAGAAGTTTGAAATTCATTTACTATTTCTGCTGCTAATATTTTAGCTAAAGCTTCTTTTCTAAAATCTATTTCTTTATCATAAACATTTTTATAATCTTCTTTTACTTGTAAATATGTTTCAGTTTTGTGCACATTATCCAAAGCTCCTCTTATATTCATAGGAGTGCCTAAAGGAAAAAATCTTATTTGTTCTCCTCCTCCTTCCTCAGTATTATATAATAATTCAATAGCAAAATGAGAAATTTCTTCCGCCATAGTATCTAGCTTTCTATTATCTGCTAATCCTATTAAACCATTAAAGAAATCGGAAACTCCTAAAGCTTCTTTTTGAAATCTATCAGGGAATTTTTTCCTTAAATTTTGTAAAGTATCTACAGAAATGCCGTGTTTTTTTGCCCAATTACTTAAAAGTTGATCTAATTTTTTATTAGCTTTTTCTGTTTCTTTAGATGTTATTTGTCTAAATATTCCATTAGCATAAGGAGAATAATAATCGTCCATAGTAACAGCTCCATTCTTATAACCTGCTATATAATAGTTACCATTTTTACTTAAACGCAATCTATAATCTTCATCTCCTATTCTTTTAGATATTTCTAAAAGCCTAGAATTAATATTTTGTATTTGTGATTCAGATAATTCTTTTCCTTGAACTTCTTCAAAAAATATTTTTTTAAGATCTTTTTTAACACTCGAAGCTTGAGAAGTTTGATAAAAAATTTCTCGATTTACATTACTAGGAATAGTAATCATTTTTCTTTCTCTAGCTATTTCTGCTGCTTCAAATAAATCATCTTTAAAAAAATCTACTATAAATTCGTCTCTAGATAATTTAGTTTTAGCTAGTACTTCATCTATAACTTTAAAATTAGTTCTACTTTCTTCAGGGTATTGTGCAATTAATTTATCATATTCTTTTTCATTATAAAAATCATCATTTAAATAATTTCTTGCCCATTCTTGAACATCATACTGTTCTTTTTCACTTATTTGGTTGTATCTTTTTTGTTTAAGAAAAATAGAAACTACTTCTAAATCTGTTCTATTAGCTGCTACAGCACCTAATTTTGTAGACTCAGTAGTTATTCCACTTAATATTTGAGACTTTTTTTGTATGTTTTCTGGAATAAGTTTACGGAGCTCATCTACTTGTTTTAAGGCTGCTCCAGGAATTATGTATTTATTTAATTGTTGTAGTCTTGGAAAAGCTTCAGTATTATTTTCTTCCATCCATACTCCTATTTTAGCAGCAAGAACCGCTGGTTCTAAACCTGACTGTTCTACTAAATTTAAAAATTCTGGATGGTTTGTGTTTATGCAAGTTGCCATATTATATTCCGTTACAATCTAATAAAAATTCTTTATCTTTTTTACTCATACCTTCCCATCCTTCTTTACTCACACCGACTGCAGCTATTGCATCTCTGTATTTATAATTATAAGGACTTGTTGTGTTTGAAGGGCCTGAATCAAAGATACTATCTTTTTCTTTCTTACTTGTTTGTTCTTTTTTATTTTCTTCTTTAACAACTTTTTCAGGCTTTGCTGTTAAAGCTTCTTTTAAAATCTTCTCTATATTATTAAGTTGAGTAGTAGTTAATTTACTAGCTCTATTACCTGATATGTTCAAAGTTTTTATTCCATTTGTATTCATCCAAGATACTAAATCTTTTGCAGAAGGATTTAATAAAAATGGTTTTCCATTAATTAAAGCTCTTGCTTTAGTTAATTTTAATTCTGGAGAGTTTTTATCTTCTGCAAAATAAACTGTACCATCAGAATTAATTACATTTTCTTCTGTTCTTACTATATAATCTGCAGAAGAACTTTCAGTAAGACCGAAATCAGAAAGTAATTGTTTTGCAGACCCTTCTTCTGTTTTATATCCTTTAGGAGCTATTCCTCCTGTTTCTATTCCTAAAGCTCTAGCTACTATAAGGCCTAATGTATCTACTCCAGTTTGTCCTCCACTTATAATTTTAGTTACGGGCAAAGAGTCTTTAACAGTTTTTCTAAGAACAGCAGGAGGATTTTCTTTTAAAGATTCTTCAATAGACTTTTTAGCACTAGTACTAGTAGATCCTCTATCTAAACTATTTTCTAAAGAACTTTTTGAAGAAGATTTATCTAACCAAGATTTTTCAACATCATTATTCATGTCTAGTATTAAAACAGCATTAGGTAAAGAAGTCATATTAATAGGACTATAAGTAAAAACTGATTGTTTTGGATTAATAAACTCAGTACCAGTATGTTCATACACTATATAGGATCCTCTTTTACCTGTAATATTATCTATTTTATTTTTAACATATCTTCTTACATATTTTAGAGGTCTATTAGTATTTTCATTTATAAAGTCTCTATTTTTACCAGAATCTACTAAAAGATTTCCTGAAAGGTCTATAGCTCTGCCTGAATCAGCTGCTCTTACAAACTCTCTTACATTGCTTTCTGGAGTTAATTTTTTAGCTTTTTTCCCAGTTATTGCTTGAGCCTGAGTTGTTTTAACTAAACCAGGTGATTTACCAAATGCTTGTATAAATTGTTTTTTAAATCTTTCTACATTAACTGCTAAAGAAGATTCTTCTAAATTATTATCTTTTAATCCATCAAAAATAGTTTTAATATGCTGATTAAAAGTGATTCCTGAAGGAGTTAAAGTTGCTTGATATTCATCTCCCCAAAAATATGGAGGTATTAAATCAGCTAAACTATAAGGCCCATAACCGTATCCATTATTAAAGAAACTGTATTTAACTAGATCTAAGGCAAAATCTTTAATAACAGGATTGTCAGAGGTCAACATTTGTTCCCAGATAGCTTCAGTAGTTTGAAAATCTTCTTTACCTTTTCCGCTTTTATAATAATGTATTCTTTTTTCCAAAGGCATATTTTTTTCTGTACCTTTTATTTCTAAAGAATTTAAGAATCTTAAAATAGCTTTTCTATTATCTATTCCTTCTACATTATCATTTACTGCTTTACTTAGTTGAGAATTAGGATTGTTAAGAGCATTTCTTAATTTTCTAAGTTTAGTAGGAGTATTTAATATTATGTCTTTGCTTTGAGAAGCATCGAAAAAAGGAAAACTAGTAGCAATATAATTTGTAAATTGTTGATCAATTAGTCTAGCATGCTTTTCACTTATTAAGCCACTAGATTTCAATTCATCTGCTAATTCTTGTTTTAAGTTTCCTAAAAAAGAATAATTAAATCTACCATTATTTTCATCATATGTTCCGACACTAGGATATACTTTTTCTGAAATTTCTGATGTAGGTTTTAATATTCCGTACTCGTTAAAACTTGGTATCATTATTTGAGTAGTAGACCTACCAGGAATAAATATTTCAGAAAGGCCTAATATGTAATTAGGAGTTTCTGGATCTTGTTCTTTCTGTACTAATTGTTTTTGTTTTTGAATTATAGTAAAATTTTCTGCATTAGTAGGATTTAAAGATTGAGTATCTACTCTAGATGCTTGTACTCCTACTCCTAATTCGCTACCTATGTTATATAATTTTTCAAACAAAGTTAAAGCTGTAAGTTGTCCTAGTAAAAACTGAACATCTTGTACTTCTGGTTCTACTAAATTATTTTCTAATATTTTTGTATCTAATGTTTTAGCTAAAGCTTTATCTACTGCTTCATATATTTTTTTATATTCTATAGGATTAAGGGAAGCTTTTTGAATTTTTTGAACAAGATCTGCTTTCATTTCAAAAATCATTCCTCCAGGATTAAAAGTTCCTGGGTCATTAAAGAAATTTCTTGTTAACTCAAGTATAACAGGTTGATTAATTAAAGCATAAGTAAATTGTTCAGGGACTCCTAATCTATCAGAAAGAGCTACTGTATCTGCTGTAAAATAATTAATATTTAAAAATCCTGCTAAAGGTTCTTTAGCATTATCAACAACAGCGGCATCTTTTATAGCTAATGTTCTAGAAATTCTTACTTTAGTTTCTTTAACAATTGATTCATTTAAACTAATATAATCTTTTTTATTTATAGTTATTTTTTCTTTTAATCTTAAATTAGTATGTTGAGCTTTTGCATGATGACTAGTATGGTTAGCAAATATACCTGTAAGATCTCTACCATCCATATTACGTCTAAATAATTCTAATTGAGTAGATGGATAGTTAATATTAAAATCATTATCTTCATCTAACTTATTAGCTGCTTCTATTAAAGCTTTTCCTTTAAGCTGAGCTTCTTTTACTTTTCCCGCTTTTAATAATCTTATTCTAGAAGCATATGCATGTAAAGTTTCAAAGTTACCTGTTTCTAGAATCATAGGAGTAGTATACTTGTTTTTAAGTATCCCTTTTATAATATCTATTTTTTTATTATCACTAGCTTTTTTACTATTTAATCTTATAATATTTTGACTAAGCTGAGTTTTTAAAAAAGATTTTATATTTTCTAATTCTTTAATTTGATTTTCAGAATATAAACTTTCATCTATAGGAATAGGAGAATAGAACTCTTCAATAAGTTCATCTTGTTGTTTATAATAAAAAGAATCTTTTCCGTAATCTTTTAAATATTGTGCTCTTTTTTCTTTAGCTGTTTCTATATCAAAGGTTTCTTCAGAACCTATTTGCCCAAAATTATATCTTTCAAAATAAGCGTCTCTTTCTTCTGAATATTTATTTAGTCTAAGTTGTTTTTGATTGCCTCTTATACCTATAGTATCTAAAAATCTTTCATATGATTTTGGAGAACTATATATACTACTAGCTAAGTCTTCTCTTTCTTCTTCTGTATTTACTTTATCTACAAATTTATCTAACTTAATTTCACCGTTTTTATAATAAAAATTCTTCATCATAAAGAATAATTTATCAATATCAAAGTCAAGCCCAGCAATAGTAGTAATCTCTTTAGGCAAAACAATTTGTCCTCCCATAGATTGAGGACTAAATCCTACAATTCTAATATTAAATATAGAATATTTATCTTCCGTCGGAATTCTGTTAGCTACAATTTCTAAAAGATCTCTTCCTTCTTTAGTCTCTTGTAACTTTTTTATATCTACATTACCTTTTTCATCAGTAGGAAAATATTTAATAGAAGTCCATGGCATAATTGCTTCTAAAACAATTCCACCATCTTCTATTTTCATTTGTAATTTACTATCAGTTTTGACATCAGTAATTCCGAAACTACTTGCATTAACTACTTGGCCTCCATTAATCTTTTGTTTAGTAACTCTATTTCTAATTATAGAATTTATTAAAGATTGAGTTTGATAAGCTATTTTAGGATGATATAATGGTAAATAAGAAGTAATATTTCCTTCTAAATCTTTAACAGGAGAAATTGCTTGTAAATAAGAAGCACCGTACCCTCTATCTTTAGCTTGTTTTTGTAAAATAGGAATTAATTTTTCGTAATCTAATTCTCCATTTGATTTTAAAAAATCATCTTTTACTTCATTATAAGATCTTTCTAAATCATTTGAAACTATTTCTTGAAATAATAAAGCAGTTTCTTTTCCGCTTCGTGTATCTCCATTTCCTAAATCATATTTATTATTTGAATCTGGATCTAAATCTTGAATTATAATATTTCTCGTTTGAGTACTAAAATTAGACCTATCATCTATAAAGTGAGGAGGAGTTTCTTGCTGTAATCTGTAATCTGCTTTGTTTATTAATATAGTATTTTTTTTACCGTTTTTAGCCTGAAGATTTTTTAATACAAATTCCCCATCAACTTCTTCATAAGAATTAAATTCATAACTATAATCTCCTTTATCATCTATAGTAACTTTATTAGCAACAGCTCCTACTTTGATAGCTGATTCAAATATAGCTACATCAAATTTAGGATCAACGTTTTGTCCTTTTAAATTTTTGCCCCCATTCAAATCTAAATAAAGAGCTGCTAATTTTGGATATTTATAATTATCTCCTTCTTTTTGTAAAGCAAATGCAGGAGTAGGAACAAATTCTGCATTTTTAATTTGTAAAGGAACTCTTGTGCCGTTAACATTTCTTAACGTATAGAAAAAAGGTTTTGCTGGAGAAGCAAAAGGATTATTATTTATAGTATAAAAATCTGCTAAAGTATCTTTCCCTTCTTCAATTCTTTTTAAAGATTTTTCCATTTCAGGTGTCCACCTATCTAAATCTTCTAAAATTTCTTTTCTTCTTCTAAGACTCAACATAGTAGCAGCATCTGTAGAATTATGTTTTTTAGCCCATACTTCTCTAGTTAATCTTTTAGCAGCATCACTTAAATTAGAATCTTCAATAGATTCATCAATTGTGTTTAAAAGATTTTGATCAGAAATTTCTTCTATATCATCTAAAATAACTGCTTCTAAATTACCGTCACTTAATGTATAAGTACCTGGACTAAAGAGTTGTTTAAATCTTTTTTGCATATCAGTAGTGCCCTTATAAAAAGCTCCGTCTCCTGCGAATAGATTATTAAATTGTGTATTATAATAAAATTGATTCATTAAATACAATTTTAAAAACTCTACATTTTCTATTTTACTAGAACTAGTTATCCTAGTATCTATTACTCCTTGATTAAATAATACACTACCGTCATCCCCTACACTTCTTATGATACCTTTCTTTTTTAATTCTGAAATTTCTTTATTAAAAAATCCTCCTTCTTTAGTAATATCTTCTGTTAAAAATTCTTCGATAGCTTTCCTAATACCTGCTTCATTAAAACCATTTTTCATAGTAGCTATTCCTACTTCAGAATCATTTAAAAAACTAAGAGTATTCCACTTTTTACCATTTTTAATATAATTAGGAATTCTTAGCAATTCATTTTGAACTTCAACATCTTCTTCACTATTTGCAAAACTACTTTCTAAATTTTGAATTTTTAAAATACGTGAATGTTCTGCTCTAGCAGTTTGTACTAAATTCTTTATTACAGTTTCTTTATCTAATGTAGGAGCTTTTATAAAATGTATATTAGGTGAATCTGAAGCTATACCTAATTTAAAATAAGAGGGTCTTCCTATTGAAAAACCTTCTGATTTAAGTTTACTTTGGTTATTTATAAACATAGCTATTTGAGTACCAAATAATTCTTGATCGCTCATTCTACTATAAACTACTCCTTTAGCTTTTCTTTCTTCACGCATACCGTCAAGAATAGTTAAGCTCATATATTTACCTTCTCCTTCACTAGTAGTAGATATCCTTTCGTTAATTTCTGAATCTGGATCAAGCAGTTGTTGTACTAAAGGTAATTGTCTAAGAAAATTATCATCAGATCCTTCTTGAGATAAAATTTCTTCAAGGCCTTCAACAGTTTTAAGTTTTTCTAATTGTTTATTTATAGCTCCTGAATATACTAATGCATAAATAGTTTTACCATCCATATTCTTAAAAGCAAACAATCCTTCAGTAGCTAAACCAGGCTCCATAGCTTTCGCTAAATCTTTTAAAAGATCATCATCTGCCTTGGTATCTTCTTCTTCTATATTTTCTTCTTCTAAGCCTGTTAATCCTCTAGTATCTTTATCTAAATTAGTTCCTTCTCTAGTTGTAAAAGGATTTCTTGGAGCATTATTGTAGATAAATCTAGTAGTAAAACCTCTAGTAGCTTTATCTCGTATTCTTTGAACACTTCCTCCTGATAGAGCTTTTCCTAGCTTTTCTAATTGCGCATAAAGACCATTTAATTTATTTACACTATTTTTAACATCTTTTAGATTTGGATTAAAAATTGCTTCTACTTGTGCAGGAGATAAGTTTACATTATACTTTGTAAGAAATTCTGAAAGTTCTTTAAAATCTAATTCTTTTACTTCTTTTTCTGCTTCTTTTTTTATTTCAGGATCAGTATTATTAAGATTATCTAATAATAGTGTTAATTTTTTCCTAGTAGCATGTATATTTTCATAAAAATTCCTTGCTTCTTCTTGTACAATATTTTGTTTCCAATTTTTACCAGACTCTGCTTTAAATAAAGGATTATCTGTATTTAAAAATTCCGAAAGTAATTTATCTTGTATAATATTATCAAGAGTATTTCTATTAGTTCCCATTCTTTTAAATACTCCATTCTCTACAATAATTGTAGAATAGTATAAAAAGTTTTTATTTCCGATAGATAACCATAAACTTCTTCCAATATTTCTTGAATCGTCTTTATCGTATTTTTCTATTTCTTCTAAAATATTTTTTACCCACGGTCTGTTTATAGTTTTTAATTTATCTATCATTTCTTCATAGCTGTAACTATTAGAAATCTTTTTAATCAATTGTGCAAAAATTTTATTACCGTCTTCTCTTATAAGCCTATTATGTATATTATATACATTTCCTTTGTTCTCGTTAATTTTAGGTATCTGGTTTAAGAATCTTTTTAAAACTTGACTTACAGTTTCTTTTGGATTTACTTCTATATTATTATTCATAGCTACTGCATCTCTAGTAGTCTCTTCTTTTATAAAAGCATCTAACTGATTCTCTTCATTAAAAATAGGTCCTTCATCTGTAGTAGCAATATTATCTATACTAGAAGTTCCATCATAAGTTATGTTTAAATTATATCTAGATTTTAAATCTGCTAGAAATGTTTCTAACAAAGGAGTAGATTCTTTTAGTTGCAGTTTTCCATTTACTACAAGAGGCTTTTTACCGTCTTCAGTTCTAGCTAAAGCTTTATTATCATTAGTATAAACATTTAATAAATTAGATAAAGCATCAGTTAATTCTTTATTGTTTGTTTGTTTAGCTCCTTTACGTAAACCAACTACACGAGTTAACACAGAGCTTAATAAATTTGCTACTCCTATTTCATTTATTATATATGAATCTGATATACTAGTATCTCTTAAATTGTTTTCTTGTCTATAAACAGCTATATTTTCAAATAATAAATCAGTTAAAGTTTGCAAAGCTGCTTCTAATTCTAAAGGGCTATTAAATTTTCTTTGTGGGCTAGTAATTCTTTTAGAAACTCTAGACATTTGCCTAACTGAAGAATCTAATGTAGTATTTTTAAATTCTATTTTATTAGCATAATAACCACTATTTATATCTTGAAATAAATTTTCAATATCTATAGCACTATTTTTACTAAAAAAAACATTAAGCATTCTGTTTAATCCTTTAAAGAAAGTAGGTATTTGCTTTAAATTATTGGATCCAGCATAAAAAGCGTCATAAGTTGGTATACCTGTTAATGATGATTTTTTTCCTTCTTTAGTTACATTTTCTCCTATAGGCTTTTCATTAGCATTAGCATATTTCATAAACTCATCTGCTAAAAATTCTTCTAATTCTAACAAAGTTAATTCTTTTCCTGTCTCTAAAACTTGAGTTTTTAATTGAGTATATTTTAAATAAGCTTCATTAACTATTTTGATTCTATCTTCCATAGGCAATGCTAAATTAAAAACTACATGACAAGCTTCGTGAAATTTTACTCCTGCCGGATCATTCTGTTTACTTAGTAGCGCTGCTGTGGTGAATAGACCAAAAAGTTCGCTACCATTTTTATTTGCTTCTAAGAGCATTTTGTAAGTTTTAGCAGGCAAATATTCTTTTAAAGTTTTAAAATCTTTAAATACTCTTACAGTACCGTCTTTACCTGATTTTCTTACAAAAGCTTTTCCTAAAATTCTTTTAAGATGTTCTAATTCTTTTTTCTTATCCCAAGTTTTTTGTTCTGATATTTTTTCTTCGACTACTCTTTTTTCTCTTACATCACTTTCTCCTAACTCTTGACTGTTTTCAGCTTCTATATCTAAGTCATCTAATTCATCGGCAACATCTGTTTCTCTTTGCGTCTCTTCAGCCCTTAAAACAACTTCATCTAAATCAGTAATACTCCCATCGTTTTCTCCTAATTCTACTTCTGTTGCTGCTTTTGCTATTGCTTTATTTTTTTTCTTAACTAATGCATCTTCTGAAAATAATTTATCAATTATTTTTGTTTGGCCTTCAGTTAAATCAAATTTTCCAATTACTTGAAAAGTTTTATCTTTTGGATTTAATTTAACTAATATTCTATTTACAGGTTCTATAGATCCTGAAGGACCTAATTTACCTTCAACTCTATATACTTTTTTCTTACGAATTATTTTTCCGTCTTTATCTCTCTGCTCTCTTAATGTGATATACCTAACAGCAGTAGTCATTTCTGAGTTAACTAATTTATCAGCACTTAAATCAAATATTCCTTTAAGCTCATCAGGTTTTTTATTATTATTTGCTTCTGGATTAGGGACACCATTATTGCTAGAACTATTAGTAGTATTAGCATTTTTTGGACCATCTTTTCCTAAATTACTTATTAACTGATCTTTAACTACTTTATCCATTAAAGGATCTATTGTACTATAAGAAAGTATTAAATTAGAAGAATGGAAAAAATTACCTTCTTCAGAATATAAATCAGTTTTGATAACATTATCTTTTGCTAGCTGATCATTATAATCTCCACTATTTATTTTAGTATAATCTACTCTGTAAATACTATCTCCAATATATTCTTCTATAGTTTTAGTAGAAGTAGAACCGTCTTGATTTTTTACTTCTGCTACATATTTACCATTAACATTTTTAAATAATGTAGTTACTTTCGTAATCTTAGAAGTACTGTTATTTTTAACTAATCTAACTACTTTATAAGAATCATTTTCAAAAACAATTCCTTCATGCATATACATAATTCTATTAGTAAGTTTTCTAAAATCTTCTGTAACAGATTTTTCAGGAGAATTTTTTATATTCTTTAAACCTTCTTTTATTTCTTTAAAAGACTCAGTATCTTTGATTTTATTAGTAAATAATTTAACTGGGTAAGCCCCATTAGAAGAATCTACAATCATAAAAACAGAACCTACTACACTAGGATCTAAATTAAATAAAGCAGAAAACTGTCCAGCAGACATACTTGCTTTTAATTCTTGTAAGATTCCATAAGATACACTTCCTTTTTTAGGAAAATCTTCACTGCTTTCATCTAAGGCAACACCTGGAGCTGCTAATAAATTTCCATTAACAAATAATCCTTGACTAGTTGCTACTAAAAGAGTAAGTTTTTTATTATATTTTCCAGGTTGTTTTTTTCTAGATTCTTCTAAAACAATTTTAGGATTCCTTTGAACAGGTTCAGAAGAAACAACAGTGTTTCCATCTTCATCTAAAGATTGCGATGCTTTTCTTTCTTGATTTAAATTTTTACCTCTTTGTACTTTTCTAAGTATACTTAATTCTATAGGAACTTTAATAGTAGAACCTTTAGCATTTTTAATTAAAGATTCGTCTAAAGAAAAATCTTGTTTAAATTTAAATATTCCATCACGTATTAATTCATCTATTAATCCATTTTCTAAAATAGATTTAAATTCTTCTTCTGATCTGAATTCGCCATCATAGTAATATTTACAAGCCATTATTTAGATTTTATCAAATTTACGGATTTTTAATTACATTGTTCTTTGCCTATAAAATCATCTCCTTCTTTAATAGGATTGGCAGTAAGTGCTTTTATTATATCTTTAAAGCTTTCTTCTATTACTTTTTCTCTAGCACTTTGTTCTACTTCTGTTTCAGGACTAGTAGTTTCTAAACCAGCTAGCTCTGCATCATATTTAGCATTGATTTTATTATTATTTTTTTTATCTTCCTTAGCTATTTTGTTAGCATATTCTAAAGCTTCTTCAAGTGTGTCAAATCTTTCACTAAGTGCTTCACTGTATGTAAATCCAGTATTAGAACTTCCATCTTTTGGGCTAACCCCTACATCATATTTAGTTTCATAAGCTTTTTGGTTTACTTCTATTACAAATCTTTCGCTCTTATAAGTAGCAACTTCTCCTCTTGACTTGTCTTGACGAATAGGGGTTTTTAACTCTTCTTGTCTTCTTTTTTCTATATCAGCTTTTTTAGCTTCTATATCTTGTGTAGTAGTTTCTTTAGTTTCTGTTTTAGGAGCAACCGTAGCTTCATATCCTTTATATTCAGAAGCTGTAGTTTGTTCTATTTCTAAAAATCCTTTATCATTAACTTTAGCTTTTGCTAAAGTACTTCTAAGATTAATTAATTTTTGAGAAGCATTTTCTTTACGTTTTATAAATGTCTTACCATTCTCACTTACTTCTTCATGAGTAGCAGGTAATCTTCCATAAAATACTTCATTACCGTTAGAATCTATGTATATTATATCAACAGCTCTTATTCCTGGATTTTTATCTTCACTACCATATTGATTGTCAGAAAATCTAAGTTTTACTACAGGATTTTCTTTTCTTATTTGTTCTAAAGTTAAAGTATTAGGATCATTTACTTCTTTCTTATTAATAGGTTGATCAGTTTTTTTATCTTTAAATTTACCAGATTTTCCATTTGTTCTATTTGCTCTAGCGCCTGGTACAGTTTTTTTTGTTTCTGGGTCTATAGGAAATTCTTTATCATTTGTAATAGAAACTATAAAATTATCTGTAGCTCCTCCTTCTTGCTCTACATTATTTACAGAATCTAAAGCGTCAGTCCCACTCTGTACTTCTCCTCCAGAAGGACCAAAAGAATTTTTATTAGTCCCGTTTCCTTCATTAAGATTAGAATTAGGCCCAGGAGTTTTAAATTGATAATCTTCTATAATTTCAAATAAAGTTTCTGCTACTATTTGTTCTATACTAGCGCCATCAAAGAAAGTATCTGTTTCTAAATGTTTTAAACTTGGTATACTATCTATATCTTTTAGACCAGGTATTGCGTTACCTAAACGATCTTTAATTAATTGAAATGCATTTGGATATCTTTCTAATACTTTAATTACATCTTGACTAGCTAATTCACTATAATTATTTAATTCTAAATTTTCTAATATTTGATCTAGTATATCTATTATATCATTTAATTCTTTAGTTTGTTTATCACTTATTTTTTTTCTTAACGCTAATGCTGCTTCTTGTCTTTTTTGATTATTAAGATCATTAGCATTTCTAGAAACATTTTGTGAAGTAGTAGAACTTTTAGCAGAATTAAGTTGTTCTTCTTGTAATTTTAAAGCTTCTTGTATAGCTTGTTCAGTCATAACTTCTCTTTGACCTTCTAAATAGCTAGTAAATTCTTGAGCTCCTTTTACAGTAGTAAGCATACTATAAAAAGCAGCTGCTTTTGCTTTCTTATCTTTTAATTTAAGAAGGTCAGTGACAATTTCTTTAATCTGTTTTTCAGCAAAATTATATTGTACAGGATTTTTTGCTTTAATATCTGCAAGTATTTGAGTTACTGCAAATTTTAATTTAGATTTATTATCTGAAAATTTAGGATCATTAGACTGTACTTCAGTACCGTCTTCTAAAGTTAATGTAGTAAGCTCTGAACCAACAACAAATCTTACAAAGTTTTTATCATTTAAGAACGCAGATAACCCACCTTCTCCTACTAAGCCTCTTAATCTTTCTGATAATTCTTCTTCTCTTTTTTCAATATTATCTGCAGAAGACATTAAAAACGCTAATTGGTTTCTAAGCTGCAGTTTCATTCGTTCTTTTAAAACAAACTTTTCTTCTGCGCTAGCATCTTCAAATTGTTTTTCTACAAATTGTTCTAATCTATTATCTATATTTCCTTGACCACTAGCCATGCCCTGATCTATATTAAGAGCAGATCTAACAGGTGTAGAATAAGAACTAGAACCTAAATACTTATTATTAAAAACTTTATCTACAAAATGTCTTTGATAATCTAAAAAATCTTGAGAAGTTTTTATATTTTTAATTATACTTTTAGTATTAGCTCTAGCAGTTTCAATTATTTTTTCTTTTTGAGCCTCACTGTATTGAAATTCTTTATCTTTAAGAGCATAATTTTCATTAAATTCTGTAAGTCCCATTTTGTCAAGAGCATCTAAATCTTGGAAAATAGTATCTGCAATGCCAGCATCTATTCTACTAGATACGAAATTATAAAAGTATTCATGTTCTTTATTTTTATAATTAAAAATATCACCTTTTGCTAAAGCTTTGTCCATGTCTTCTTGTATAGAAGCACCTCTTAACATGTTTTTAAGACTTGTTTGTAAAGCTGTATTAGTACTAATAGCATTATAAATATTAGCTTGGTTCTCAGCTTCTTTCATCTTAGCCTGTACTTCTTGATACCCTTCATATACGCCTCCGTACCATGTAAACCCAAATTTCTTTTTACCTTCTGATATCTCTTGAGAATTACGCATTCTAACTCCTGGCATACCAAACATACCCATTATAGCTCCTATAGCAATACTATCTTGTCCTTCTACAGATTTAAAATATTCTTTAGAAGCATGAGCCATGGCAGGTAAAAAACTATTTAATATTTCTTTAGAACCTCCAGCAAATTCTGCAGAATAATAATCAGAATATCCTTCTTCAAAAACTCCTTGAGTAAATTCTTCAAACCCTTCTCCTATTCCTCTAGCAGCTCCAGGAAGTATTGTTTTGCCTAAAACTCTAGTTGCAAAATTTCTTTCAGCTCCTCTTGCTACCATTTTACCAGCAACCATTTTAGTACCTGTCAAAGGATTTAATTTTTGACCCATCCTAATCATGCCTTGCCCTAATCTATAACTAGAATTAAATATTCTAGGAAACTGCATCATATTTGAAAAACCTACTAAAGGCACATTAGAAAACCAAGCAAGTTCTCCAGCATTTTCTGCATTATTTTGAATTTTAATTAAATCAGCTTTAGGAATATCTTTTGATAATTGTTCAAGTAATTCTGGTTCAGTAATACTCATATTACCAAATTCATCCATATTACTTAATACAAGATTTTCATATTTTTCTTTTAAACCTCTTTTAACTCCTTCAGCAGAATTAATGTAATTACGAATAGACTTATCTTTAGTACTTTGATAAGTATCTCTAGCTATCAAACTAGATTCATACCCTGCAGTACGAACCATAGTAGTTGCTGTGCCTAATCCTGTTTTAAATTTATTAGTAAGAGATACAATTTTTCTCATGTTTTGTATATCTGAAACAGCATCTAATCCTCTAGCCAGTCTAACTCCTTTAGAAAATGTTCTAGTACCATAAGCAGCTAATCTAGAAGTATTAGCTATAAGACTAGCTCCTCCAGTTGGTGCAGCTAATAGTCCAGCAAGTGTTTCTGTAAGAACAGCACCTGCTATAAATGCAGCAGCAGGTATAATGTCATTATTTATAGACTTCATAGGATTATCTTTCATCCTTGCAAAAAAGTTTTTTTGCGACCCGTCTTCATTAGGCTGAGTGTAATCAAAACCTCCGTATACTACGTAGTGTTCATCTGTCCACTTATCCATTTTATCCCATTCATCAAATAAAGTATTATTGAAAATCTTATTAGCATCCCAATTTATAATAGCACTTCCTACTCCTACTACTAAAGGAATTATACTACTAACAGCTACAGCAGTTTTTCCTAATAATTTTTGAGTAGTATTTCCTAATGCATCAAAAAAACCTTGATCTGCATCTAATTTATCTACAAAGTTTTTTAATTGAACATTATAATTATTTTTTCTAAAATTGTATAAATCTTTTAATTCATCTGCAAAAGTTATTCCTTGAATATTAGGGTCTAAAAGCTTTACCATATTAGAACCATGTTGTCTAATATATTCAGCACGTTCATTAGGATCAGGAATTGCTTTTGCTAAATCAAAAGGAGTGTAGGCTTTGTCTATTAAGTCACTTGTTTGTTTATCAAAACTTAAATCAGTTCCACGAATAACAGGACTTTTTGAAGAAGAAAGTGTAGCTGCAGTTAATCCTGATAAAGATTTATCTTTTTCGGTTTCAGGTAAAATAAATGCATCTGAAGATTTTATATCATCTTTTGCAGATTCTATTATGGGATTACTATCAGGTTCTCCTCCACCATCAGGATTAGATGTATCTATTCCTTTTAACTCTAATTCTTTTTCATCTGCCATAATACTTAATTAGAAATATTATCCATAATATTTAAATTATTAGGATCTTCAAATAAAAATCCATTTTGAAAAGCAATAACAAAAGGAATGTCATAACCACTTTCTCTAGTAGTAATTAAATCTTGTTCATCTCCTGTTCCAAAAGTCATATCCATTTTTAATAAAGCAAGAGGTAAGTTTCTTCCTAAAGTAATATTAGTAGAAGGGAGTTCTACTGATTCTAAAATTTCATCAGCAACTCCTGGTTTATTAGAAGGAATTTTAGTAGTTCTTGTTACTTGTGCTATTATTTTATTATCAGTAGTTGTTTTATATACTATTCCATAACTTGTAAAAGAACCGTCTCCATTATCTTTAGTATGAGCAGGACCTTGAAACTCTTCTCCTTTAATACCTTTTCTAGCTTTTTCAACTAATGTTTTAGCCATTTGAGAATATCTAATAGCTCTATCTGTATCATTAAGTAAATGCAGTGGAGCAAAATTATTTCTTTGTTGTTCTATAATTTCTATTCCTTCAGGATTGTCTCCTGCATTTATTCCACTAATCGTTAAATCTACATAATTTTTTTCTGCAGAAAGTATTGGGTCAACGTTAAGCTTTTTAGAAGTTACATATAATTCATTTGGATTATTTCTTTCAAAATCAGATATTTCATCATCTCCAAAAATAAAACTATAATCTTCATCTGGTCCTATTTCTCTATCTTTAGAACTACTTCTAACTCCATTTTTTACATCTGTAAAATATTTTGCAGTTCCTGTATTTGATTTTCTATATTTAGGCTTTTTTTCGTATTTTAAAATAAGTCTATTTTGTGCATCTCTTCCTACAATTTTAGGATTGTCTGAATAAATTTCTAAATCATAAGATTCATCTTCTTCAGTTATTTCAACCATAGATGATTCTCTAGTAGTTGGATCAAAATTTACTCTAGGAAAATCATTAGGATTATTTTTTACTAATTCTTTTACTTCTTCCATTACTCCGTCAGTATAAGAATTAAGGCCTTCAGTATAACTTACTTCTGGTATTTGTACATATCCTTCAGAACCTAAAGACTTAGAAAGTTTAAATTGATCAAAAACAGATCTAAGTATTAAAGAAGAAGGGTCTGTTGAATTATACATTTCGTTTGTAAACTTAACTGCTAATTCATCTTTATTCCCTGTACCACTAAGATCTATACTAATATTTATATTATCCTCACTTAGGTCTTGTAGGTTAGACATAAATCCTGTACTAGATTCAGTATTGCTTGACCATAATTTAGAAATATCTGCAAGTTCTTTCATAAACCTTTTTTTGCCTCTTTCGCTTTTACCTTCGTATCTTGATTTTAATTCTTCTACAAATCCAGAAAATTGATTAAAACCACTCATGCTTGACATTTTATCTAAAGAACTTTGTAGCTTATCAAAACTAAAATCTTTAGTTCCTATTCCAGCACTTTCTAAAGAAAGGAATAATTCATTAATATTATAATCTAAATCTTTTAATTGTTTAGTTTTTGATAAAATATTTTGTTCTCTATCAGTATATACATTTACTATCTTACTACTTACTTCTCTATATTCTGCAGAAGAAGGAGAAAGAGTTGCCAACTTAGTATTTAACTCTACTAACTCTCCGTCTAATTCTTCTAATCTAGCATCATATTTTTTATTAAACTCATCTAATGCAGCTACATCAGCTCCATTTTTATAAATATCAGGAAGAACAAAATTACCATCAGCATCTTTATATTTATAAGTTTTTGGATCGTTTCTATCCCATTCTTGCTTAGTCCATAAATTTCTTACTCTTGTAATAGTTTCTGTAGCAAGACTGTTAGCTTTTACTAATTCATTTTCTTTAAATAGTTCATTTAAATTACTTGTACCAGCATCAGCATTTGCTTCTTGAGTATAAGTAGTACTTGTGCCTTTAACTTTAGGAGCTTTTGCAGAGTTAACATCGTCTATGCTAATTACTATATCGCCAATTTCTTTTATTTTTTCTTTAGCTTTTGAAGAAACAGCAGTTCCTCCACCAAAGCCGCTAATATCTTTATGTACAAAATCTACTAAATCAGCTGTACTACTAGACAAATCATTTATATATCCTAAAGCATCTGCTTTGTAATAAGCTTCTGCTAAATTTTCAGTAAAAGCTGGATCAGAACCTGATATACCTAATCCTACATCTTCTAAAGACTCGTCTAATCTTTTTAATTCTGCTTGCACTTGATTTTGTTGATCATCAGAAAGATTCTCATTGTCTAAAATAGAAAGCATAACATTTTTACGAGCTTCTAATCCAGGCAAAGAAGCTTTTAATACGTCTTTAGAAAAACTTAAAGGATCCGATTCATTGTAAAGTGCTCTTGATTTAGAATCTGCATTTTGATTGTAAAAATTAATTTCTGCTTCTAATCCTAAATAATCAGAATACTTAGGACTTTTTGATAGTACTGCTGCTATTTCAGCAGCAACAACTTCTTTGTCTTTAGTGTCTATAGAAATTTTTGCAAGTCTCGAAGCTTCTTCTCCAGAAACTCCTAAATTTACCATTCTTGTTATAGCAGCATCTCGTGTTTCTGAAGTCATTTTAGCTAGAGTTCTAGCTTCTGTTTTCATGTCCTCTCTAATATCTTTTCCTGTAACTGTAAACTTACCAGTATTATAGGCTCCTGTTTCTTTATCATAATCAGTGCCTCCAAAATTACCTTTTGCCCAGTTTTCCCAATTTTTCATTTGATTAGCAGTAATATCTCCACTTTGTCTTAACTTGTCCATTTCTGCCCAAGAAGTTTGGTATGAAGCATGATTAGATTTAATAGCTGCTATTTCTGGATTTTTATTATAATACTTATTAAGTTTTTTTAATCTATTTCCAACTTCTCTAAAATTCCCTGTACGTACTAATGCTTCAGATAGATTATTAGTATTTTCATTTAAATTTCCCATAAGTTCGGCACTACGCTCTTTGTCTGCACTTAAATGTTTTACAGAATACTCAGTATCACTTAATTGTTGTTCGGTTAAGTCAAACTTTTTTTGAAGTTGTGATAATGGAACAGCAAAAGCTTCTAACCCAAGAGGCTTATATTCTGTAGTAAGTGGAGTAGATAATGGGTTGATTGCCATGGTTTAATTTTTAATTATTTTTCTTAGCTGATCTATCTTTAAACTTTTTCATTAATCCTTCTAAAAAAGGAGTGTATTCAAATGTTCCAATACTAGGAGCTGCCATAGCATTATATTGAGCTGCTAGTTCATTAGCCGTTTGAGTTTTTTGAATTTCTCCCATTTGCTTAATACCTTCTTGAATAGATTTTCTTTTAGCTTCATCAAAAGACATTTCTAATTGCTTTTGATATTTTTTCATTTGTTGTTTTTGCTTAGTATTATATTGATTTGCTTTAAAATCTAATTCTTTTTGTAGTTTATCATAAGTCATAAGAGTTTCGTTTTCTAATCTAGAACCCGATTGAGCTAAGGCTAATAAATTAGCAGGATTATTATTGACTTTATTTAAACTACTTCTTATTCCGCTAACTTGTCTTTTAATATTATTTAAAGCTTGTGTAGTATCAAATTTAGGAGCATCTAAAGGAACTAACTCTGGAGTATAATCTTTTTGTTTAGATAATAATCCACTTCCTATATTATATAAAGGAGCTGCATATGTAGAAGCAAATTCAGGAAAACTTTGTTTATAATTAAAATTAAATTTAGCATCTTTTATATCTTTAGTATTTACTATTTCTTCTTCTTCTTTTGTATCTATTATTTCCTCTTCTTCTTTTTCTTTTTCTTCTTCTTCTTTTTCTACTACTATTTTTTCTTCTTCGTCAATATTAGGATCTATTAGTATATTATTAGACTCATTTATAATTCTTTGATTTTCTATTT
>JAAHTH010001233.1_pt2 | contig 21400 bp, 14 predicted proteins | sample 6116091 | NCBI WGS metagenome assembly JAAHTH01 (sample SAMN13939990, study PRJNA603662) | sponge metagenome | isolation source: marine sponge | host: Mycale hentscheli | place: New Zealand | collected 2006 | reverse complement strand
TCAATTCTTTGGACGACGAAAGGGCGCTGATGTCTCCCTCATCTAATTCGGACTCGTCGCGTTCGGGAACTTTGACTAAACCAAGATCAGCGACCTTTACTAGCCCCTCCTGATTAACCAACAGATTCGCTGGCTTAATATCCCGATGAACCATCCCGGCATTGTGGGCGCACTCCAGGCCCCGAGCCGCTTGCAAAACATAATTCGACGCCTGTTCTGGATCTAATTTTTTATTGTTCTTGATTAGATCCTGAAGAGATTGCCCCTCTACCAATTCCATACTGAAATAACAATTTCCACGATCGTTACCCATGTCGTAAATCTGAACGACATTAGGGTGAATCAACTGGGCAGCCGCAAACGCCTCGCGCGTGAACCGAACCATCATCGATTCATTCTTAAGGAGATGAGACTTAACAACCTTTAATGCTACTTTTCGGTCTAGTGATATTTGTTTTGCAAGGTAGATCGAGCCCATCCCGCCTTCACCTAATAAACCGATGAGCTGATAAGGACCAATCTCAGCTGGAAATCCCGATGCAGATTCTGCAGCCTCATCTACAGGCGGAGGCAACGGTGAAAAATCGATCGATTTTGTTTTTGGTCGATCCAGCACATCAGAATTTGCCGCCGTATCGTCTGACTGTCCGGTTGCAACCGTCAAATCTAACTCGGGACCTTCTGCTGGAGCGCCGGAGGAATTGGCAGATTCTGCTTGTTCTTTTTCTGGTGGAGTCAGCGGCGAAAAATCAACTGTGTTTGCGATTGGACGACCGCGGACACCGGAACCCGCCGCCGTATCATCGGATTGCCCAGCCGCCAACGTCAAATCCAGTTCAGAATCCTCTGTTGGAGAATCCGGAGTTTCATTCTCACTGGATGGACCACCCTCGGCACCGCCGCCCTCCTTCAGTGCTTCCTCAATCGGAACCAATTTTAACGGCGATACTGAACTGTCCGAATTTCGGACCTGAGTTACCTCAATGTTTGAAATGTAACCAGTATCTAGATAAAACTGCCGGTCCTTATCTTGGCTGATAAAAAGCTCAAACCGCGTGTTACAAAAATTACATACCGGACAAAACGAACCCACCGCTGGATTCGCAACAGCGAATTCGGCACTACAGCGGGGACAGTTTAATCTCAACATGCGGTTCATCGACAAACGAAAATGGACAAAAGACCTAGACTTACGAAAAAATGGAATCGAGAACAAAACTGCGCACACGATTTAATCGCAAAATCTTCCACAGATTCCCGAAATTAAAAACGGCGTATTTGATTCGAAAAATCCAGCTTTCTTTCCGAGTGCGAATAACTCGCCTTAACCCTTCAACCGAACAAACCATGCCTAATCGGCCTCGCTTAGCGGTGCGGCCTATTTTTTCATTTGCTTTAATTCGTTGGTTCTATGCCGAAGAAACTGATTTGAAATTTTGGCTGACTCGGCTTTCTCAGCCGTGCCATAATCCCAAAACTTCTGAATCACTCCTTCTATCTCCGGGTAATCAGCACCCGTATCGCCGATCTTCGTCCGCTTCGCAGCAAGTTGCCGTTTCAGACTTTCTACGATCGCACCGTAGTTTGGATTGTCATATTGGTTTACGTTTTCGCTCGGATCCTTCTTTAAATCGTAAAGCTCCCACGCTGGCGGAGTCCGAACGTCTTTAGCTCCGTAGCCTGCACCATAATAAAAGATGAGCTTGTAGTCTTTGGTTCGGATTCCAACATGTCCCGGGTTGTCATGGTGAGCCATGTGCATCCAATACCGATAGTAGGCAGATTGCTTCCAACCTGGCGTTTCTTTTCCCGTTTCACAAATTTCTTTAAAACTCTCCCCCTGCATATAGTCCGGAGTTTTCACACCAGCAAAGGCTAACATGGTTGGTGCGAAATCGACATTCTCGATAATCGCATCGGTCTTTAAGCCAGCAGGAATCGATTTTGGATAGCGAACCAAAAACGGCATGCGCTGAGACTCTTCGTACATCCAGCGTTTGTCTTGATAGTCGTGCTCACCAAGCATGAATCCTTGGTCTCCAGTGTAGATAATCAACGTATTATCCAACTGCCCGATTGACGTTAGATAGTCAAACAATCGTTTTAGATTATCATCTACGCCTTTGACACAACGCAGATAAGCCTTGAGATATACGTTATAGGCGGCTCGCTTTGCTTCTTCGTCAGATAGTTCGGGATCAATCTTAAAATCCGCAGCGTAACTACGCCTGGGGTTTCTTCTACCAATTGAGGTTCCAATGTGTGGAACAAGTTCATCGTTTTCACCGCGCGTCGCGAGAGAACCAAAATTCGGATCTCGCTTCCACATGTTTTCAGGTTCTGGAATTTCAGTATCCGCCAAATAAGACTCATATCGAGGTGCATATTCAAAATAGTCGTGCGGAGATTTGTAGTGATGCATCAAAAAGAACGGGCGCTCCCGATCCCAACCCTCTTTCAACCAATTGATTGTTAAGTTGGTGATTGCATCCACCGAATGCATCCCTTCAAACTTGATTGTATTTTTAGGCCACTTTTGGTCACCCCGAACTCGAAACTCCGGATTAAAATATTTACCCTGCCCTGGCAAAACACAATAATGCTCAAATGCACCGGGCTCCATTTTCAAATGCCATTTTCCAATCATCGCGGTCTGGTACCCGGCCTTTTTCATCTCAATCGCGAGATATTGTTGGTCGGCCGGTACTTTTCCCCGAAGGTCATATACACCATTTATATGGTTATACTGCCCAGTCAGAACGCAAGCTCGACTTGGAGAGCAAATTGAGTTTGTACAAAATGCATTTTCGAACATGACTCCTTCACGCGCAAGTCGGTCTATCGTGGGCGTAGGATTAAGACCAGCTAATCGACTGCCGTATGCTCCCACCGCTTGACTGGTATGATCATCAGACATGATGTAAAGAACATTTGGCCGTTCGTCGGCACTGGCGTCGACTAACAAAACAGAGGCAATTGTAAGAAAACAAAAGACGGCCGCAAAACCAGTTACCTTAATTGGCATGAATAACTCCACAGACGGTTTGCAATAAAAGAATTTATTGTAGGGCGAATCGTAGACTTCGTCTACAAAATGACGCAACTCAAATTCCCTCGATACCGGAATGTGAGCAGGCCTGCCAGCTAAAACGCGACGCCAATCTTAAACCGAGACTTAAACCGCAACCCAACTGCAAATTAGAGCTCGACTTGATCCAAACGGCGTGCGGAGTCTGCCATTCCATACACCTGAGCAAGTTTCATCAAAGCCCCAACAAGTTGCTCCCGGGGTTTCAACTTAGATTTCTGCCCCAGCTCCGATTTCAAGTACGGAATCGCTACTTCCATCAAACTTCGACGCTGACTTACCGATAGCTCCGAATCCGCCATTTCCAAATAGGATTCACAAAGGAGATTTGAAACGTTAACCAATGACAAATTACCGAGCTCACTTATCGCGTCGACCACGGTTCCCGGATCACCAGATCGAATTCCCAATTTCCTAATTTCCTCTAGGAAAATTACGTCTTGAGCAACATCATTCGTAAGCCGATCTTCCAATGCCTGTGCCGCCATCAATGCGCGGCCCGACGAAAGATCAGACACCGACTCGTACTCTTGTTCCATCCGAAAACTTGAGATCCCTTCCTGTTGGGCTTTTTTATTTGGAAACTTGACTTTTCGCTGGACTTTCCCAAGGGAGTCGAAACCAAAACGAGAAAAATGTCGGATACCGTCACAGGAATGGCCAGCAGCCTCCGACTCCGTCAACAACCTTTCAATCTGTGCTCGGTAATCTTTACCATCAACCTGATTCACGGCATAAAAAGCTGCCAGTTGTTTATTCCAGGTCGGGATATCTTTGATACTCCCCTGTTTAGCCAAAACCACAGCTAATTGAGGCGGAAGAAACGAATATTCGTATGTAATATTCGAGCCAGCATTACGCACGATAACCTTATCTTGGTCCGATTCAACAAGGCTAATTATTTGTTTAGAGACTTCGAGTTCTTGTCCGCCCAGAATTTCAGTACTGCTAGAGATGACTTGCGCCCAAAACCCATCACAAAGATCGTAGATCTCTACGAATTCGTCCACCAACCCGGCCACTTCCAATTGATCTTCAACAAATTCAGAACCGACTTCTGAGCTGACTGAATTTTTAATTTGCTGTGCATTTTCGATCGCTCGCTTCGCACGAACCCTGTCACGACGAAAAAGGCTATGGCGAGCACGATTTAAGTAACGCTCGTACTGAGCCCGCTGTAAATCGTCAAACTTCACTAAGACAGATGCTTTCGGGCCTTTCTCATCACTCGGCATTGCCTCTTTCTCATCTGGATTTTCATCTTTGGATTCGAAATCTGAATCCATTCCCTCAGGCTTGATGTCATCGTCACCTTTCTTGTTGGCCATCTTTTCTTCCCGATCAGACTGTCTGATGGCATCTTCATCAAGTTCATCCAGTTTATTCAGATCGACTCTCGGCAGCGGACGCGGATCGACATCAGGGTCACTGGATACGTCTGATGGCGAGACAATTGGCTTAACACCGAATCCGTCATCTTTCGGATCTCCAGCGGTCGTCCCTGCAGAAGTTGGATCTTTCGCATTTGCCAATCCGCCAAGATCCTCAATCACGCTCCAATTCTGGAAGATTGAATAGGCACCGCCGGCTAACATTGCAAACATAAGCACGACCACCAAAACCGCAAACTTTTTACTACTTCGGCGGCGACGACGAATCACCCGACTAATTTTTAGGTCCCCCATCATCGGCGAACCTGACTCTTCAGGCTCAACCGGCTCTTGCGGCAGCGGCTTTGCCAATGGAATCGCCATCGGCAAACCAGTCTGCGACGCAACCGCTACCGGCTTGGCAGCAATGGGAGGCATCGTGGAATTAACTTTAGTGGGGGGAATTGACGGTGGCGAAACGACCTCAGCTGGCGATGGCGGATTAAGATCACGGACTGGAGATTCTACTGCTGGCTTGGGCGCACCTTTGCCAGGCCTTTTCTTGGACGGTGGATCTAAAGACGGATCGGGCTTCGTTGAGATCGATGCCTTGCGTTCACGCGTCTTCGATTGCAACTGATCGCAATAAGACAGCCGGGTCTTTGGGTTAGATAAAACCTTTTGAGCGCGAAGAACACGTTCCTGAATCTCTTCCACCAACTCGTCGTTCTCACCCGCAGGAACCTCACCAAGCAATTTCAGACATCGTTTTGCCGCTGCATCTACAATCTTTGTGATTTCTTCCTGATCCTTCAGGGAGGGGTTCAAATCGAATAATTCGAAATAGTGCGGCCTGAGGTATTGTGTGTTGAGACCAAGCCATTGTTTATAAGGATTAAATTTTGAGGTCATTGGAAATCAGTTTGAGAAATTGAAAAAACCTTGCCTTGCACTAATTCAAGCAACTTAACCAAACGGTTACAATAGGATTTGGTAAACGGCAGCCGGTTCCCCGAAAGGACGATTGTTAATAAACAGTCCCGGTGAACGCAGCCGATTTTTCGAGATTGGAAAGATCCTCACCTCAAGTCGGTAAACCCTGTTCGGCCCTACCGCGATCGGGACGATCAGATCAACTGATGAGCCAACCCGAGTATCCAAACCAGACCCTTTGCTTCCCCATTCAATTTTGGGGTTTAAATTTTACGTCAGCCCTATTTAGATTCGTTTAGACCTAATATTTATTAGACTTTTTGTCGAGTTCTTCCATGAATGATGAATTTATCAACATTTCGGCTTATAAATTTGTTGATTTGGACAATCTAACCCAGCGCAAGGAAGAATTACTTCCGCTTTGTCAGTCGCTGCAGCTAAAAGGCACCATCCTACTCTCACTCGAGGGAATCAATCTCTTTGTTGCCGGCAAACGAAAAGCGATCGATGAATTTGTTAAGTTTTTGGCACAGAGACCTGAATATTCTAATCTGCCCATCAAAGAGAGCATCAGCGATCATCAACCATTCAGTCGGATGTTGGTTCGGTTGAAAAAAGAGATTATTTCAATGGGAGTGGATAAGATTCGTCCAGTTTCAAAAACCAGCCCCAAACTACCCGCCCAGACATTAAAAAAATGGCTCGACGAGGGTAAAGATGTTACGCTCCTGGACGTCCGAAACGACTACGAAATCGAGATTGGGACGTTTTCAAATGCAGTGCCCATTGGGATTGACCATTTCCGAAAATTTCCAGAAGCGACCCAAGCACTATCTGACGATCTAAAAAACAAACCAATCGTCATGTTTTGCACCGGCGGCATTCGCTGTGAGAAAGCAGGACCGCTGATGGAACAACAAGGCTTCAATGAAGTCTATCAGCTAGACGGTGGGATCCTGCGCTATTTTGAAGACTGCGGTGGTGAACACTATGACGGCGACTGTTTTGTATTTGACAAACGAGTTGCCGTGGATTCTGCGCTAAAAGAATCCGACTACGAGCAATGCTATGCGTGCCAGGCTGTCTTGACGTTGGAGGATCAAAATTCAAAACACTATCAACCGCCACACTCATGCCCCTCCTGTTTCCGAACCGATGACCAGCGCCTCAATGACCTTCTCGAGGAACGCAACAATCTTATTGCTCACAAAACAACTCCCCTTCCAGGGTCATTGCCTTATGACAACATTCGTCCCATGAATGTGCCACTCCGATTCGACCAACACAAAGCCATTGATTTTCTTTCTGGAATGCACGCCAACCTTAAACCCGAATACTGGGTTTCGGAATGCGAGCAGAACCGAATTACCTACAAGCAAAATCCAATTTCTGCTGATACAATTGTCCGCTCTGGCTGGCGAATTGAGCACCATCTCCCACAAACGACCGAACCGGCAGTCAGTAACCGGATCAATGTTCTTTACGAAGACGATGTCATTATTGCGGTTGATAAACCGGCGCCGCTGCCGATGCACCCTTGCGGCCGCTTCAACCGAAACACGCTTGACTACATTATTAACCAGGTGTATGTCGATGAGCAAATCCGAATACTTCACCGGCTCGACGCCAACACGACCGGTGTTGTCATCATGGCAAAAAAGAAGTCGGCAGCCCAGTTTATTCACCCACAATTCGTAAACCATCAGGTGGATAAGACTTACCTCGCCCGCGTTCAAGGGCATCCAGGCGAAGACCATTTTAATTGCAAAGCTTCGATAAGTTCCCAAGCTTCCGCTGCAGGTTCCCGCCAAATCACCGACGAGGGCCGTACTGCGAATACCAGTTTTAAAGTGCTTCAACGTTTTGATGATCAAACTTCTTTAATTGAATGCAGGCCCAAAACAGGACGCACGAATCAAATCCGGATTCACCTTAGCCACCTTGGCTTTCCAATCATCGGAGACCCAACCTACAATTCTGATGGCGAACTTTCCCAGTCTTTGGAACTCGGTGAACCACCAATGTGCCTCCATGCCTACCGCTTAACGCTTATCCACCCGAATACCAAAGAGCGATTAGAAATCCAGACGAACTTACCTAGCTGGGCAACGCTTTAGAATTGCCTGCAACCCTCTTCTCAGAAGGCCAAGGACTGCTGGCGGTTGTTTCAATACTATTCACCGTAACGTTCTTTAAGTGAACTCCGGGATCGTGTACCAAAATTGGATTTCCTGCGTTGAAAAAAAGTTGAGCTTTTCACCCAGCGTCGTTCAGTATCCACATTAAAATTTCTCAAATCCATTTTTCAAATAACGCCGCGAGCTTCTAATCACCTAGATTTTAACGCTCATTCTTCCCGAATTAATCGTTCCAAAAGGCTAGGTTTTTTTCCCGCCAGCTTTGCTTGTTTGTTTTTATGCGCGTATCTTATAAAATGGAGTATTCTTTTTCTCAACAATTTATCAAAACCTCTTCCGAGAGACCCGATTTGATAATTTAACGTTTCTATCTAATGAAACGACCATCAACCAACTAAGCAATCCTTCAACGACCTGATATTGTTTAGCATTACATTCTTTTCCAACAAATTAGGGCTATCGCAATGTATGGACTTGTTCACACTTCAGTTCGCGACATGGTGCTCAAGAATCACGGGCCAGCGACCTGGGAACAAATCCGATCAACCGCAGGAGTGGGCGACGAAGATTTTCTCGCGATGAAGAGCTATTCCGACTCAATCATTCTTAATTTAGTCAGTGCGACCAGTGAAACACTGAAAATCACACCGGAGGAATGCCTCAACGCATTCGGGCAGTTCTGGGTTTTAGATACCGCTGCAAAACACTACAAAGAAATGATTGACGGATTTGGCTCAAACATGTGGGCGCTGCTCGAGAATCTCGATCACATGCACGATCGAATGTCCAGCACTTTCCATGGCTATGACCCTCCATCCTTTTTCCTTGACAACAAAGGCAACGGCACCTACCTGCTTCATTACCGAAGTAGCAGACAGGGACTTACTCCCTTTGTCATCGGATTGTTGAATGGATTGGCAATTCACTTTAAAACCAATATTGATATCAAAACAGACCAAGAAACCATATCATCCAACGGCCAGCACACGGTGTTTCGAATCACAGAAAGGAACAACTAGTGGATTTGGTCACACCATCTCAGTGCGAATTGTTTTATCCATTTGTAATTGGATTAGACGAAAACAATAAAATTGTTTACGTCAGTGAACGTTTAGATGCAAAATTAAAGAGAGGGAGTGTTGGAAAACGCTTTGATAAGGTTTTTGAGCTCAATCGACCGAGAGTGGACTGGAGCGACCGTTCACTCGATCTTGCCAACTATCGCGCTCACCTTTTTCTATTTTCGAACCTGAGTGGAACATTTGGCTTACGCGGACAGGTCATTCCCGGAGTGCTAGACGGACAGGCAATTACGTTAATCGCGGCTTCGCCCTGGCTGACATGGTTAAACGAAAACGTCGAACACTACCAACCAAATTTCTTTGATTTCTCCGTACAGGATGCTCAACTCGATTTTAATCTCCACCTTCATACCCAGACTGTAATGCTCGATGACATGCAGCGGCTGACTGAACAGCTGATGCGTGCCCGCGACGAAGCCCAGGCTGCAGATCGCGCAAAATCAATTTTCGTTTCCCATGTTTCCCACGAACTCAGAACACCATTGACTGGAATTACCGGCTTAATTGAGTTAATGGAGGACCAACCCCTGAATGAAGCATCGCTTGATCTTTTAGATACACTTCGGACTTCTTCGAATTACCTTATGCACGTGGTGAACCAAGTCCTTGATTTTTCGCGAATGCGAGATGGTGCCGAGACACTCAAAATTGAGCCCTTCAACCTGAAAAGTACAGTCAACTCGACGGTCGCTATTCTCGAGCCTCAAGCCAAAATGAAGGGGTTGAGACTGTCTGTCTTCATCAGCCCTAATGTTCCCAAATGGTTAGACGGCGACGTTTTTAAAATTAGAAAGTCACTCACTAACTTGATCAGTAATGCAATCAAGTATTCCGATGAAGGTCAAATTCAAGTTGCAATCATGGCCACCGAAGAGGATGCCAATGCAATTAAATTGTCATTCTCGGTAACGGATCAAGGACCTGGAATCGCTGCCGAAGATCGGCCCCTGCTGTTTCGTGAGTTTTGGACCAAGGATGCACCCGGTACAAATAAAATCGCTTCTACCGGACTCGGATTATCAATTACCCGCGGCCTGATTGAACAAATGGGCGGAAAAATTGGAATGCGGCCTGCCGAACCAACAAACGGATCTATCTTTTGGTTCGATCTAACCCTTAACCGTTCAAAACAAGTTGATCAACAAGATCAACTCTCGAATGAAACAGACTTCAAACAGTATTCCGCCCAAATGCTGATTGTCGACGACAACAGCGTCAACCGAAAAGTTGCTAATCTGATGTTTGCCAAATTCGGCCTTACGATCGAAGAAGTGAACTCCGGTCACGCGGCGATTACAGCAATGGACGATCCTAAATTCGACATCATTCTGATGGACATTCAAATGCCTCAAATTGATGGACTTGAGACGACTCGAATCATAAAAGAAAAGTTTGGCAAGGACACTCCAAAAATTATTGCGTGGTCCGCCAACTGCACGGAAGAGGATATCGTTGAATATCGCAACGCAGGAATGGATGATGTCTTAACCAAACCAGTCAATAAAAAAGCGATTGCAGAAGTTCTGAATCGCGTTCTCAAATGAGCAAACTCTGTCAGCGAAATTATCTTACAGCAACACGACGCGGCCAGCTAGGTTTCCCATCGACTAAGAGAAATTTTTCAAGTCAAAACTCCCCTGAACTCTTGCGTTAACTGATCCTAAATTGGGCGTTCCTGTTAAGCCGAATCTCCCAATCCCAGCTTGAATAAAAATGGCTGGAGAATCAACGCGCGGGCCTAAACACTAGCAGCCCTAAGCCCCCAGTCCCCCCTGACATCCAAAATTTAATAGCTGAGAGCAATCAGCGCCGGTGTTCCATATAAATTTTTTATTCTAATTTCCCTCCGTTCCAGCAGTTTTGCTGCTTATGCGCAGCAACTGAGGTCGAACGCAGGCTTTACTTAACCGACACCACCGTAATAACCGATAAAGAGCCATAGAAGGCCAATTCACACGGAACCCGTCAGGAAAAGCAATGGAAATTATTAAAATTCGAAGACGAAACCTGCATGGGATTGTGAACTTCTTAGCGTGTGTTACGACTTTCCTGGGTGTTGTTTTCGGCGGCACTTTGCAGGCTCAGCAGACAACAGCAACCAATGTTTCTTTCAATAGCGGCCAACCTCTCCTGAGAGAAAAACCAGATTCCGCGGGTAACTACCTCGAGTCTCGCGTAATGGAGATGGAGCAACAAATCAAAACCCTACAAATTTCAGCCGCAGCTTACGAGAATCAAAATCAATCACAGAGCAACCCGGGTTTTTACGCCGGCGCGGCGGCAGTTTGGTCGAAACCTCATTTCAAAGAGGCCTTCGAATACTCAGAGACCAACACTGCAACTGGCCAGCAAACCTTGCACCCATTTAAGTACGATTACAAAGTGACTCCGAAGATCTGGGTTGGTTTCAAAAATTCTGAAGGAATGGGAGTTAAAGCTTCTTACTGGAGCTTCGACGCAGATGGCGCAACCAGGAACAATACCTCCGATGGGATTACTTTGTTCGGAGCGCATGCTGTTACTGTCATTTTTCCAGCGAACATCTTGACCGTGGCCCCAGGGGACACGCTCCAAACTAGCAGTAACCTCCAGGCCCAGATCACTAATCTATACGCAACCTATTCTACAAACGCTCACGATATTGAAATTAATGGAGGCGTCGGTCTCCGCTACGCTCGACTTCGTCAAACCTTAGCGGCCACGGTTTTAGGGGTGTTACCTGCGAGTTTGAATTGGGAACGTGCCTACGATGGCGTCGGGCCAAGCGTTGCTTTGGATTTAAAAAAACGCATCGGCTGCCGGGGTCTATCCGCGATTGCCAAAGGAAGTGGTGCTTTACTTTATGGGACCAAAACGATTGACAGAACTGTTTTGGGCGACGTCAGCGCACCAACCGCAAGTCCATTTTTGATGCTCGACGAGGCAGACGAAGTCGTAGGAATTGGTGAATTTGGTTTTGGCGTCGAGTGGGCTAAAACGATGAGAACCGGAGCTGAACTTGCCGTTACGGGCACTTATGATGGTCAACTGTGGGCCGAGGCGGGAGCCCCAACACTTGGCTTCCTTGGTTTTCAGGGATTCGGACTTGGCGTCGAGCTTCGCCGATAGAACCGCACTTCGCTTGGCTCAGTTCGTCTTCTTGGCCTTCTGAACCCCAGCCGCATCGAGTCGAATGACAGCCTCGGAAATCATTCCGTCTGCGCCAGTCTCAAATTGCAGCGTTCCAGCCGACTCTTTAAATTCGAACGTCGTCGGACTAGTAGCAACTAAAGTTAACGGAGTGTTGCCGTTAAACATAAATACTAAGGCACGTTTTGATTGTTGGATGCGGTGCCCACCGTACCGTCCCACTAGTCGGTCCATCTCAACTTGCTTGAGTTCGTACCGCACCCCCTCGGCTGGTTCCTTGATTGGTTGTTCCGGTTCCAACAAATTTCGAACCCAGATATTTCGATAACGAACGGGATTACCGTGATCCTGCAGACTCAGCGGCCCCTCCGTTTTACCTGCAATCTTTTCGTAAGCCTTGTGACGGATCCAATTCGTGGGTCCAAGGGCATCGTTGCCATTTTGAATCAAAACACCATTGTGAAAAACGGTTAATCGAGCAGCGCTCGTCAGATTTCCTTGATCGTCAAATCGGGGGCGCCTAAAAACAATGTCGTAAGATTGCCACTCACCCGGCTTTCGACTTGCATTGACCAAAGGAGGATACTGCCCGTAGATCGAGCCGGCACTTCCATCGGAGTAGGTTGGGTTTTCGTAGCTGTCGAGCACCTGAACCTCGAATTCCCCCATAAGAAAAACGCCACTATTTCCCCTGCCCTGCCCGGTTCCCTTGACGGTCTTAGGAGATGCAAATTCAACGTGAAGCTGACAATCTCCAAATTTTTGTTTCGATACGATGTATCCGCTACGAGGTACAGATTCCATTGCACCGTCGACAATTTTCCATTTGGCATCGGCACCGTTGGAGCTGACCCACTGCGACAAGTCGGTTCCATCAAACAGGACGATGGCATCACTTGGTGGACCACCCGGTTTCATACTGGCAGTGACAACTTTAGGCTGAGCCCGACTTAGGTCATGGCTTTTCCAACCAGTTGACAGTTGAGCATTCGCAACCGAACCGAGGAGCAAAACTGTCAAACAACAAACAAACACGTTACGCATTTCAAAACCCACAGATCAAAATTGGCACTTAAAATGTTGAACTGGACAAAACCCAATCCATCTTCTATTTGAATTTCCGGTATTTGGCACGCCAGGCTTCATCACGCATACCCGTAACCGTCTCATCTTTATAAAGGACTCGCAATCGCTCGAGTTCCGATTTCATCATGGCAACTTGCTGTTGATAGGCCGGATTATCATAAACGTTATTCAGCTCATCCGGATCCTCTAAGAGATCGTAAAATTCCCATTCACCAAATTCGTATATCTGAATCAACTTGTAACGTTCATTGCGGACACCGTTGTGTTTAGGGCACATGTGGACGCTTGGATATTCGTAAAAATGGTAGTACAGCGAGGTTCTCCAGTCGTCCACTTTTTCACCTCTCAACAAGGGAACCAGTGATCGGCCTTGCATGTCTGCTGGTATGGCCGCACCCGCCATTTGGAGAAATGTCTCAGCATAGTCCAGATTCTGAACAAGGTCAGTGTTGACGCTTCCCGGTGCAGTATTCCCTGGCCACTTGATGACCAAAGGCATTTTCAGCGATTCTTCATACATCCAGCGTTTGTCATACCAACCGTGATCACCAACATAAAAACCTTGATCCGATGAATAAACAACAACGGTGTTGTCCTCTAAGTCGTTTTCTTCAAGATATTTTAAAAGGCGCCCCACACTATCATCCACGCCGCGAACGCAGCGAAGATAGTTTTTCGCATAACGTTGGTACTTCCAGCGAACCAAGTCGTCCCCACTTAAGTTGGCAGCAGCGAACGCTTCGTTTTCATCTTTATATGCCGCATGCCAAACAGCTAACTGCTCCGGAGTCATCTTCTTCATATTTTTTATACCGGATTTATCCGTCTTCAAGTTCGGGTCTCCATCCCAACCCTCCGGCGGATCGGTAAACAAATCAAATACGATGTGCATGTGCCGATCAATTTCCATTTCCTGATTTCGCGCCGCAGGTGCATCGTCTAAATGTTTGTCGAACAGGGTCGACGGAATGGGAATCTCTATATCGTCATAGAGATTTAAGTGCTCCGGTGCAGGCATCCAACATCGGTGAGGCGCCTTGTGTTGGCACATCAGCAAGAATGGCTTGCTTTTATCGCGGTTCTTATCGAGCCATTCGACGGCGAGGTCCGTTACGATCTCGGTACAATGGCCCTCTACCTGCCGACGTCCCTTTTCAGAAATCATATTTGGGTTGTAGTAATCGCCCTGCCCAGGAAGAATGTCCCAATAATCAAAACCCTGAGGATTTGATTTCAGATGCCACTTACCAATCATTGCGGTTTGATAACCCGCTTTTTGCAATAGCTTGGGGAAGGTCTGCTGCGATCCGTCAAACTTATTGCCGTTGTTCATAAATCCGTTAAGGTGACTGTGTTTGCCAGTCACAATCACAGCTCGACTTGGACCACAGATCGAGTTGGTGCAAAAACTGTTTTTAAACAACATGCCCTGACGAGCTAAACTGTCGATATTGGGAGTTGGATCGACGCTCTTCAACCATCCGTCATAGGCGCCAATTGCATGGGGCGCATGATCATCGGAAAAAATAAATAGGATGTTCGGCCTTTCTTCGCCATGCAATGGTGACCACCAACCGCATATAAACACAGCTAAAAAAGCAACCAAAGAAGTGATTCCGAATTGTCTTGACATGTAAACTTACCTATTTTGTTACAACCATAAATTTTTAATCAAATTTTGATCACGTTCAATATTGCACAATATGATCGGTTTACCAAGCATCCTATCCCTACGCTGCCCGTTTGTTGAATTTAGAATCAACTTCTGCATCAATTCTGTTAATGCATTAACCATTCCTTTGAACACGTCTTAAAGCCCATGCCTCGACCAATTTACCTGATCATTTATTTGGTTACCTGCATTGCCGGCGGTTCCGCGGTTTTTGCCGACAACGATGCCCCGCCAAAAGAAATTCTCCAGTTCCTTAATTCGAATTGCTCCGATTGTCATCTCGGCAACGATTCGGAAGGGGGATTTAATCTGGCACTCATCGAAGACTCATTCAACGAAATCAATTCAGACGCCTGGACACGCATTTACGACCGTGTGTTCAGCGGTGAGATGCCACCACCAGAAGACTCAAATCTTAATCCAAAGCAACGCCAAACGTTTTTGAATCAGACTCAAACGTGGCTTACTCAGCAACAACAAAGACAATATCGTTACCGCGGCCGCTCGCGCGGAAAACGACTAACGCGCATCCAGCTTGAAAACACGCTTCACGATTTACTGGGAATCGACATCCCTCTAGCAGAGATGATCCCTGAGGAACCGGTGGTACATGGATTCACTACCGTCGGTGAAGGTCAGCCGATTTCACACCACCAACTGAAACAGCACGTTTCGGTCGTAGACCACGCATTGGAGGAAGCGTTTCGACGCGCAACACCCAGTCAACGAAACACCTGGAAGCGGAAATTCAATCCAAAACAAGTCGCGCGGCGAAATCCCCTCAAGAGATGTCGGGAACCGGAGATGCGAGAAGGTCTAGCAACCACTTGGTCTTCAAATTTAGTGTTCTACGGCAGGCTCCCCGTCACCACTGCCGACCGCGCTGGCTGGTATAAAATGACCATCCGGGCAAAATCAGTCAGACCTCCAGCAAATGGGAATGTCTGGTGTTCCATTCGCTCAGGTGAATGTCAATCCAGTGCCCCGTTGATGACTTGGGTAGATTCTTTTGAGGTAACACCCGAGCTAACTGAAAAGACCGTGATCGCCTGGCTTCCGGCGGGCCATATGTTTGAAGTTAAGCCCGCAGATGCAAAACTTAAGAAAGCCAAGTTTGCGGGTGGCCAAGTGGGTACCGGCGAAGGTGAGCGTCAGAACGTCCCCGGGATCGGCATCGATTCGCTTGTTCTGGAAAAAATTCACTTAGGTAACACCGATACAAAAATAAGGGAACTTTTACTTGGCTCCTATCAAAAACACAAAACAGATGCTACGCGGGACCTTGTTTCCGAATTAAAACAAGCCGAACAACTGATTCAGCGATTCGCCAGGTCCGCCTTTCGCAATCCCAGTTCGCCTGATGTTATTGCGCGCTATTTTGCTCCTGTCTCCGCAGCACTAAACTCAGGGGAATCTTTTGAACAATCAATACGGATGGGTTACCGTGCTATTCTGTGTTCGCCTCGATTTTTACTTTTCCCAGCACCGGCAGGAAAACTTGATTCATATGCGTTAGCCTCCAGACTCAGCTACTTTCTTTGGAATCGGATGCCTGATCAGGAACTTTTTGAACTCGCAGCGCAAGGCCGTCTTGAAGACAATTCTGTACTCCACCAACAGGTCGAACGGTTGCTGAATCATCCCAATGGTCAAAAATTTGCCTCGGCATTCGCCGCAGAATGGCTCGATCTTCGACTCATTGCTTTTACACAGCCTGACCCAAAGCTCTACCCGGGATTCGATCCAATCGTCGAACACTCAATGCTGGCTGAGACCCACGCTTTCCTTGAACACCTGATTCAAGACAATCGCTCGGTTGGTGAACTCATCGATGCTAAATACACCTTTCTAAACAGTCATCTTGCTGCCTTTTATGGCATCAAGAATGTAGATGGGGGCGACATTCAAAAGGTCTCCCTCCTCCCTCAAGACCACCGAGGGGGAATCCTCACCCACGGCTCGGTACTTAAGGTCACAGCCAACGGTACCCAAACATCTCCAGTTACCCGCGGAACTTGGATCTCTGAAAGAATTTTGGGCATTGAAATCCCTCCGCCGCCAGCCAATGTGCCGGCAATTGAACCTGACACACGCGGGGCTTCCACTATTCGCGAGCAACTTCAAAAACACCAAAACGACCCCACCTGCGCCTCATGTCACCGCATAATTGACCCACCTGGATTTGCATTAGAAAATTATGACCCTTCCGGGCGTTGGCGAGATTTTTATACAACTCGGATTGGACGAAGAAGAACGCGAGGCCCGTCCATCAACGCCAGTTCGAAAATGCCGACGGGTGAGTCGTTCCAAGGGATATCAACCTTTAAGGAAATCTTACTCACACAGAAACATTTAATTGCCCAAAACGTTGCCAACAAACTCTTAACTTATGCCACAGGTGCTCCGGTCGCTTTTGCCGATCGGGCTTCGATTGTCGAATGCGTTAACGACACCAAAAACGACGACTATGGTTTTCGGTCTCTGATTCATGCGGTGGTTAACACACCGGAGTTCTTAAATAAATAATGGCCGACGCTGAAAAAATGTCAGCAAAACCTCACCGAGTCAGGTTGATTTTCTAGTTGGGAGCACAAATATAAAAACCCCGATCCAAACAAATACAAATCCGGTGAGGCGGACATAATCCATCGACTCGTTGAACAAAAAGACGCCGAGAAAAAATTGAATGGTGGGGCCAATGTATTGGAGAAACCCCACGGTGGACAGCGGCAAGTGCTTCACTGCCGTCGCATAAAACGCCAACGGCAAAATAGTTGCTGCACCACTACCAACAATTAGAAGATAAACCCAAATGGGATAATCTTCCAATTCGATACTAGATGTACCTGCCCGCCAGATCAGATAAGCCACAGCAGGTAAAAACAAAACCCCGGTTTCAAACGTCAAACCTCCCAAAGCAGAGAGGGGTGCCCGTTTCTTGATTAAACCGTAGAATCCGAAGCTTCCGGCAATCGCCATCGAAACCCACAACAACGTCCCCTCGGCAAAGGTTGTGTACACAACACCAACGGTCGCAAATGCTACTGCGATCCATCTTAATTTCGATAGCTTTTCTTTAAGAAAAACAACGCCCAGTAAAACGACAATCAGCGGACAGATGTAATAACCAAGGCTCGCATCAATGGCATGATCATTCATGACTGACCAGACGAATGCAACCCAATTAGACGCAATCAGAATCGCTGCAACACCGTAAAGGATGATAGTCCTTCGAGAAGACAGACCGGAACGGATCTCTTGTCTTTTTGGTAGACCAAGATTGGGATCCCACTTCGAAAGCAACACGAGATTTGCCAGCAGCAAAAACGACCATACGGCGCGATGAGCCACAAAATCAAATGGCGCAATTGCTCTTAATGCAAAGACATAGATGGGAAAACAGCCCCAAAGCACCTGAGCTGCAACCGCGCAGATTAGGCCCAGTCGTGGGTTTGGGATTACAGATTGCATTAGAATTTCAAGATTCGAGGTGAAGACAAACTCATGATACCGACCGCTGTCGCCAACACCAATAGCCGCAAAATTGAGAGACCTACCTAGACGGCTGACAAGTAAAACTGGCAATACCGCCGTCAACGCCACTTTCGACCGCAACCTTTATCAAAAACCAACAGCTTCCAACGCAATCTTTGACATCCACCGTTAATTAAGCCAAATTATCTGACCTCAAACAAACTAAACAGTCGAATCAACTGCTTTATAGCTTTGTTTAAGACAGCAATATTTAGATCTAATTTTGTAATTAAATGCCGAGAGTTTTATGACTGAAAATTCAATTTCCGAATTGACTCAGAAAATTAAATCCATGGGTCCATGGCACCACGACATCCATCTGTTTGACGATTTCACAACCGGAAAGGTATTTTCCCCGGATGGAAAACTTGATCGCAGCGATAATGATGGGGTCTCCCTTATCTCTCCCCGCGGTCGGTATCTGCGGCAACTCGATGAGATCTACCCAGAGGGCATGGCCGGAAAAAGCTTTCTTGACTGCGCGTGCAACGGGGGTGGATATTGCTTTTGGACTCGCGAGCGAGGACTTGAGCGTGGTGTCGGTTTCGATGTCCGTCAACACTGGATACAACAAGCAAAACTAGTTCAACAATATCGCACTGTATTCCCAACCAATCATCTCGAATTCGAGGTCATGGATCTTTACGATGTCGCAAAACAAAATCACAAACCGTTCGATATGACCTATTTTAGTGGGATCTTTTATCACCTCCCTGATCCAATCACGGGCCTCAAGATCGCAGCTGACCTTACCACCGACGCCCCTATTCTCAATACGGCGATGACGCTCGATCCAAATGACCCGCGCGGGTTGACAATGGCTAGAGAAAGCCGGACTAGAGTCATGTCCGGCGTACACGAACTCTCTTGGTTCCCAAACGGAAAAGAAGCACTGCGCGACATTCTTTTTTGGCTCGGTTTCAAAGACCTTAAAGTTACCATGTTCAATGAACGCAAAGACAATTTTCGCAGCCGAATCGAGATCGTCGCTGCTCGTGAACCAGGGCGGCTAAAAGATGTTACTGGTGAGGCACTTACAAAATCGAATGCAAATCCTTAAGAGATTTCGTGGCCACCTTAATCATCTTAACGTTGAATTTTAGCATTCGTACTTCCTAAATTTTCATTCCATGGCATCCGTGTGTATATTGAGGTGCTTACGAGAACATTCTATCGTCGATCTTCAAGGACTCTCTTATGACCACAAGCCACTTCCTTAAAACCATCACAGTCTGCCTGGTGATCAACTGGCTGTCGGTCCTCAACGGATGGGCGCAGGCGCAAACCTCTTCAGTTAAATTCGCTCACAAACTCTTGGCCGTTGATGCCAATGAAGGAATCGACCTCGCTGACATTAATCAGGATGGAAAACTAGATGTCGTGGCTGGTCGAAATTGGTACCCAGCTCCGGAATTCACTGCCCATCCACTTCGCTTAATCGAAGATTGGAATGGTTACGTTCATTCAAATGGTGACTTTTGCATGGATGTCGACAAAGACGGATGGATTGACGTAGTCGCAGGTGCTTTTACTAAAACGGAAGTTTATTGGTACAAAAATCCGGGAGCTGCCGGACTTAAGCTCGGGAAACTCTGGGAACAACGTTTATTGAAAGATACTGAATTAACTCAAAACGAAGCTAGTTTTTTACATGATTTCGATGGAGACCAACAACCTGAATGGATCTCCAATAGCTGGAACAAAAACAATCCAGTCGTAATTTGGAAATTTGGAACGGCAACGGAAACAGTTGAGAAGACAACCGGAAGAGGTAAAAATAAAAAGACGACCTCGGAGGAGGTCACCGTTCCCACGCTGCTAAAACACGTCATAGGGGTTGACGGGAACACACACGGGATGGGTTTCGGCGATATCAACAACGACGGCAGAGAGGATATTTTAATTGCCACGGGTTGGTACGAGCGACCCGAAGAAGACGCCTTGAATAAGAAGTGGACGTTCCATCCAGACTGGAAAGACCTTCACGCCAGTTGCCCGATGCTAGTCCGGGATATGAATGGCGACGGAAAAAACGATATTTTATGGGGCAAAGGCCACGATTTTGGTCTCTATTGGTGGCAAGCGAAGGGAGTTGATAAAGACGGAAAGCTCCAGTTTCAACAGCACCTAATCGACGATTCGTTCTCACAACCCCATACGGTTCATTTAGCAGACCTCGATGGCGACGGAACCGACGAACTGATCAGCGGTAAACGCGTACTCGCTCACAATGGAAAAGATCCAGGTGGATTAGAAATACCCTGCATGTACTACTACCGGTGGGACAAGAGCAAAACTCAATTTACCCGGCATGTTATTGAAGAGGGACACATCGGAACCGGACTACAAATTCGAACGGGTGATTTAAATCAGGACGGTAAAATGGACATAGCCGTTGCTGGTAAAGACGGGACTTGGATTCTCTTAAATCAAGGAAATTAGTTCATTCTTTCACTGACCGTGACAATCGCTTAAATTCTTGCATTGATATGCAACCCAATAAAAAAAGCGGAATCATTTCTGATTCCGCTTTTTTGTTTTCTCAAAGTTGCTCAAAAAAACGCGTCCATTACTCCATTTCTTCGAGCAAATGTTCGATCCAATCATCTTGTGGTTCGTGCGCTGCCGAGCGAACAACTCCATCGGCATCAATAATTACAATCGTTGGGTAGCCTTGAACCTGATAACTACTCGGAATTGTTGGATCAGTTCCCGCGAAAAAAGAACGCCAATTAAGGTCTTTTTCTTTTACAACCTTTTGAATGTGTTCTAACTCATCATTCACGTTGACGCCAATAAGCGCGAATGGTTTTCCAGCTTTTTCCATTTCCGAAACGAGCGACCGCTCTTCGTCGTACATTGCACGACAAGGCGGTCACCAATCGCCATAAAAATCAAGCATCACAACTTTTCCGCGATAGTCACTTAATTTGAATTCAACTCCATCGAGATCAACTCCTTCAATCTCCGGGGCTAATTCACCGATTGCAGGACCGCCCGTCACCGAGTAAGTCTTTGGTGAAGTCGGACCAGCAGAACTTCCTGACGTCGAACTTGCGGACTTCCCCGACTCCTCAGTTTTTAAACAACCGATTGTCGCAACAACCGCAAAGATGAGGACAATTGATAAACAGTGGACTCTCACGTGATTCTCCAATTAACTATTGCGACGTTTAGATTTCAAAAATTTTGCAAACTGAGGACCTTGCATCACGAAAAAACCTCGGCCTTATCACCAAGATCACAAGACAAGCTGACTCGTCTCAAATCCCATTCCCCAACAACTCAAACTTATACTAATCATCCACTCAAATCCACCTCTCCTGATCAACCGCCAAAGTGCAGTTAATTAGTACGAAAAGCCACTT
>JAAHTH010001376.1_pt1 | contig 21405 bp, 27 predicted proteins | sample 6116091 | NCBI WGS metagenome assembly JAAHTH01 (sample SAMN13939990, study PRJNA603662) | sponge metagenome | isolation source: marine sponge | host: Mycale hentscheli | place: New Zealand | collected 2006 | reverse complement strand
CAGTCGCCGACGCTCGCACCTTTTATGCATATAGGTCAAAAAGCCAAAAGTGACAAAACGGCGCAGCGTCACCCGCGCGCAACGAATTGAGAGAATGAAAAAGACAACAACCAAACAGAACACGGGCGCGCAAACTTTTTGCAGTCGCACAAAGGACGTGCCAACTGACTCGCTCAAGCCGCACCCTAAAAACCCAAACCAGCACAAGGCCGATCAGGTAACCTTGCTTGCAAAAATAATTGAAGCGCAAGGTTTCAGAAATCCGATTGTGGTCAGCGAGCGGAGCGGCTTTATTGTTGCGGGTCACGCAAGGCTTGCGGCGGCGCAAAAACTTGGCCTTCAGTCTGTTCCGGTAGACGTTCAAAAATTTGAAACTGAAGAGGCCGAGCTTGCGCACCTCTTGGCCGACAATCGAATTGCCGAGCTTGCAGAAATTAACAACGACACGCTGAAGACCGTGCTTTCAGAATTAAGCACAAGCGAGATCGACATGGACCTGACTGGCTTCGATGCGAATGCGTTGGAAGACCTCATGACACAAGTGCATGTGGAGCCGGACATTGTAGACGCTGAACCGGAAAGCGATCGAGCCGCTGAACTTGTCGAGAAGTGGGGCGTGAAGGATGAGCAACTCTGGAGTCTCGGCGACCACCGCCTAATGTGTGGTGACTCAACAGCGCCGCGACACTTGGCAAAGCTGATGGGCGGCAACAAAGCAATCCTGCTGCATGCTGATCCGCCTTACGGAATGGGCAAAGAAGCCGACGGCGTGGCCAATGACAATCTCCACCGCGACAAGCTCGATGCGTTTCAGATGGAATGGTGGAAAGCATGCCGCCCTCATATCGAGGACAACGGGAGCGCTTACATTTGGGGAAACCCTGAAGACCTTTGGCGCCTTTGGTATGTAGGCGGTCTTGGTGAATTGCAAGATACGACAATCCGCAACGAGTTGGTGTGGAACAAGAACTGTGGCCGCGGAATGCTCTCGGATACTTTCCATTCCTACGTAGTCTCCACCGAGCGGTGTTTGTTTATTATGTTGGGCCAGCAGTTCCTTGGCAGTCTTAACAAAGAGGATTATTGGGAAGGCTACGAACCTTTGCGTGTTTGGCTTGTTGAGCAAGCCGACAAGATGGGGTGGAGTAAAAAAGACGTCCACGAGATCACCGGCACGCAAATGTCGAGTCACTGGCTCACGAAGTCTCAATTCATGATCATCAACCGTGAGAATTACGCGAAGCTCAAGGAAGCGGCAAAGGGCGCGGCGTTCGTTGAGTCTTACGATGAGTTGATGGATAAATTTCCCGCAAAGCGCGAATTCGCAGCACGTGTTCGTGAAAAGCGCTCACCGTTCGACAACACGCACGACACGATGCATGAGGTTTGGGAGTTTGAACGAGTAACAGGCCAAGAACGCCAAGGACACGCAACACCGAAACCGGTCGAGATGGTTGGCCGTGCGATCAAGACGTCGGCGCCTCCTGGACTTGTTGTTCTTGAGCCGTTCATTGGTAGCGGTTCCACACTCATGGCTTGTGAAAACACTGGCCGCAGATGCTTTGGTATGGAGTTGATTGACGAATGGGTGGCCGTGACCATTGAGCGCTGGCATCAAGCCACCGGAAAGGAACCCGAGCTAATTGGCTAATGTTAACGCCCGAACAAGTCGCGAAAATCAAGGATGCGAATCTGCGCAACCTTGTAAGGAAAGCAGCAGACGGAAAGACGTTGACGAAGGCGGAGCTTGCGCAACTTGATTCTGCTGCTGAAATAAAAGAGGAACCATTAAAAGCAACCGAGCTTGCGAAGAAATTAGGAATCACGAGAAAAACGTTTTACGAGTTGCGCAAGCAAGGCGGCCCGAAAGAAAATCTTTTGAGTGCGTGGAAGGCGTTCCTTGAGGAGCGCGCTATGACAACGCGCGACGGGAAGAGCGACATTCACCTGTCCGAAGAATTGCAGACAATAAAGCGGCGACTGCTCACGGCCCAAGCTGGAAAAGAGGAGGCTGTTCGGAAGCTCAAAGAATTGCAGTTGCAGCGAGAGCGCGACGGCCTTGTGCCAATGTCGGAGGCACGCGAGGCAATCAACCGCACGTTGCAACCTTTGCGCCAGTTGCTCGATGCCTTGCCGAGAGCGGCGGCACTGGCGGCCAATCCAACCGAACCAGCGCACGCCGAGGAGGCTATTCGGGAGGAACTGGACAAGGTTTTCCGCATGATCCAAGAGGGGGGAAGATGAGCAAGACGCTTGACGAGTTTGCGCGCGAAGCGTTCGCCTATCGAGCCCCTTTATCGGTCGAGGATTGGGCGACTAAATCGGTTGAGCTTTCGGAGCGAGTGACCGAACAGGCTGGCCCCTACACGACCAAAAATCACCCATACGTTTGCGAGATTATCGAGGCAATCCGCAACCCAAGGATCAACAGAGTTTCGCTTTGTTGGGGATCGCAGACGGCAAAGACTACCAGCTTTTATGTCATGCTTGGCTTTGTAATTGATCAAAAGCCGAAGCCGATTTTGTGGGTTTTCCCCAATGAGAAATTATGCAAGACGTTTGCGGCTGACCGCTGGATGCCATTCTGCCGCGAGTCGAGCGTGATCGCAAAACACTTGCCGCTTAACGGCGAGGGCGGGATTGATTCGGACAAGTTCACCCTGACCAAGCAAGAGTTTTCACGCTGCACAATGAACCTTGTTGGCGCGGGATCATCGGCCAACGTGCGCAGCTATCCAGTGAGCGTTTTGGTTTTGGACGAGATCGACGTGATCCCCGAAGGCACGCGCCGCGAGTGCCTAGACCGCACCAAGGGAAAACAGGATTTCACAATTCTTCAAAGCTCGACCCCTATCAGTGAAACGGGGGGCATCTGGCAAGAGTTCATGGAAGGCGACCGCCGCCGCTTTCATATCCCATGCCCGCATTGCGGGGAGCGTTTTGTTTTTCGCTGGCTGAATGATGAGGGAAAGCGGAATCTGCAATGGAGCGAGGAAGCAAAAGGCGAGGGCGGCGAATGGAATATGCGCGAGGTTGAGAGGTCGGCGCGATACGTTTGCGAGAAATGCGGTGAGCCAATAAGCGACATCCACAAAATGAAAGCACTGCGCGCGGGAAAGTGGATTGCAGGAAACAGCAACTCCGAGCGGGGCGTTCGGTCTTATCACCTCAACAGCTTTTATTCGCCCGTGCTGACCTTTGGCCGCATCGCTGTTGAATACCTAAAAGCATCAAAGACAATCGAGGGCGAAAAGGCTTTCACGAATGGCTGGCTTGCCGAGCCTTGGCGGCCTGACATTGAGGGGCCAGTTGACGCCAAAGCATTCAGGGAGCATGAGGGCGAATTTGAGCGGGGCGAAATCGCTGGCGATTATCGGTTGATCGCTGCCGACGTTCAACGCGATCACTTTGTTTGGATTGTGCGCGGCTTTGATCGGGACGGGCGCAGCTATTTGATCGACAACGGGCTTGCCTATACGTTTGAAGATTTGCACGCCATCGGCCAAAAATACGAGTGCGCCAAAGGAATTATTGATACGGGATATCGCACACAAGAAATTTACGAGGCCATCTTTAACTTTCGCCCGTTTTGGTTTGGCGCAAAGGGTCAGGACAAAATGCAAACCAGTTACCGGATCAACAACCTAGACCCGTTCGCCCATGACCAGAGAAACGGCAAGGCCACGGTCGTTTTGTGTCACCTTAACAAAGACATCTGGCAACAAGAGATGTTACGCAAACGATCGGGAGCGGCAATGAATTGGCACGTTTACAAGGGGCCAGATTCGGAATATATCCGCCAAATGCTTTCAACTAATTTGGTTGAGAGCACAAACAAACGCGGCCAAATTGTGCGCGAATGGAAAGTGGCTGGTCACAAACAAGATCACTTCTGGGATTGCGAAACCTATTGTCTGGCGTTGGCTCACATTTACGGATTGACCGGAGCCAAAGCAAAACAGCGGGACGAAGCCCACAAGGTTGAAAAGACAAAGCGGCGCGCACCGCGTCGGCAGTCTCAAGACGAAGAAAGCATTTGGTGATATGGCTTTACCTTTGGCAGCAGTAGCGGGGCGGGCTTTAGCGGGCGGCGCAGGGCGCGCGCTTGGCGGATTGCGTGGCGCATTGGGCGGCGGAAAAGGAAAAGGTAAAAGCAGATCGCAAGATGCCAAGGTTGATTTCAAGCCTTTTTTTAAGGCACTCAACAATCTAAAAAAACAACTTTCCCCTAAAGTCAACGACAAGCAGATGCTTGCTCTAACGCGCGTTATCGCTGGCAGAGTTTTGGGGCAAGCGGCAAACAAAACAGGCGTTACAAACAAGCGCGGGAAATTTTCAACAAGCCTTGGATCGGGTCGCGCTCACATTAAAAGAAAATACAAGTGGCCCGCGCCAGCCACGCGCGGAAAGAACAAGGGGAAAATCCCTCCAGTCAATCCTTCAGTGGTCAAGTCGATCAAATACAATCGCAAGGTGTACACTTATTCAGGATGGGTCACTGGCAGAATCTACGCCGACCGAACGCGCAACGGGATTCGTGCGATCGTTCAAAAGGGATTGACCAAAGCAAAAAACCGCGCGCTGAAAAGGTTGGGGTCAGGCAAGGCGGCATGGTACTCGATCGCCAAAGCTCAACGTCTGCCGCTTCAATCTTTTAAGGATAAGGGGCAACTTGGCGTTGCCTTGCGCGCAGTTACTGGCCGATATAAAAACGCCATTAAATCAAAGCAGATCAACCGAAACGGGCGCGTTGGAATCGAGTTTAAAAACGCCGTGATCAACAGCGTGAACCCGCACACGCGCGGTCTTGATGTTTTCAAAAAAGCAATCAAAGGGCAGTCAAGCCAAGCCAATACCCTAATCCGAAAAGGCTACATCACAAGCCTTTCAAAAGCATTCCAGCACCTCAAGCACACCGCAAAATAACCCTGTTTTTTCAGGCTCAAAAAAAAGTGAAAGTTTCCCTTTACACGCAAGCCGCTTGGCTTTATCGTGTCCGAACAATGAACGACAGCAACAAACAAACCAAAACAAACTTCGTGTCTGATAAAATTCTGCGCGAGGTCGCCATCGAACTACAACCCGCATTTGAGTTTAGCCTAACCAGCGCATCGCCCTTGCCAGAAATTGCAGAGGCCGCGCAGGATTTATTTGCTGACAGAGGGATTCGCCCCCGATGGTCTGCTCTACTGCTGACCGCCAAGATCGCAAAAGCGATTTGGATGGGGACAATCGACCGCACAAAGCAGGAAATCCAAAATAACTAAACTTGACCCCCAAAAACACGCCCGCCAAAAGGCGGGTTTTTTTGTGCCCTAATGGGACAAACTCGCCAAGAATAGTGGCGGCCAACCTGACATTGACCCAGATGAAAACGTTGCGGGATAACCTCGTAACGGCGTACACCACATTGAGCGACAACCCAACCAAGCAATATCTGCTTGGTGATCGGCAATTTATTTATGAGGATCGCGCCTCGATCTGGAAAGAGATCGGCCACTTGACGCGCTTGATCTGCTTGCTTGACCCGACCGAAAAAGCCAAGGGATCAAACCGCGCTGATTTAAGATATTGGTCATGAGCATACTAGACAGAGCAAAGACGGCGGCCCGTGTGCTGTTCGGATATGAGGCAATCGCAAACACACGTTATCGCCGCACGCGCGGCGTTGACCCGTTGCGCGGCGAAGAGGTCGAGCTGCAGGGATACGACCGCGACCGCTTGGTTTCCACACTGCTAAACCTGAAGCGCAACGATCCTGTCGCCAAGGCAATCTCGCGATTGCGACGCACCGACGTTGTGGGCGGCGGGATAATCCCGCAGCCATCAACGGGCGACGATTCGACTGACGATCAGATTAGCGAGTTGTGGGCGCAATGGTCGGCCATGCCCGAAGTCACTTGCACGATGGACATGACCCAACTGCAACAAGAGATTGCAGACGCGCCGCTTTTCTTTGGTGACATTGGCGTGCTGCTGACTCGCGGCGGGCGCGTGCAGTTAATCGAGGGCGACCGCATCGGGTCGCCTACGCTTTCGGCGTCGGAAAGCAACCCCAACAAAAACGGCGTGATCGTAGGCCCAGCGGGCAAGCCGCGCACCTACCAGATCGGCGACCGGATCAACGGCACGCTGAAGAATTTCAGAGACGTTCCCGCGCGTAATTTTCTTTTGTTTTACAAGAGAATGCGCCCGCAGCAATGGCGCGGAGTTCCGGAGCTTGCGCCATGCGTGAACAGCTTGCAAGACGTTCGCGAATACGAGGCCATCGAAATGATTTCGGCCAAGGTTAGCGCGTCGCTGGCTGCCGTTATCAAGCGACAGGATTCGGTGCAGTTTGAGCTTTCAAACCGACTTGACGCAAACGATCAAGATGACGTTGGCCGCCTCGAAAGATTTGAGACGGGCAAATTTCATTACCTTGAGCCAAACGAGTCAATCGAAACAATCAGCGCAAACGGTCGGCCAAACGTGGACGGCATACAGTTTGTGATGTATCACCTGCGCAAAGTCGGCGCGGCGGTTGGCATTCCGGTTGAAATGATTATGTCCACAATCGGCGAGTCATCTTTCAGCGCGTCGCAAGGTTTAATCCTGCAATATCAAAGCGCGATCGAGGACAACCAAAGACAGGTTGCCGCATTCCTCAACCGGATTTATCGGTGGAAAATCGGCCAATGGGTTGCCAACGGAATGCTGACGCCGCCGCAAAATATCAACCTGTTTTCCTGCCGCTGGCAGACGCCAGCCTTTCGGTGGGTCAACAAGGCCGCGCAGGTCAAAGCGGATGCCGCATATGTTCAAATGGGCGCGCAATCGCTTGACGATGTGGCGAGTCAATTTGGCTATACCGCCGAGGCGTCAATGCGCCGCAAAGCGCAAAACATTCGGCAAGCTCAACAGATCGCCGGAGAGTTTGGCCTTGATGATTGGCGCGACCTGTTCAACCAATTTAACACAACCGCACAAGTCAACTTGACAGAGTTGATGGAAACCGAAGAAGAATAAAATGGCACGACCTAAAGTTGAAAAATATATTGAAACCAAAGACGCAAAACTTTGGGCGCAGTTAACGACCTGCGAACAAAACGCATTGCGAAAGAAAAACCTTGCGCCAGATTCGGCGAAAGAAAAGGCCGAGCGCAAGCCAGCAAAGGTTGAGCCGCCCAAGGGCAAAAAATAAGTGCCGCCGTTTTACCCAACCGACTCAATGGCTGAAGAAGCCGAGCGCGGCCTTGCTTGGCGCAAAGAGTTCAAGCGGGGCGGCACTCGCGTCGGAGTGACACGGGCAAACCAGATCGCGCGCAAGGACGGGTTGAGCCTCGAAACCGTCAAGCGAATGAAAAGTTTTTTTGCGCGGCACGAGCGCGCAACCAAGGGCGGGCAAGGATTTAAGAGAGGCCAAAAGGGATACCCAAGCGCGGGGCGAATCGCTTGGGCATTATGGGGCGGAGACGCTGGGCAATCATGGGCCGAGCGGATCGTTGAAAAGGAAAACAAAAAAATGAGCGAAGAGAACCAAAAAAGATTTACCTTTCAAGTCAACGTCGGAAACGTAGACCGCGAGAGCGGAGTTTTGCGTGACGTTGTGATCATTGAAGCGGGCGAAGCGCGCGGCCATCGCATGATGGTATCAGAGCGAACACTTGACGCAGCGGTTGACCTTTTGGCTGACGATATTTTGCCCGCGTACATTACGCACAACGGGGCGTTTCAAGATCGACTTTTGAACGAGATCGGAGCCTTTGAAGGATTTTATCGGGACGGCGATAAGATACGCGCCGAACGGTTTGAAACTCTGCAATCGTGGCGCAAGGCCGAGCCTGACAAATACGAGCGGCTTTTTGATTTGGCCGAAAAAATGCCAAAGACATTCGGCATCAGTATTGTTTTTGAGGGCGCGCTTGCTTGGGAAACAGACAGCGGCGAAGTGCCTTTTGCCAGCCTGAACGAAAAGCCAGAGGATTCGCTTTTTGAACTGCCAACGATCACGCCCTCAAAAATTCAGTCGGCGGATTTCGTTGATACACCCGCAGCAACGTCGGCCCTGTTCGCGGAGAATTGGGACAAACCTGCCAACGTTGAAGAGGCTTCAACCATGCCCGAAGATATTGAACAACCAATTGAGGTCGCTGCGAGCGAATCGGCCAGCGCGGAGCTAGAGCGACGCCAAGCCGAGGAGTCTGTTGCCAGCGAAGAACCAAAAGCCGAAGCCGCTGAAGAAAAGCCGAAGCGAAAGAAAAAGCTGGAAGAGGCCGAGACTTTAGAAACCGAGCAAGTCGAGCTTGAGGAAATCGAAGAGGAGCAGACCGAAGCCATTGAAGAGGTCGAGCTTTCCGAACACGCCGCGCAACTGAATGAGCGCGATTCTATGATTTCCGAACAGCAATGCAGAATTGCCGAGCTTGAAAACCAAGTTGCCACACTGAAAGCAGTGTTTGGCGGCGAAGAGGAAATTGCTGACGATCTGGCTACTGAAGTCGAGCCAGAGAAAACAAACGATCAACTCAAGGCCGAGTTCATCAAAGAACATTTGCAAGCCAATCCAAGCGACTCAAGGATGACCGCAGTGCTTGCCGCATACAAAACCAAGCCTGAGTTATTCAGCGCAAACTAAAACAAAAAAATGGGTGATACTACATATAACGACGGGGCGCGGACGTTTCAAGCAACCGCTGTCGCAATCGCCGCCCATGCTCTTGTTGCCGTTGATAGCAACGGCAAGATCAGCGTGGCAGGTGACAACGCAACTGACAAAGTAATCGGTGCAACACTTGAGCCAATCGCCGCGAGCGGTTACGGCGCGGTGCGCTTGCTGAATACTGGCGGCACTTCCGAGGTGTTAGCGGGCGGCGATACGATCGCAGTCGGCGACACTATTTACACGGACGGGGCCGGAAAAGTCGGCACTGACTCAAGCAATACAAAAATCGGTTACGCACTCGGCGCATCTGCTGCTGACGGCGACGTGATCGAAGTGTTGGTTCACGCTCACTTTATCTAATCATTTAACCAAGGAAAAAACTAATGAGCTTTTTCGCATCATCCGCCGCCAGCTTCCAACCTGTTGTTGGCGAAGCAATCAACGAAGTCGATCGCCAACAATTTGTTGGCGCGCAAATCCTGCCGCTGCAAGGCGTTGCCTCCAAAAAAGGCACTTACGTCAAAATCAAAGCGTCGCAGTTTGACAACGACATAAGCAAGCCGCGCTCCGCTGGGGCCAGCTTTTCGCAAACGTCCAGCGAGTACGAGAGCGCAACTTTTGAATGCCAAGAATACGGCGTTGAAAATATGCTCGACGATCTCGACGTTGCCGAGGCTGAGACTGACGCCTTGCTTGACATCGTGACCGTGACCAGCAACCAGCTTGCCGACAACATCATGGTCGGCCACGAGATTCGCGTTGCCAACGCTTTGAGTGGCGCGAGCTTCAACGGCACTGCCGCGACTGCGGTGATGTCCAACGCTGGGGCCGCGACTCCGATTGCCGACATCAACGCCGCCGTGCAACGCCTGAACGGAAACGGCATATTCAACAACATTCAGTTGATCATGGAAGCCTCCCTGTACCAAGAGATGACCCAGACCGACGATATGCGCAACCTAATCAACGGCAGCGGCGCGCTGGCTTACAGCCAAGACCAAGTTGCCCGCGTGTTAGGCGTTGACGGTGTTGTGCTTTGTAACTCGCGTTACAACTCGGCCAAGAAAGGCCAGACCGGAAGCCGCACGAAAATCTGGCCGACAACCAGCTTTTACGTTGCCAGCATCGCCAACGGCCCGTTGTCAAATGGTGGAGTCGGTCGCACGTTGTTTTACAACGCGCGCGGAAACGGCGCGTTCACGAGCGAGACATATCGCTCCGAACAACCCCCCGCCAACGTTGTGCGCGTTCGCTCGAACCTTGACGAGTTAATCGTCAACGAGTTCGCTGGCGAGAAGATCACTGGAGCCTAGAGCATCCGCTAGGGGTGGAGAAACAACGGGGCGGGTGCAAATGCGCCCGCCCCTTTTTAGGATTTAAGAAATTGGCAAGCATAACTCAAGCGCAACTGTCGGCGGATATGAATCACGCCCTTGAGGATTTCGGCGTGACGTTGACGGTTGTGCTGCCGTCTGGGTACACGGGCACGACATTCAGCGCAACGCGCACGTCAATCACAACAGGCTTTATCTTGGAGACAAACGGGCGCGACGTTCAAATTGATTCGGCTTTTTATCTCAACCTTGTTAGCCTGTCGCCCGTGCCAGAAAAAGGTTGGATTGTGAACGATGGCACGCGCGACCTAAAGGTTGCAATGACTGACAAAGACCCAAGCCGCAGCAGCTTAAAAATCGACTGCGTGCGGAGGCACTCGAACTAATGGCCGCAACAAAACTTTGGGAAGTGTACGACATAGAAACGCCTTTTGAAAAGGCGGCAGTCGCGCACATGGCAAACGTGTTTTCTGATGATCTTGGGCAATACTCGATTGTGCGCACGATAAACGATGACACGCTATTGACTCCCCGCATTGAGGTCAGGTTTGAGCTTGGCGACGCAATGGAACCGATCCCGCAGCGCGGCGGCGGGGCGTCGGCGTCTACTCTTGATTATAGAAATTTCAACGCGCAGTTTTTCGCTCGCGTAGTGACAGACAACGCCCAAGACCAAGAGGACGATCACCACAAGGCGCGGGGAACGGTTCGCCAATGCCTCGCCGTTTCAAGCGACATATTTAGCACAACAGGATCAGGAGGCGCGCCGCAGTTAACGGGAACGGTTAACGGCAACACTTCGCTATCAAACGTGGTCAACGGCGAGGGCACGGAGTTCAGCGACGAGCTTGCGGTTGGCGACACAATCCGGATCGAATCAAGCGCGGGAAACGATACCAAGGTTGTGCAGACAATCAACAGCAACACGCAGTTGCTCGTTACAAGTGACTTTGCCCTAAACCATAGCGGCGGCAATATCTTTCGGGTGCAGTCGTTCACCTATGGGCCAGCCTTGGAATTGTTTACAGTGAATTACATCAAGCCAGAATCCACAGTTTACGAAACTGACGGCACGTTTAACGTTTCAGAGTTAAGTTACAACATGGTGATCGGCATCCGGTCGGATGCTTGGCCCGCGAGCTAATGGGACAAGCTGGCGAAGAGTGGAAAGAATACGCGCCGAAAAGGCCGACCCAAAAAAACAAAATATTAAATTGGAGGAAATGAATAATGGCAGTAACGAGTGATGGAACGCAAAGTTTCGGGATTGAAGTTTCTCCCGTCGCAATCAATAGCGTGGACTATATTGCGGAAGATTTTAATGTCACCTATGCGGGAAACCGTGTTGACATCAACGACAGCAACGGCGAGCCGCTAGGTTCAACGACCGTTCCGCAGCGTGTCGAGTTCAGCGCAACCTTGCAATACGCAACATCGTCAACCGCAAGCCCAACCATCGGTCACGAAATGACCCTCGCAACCGGACGGAATGCGGCAACCTATGTGATCACCGAAATCGGCGACGCCCAGACGCAAGGCGATTATGCCAAGTGCAGCGTGTCCGGATACGAAAAAATCAACTAGGTTTTTGAATGACCGCGCAAGAGCTTTGGGCCGAGTATCGGCCCAAGCTCGACGCCGCGCGGGATCGTGACCGAAAAGAGCAACAAGGGGTTTTTCTTTCTGTTCCCGAAAACGTCGGCGGCGTCTGGCTTGAGCCTTTGACTATCGAGCGTTTTTTGCTGCTCGACGGTATTGATCACCCAATGCTTACAGGCCGAGGCGTGACGCCTGAGTGCGTTGCGTCTTTCTGTTATATTCTCTCTCCTGAATACAGGCACGGCGACCAGAAAGCGGCGCGCGATTTCATCAAATCATTTTCACCGCCAGACGCAAAACAGTTTGCTGATCAGTTGGCCGAATACGTCCAAGATCAATTTGACCTTGGCGGGGCAGACTCAAAAAAAGAAAACCAAGGCGGGGCGGGTGAAAGTTGGGTTTGCTCGACGATTGACCTGCTGGCGTCTGAATACAGTTGGAGCGAGCAAGAGATTTTGCGGCTGCCAATCAAGCGAGCGTTTACCTATGCGCGCGCAATAGTATCGCGCAAAAGTGAAAGCAATGTTGCAACATTTAGCAAACACCAAGATCGCGTTAAATCAGAATACCTTGAAAGCATGGCAAAAATAAGGAACGAAAAAAATGGCGAGTAAAATTTCACTGACTGCATTTCTTGGCCTTGATTCGTCAGGCATGAAAAAAGGAATGGGCGAAGCTGAAGGATCGGCAAAAAAAGGCGGCGCGGCAATTGGGAAATCACTAGCGGCTGGCGTTGCGGTTTTGGGCGCGGCAGCGGCAGCGGCTGCGGCTGCGGCTGCGGTAGCGATTGCCTCATTTGTTAAAAGCTCGATCACGGAATTTGTAGAGTTTGAGGAAAAGATGAACGAGGTGTTCACCTTGTTGCCAGATCAAAGCCGAGCGGCTGAGCGAAAGATGACGCAAGACGCAAAAAACCTTGCGCGCGAGTTTGGCATTTTACCGAATGAAGTCGTGCCCGCGCTTTATCAAGCAATATCTGCGGGCGTACCAAAGGAAAACGTTTTTGACTTTATGGAAGTCGCCAGCAAGGCGGCGATCGGCGGCGTGTCTACGGTAGAGACTGCGGTTGATGGATTGTCCACCGCAATGAATACCTACGGGCAAGAAAACTTGAGCGCGAAGGATGCGGCCGATGCAATGTTTACGGCGGTGAAACTTGGTAAAACAAATTTTGAATTGTTGAGCGGCTCAATGTCAACCGTGTTGCCTGTCGCAAAAGCGATGGGCGTTGATTTTGACCAAGTCATGGCTGCGGTTGCGACACTCACAAAACAGGGCGTGCCGACAGCGCAAGCCATGACCCAAATACGCGCGGCCATGCAAGCCTTGGGGTCGCCGACAACTAGGCAGTCTGAATATCTGCAACAGCTTGGCGTTGATACTGAGAAGATGAAGGCGGCACTTGCTGGCCCGAATGGCTTGGCGGTCGCCATGCAGATGATGGAAAAGGCGGCGGCAGGTGATAACGAAAAACTGCGCAAGATGGTCGGCAGTGTTGAAGCGTTGCAAGGCATTCTTGGAGTGACTGCGCGCGGCGGCTTAATCATGGCCGAGTCAATGGACGCGATGGGCAAAAAAGCTGGCGCGAACGAGGTTGCATTTGGCAAAATGAATGAATCGTTGAAGCGCACGTTTGAAGCACTCAAGGCAACGGTGAGCGTCGGCCTCACCAATGCGGGCGCGGCGTTCTCGCGTTTGCTTGTTTCAATGGGGCCAGCACTTCAAAGGTTGGCCGACATCTTTGCAGATTTTGATTGGGGCGGCGTGACTAAAGCAATGGGCGACCTTGGCAAGAGCGTTGCCCCGATTCTAATGAAACTTGCGAACGCTGTTGGCGAATTGATGCGCGAAGTGTTCGGCCTGTTTGAATCAGTGGGCGCGGGCAAGGGCATTCTTGAAACTATGGTTAGCGTGATTATAAAAATTATTCACGGGGTCAAGGGTGTTGTGCAATTTGTCAAACAGCTTTTGATTGCGTTTGAAGCGTTGCCAGATGGCGCGAAATCTTTTGCAAAAATTATCGCTACCATTGGCCTTGGGCCGATCAAGGCACTCTTGGCGATCGCAGGTTTTTTGCTAAAAACATTCGGCGATCTCGGTATGGCATTTGGGATAGCAATGGGCGATATAATCGCAAGCACAACAAAGACCATAGGCAAGTTGCTTCAAAAAATCGCCCCGCTTGTCATGGTTGTAAGTGAAGAAAAAGGCACGGCGTTAATGCAAGCCGCCATTGATATGGAAAACGCCGAGCGCGACCTTGCCGCAAAACGCAAACAGCTTGAAGAGGAACGCAACCAGCGCGCCAGAGAAGCGCACCGCGAGCGAATGCAAATGATCAAGGAAGAAAAAGAGGCAGAGGTCAAAGCAGTTCAGCAAAAGGAAGAGGCCAAGGTCAAAGACGTAAAAGCCGAAATTGCAAAAAAACGGCAAGCAATGATTGCGCTGACGGGCAAGCCTTTCTGGACGGTTGCCACCGTAAAGGAATTAGAGTCTGTACCCGAGGCAATAATGAAAAAAGCAATGATTGCGCTGACGGCAAAAGGGATTGGCCCGTTGAAGGATTTGAAAATTGGCTCGGTTGTAAGGGGCCGCGCTGAAATAATTAAGGCAACGGGAATGACGCCAGAGCAAATCGCAGCAACTCGCAGGGTGATAAGCATTGGGGACAGCAAAAAGCTGGATATAAGACTAAAAGATTTATTTAAAAAATACGAGGACGCTCTGGAGGCGAGAAGAAAACAGATTGCAACCCGCCCGACCGTTTCAAGTATTTTGCCAATGCCGCAAACGGGCAAGCCCATTGCTCGCCCAGTTGGAACAGCGAACCCCCCAACAGTCAGAGTTGACGCAAACGATATGCTCAAAAAAATGAACACGTTTTATGGGACGGCAATAAAAGACATCCAGAAAAGTTTGCGCTCGATTGACAACAGTTTGAAAGGTAAGTTTGTAAACCAGTAAGGCGAAACCATGCCAAGAAACGATGACGCACCAAATACCGGATGGCAAACCGCTGTTGAAGTTTCCAGCGTGCCAAGAATCCTGACGCCGTTCTCAGGCATTGGAGACACGAGCGCGAAAATATACGAACGCGACTTCGTACAAAACGGCGATTACTGGACGCCCCTTGCGCTGGATACTGCTGACGGTGTTTTTACTAGCGCATTTCTCATTGAAGAAACGCAGCCGCAACAATTTGGCAATGGGCTTGTGAAATGGACTCGACGTTTTGGAACAGTGCCTAGCACGTTTTCACATTACAGCGCGGAGCAGTTCACGTTTTTCGGGTACTACGACAGTTACGAAACAAACACAAGTTATCGCGACCCGTACCCGCGCGCAACTGTCACCGAAATCACAAACACCTTTATCAAGTCAACCGATCCGGAAACTAATTTTCCTTTTGTCTCTGGAGATCAAAAACTTTTAAGCGAAAACGATCGCGGCGAGTTTGTGACCTACGTTGACGCGAACACAACGCCGACAATCTCAACGTATCAAGGATATGTTTCAGCCAACACTCAAATCGTGATCCGTGACCCGATGATCGAGAGGTGTTACGGAAGCGGGAACATTTGGCGCAAACAAGTTTTCAAAGCGGAGGCTCAATAGAATGCCTGTTCAAAATTTTTCTGGCTTATCGTCGCGCACGAACGAGGGTTATAAATTCGGCGGCACTTTTGCGCTAGGCACGACGCCGACCCTGCTCGACAACACCGAGGCGCGGCGCGTCAAATGGTTCATTGAGAATATGGTGTTCAGGTCGGCGTTTGAAATCAACGTTGGCACACCCGCCACGAATCAATTCCTTGCAGACTTTTCAAACGGCGAGGCGGTCAAGTGGCGGCTCGATCTTCAAACAGCCTTGCGTTACGACCGCGAGCCAAGGCTAGGCGCGAATCTAGACTTGCGCGGGCACGACATACTTTTCCGCGAGCTTTCGCGCTTGGTTCAGTGGGGTGCAAATGGTTTTCAGTTTCACCCGCAAAACTATCCAGCCAACACGGACGCCGATTTGCGCGTGATCCTCAAGTTGTTCGCTTGGGATTCTGATAACCCTTATCACGTCGGTTTCAAAACTGCAACGGCAAGCGACTTGGCGGGGAGCGGATCACTTGACGCAGACAACGGGATTGTGTGGACGTTGCCGCACGAGGACGGCACAAGCGGGCAAGTGCTGCAAACGGACGGCAGCCGAATCTTGTCTTGGGTGGACGGAGGCAGCGGGCAAAACTTTGGGATCATTTCGATTGCGGGGCAAAGCGATGTTGAGGCGGATCAAAGCAAGGACACGCTCACGCTAATCGCTGGCACTGGCATCAGCTTGACAACAGACGCCGCCGCGGATTCGGTGACGATAACGAACACCGACTATGGCGGCGGCACGCTTACAGTGCGGGATCAAGACGGCACACCAAGCGTTTCAAACGTCACCGTGATGAGGTTCAAAAACGGTGCGGTTGTTGATAACGGCAGCGGTACGGTAACTGTCAGCACGGGCAGACCAATCGAGCTTTCAACGCAAGGCAACGGGCAAGCAAGCGGAAGCCCAGTTTCTACATCTGACGTGTTGGCAAATGGGGATGAGGTTTATAAATTCAAAGCTGGAGACGGGATGAAGTTGGAGGGCGCGGGGACGCCATCAACTGAGCTTCGTTTGATTGTTCAGGATAGCACGTTCAACGCTGACACTGGAACGACTGATTGGGTAAACGGCGAGGGGATAAACTTTGTCGGCGGAAATGGGATCAATACAGAATGGACGCCCTCCAGTTTGCCCCACGTTATCACGACAAAGGTTGATGATAACGTGATCCAAAGCATAAACAACATAGCGGGCGGAAACTCTCCCCTAGTTGGCGTAAATGATTTCCAAATAACAGGCGGCACAAATATATCTGTTTCAAATGGGACAGGATCAGAAATTGTGATCACTAACGACAAAAGCGCAATCGTCAAAAGCGTAGACCCTGACCCTGACGCATACGTTGCGGTTTACTGCGATGAATCTCCAGAGGTTAGATTTAACGACGTGCTGACAATCGACAACATTTCAGAGCATGAAATTGAAACCAAACTTTGCGCGGAGTACGTTCATTCCTGCGAAGAGGACACGATCAAAGTCATCGGCCATGCGGCAAGTGATCCTTGCCTTGTTGGGTTTGCTGTTGATGGTGACTCTCTCTTGCTAAAATTTGCGCACGCAATGCCGTTGCCTGAATCTGTCAACGTTCACTTGTCTGGAATCCGGAAAGGATTTGACGGCAAAAGGCATCAACGGAAAACGCTTGAGCAAGCCAAACAAAATGATGCATTCTGGGGTTCGGCATATTCTAAATGAAACACACAAACCCGAAGCTGTTTGTTGTTATTCTGGGCGACCTTGGCGACCGTTGCTTTGATGCTTTAGATTCCCGATTTCCCGCGCTTCAGAATGGCGCACAAGCGTTTTTGTTTGTCTCTGCTACTGGGAACGGGGTTGACATATTAAACGCCTCACAATGGGCCTCTCATCGCGGGCAAGAGCATTTGACCGCGTGCTTTGATTGCGGTGATGAATCGGTTGCGCTGGGCGCGGCTTGCACGGTCGCGCGGCCTTTCACAAGTCGAGGCTATGAAATCGAGCCTGTTTGGATTCGCGGCAAGATTGAAAAGCCAAAGCGCATCAAATCCTTTTCCGTTGTCGCCACTCAAGAGGTCGCGCAAGAGGCCGCCATTTTGATCGCATCGCTGCGAACATTCCACGCCGACCCGATTTTTGTTTTCTGCGATGAGGACGCAAAGGCGTTGATAAAGTCGCACAATTTTGACGGCGTAGAGTTTAAGGTTGAGGCAGACGAAAAGACACTGGCCGCGCATAGCGATCGCTTGGCGGGAAAGGTCGCAGCCAAAAACAGCTTTCACCGAGTTGATTGCATCGCTGCAAAAATGGACGCTTGGCAATGGGCGATTGACGAAGCGGGCGCGAGTCTGTTCCTTGACGCTGACATTGTTGCCGTTTCAAATCTAAACGGCGGGATGCGCGGCGAGGTCATTCTGTCGCCCCATTATCATGGCGTGCCGAAGCTGGAACCCGCGCGCGACTTTGGAATTTTCAATGCCGGATATATTTGGAGCGACCAACCAGACGCACCAAAAGTTTGGCGTGAAATCTACGAGGGCAAGTCTAGGTTTTTTGAGCAGGAGGGGATGACGCTTTTCGCGCAGCATTTTGATGTCAGCTTTTACTCGCCAGATCACAACGTTGGCTTTTGGCGCGATCCAGATTTTGATTTGAACGTGCGAAGCTGGCACGCGCACATGACTGACACACTCGACGAAAAAGCAAACAACGGGTTGCGCGTCAAATACCAAGAACACCGCAAGCGCGTTTTTGATTGGTTAGAATATCAAGGCCGCGACGATCTGATTGATTTTATCGAATGCGTGAAAAAATAATCTTTTGCCATTACGGGAAAGCGGGCGGCGTTTGGGTTAATGAGTATATGTCCAAGATGCTGCGCCGCGAAGGCTACGCAATTCGGAACGCTTTTTATATGGGCCTCGGCAGAGACTTCACCGAGGACGAAGTGATGCACGTTGCGGATACCTGCGAAGGTTTCAAAACGTACATACACCAACAGCACCTTTCGGTCACAAGCAAAGCCTTGGCGCACCTAGAGAGCAAAGGCTTTTGGTCGTTTATGTTTTTGCGCCCGCCTGAAGATGTGATTTGCTCAATTTATTTTTGGGCGTTGCGAAAGATTGAGGACGGCCAGCCTTGCCCGATTGCGCCACACTTAAATCCGACAACGATCGAGCTTGGCGATTTCTTTGAGGAGGTCGCAAAAAATAGAAAAGCACTTTGGGCTTTGCCGGCTTGGGTGAATCAAGTTGATAATGTCGCGATGATTTCAGATACTAATTTTAGGGCATTCCTGCGGCAGCATTTCGCGCATGAATACAACCCTGACAAATACGACATGAAAGAGCGGCACATGAACAGATCAAGCAATGAAGGCTTCGCGGAGTACGCGAGGCAAGGGCGCATCACATTGGCGCAGCAATCCGCCCTTGTTGGGTCAGATGAGTTTGCAGAATTTTCAAACCTAGCGCGGAGGCTGGGACATCGGAGGGAATGGTGATGGATTTAGCGAGCATTATGCAAGCGGGCTTTGCGATAGCGATCGCGGTGGGTGGGTTTTTCTTTCGGCGAATACAAAGCACGATTGACGATCAAGCTCGCCGCTTGATCGGCCTTGAAATCAAGGTTGCGCGGCAGGAACAACAAACCGAAAACTTGATTGACAGATTGGATCGAATAGAGCAAAAGATTGACCAACTACTTAAAACGTGAGCTTTGACCCTATCAACGCAAGTGCTGGCTTTTTGGCTGGCGTAACATTAACCGCCCTTTTGTTTTTACTCTTTGGAATGCTGACGCATTTCTATCAACTGGCGGATCAAGTTCAGGAAATTATTGAGCAAGTGAAAGGCGAAGCTGATGACCCCGCAGGAGATCAAGAAAATGGAACAACCGAAAAATGACCCCGCGCGCAAAGGCGCGTTCACAAGTGAGTTTGTGTTTGCAATCCTGTCTTGCGTGATGACGCTGGCAATCATTGGCGGATGGGTAGACCCTGAAGGCGGCGCGAGCATGACCGACAAAATCGCCGCAATCGTTGGCGTTGCCCTGACAAGTTGCGGCTACACTTACGGACGCAGCGCGATCAAACGCGAGCAGATCAAGGCAGACGCTGAATGAAATTGCTTTTGGCTTTTTTCAATTCATTGCTCAATCATTTGACCAATCTGCTGCTTAAAGATAAATCTGCAACCGATGCGACCACTCCTGAAGATATGCGCCGCCGCTGGGATAATCATGTGCGCGACAGCTTGCGGGACAACTAAAGTTGTTTTCGTCGATACTCAAGCCGACCTTGTAAGACTTGGCCCAGACGTGCGCGGCACGGTGTACGTCAACCGTGGCGGCGAATGGATTAAATCAAAAAACAAAGTGACCTTGCCCGAAGGCTGGGTTGCTGGCCCCTTACCAAAAAATGATTAAGTTTCTGACCTATTGCTTTTGTTTACTTGTCCCCGCCTCATTTCTGGCTGGATTGATCGCAAGCGCGATCTTGCTGTGGCGCGCCGTTCTTAATTAGGACAAACCGCCCAAGGGTGGATGGGCAAGGCGTGGAAAAAATTCGTTGCCGTTGGCGATAATCACGGCGCACTGATCGACCAAGACACTGCGCGCGCGGTGTTGAAGTTTTGCGATCATTGGAAACCTGACGCGCGCATTCACCTCGGCGACTGTTTCGACTTCGCCAGCTTACGCGCTGGCATCAATCCGGATTCTGACGGCGTTGCGTGCGACGATCTCAGCGAGGATTTGTTTCAGGGTTTCAAATTCTTGGAGCAGTTCAGGCCGCACGTTTATCTTGTCGGCAATCACGAGGATCGGCTTTGGCGGATTGCTTCAAGTCACACTCAAGGCGTGATGCGTTACGCTGCGCGCGATGTGATCGACCGGATCGAAAAACAGTGCAAGCGAATGCGCTGCAAGCTGTACCTGTACCATGCCGAGAACGGAGTGCATCACGAGGCAAACGGAAAGCTGGCTTTCGCGCACGGATACAGTGCCAACCAGAACGCGGTCAAGGAACACGCCACGCATTTCGCATCTGAGGGCGGCAGCGTTATCATGGGCCACTTGCACCGCGTAGAAATCCAGACAGGCAAACGCAAAGGCGGCACGCATGGATATTCTGCGGGATGCCTCGCAAACTTTTCCGCAATGGACTACGCAAAGAACAGGCTGGCAACGGCAGGTTGGGAAAACGCTTTTGCGTTCGGCGTGTGGAAAGGTGAAACCGCAAACGTATGGATTGCGCGAAAGTGCGGCCCGCGCTGGCTACTGCCGACAGGCGTTGAAGAGTTTTAACAATGGACAAAAAGACCGCATCAAAATTTGCGCAAGCACTTGGCTCGCTTGGCAAGGCCGACGTGATCCCTGAAGGCTGGGCGACCGCAAGAGAGATTGCCGATAGTCAAGGCGTCTCTATGCCGCATATGCAAAAAAAGATTCGCGCCCTTGTCGAGTCAGACAAGGCGGAAATGCAACGGTTCAAAATCAAAACCTCGCGCGGCTTTTATCCCGTGCCGCATTACAGAATCAAATGAAACGCTTGCCGCCCATTGGAACGCTTGCCCGTTTTCATTGGGATGATATTTGTGCGCACACAAACGCACTGGCAAGCGAGGCCAAGGTTGCGCGCTGCGTGACGATCGGATTGCTGCACGCATCAAAGCGCGATCACATCGTTGTTGCGACTTCACTTTTTGAGGGCGACCAAAAAGGCCCAGACGCCTACGGCGATTTTGTGGCAATCCCGCGCGGAGTGCTGCGCAAAATCGAGCCAATCAAAAGCTGACCCCCCCCCGTTTCACCCTGAAAAAACAGGGCCAAAAACTTTTTTCAAAAAAAGTGAAATAATCCCTTTACACACGGGCGGCTTGCCTGTACGGTGTACGAACAATGAACGCAGCAAACACGACAAACCAAATCAAACTTAATGAGGATATTTTACCAGTGACCCCCTCAATGCAGAAGTTTGCAATTCAGGCAAACGCATTCAGCGCGGCTTGCTCATTTCTTCCAAAGCGCGACATACCAAAGACCGCTACAAAAACAACCGTGCAATTTCGCGTTTTCCTTATTGAGTATATGGAAAACAACGAGTGCGACGAGATTGGAAATTTTCCCGATATGATTGATTTTGCGGTTTCTTGCTGCAAGCGATAACAAACTAAACCCTAAACCCAAAAGCATAAGACAATGAA
>JAAHTH010001375.1_pt1 | contig 21420 bp, 10 predicted proteins | sample 6116091 | NCBI WGS metagenome assembly JAAHTH01 (sample SAMN13939990, study PRJNA603662) | sponge metagenome | isolation source: marine sponge | host: Mycale hentscheli | place: New Zealand | collected 2006 | reverse complement strand
GTTCTGGTGTTCTAGTATCCTTAGCAATCCATTTGCCATTAGAACCACGTTCTGATTCAACACCTCCAATGTAACAAATCCCTATAGAGCCTTCATTTTCGCCTTTAACGTGAGCACCTTGTTTGTATATGCTACGGCCATACTCTATAGTACCATCTAATAATACTACATAGTGATAGCCTATTCCACTCCATCCTCTTTTTAAATGCCACCGATTTATTTCAGCTGCATCAAAATCTCTGCCTTCTTGCGTTGCAGAACAATGTACTATTATCTTGTTTATTTCTCTCATTTTAAAATTCTATTTTATCAAAGTTTAATGAATCACCAAAATTTATTGTGTCAAAATTAAGGCCATCGCTAGATTTTTTATTATTACCATCTTCTATACCTAAGTTCCACTTACTATAACCAGCTAGCATAGCTAGTCTTTGCCAAGTTTCATATTGAGTATTCATAGCATCTTTTAGGTTTTCTGATTTTATATATAATCTATCTAAAGGTAAATTTATAGCCGCTGAAGTAATAGATGCTCCAGCTTGAAGATAGTATTTATTATCTAAACTCCAACCTAAATATTCTGCTTCTTGTTTATTGTATTGAATAGATTCCCAACCTTTCATTAATTTTCTTGCTTTTATACCAACTGGAGGTGAAACGTTTAAAGCTTCAACAAGTAGTTTTCCACTTTTATATCTACCTTTAGGATCAGCGTTTAATTCTATAGCTTTAGATATAACATTTTTAATAGCCGCAACAAATGCTCCTTTTAAACCAGAACCTCTAAGAAGAGTATCCATAGCTCCATTTACAGCCCTGTATTTACCAGTGTCATATTTTCCTTTTTCATCTGCATACTCATCATCATCTAGCCACATTCCAAATAACGCATTTTGTAAAAAGTTAAACACCATGTTTTGCAAAGCGGCATAATAAGTTATCTTAGCTATATTATTTCTCCAGTCACCTCTTCCTTTTGCTAAATCAACTACTGAATTTTTTATTATTCTTCCATATTGAAGTGGTGTGTTTTGAAAAGCTAAAATTAATCTACCTTGTATTGAAGCTTGAGTTTGAGATATTTTAGAAGGATCAGCTGATTGTTGACTTATTTCAGCAGCTTCGTAAAATTCTCTCATTGCTTGTGATTCAGCAGCGTCAATTTCTACACCCTGCTTAACCAAAGATTTTATTCTATTTCTATAAAAACTAGAACCACCAAGTGCTATTGCAAAACTATCAGCAAATCTAGTAGGCATAAAACCTTTCTTTAAAACCCAAGCTATAGCAGCTTTTGTTTTACCTGCGAATGTTTTGTTTCTAGGATCATTAACAACATCAATAAGTTCTGCTTCTTGAATATCACTAAGCATTCCTTCTCTTCTATTTGACAAATAAGCTGATTTCCAAAGGGTGGTAAAATCACTCCAAAACTGTTTTTGATTAATAAAAGTTTTAGCAGCGGCAAATACATTATTATCTGTAGTGTTTATAAAGTTAGTTGCAGAGATTGTTTGTAATAAAGCAGATCTCATATTAAAGAACATTGTAACACCAACAGATCCATTTAACCAGTTAACAAAAGCGCTTTGTTCTTTTGGTTTGTTTTTACCAGTCTGCATTCTTCTTGTAATATCTTTAAGAGCTGCAATAAAATCAGCACCTAAAGCAGCTTCTAATTTATATAAGTTTTCTTTATCAAATATTAATTCTTTATTTTGAATCCATTTTGATAAAAACTTTTCTCTATTAGAAAAATTAAGTATATCTTGTATGTCACTTAATACATTTCCTGAACTCCAACCTTTACCTGGTTCTATCCAGTTGTTTTTCATTTTAGATATTTTTTCAAGATCTAACGCGAAGCTTTTTAGCTTTGAGTTTTTTCTTACTATATTACTTAAAAACATTATATCTTTACTATCTAAACCTGGTATTTCAATTCTATTTCTTTTCCAAAGATAAACTCTTAACGCAGTGTCTAATGAAAAACCGCTATATCCAGAATCTTCTGCTAATAACTTTTTTATTCCTTTGTTTTTCTTTAATAAATTTTTAAAATCCCTATGCGCAACATTTTTAGCTTCAACCATATTTAACATGCCTTCAGAATAAGGTTTTATTAAGTTATCGTTTAACCATTTTAGTTGTTTTTCCCCTTTCTTACCCTTGCCAGCAGCTATCATATACATAAGACCTAAAAAATCTGAGTCACCAGGTGGAAGCCACACATTATTACCCCCAACAAGTTTACCTAAAATCTTACCTCTTTCTTCAGAAAAAACCTCGTCTACATTTATATTGTAGTTTTCTTCAATTATTTCATTTAATCCTTTTGAAAGATTATTACTGTATTCATTTCTTTCGTTGTTTAAGCTAAATTTAATATCACCTGTTTCTATAACATTTCTAGACATTTTACCTTTCCAATTAGCATTGTTTTTAAAGTAAAAATCATTATAACCTTGAGATATCTTATCTATTAAATAATAAGAAATAGCTTTGTCATTCATGTTGCCCAAATCAGGAACATTAAACTTAATAGCTTTTTTATTAAACTTTATAGTTTTTCTAGTTGCATCATCTATAGTTTCAGCCATAAACAATTGATCATTAACATCAGCTGTAGAAGATAAATAATCAGATCCTTTAGCATTATTCAAAGATCCGTTATCTAAAGTAAATCTTTCTCTAAATTCTTTGTTAGAGTTTCTTTTTATATCTTTTATAGACTGCTTAAACTGTTTGTTCGTTAGAGTAAATTCATCAAAAACAATTCCTTGTTCATTTGCTTCATTAACCTTATAATTAAATCTTGATCTAAACATATTAGCTAGTCTTCCGTATAATCTAGTTCTAGACTTAGCTTCAGAATCAAAAGTTATATTTTTTATATTAAATTTATTTACAGCCTCTAATAATCCATTGGCAACAATACTCATTACTTTAAAAGAATCACCAGTTCCTGATATCTCTGTTGATGGTATTGTTCCTGTAATAGTTTCTCCAAACCTATCAAAGGTTACATCTTTCATTAACGCAAATTGAAATTCATAATTGTCTTTTCCTTTAGGCATTAAGTTAAGTAAATAAGTTTTACCATTAACAACAAAAGAAGCATTATACATTTGATCTGAGTTTGGATCTCCAGGTATCATACTACTATCAGACCATTTTAAATCTGCCTTAGTATTTAAACTAAACTTAACACTAGGTGATTTACCTCTAGCTAAGTTGTTTAAAACCTTGTTTCTTATATTTGTATTTTTAAGATCTCTGTATAAATCAACGTTTCTTTTAGATAATTGTTCTAAAAAAGCATCATCTCTTATTGCGTTTCTAGCCTCTTGCAAAACAAGAACGTCTCCAAACAATTCCATCAAAGCTGTTCTTCTGTCAAAATAAGCAGTAGCCCATAGTGTTTTACCTGTTCTACCTTGCTCTACAGGGTCAAAGCTGTTTAATAATTTTTGTTTATTGTTTTTAGCTAGCTTATCTATTATTCTAGTAGCTTCGTCTAAACCAAAATAGTTTTGTAAAAAACTAGCAACATTTAAGTTTTTAATTTTTCTAGGTTTACCCTGATCATCAGAATCTTTAAGTCTTGGTGGTAATTTTTTTATTGCGTAAGTAGACTCACCTGTTACTGGATCAATAGGATTATTTATAACATCAAATATCAATTTCCAATTATCAAACATAAAGCTTTCTAATGAAGAAGAGTTTTGAAAAGTCATTCTTCTTGTTAAAGTTTGTGATAATATAGCTAATTTTTCTTTAAAGTTTTTAAAGTCTAAGTTTTCAATGTTACGAGAGTTTAATATTTCTCTTTTAACTTCAGCGACTATAATTTTAGCAGGACTCACTAACTCAGAATACGCTTCATATGTTTTAACCATTCCACCAGATCCTAAACTATAAGTTCTAAAAGATTTTAATTCTTTTAATTCTTTAGCTTCAGCGTTAGTTAGGCTTTGTTTGTTTTCTAATTCTAAACCTCTTTTTAAATCTCTTTTTTGTTTTTCTAATTCAGCTCTTTCTTTAGGATCAGAAACTGTTGCTAGTCTTCTATTAACAGCTATACCAGGGTCATTAGCATCAAGAGCAAAATCACCTCCAACGGGTATACCTTGTATTTCTATAGGTTTACCATCTACATCTGTAAAACCAAAATTAGGATCTTTAAGTAGTTCAATTAATTGATCTTGATCTTTTTCATAAGATTGTTTTTCTTGCTCTAAAACATCATTATCTACTTCTAAAATAGACGCTGTTATTCTTTCGTCTATATCAGTTGTATATTTTTGTGAAGTAACGCTACCTGTTTTAAGCGCTGCTTTCATTTTATTTCTAAGTTGAGAATTTATCCAACCATTTAAATTGTCATTTTGAGTTATAAGCTCTCCTTTTTTGTTTTTATAACCTTTTTCGTCTAACTTATTTAAAGTGCTGTTTATTTCGTTAGAGCTTAAGTTGTCATCTTGTAACTCTTTTCTTTTGTTTTCTCTAAGACTTAAGAACTCTTTATTAAAATTTCTTATATGAGGCAGTAAAGCTATTTGAGTTTCTTGCAACATGTCTTCAGCGCTGTAGTCAGGTAAAGATCCGTATAGTGTTTGAGCTTTAGAAAGTATTGGTGTCTCGTACTGCTCTAATATTTCATAGAAAACTATATCATCAGGAGCTATGTTTGCCCATTTATTTTTATTATACTTAGAGTTTATAGTATTTTTAAACTCATCAGCATTAGCTCTAGAAGTTGTTTTTAATGCAAATTTTTCATCAAAAGTATAATTATCTTGACTAACAGGTTCTTTGACTTGCTTTGGTTTTGCAACTTTCTTTTCATTAAGAAGCTCATTAGTTTCTTTTTTTAAAGCTTTTTTGTCTACATCAGCGCCTTTTGTTCCTAGTTTTTTAAACGCTTTGTTTCTATCTAAAGACATAACTCTATTGTTCATAGATTTGTTATAGTCTTTTATAAAATTATAAACATCTCTACCTGAGCCAAACTTAACATCTCTAACGCCTAAGAATTGTAAAACTTGTCTAAAAACATCTGCTAATTTAGTAAAAACATCTTCGTCATATGTAACAGCACCAACATCTATAGCTTCAGAATAAAGAGTTAAAACTTCTTCCCACTGTTTACCTAGTTCTGTTGATACTTTATTATTATACTCAGACTTTGTTATTGTTCCGGCTGATAACTCTGCTTCAATTTTAGCAATACTGTTATTGTAATAATTTATATAACCAGTAAAGTCTTTTAAAAACTTAGCAGGTAAAGCTGTTAATTTAGAATCATTATTAGATAGTCTCTCTTGTATCTTAAGTATTTCACCTAATAAAGATTTACCTAGTAATATAGCAGCTTCAGGATCATTTTTTATTGTTTCATAAATTAAACCATGTAAAAACTCATGTTGTTTAACGCCTATTCTTCCACCTTTCGCGGCTTTGTCGTTGTTTATTAAAACAATTTTTTTACCATCAAAATCTATTATACTTCCGTATTGTTGTGAAGTAAAGTCTGCTTTTTCAGGGGTATAGTTTAATTCGTTTATTAAAAAATCTTTAGCTTCCTGAACAGAATTAACCTCTTTCCACTCAGTATTAGTTATAATACCTTTTTTTATTGCAGCGGTTATTATTCCTGATTTTCTAGCTGTTAAATCATTGTAATATACTCTTTGTATTTTTTCATCTAAAGCTTTTATTCTTTCGTCTGTAGCTGCGTTAAAAGATTTATCTTCTGTTTTACGTTGGTTTCTTAATTTACCAACCTCATTAAGATCGCCTAGTATCTCCTCAGCAGCTTGAGCACTTATGTCGGTAGGCATTCTATTTATATTATTATTAAAAGCCTCTATTTCTTGTAAAACTTGATCTGCTTCCTCTTGAGTGTATATACCTTGATTAACTTGATCTGCTAGTATTTTTTTGACTTTCTTTTTCTTATAAGATAATAAACTTAAATTATTAAATCTATCCACAGCGCCCATACCTAGCATTTGCCTAGCTGATTTTTTAGCACCTTTTACAGCTACTCCAGCGCCAGGCATTATTGCACCAGCAAAAAATGAAAGCACAGTAGTGTCTATAAAATCTTGCATAGACATAGTATCTTTCATTATTTTTTTACCAGCAGATTCATTTACCTGTTTATTAACAACAAATGTTTCACCTGATTGCTGTATGTTTTCTTGAAAAACCTCTTTAATACCTTCACCACTTAAATTAAAAAGAGTTTTAGCTCCTGACGCTAACTTTTGCCCAAAGCTTCTAAAACCACCTTTTACATAAGCTTCTAAAGATTCTTTTATATATTCGTTTTTTATTTTACCGAAAATAGCATCTGTTGCTTTTGTTTGAGGCGATATAGGAGCTGTTAAAGCATATAATATACCTGTTTGTATAGAAGCTATAGAAGCTAATTGACTTGCCTCTTGATCATTTATACCGGCTTGTCTAGCTTGCTTTAATGTTTCTTCGTATCCTCTAGAAAAACCTAAAGTACTTTGACCTATTATAGCATCAGCCATACTTTTTTTAATAGGAACTGATTTTAAAAAACTTCTTGTTTTTCCTAAAACACCTAATCCTTTAGTAAAACCTCCAACTGCTCTTATACCATTACCCATTCCTCTTGTTAAAGCTATTTGAAAAAACAAATCACCTATAACATTTGCTCCAGCATCAAAAGCACCTAATACACTAAAAGAAGATACTTTTCTATTTCCTTTTCTAGCTTTAGTTCTTATATTATCTTGTTGTTCTTGTGTTAAAAAAGGAGTTGCGTTTAATTTATTAGTTGTATCTATTATTTGGTTATTAGAATCTATAACATATTCAATATTAGTTTCAGGATCTAAATATCCATAACCTATAGCACTAACGTATCTACCAAAAGTATTGTATTTAGTATTAACAACGCCCATTTCTTCTAAAGCTAATTCTGTTCTAATACTTTCAGAAACACCTTCAAAAAAATCACCTGGCAATAAACCATAGGCGCTTGCGCTAAAACTTTCTATAGCACTACTTAATCCGTTCCAACCTTCACCCGCTAGATTTAATAAAAATTTACCAGCACCAATATTACCGCCATCTTTTAATAGCTTTTGATACTCTATTTGATTTTTTTCGTCTTGTTCTTGTAGTTTTACAGATATTAATGGAAACTCTTGTTTTATTAAATTTTCATAATCTTGTAATAAAACGTTTTCATTAGAAATATTAAACTTTTTATTTATAGTCTTTGGATCAATACCAGTTTGTTTTTCATACATCAACTGTTGTTGCTTTATATCTCTTTGCAATTGATCATTAACATATAAATTTAAGTATTGTAGTTTTTTTGCTTCAAGAGCTAATTCTGGTTTATAATAATTACCATAGTTTCTCTTATCCATGTCTAATTCTAAAAATCTTTTTAAATCTTTATCATAGCCTTTAGCTTGTAAAAAACCTCCAAAATCTCTAGTGTTTATATTTCTACTTGAAAGAGCATCATTGTCGTACATTTCATCAACAAAAGAAGTTCCTTCACCTAGCATTTCAGCTAGTTCTGGGGAATACATTTGCATTCCTTCGTTTACCTGTTCATTTTCAGCAACGTATGAGTCTTCGTATATATAAGGTTGATTCAATTTTCTTAAATCAATATAACTATCTATTTCGCTATCACTTTTAGACTGAAAAGCACTTATTTTTCTTCTAGCTCTGTTTCTTTCATCATCACTTATTAGTTGCAATACAGATATAGCTTCAGGACTTTCTTTATAACCAGCTATAACTAAATCATCTTCAGTTATAAAATTATTATCTACAGCGGCCTGTATATTATCATCATCAAAAAAAGGTTGAGAAGACATGCTATCTCCATATCTTACAGTAGGTAATAAATCTTTTTCATTATACTTACCAAATTGATTCTGTAAAGCACCTCTAATATTGCTGCTTTGTTGTGTTATATTATCTGGTAAACCATATAGATCTTCTTGACTATCTGTTGGTAAGTCCAAAGAAATAGTTTCCGAAACTAATTCCGTATCTTCTTGAGGTGCGAACATGTTGTTCTGAGGCGTTGCATTTGCACCCGCTGCATTGCCCCCAGCTTTTTTTGTAGCTCCAGGATTATTTGATAACCACATTACTATTTGATTTTCAGGATATCCAGTAAGATCTACTTCTTCTCCGCTTGGTAAGATATATATTTCCATGTTTTATTATTTAATTGCTTTATCCATTCGCTCAGCATATTCAACTAAAGTTTCATCTGTTCTTTTAGGATTTGCACTCATCCAATCTACTTGTCTAGCTCTTTTGAATAATACTGTTTCATTTTGAATAGCTTTTCTTTCACTTGCTGTAGTATTATCTAAAGCGAACTTAAGTCTTTCTTCAGCGCTGTCAAAATCATAATCACCTGCAAACACCGGCTTGTTACTTATTATTTTGTATAAACCTTTTCTAGGAACTAATTTGTCAAACGCGCTTTGAGCACTTTCGCCTTCATTTTCGTAATGTTCTTTATTTGTAGGCGCTCCTTCAAAATCAGCAAAAGGTGTGTTTAACCAAACATCAAATGTTTGATCTTTTGTCATATATCTATCGCTTGGTCCTGTAATTTTCATTAAATTATCAAGAGTTACATCAGTATTACTTTGATTACTATCTCCAGCACCTAATACAATATTGTTATAGTATGTAGTTCTATAACCTATATTTGAAGCTTTAGGCGCTTTAGGTGCTTTTGGTTGAACTATAGATCTACCACTAGAAATATAGTATCTACCTTGTTCATCTACTTCTAAACCAGAAACTCTAGCTTTTAGTATTTGATCAAATAACACTTGCTCAAACTGCTCATCTGTAGGTTGAACATTTTGATATTCATTTTCTATGCCTTCGTTCAATTGTTTTAAATCTATATTCCAAGCATTGGCTGCTTGTTGAACATTTCCATTAACACCTTGAATTTTAGATTTTAATATACTAAGCATGTCATTTCTAACAGAATTAACATCTAAGTACCTTCTAATTTCCTCTGTTCTTCTAGAACCACCCGAGCTAGTATTAATCCTGTCTTTGTATATTTCTTCTCCAGTCCAGTATTTATCAGCAAACTGACCATTTGCTTTTATTATACCTAATCCATCGTTATTAGGTGTTCTATCTGCTGGCTTCATTCTTTCTAAACTTTCAGCAACTATTTGAGGTACATTAGATACAAATTCAAATTCTTTTCCTTCTGCTGTTTGAGCGTTCCAAGCTCTAGCACTAATGTATTTTTCTCTGTAATCGCCTTCAATTAATTTACCATCTTCTGTTCTAGTAGGTTCGTTTCCAGAAACCTTAATCATTATATCATTTTTTTCTTCATCATAAACCATTTCAAAATCAGCCTCATAAACACTACCTATTGCATTAACAAAAAATTGATTATTAGCTATCTCTTCTGGTGTACTTCCAATAATAGTTATATCTTTACCTATTTTAGCAGCGTTTTCTCTCCAATATTTACCAGTTGCAGCAAAATTTGCTGTTGCTGTTTTAGTTAAGTTTAACAAATCATAATAGTCAGTTATAGCTTTCTGTGCAGAAACTCTTGCTTTCTCGTCACCAAATTGAGTTTTTAAATAAATCTGAGCATCTGTGGCAACACCTATTCTATCATTTAAAGTTTTCATTAACTCATCTTGAATAGCGCTTGTTCTAGGAGCTGTAGCAAGTTTATTCATTTGCTCTAAATTCCAAACATCAGCATTACCTTGAACACGTTGCATGTTCTCTATAATTCTACGTTGTTCGTTTTCCTTTTTTTCCTGAATTCTTCTTGCTTCTTGCTCACTTATTTGTGCTCTTTGAGAGGCTGAAGCATTGTTGTTTGCTATCTGCTTAGTAAATGCACTAGCGTATGTATCTCCTGTTATTCTTTGTGGATTTTCGTATGCTCCAGCCATAATTTATTTTTTTTATTTTACTATTTCATGAAGAGTCCAGGAAGTGAACCTATCATATTTTGTGCAGCGCCAAATTTAGCTCCTTGTGCTTGACCATAAGCAGCGTCCGCAGCTCTTTTATCAGCGGTTGCATTATCTAACATACCTGCTGCTCTATTTAATTTTTGATTTTCTCTACTGTCTCTAGCGCCAAACATAAATTGTTGACCCATTACATCTGCATTTTGTAACCTCTGTTGTTCAGACATTACTAATTGTTGTAGTTTTTCGTCACCTTGCGCAACTAATCTTTGGTTAGAAGCTTCTTGCATTTCAATACTTGCTGATATTTGTTTTTTACTAGCTAAAGCAGCTTGAGCTAATGCCGTGGCTCCACCTGCGCTAGCACCTGTTGCTCTTAATGTATCTAAAGTGTTAGATAAACCAATTTCAGCTTGCTCTGCTTGAAACTCAGCAGCTTGTGTAGCTACCCCTAAATTTGCATAAGGATTACTAAGGTTTCCACTAAGATCCTTAACGTTAGCATACGGATTTATTATGGGTTGTCTAGAATCTTCTAAAGCCCTTAACTCGTCTTCAAGGCGTTTTTTCTCTGCGTTTGCTCTGTTTCTTTCACCTTTTGCTGCTTTTTCTGCTTGATTAGCGCCTACCATTCCTAAGCCAGCCGATACTACACCGCCGACTGCTGCTGCTACTGCTGCCATATTATTATTTTTAAATTATTCTTTTTATCATTTCATGTGAGGGTTTTTCATCAATAACCCAACCTAATTTTTTATGTATTTTTAATAAACTATTGCTTCTACTTATTGACATTATACATTTTTTACCAGCGTCTTTAACCATTTTTTCTACGGTTTCTATTAAAAACTTAACAGCAAAAGGTCTTGCTCTTTTATTTCCTTTTGGATCTGATATAACCCAGTCAAACCAGCACATGCCAGAATTACTCCAATATATAAAACCAGCTACAATAGGTTTACCTTCATGTTCAATCATTACTCCACCAGTGCCGTTGTCTGGTAATATTTCTTTACTTACTACAGGCCAACCCCAACCAAGCCACCATTTTTCTAGCATGCTGTAGTCTTGTTCTAGCAAAGTTCTTGCTTTTAATTTCATTTAATTTTATTTAATATGATGATTCTTTAAATTCTGTTGATATAGCAAACAGTTCATTGTTTCCAGTTTTTGATGTGTTTGTTGCTGTAAATTTAACCTCAGCAGTATATCCTTTTATTCCAGATATAGAAGCACCATAAACAACTTCACCAGAGCTATTTGCACTTGTGTTAACTAAGTTAGCAAAGTACTTATCTTCTTTCTTTTTAAATTCATTACTAAACAATGAGTTTTCTAGATCAGCTAGTGTCAAAGGCATTGTATATGCGTCTATAAATCTAGCAGTATCTCCAGAGTCTGTAGATATAGAAGTCATTGCCCAATTTACACCTCCTTCATAGTTTATTGTTTTAAAACTTTTAATAGCAGACGGTTGTTTATTAAATATACTAGTAACAGTTGAGTCATATGTGTTACCATAAAAAGTTGCTCGAATTACTGATTCATTGTAATGTATATATATTCCACCAGAATTAGTAGAGTAAAAATTACTTTGAAGGCTTATTAAGTTATAAGGAACATAACTGTATCTACTAGTCCAACCTTGAGTTTGTTCATCAAAGCTAAGTGTTTCAGGTGTAACACTTAATGTCTTATCTTTTAAAGAAAGAGTATAACATTTATTATGAATATCCCAACCACCAATAGCTAAAGGATCAGGTAATGTATTAAATTTGTCTCTAAAAAAATCATACATACCATAACTTGATATCTCTGTTATACCATCTTGAGATAGCCTTAAAACAGCTCCTTGATTAGCGTCAGTAAAATACTTTCTATATCCATATACAGCAAAGCTTTCAGGGTTTTTGCTTATACCCCACTCTCCAGCATAAGGAACTATAGCACCTATAACAACATTTGATGTTGTCTGCATAGGCATTCCTTCTTGCGTATAAACAGCATCTTTATCTATTAAAGCTCTATTTACTTTATTTTCTTGAAATATTATTAAATTAGTATCTTCAGCGTAAAGCTTTTGTATAGTACCTTTTGTTGGGTCTACAGATCTTGTTATGTCTTCACCTGAAGGAAACTGATTAGACTGATTTACACCAGTTCTAGAGTTTAATATACCTGAATATATAATAGAGTTTCCTAAAGATTGCTGTGAACTATCATCAGATCTTAAAAATGCTCTAGGAGATAAACCCGTTTGCACGTTGTTATAACCACCTCTTATTCTAGCTTCTTCTACAAACCAATTGTAAGAAGCTGAAATAGGTCCTTGAACTAATTTCTTAAGAACATATGTGTTATAGTATTTTACCGGGGTTACAATTGCCATATTATATTATAATTACTTATTTTTTATATTAATTACCTATGTGGTTACTGGAACAGGTACTAAAGTTGGATTTTCATTAGCAACACCTGCAGCAGACTCATACCAAGGAGGTGATACAGGACTTTCGTAAACTATGCCAAAAGAAGCGGCTAGTATAGCGGATTGACCAGCTGACTGTGGTTGTGTACTAGCTATAATAGCAGCGTATACATTGTTTGCATATGCTCCACCTTGTGATGTTAGTTTCACACCACCACCAATCATACTAGACCCAGAGCAATCAGGTAGTCCATAGTTACTAGCTTTTCCACCAGGTCTCATACCAGCAGTTACAGCGTTATCAAAGTTAGTTTGACTTACTCCAGCAGAAGCAGCTGTAAAAGGAGATAACATGGCAAATTGTTGTAACGTACTTGAATTACCACTACTGCCATTTGAAGTTACAACTGATTGAATAGCTCCATCAGCATTTAATCCAAAAGCGGCACCTGCACTATCTGTAAAAGAAGTTGTGTTATCTCCATATACACCTCGTACGTTTACAGCTTGAGCTTGACCTGTTTGTTGTGATGCACTACCTATTGTAACTTGTACATATAAATATACTGTATTTGATGTCCAATTTTGTATTTGACCAGTCCATCTTGGCGCACCACCTTGTGATGGGTTTTGAAGCGTATTATTTGAAATATCACTTCCGTTACCATTAGTAACTCTCCCTGTTGCATCAATTCCACTTAAATACGGTGTAGCAATAACTTGACCAAAAAATAAAGACGCAGCAACATTATAACTTATTGTTGCTGAAGTGTTAGTAAGCCCTAAAGTATCTGTTAGTCTTAAGTTTATAAGATAACCTTTATTAGCAGTATTCATTGGCCCGTCTGATTGCCCATTATTACTATTTAAAGCGCCTTTTAAAACAAAAGTTAACCAATCTGTATTTGGTATAACAATTTGTTGTGTTACCGATTTTTGGGTACCAGTTGCCACCTGTATGTAGTCACTTATTAATTCACCATTATCAGGAATTACTGTTGTTCCTGCTGTTGTTAAATCTGTTATTGTTATTTTATCCACTTCCCATGCGTTTCCATTTGGTGGGGTTAATTCAAAAGTAGATCCAGTTAAACTAGTTGTATCACCTAAACTATATGCTTTTGCAGAGCCGTTTCTACCTTTGTTAGACTGTTGAACTGTGCTCGTTGATGTGCTAGGTTGAACAATGTCTACACTAGTGTTTGAAACAGTCGCCGCAACATTTATTCTGTCTATAACAGGAGCTACATTTTCTAAATCTATTTCTAAAGTTTGAGTAGATGTCACTCCGTCTTCCTGCACAAACGTTAAGTTAAATTGATATTTACCTCTCCAGTCTACAAAGAAACCAGCCTCAGCTGATGATCCGGCGTAGAACCTATCTGCTGTAACTATTCTAAAACTACCAACAGAAGAACCAGCTTCAACATTAAATTTTGAATTTTGTAAAACAGTTGTATCTAAAGTTCCAGTATCTGGTGATTGATCAAAATAATTATAAACAGTATACGAGGCTAAACTAGCAGTAACAACATTAACACCACCAGCTGTTGGAAAAAAGTCAGTTGTTATTATTGTACCTATTTGAGCTGATTCAGGAAAATTAGAAGTAAAACTAGATATTCCTGTTATGTTAGTATTTTCATTAACTAAAGATTCATTTAAATCAGACACTAATTCTGAAGTAGAAGACTCGTAAAATATTTCTAAAGGAGAAACAAAAGGTGCGGTTTCATAAACAGCTAAATACATGTCTTCTGGATAAGGAAAGTTTCCATTACCTAGGACAGGTAAAGTATATTGGTCTTCTGTTATTCCTATTGCTTTTTGTGTTGATACTTGAAACAACACAGGTTTAGTGTTGTAATTGTAAATAGAAAATTCATTAACATTTCCAGGTACTGCAGGTGTTGCTGGTTCTAAACCAGGGAATAAATCAGTTACAGTACCTACTAAATCAACTTGATCAGCTGAAGGCACAGGATCAAACTGTCTATTACCTGTTTCATAAACACCACTAGTTATAGTATTTATGTTTGTTACTCTACCAAATAAAGAAACATCGCTAGTAAATTGATTTTGCAGAGGACCTACATCTTCTAAGTTTCTAGGTACTTTATTTATATTATCTGTTATAAGTGTAGAATAAGCTGTATCTCCCTGCTCTTTTGTTTCACCTTTAATTGGATATCCATTTATTATTCCAGGTAAATACACATTATAATAATCTTGTTGCTGTTGTTTAGTAGCAAACTTATAACCATAAAAACCATTTACATTTATATCATAAGTTACAAATGTTTTTTCTTGACCAAATATACTAGGCTCAGGTCTAGCGCCGGGTGTGTCGTCAAATAAATAATTAGTAGCAATTTCTTCTTTTGTAAAAAACTCTACCGCTCTAACACCACCAGCGTCGCTTAATGGCGTTACACTTGTTATTTCTGTATAATCTATATATAAACCTCTTAGTTTTTTTCCAACAGCATAATAAGTAGCATATTCCGTTGGCCATGCTGTAAATAAAGGTCTATTTGTACTAGAGGCAGCTCCTGTTGTGTATTTATAAAGATTTGCAGCTGTATATAAAACTTCAAATTTAACAGTACTATTTAAAGTAACACCTGAATTAAAACTTAATGTAACACCATTTGACAAGTTAGAAGAAAGATTAAGCGTTACTATTCCTGTTGACGAATCATAAGAAGTTACCTTCGTTCCATTAGTTACACCTGTTCCTGTAACTGTAGAACCTATAGATGGCTCATCAGAAGAAGGTGTTAAGTTTATAATACTGTAACTTGTGCTTGGATTACCAGTTACATTTGTTGTTTCCCCTGTTAGTGTTGGATAAAAATCTACGTCAGTATATATACCATCTTGAGAAATAGTATATGAACTAGGGCTTTGTAACACCCAACCATTTCCATTATCTATAAGAACATTAAAGGTATTAGCAGAGTCTGTAGCATCTGCATATAATATTATTGTATCAAAATTAATTTGTGCTAAAGTTGCAACAGTACACTGTGTTCCTACGCTATTAAAATAAGGGTATAAAGCGCTAGGCGCACTTCCTGTTCTAATATCAACTGTATAATAATTTCCTTTTGCATAAGCACCTGGGTAACCAGCAACGCCATTAGCGTCTACAGCTTCAGGTATCTGTTGTAAGTAGTATAAAGCTAAATTATCACCTTTCCACGGTTGAACATCATTACTGAAACTAGCTGGTTTATAATCATAAAAATAATTAGAACCAGGCTGAGGGTCTCCATTAGCGTCTAATAGTCCATCATAGTTAGATAGTATTATATCTGTTTGTCTACCATATTTATCTGCTAATATAACACCAACTTGATAGTTTCTATTTTGTTTTACGGAATGTTGAGGATATTCAACAAATTGTTGTGCACTTTTTTCCGTAACATCTACATAGTAATCTAATCCAAGAGGCGCACTATAACCTTCTAAGTAGTTAGAATACATTATTCTATTACCTGATGTTTCTTGAGCTAATGCTCTAACAGGTACTTTATCATAAACTCTTACTGATTGAGAAGCAGGTAGCGTTCTAATAGCATGCCTAGATTCGTAAGAATATTGATATATATTTGTATATTTTAAATTAGTTATAAAATTAGCATCAACTTTTATGGTTTCTATAACTTGATAAGCCTGCATGTCAGACTGTTTAAATATTATATCTAAAGATTTTATTTTATATTTATTAATTATATCTATGCATGGTAGTTCTATATTTAACACAGCATTGTTTATAGAGTTTTGCATAAACTCTACAACAGTAGTTATAAATGCTAGATTTTCATCATCATTAACAAATTGACCTTCTTGGTATGGTATAAAAACATCTTGACTAAAAGGTGAAACAACAGAATACTCATTATCATCAAACTTAAATCTATATGCAAACTTAACAAACTTGTCTTTAATATAATCAGGATCACCAGTCCAACCAGTATAACCAGCATCTTTTATTACTCTTACAGAATAACCGTCTAGTGTGCTTGCGTTTGTTTCAACAGAAACGCTTGCACCATTACTTGGAATTTTAAAATAAGAATTACTACTAGTGTCAGATGCCCAAAACCTAGCTTCGGTTGTTAAGTTTGTAAAACCTAAAGCTGTGCCAATAGTTGAATCTCTATAACCACCTGGTAATGCACTAAATCCATTTAAATCATTTCCAGGGGTATCCCAAAGAAATTCACTTTTATATGGTGACGATAAAGTACCAGCAATACCAATTATTTGACTATATTCAGTAGCTGTTGGTATTCTATGACCAATTGGTGCTAAACCTCTAGCGTCAAGAACAGCCCATTTATTATATAATAAACCATACGTAACTCCATTACCGTTGTAGTTAGCGTAGTAACACCATCTACCTTCTTGATTTGTATCAGCATCAGCCCAAGCTGTTTGTGATGTAGCCTCGGGTATAGCGTCACCGTTCTTATATCTTTTTACAGCTAGATTAGAACTACTTATAGAATATATACCTAATTCAACCACAGCTGGATCAGCCGCATCAGACATTGTAGAAGGTAATAATACATCTATAAAAGGTGGTGCTTGCTCTGAAGCATTAGCCCTTAAATTAATAAATTCAGGTGGATTAAGTGGTGCGTATTTAGCAACAGATATTTGATCTTCGTTAAAATAATAACCTAGCGGTTGATCTACATTTATTTTTCTTGGTTGATTTCTATTATCAGTAAAAAATAATTGATTCTCAATTAAACTAATACCTTCCATTCTGCTTCCAGAGCAAAAATTTAAAAAACTACCTGATACTAAAACAGTATCAACATTTGTTCTAGTTTGAAGAAAACCAATAGTGCAGGTTGCGGTTAAAGGGGCTTTTATAGCGCAGTTAGTATGATTTGTTCTAAAATAATAAAGTCTATTATTAGGCTCATCAGCATAGGTTCCTATAATGCTAAAACCAGTATCTTCACCAACATTGGTAATAATATTACCTAATATAGATTCAACAGCGCCAACATCACTAGATTCTGATCTAGAAACAGCTATGTTTAAAGCGTCTCTATATTCGTTATTTGGAATTAATCTTTCATCTAAGTCTTTATTCATTTTAGACTTAATGAAATTATTTTTAGCTTCTGCCATTTTTTAATTTTTTGGTTTCCAACTGCCTTTTCTAGCAAATTCAATCATTTTATTTCTAGCATTTTTACCTCTAAAAGTATAAACCTCTTTTCTTTCACTAGCTTGATTAAATGTTTGATTAGACCAATTACCAGCTTCATCTCTGTATATAGAAGGCCATGCTTTACTTTTATCGTCATCTGACATTAAGTGACTAGATGGTTTATGGTTTTCAAATTGAGGTTTGTCATGAAATTCATAACTACCTTGATTACCTGTAACGTAAGTAGTGTTTTCACCTCTAGACTTTCTAGCGTGAGCTTTTGGAAATAATTTAGGGAAGTTATGATGATGCATTTTCTTAGTGTTTAATCCATTTAGATTTACCTCTCATTACTTGTGATATTTCATCAAGTTTTATATTTGATAACCTTATTTTAGTATTTCTTAATTTAGATATTTTATCTTTTCTTAATCTTTGTACTACATATTCTGGTTGATTTATCCTAGTAGATATTAAAGAATATAGTATAGAAGCATACATAGCCTCTTCTGCCATCTTAGGGACTCTACTATCTAAATCATAAGCTAATCCATCTGAAATATATTCAAAAACAATTAATCTACCAGCTAAATTGCTTGAAAAAGAAAGTTTGTTTTCTCTTTCGTTTATATTAAACCAACCATTTCCCTGTGCTGTTTGTGGATCAAGACCATATAGTCTTCCATATCCAAAGCCAAAAAGACCCTCCCAGCCATAACCATATTCGGACTGATCTGCTGAATTAGGTATAGCGTTACCATCTAAATCTGTTAAAAGTCTAGAGCTAGCAGTGTGCCATCTTTCTTGAGTTATAGAAGTTCCTTCTAAATCATTTCCAAAATTATCTTGTGTTGGAATACCTTCTGAATCTTGAGCTTGCGTATAATAAGGACTTATAGTTAAGTTGTTTGTTGGATAAATAATATGCTTAACACCTAAGGCATCAATCCAAGAACATCTTACATAATTGACATAATCTTGAGGTATAACTAATGTTAAAGAATCTGGTATAGTTAGTTCAGCTGATTTAATGCTTTTTAAAGTATCGTAACTAAATTCTTGCATAGCTCTTTTTGCAAAAAATATAATATCACTTCTTTTCGTGTTAGGTAGTAATTTGTCTTGACCAACATATCCAACTGAAAAATTGTTTATAATATCATTTAGTTTTATATATTGATAACTACCGTAATTGTCTTCTACAGTTTGACCATAAGCTTTCTCAGCTTCTGTTTGACCATATTTACCACCGGTTAATATAGTTAACTGCACAACAATATATGCGTTGTTACCTGGGTCAGCTGTTAATGTTATTGTTTTATTATTGTTACTAAGAATAATTTCTGTAATCCATTCAGACCACGATCCAGCCATACCACTAGCGCTAGTGTATACCTTAAAATTATTTAAAGAATAATCAGGACTTGTAGGATTCCAACTTGTAGAACTACCCAAAAATAGTGGCGTATCAAAGTCTGTTGTAAACTGTTGACCACCCACTCCTACAGCAGCTCCTCTAAAACCTTGAGAACCCGCATAGTATTGCTCGTTATTCTCAGTTATTAGTCCATTATTTTGCGGTTGTATAGCCATGTTATATTAGTTTCTTTCGTTTTGTTTTTCTTGTTGTATTTCAGCTGATGCAGCTTGAATAATCATTGGATCTTTAATAACAACACCCGCGTAAAGCAATATTTGAAGTATAACATTTGATTGTTCTGTTATGTTTAACTCAAAGTCAACAGATGTAGTTGGATCCCAAACATAAGAAAAGCTAGGTCCTGTTGCTGTAAAATTCCATACAACATCAGCAGGTTTTCTTACATATGTAGCTTGAATATTTCCACTTATTGTTTGAGGATATATTATTATTTGATTATTGTTAAATATATAAACAGGAAAGTAATCACTAGGTTTTGTTATGGTAGATAAATTAAGTAAAGCTAATTCATTTCTTTGAACTGGCTCAACAGCTTTATCATCTTTATATAAAACAGTACCTAATTTGTAAAAGTTCTGTGGATATAAAGTAATTCTTATAGTACTACCTGGGGCAATTGCACCAGCTGTTAACTGTAATGCTCCACCAGTTATAGTAAAGTTAGCATAAGGTAAACCAGCCGTACCTGTTGGTGTTTCTAGTGTAACTACTACAGTGCTGTCTTCTACTTGAGCTTGTGTTATTGTTGTTAGTGTATATGATGTTGCATTTAAAACTGTTGCGAAAATCTGTGTTCCGCTTGCCACACCTGAAGAAGATGGTGGGCTAAAGAAAGCTGGATTACTACCAACCGGTGCTGTGTAGACGCACGTACCTATTTCTTTAAAAGCGTCTAGTTTTTCTTGCACGCTTTTATATCTATCAGCATATTCGCTGTCATTTTGTGGCACCCGCATTTGTTGATTTATTGTTTCAAAATAACCATCAACAATTTCTAATTGAACTTGAGTTGCTAATTTATTAAACTCATTTGGAGTTAAATAGCCTCTTTGTTCTTTGTTAATTATTAACAAGACTGTTTTATAGACTTGATCTACGTTTATTGCCATTTTTTATTTTTATTATAATATTGGGCCCGAGTAAACGAGCCCTATATTAGTATTACATGTTATTTAAACTTTTTCTCGATAGATTTAAATATTTCTACGCCTTCGTCTGTTTTAAAGAAAGCAGCCATAGCTGAATAAGGATTTTCATCAAAAGGAACAGTCATTAGTTTCTTTTTATTACTAGCCCACGTAAAAAATCTTTGATCTGGAGATAAACTAATTATACCAGCTTCTGAAGCTTTTATAGCAAAGTTTCTTAATTGTACGTTTTCATCATTAACTAACTCTATAAAGAGTTGTGGATTTGATCTAGCAAATATCAACAAATCTCTTTTAAGTTCCTTAGAGCCCATCGTAGATACCTTAGATCCAATTTCAACCCTTAATATAGCCTCTGCCTGATCTATGTCTATGTCTTTAGCATAAGTCATTGCGGCTACTTGTAATTCAAGTAAACCTAATTCGTCAGTTGCTTCTTGTACAGCATTAAACTCATCATAAGACTTTAATCTCGAAGGGTGATACAATGATAATAATTTTTGTAAATTTTGTTTTTCTTTTGGAACAAATAAAACGCCGTCTTGAAAGACAATGTGACCCAATGTTACTTCACCTTTTTGATCTTCTACAAAAGGAGAATCTTGGTTTGTTGCGTATCTTAATTCTTTTTGTTTACCTGATTCTTCATCAAAATAAAGAAGCGAGTGCTTTCTTGTATGTTTAGAAGGAATTGTAAACGTCAATGGTTCCATGTTATTTTTTAGAGTATATCTTCTATCTCTAATTTCCCAATTATTTTGAGTTTCTTTTTTCATAATATAATATAATTAAATAATTTATAAAAGTAATAATTACCCCCGTCAATACAACGAGGGTAAAAATTACATTAATTTTGGATTTTTATAATCCTTTGAACAATACGAAGTTGTTAGCAGCTTGTACAACTAAACATCTTTCAGATAGGAAGTTAACTTCCATAGCATCAAGATCAGATGTAAATGCACCACCAGCAGAACCAGTTAACCAAGACTTCATACGTCTGTCATCTCCTTGAGATGCTCTGTAACGCACGTGTAAGAATGGTCTTCTAATGTTTGTTCCTAAGATTTGATCATAAACTGTAGAAGTTCCAGCAGGAATTAATACACCTTCAATAGAAGAAGGTCCTACCATAGCACCTCTTGTAGAAGCGTCATTTAGGTATTTCCAATCAGTCTTATAAAAGTCGTAAGATCCTCTACGGAATCCGCTAAACCCTAAGTTTAAAGCCATTTCTT
>JAAHTH010001374.1_pt1 | contig 21425 bp, 24 predicted proteins | sample 6116091 | NCBI WGS metagenome assembly JAAHTH01 (sample SAMN13939990, study PRJNA603662) | sponge metagenome | isolation source: marine sponge | host: Mycale hentscheli | place: New Zealand | collected 2006 | reverse complement strand
TTGTTGCTCTTAAAACATCAACTGATGATTTAGGATTTGTATCTGAAGGTGCTTCAAATGTTTCGGCATCATAAGAGGAATCTTGAATGTCGTTATGACCGCACTCGCACGAATAGAAGTGATATAGAGGATTTCCATCTTTATCCTCAAGAATTTCGACCTTTGCCTTTTTATCACACGCTACGCATTGTGCATAATTTAGGCCCTTCACATAGGAATCTATTTTCCTATCTAATTCGCCTTCTAATTCGCTAAGGTCTTTATCTGTGATTTCTGCTTGATATTCCTTGACTACCCAAGGTATTGCTAATCCCCTAATTTGTTCATCCGTGAATATATCAAAAAAATCATTATGGTGTTTATCCCATAACACCCTTCTTGTTTTTAAATCTATATCGGCCATGTGGTTTTTGATTCTTTCGTAATTCCCTTGTTTTATACCCTTCCCGATTTTCTTCACATTTCTCCAGTCCCAATCACCTATCTTTTTCAACGCTGATGATAAAGCAATTATTTCATCACCTATTTCATATCTATCCATATTACTCATTTCAAAATCACTTACATTGCGACCACCTTCGGCCTCGTATCTCTCATCATGAGATTCTTCTTCGTGTTTGGCCCAATCCATGAACTCCTCATCGCCGTGTGATTCTGACTCCTCATCAGCCCACTCTTTGAAGGAAACCTCCTTTCCGTGCGTGAGCATCTCTTGTTCAGCCCAATCATCGAACTCGACATTGAAAAGGCGGTTTCTAACATCGCCCTCTTTGAATTCAGGTTCTTCTTCTTTATCATCCTTATCATCCACCACATTAATAGCGTAAGAGAGGATTTGTTGCTCCATCTCAGGATTCTCCACGAAGTTGAACTTGAGAGAGGTATATCCTGCTAGTGGTGTGTTCTCCATCTCAACGAAGGCAGGAAGTTCGGGTGCGAGTCTGAATAGAGTAGCGTCATCCACTACGAGAGTCATGAATTGGTCTTCCTTCTTCATATAAGCCTTTTCTATGTCTTCGACTTCCATCCCTGCTTCTGCTCTTTGCAAGGCAGGAACATCTTCGGCATAGGAGGTTTCTCCTAATTCTTCGGTTTCTGCTTGGAAGCCTCCATACGAGTATTTCAAGGAGTCCTCGAAGAAATCTCCTGTTACAGCACTTGAAGTAGTTAGTTGCTCAGGCGTGTAATCATCGAGTCTTTGCTCAGGTGTGTAAGCCGCCTCAAAGGATTCTGCGTTGAAATAATTAAAACCTTGTTGTAAGGGCTTCTTGCCTTTTCCAAACCATGTTTTATAATTCCCATCCCAATTAGGAAACATTAAATAAACTTCCTTTAATGTAATCCCATCGGGATTTATAATGCTGTTTATAGGAGGTCCTTTTAATTCATTATCGAAAAGAGTATGAGAAGGATGATAATTAGGATGTTTTTTATCTCCTTGATGCTTTTTTAAAGCCTTATCATTCTTAAACCTCTTTCCGCACAAACATTCAAAAGAATTTTTCTTAGTATATTCTCCATAATCTTCCTGCAATCTTCTTTGAATTTTTCTTTCTAATATTTTATTTCTATGGAATCGAGTATTTTTTATTAGTCCTTTCGGAGTTCTTATCCATATAGGAGGAGATAAATGTTGTAAAGGATTAATTATATACCTTCCAAACTCATCATGTTTTGAACCACTATAAAATAATGGTTGCGAATATATTCCATCTCTAATGGGCATGGGTGCGGCTTCCATTTTATAAACTAATTCATCATTTATTTTAATTCTTTCTTCATCATCTCCAAAGACAATCTCAGGCATACCTAATTCCCGTAGTTCGGAAACTACTGATTCCACATCAGCCTCAAAGGATTCTGCATCTAAATCAACAAGTGTTCCATCGGGCATCCTTTCTTGGAAATAAAATCCTTGAACAAGCCATCCTGTTTCATCGGAAATGTTATCAACGAGAAGGTCAGCAATTTCTTGCATATCGGTTGAACCCTCAAGGGATGCCGTATCATCTTCGTCTAATATTAAAGTAAAATCTTGTGGTAAATCCACATCTTCACCATCGGTTTCATAATCAACTGATGATACTACAAAGACTCTTTTACCATCCCACCCCATTTCAGCCTCAAAGGATTCTGCATCTAACTTCAAATGAAGTTGTTTGATTTTTTTAGGAGAGATTACTTTTTCAAAATCATCTCCAAATATGTTAGTAATATGATATGCAGGGGTGCTATCAAGCATTTGCATATTATGTCTTAATTCCTTAAAATCACCATTCACAAGAGCCTTCCCTGCCATTCCAATATATTTCCAATCAGGTTCTCCAAAATCTTTCAAATCTTGTGATTCATTAATCATTTTCTTTCCTAAAGCCTTTCTTTCTCTTGCACTACCTATAAAATATCCTTTCTTACCTATAAAATATTCTGCATCAAAGGATTCAGCACTATAATTTTCAAAATTGGGGTTATACATTTCCTCAAAAGTCATGCCTTCTTCCCATTCGCCCCTATCTTCCTCTTGTTTGAATGCTATCCTTGCTAATTGAGGGCTTAATTTTGTGCTATATTCTAATGTGTTGATAATCATTTGCATCATTTTGGCCTTGCCATGTTTTTTCAATATATCATCATTCCAAATCATAAGTTCAAAATCATCTAAACTTGACTTATCAACGGCTTCTAATTCATCCCTATATTCTTCCCACCATTCCTTTCTTCCCATCTCCGCACCCAAAGGTCTGCGAGGCTTCTTACGATACCTCCCTCCGCCACCATAATCATCTGATGGCCTCTCAGGTTTGACAGGAGTATAAGGTGCTTCTAATTCAACGGCGTTCTGAGATTCTGCTCTTTTGGCCGCAAACTCCCTACATATAGTATAACGCATATCTAAAGAACCATCTTTCTTATAATATTTAGAAGGCAATTTCTCAGATTGTAATTTTAATTCATGAGCATTAGTATTTTCTTGAATTTGTTCATGAACTTCAATAGTTTCTTCTTCAGCCTCAATTTCACCTGCCTCTTTAGTAGCATTGGAAAATGAAGGCAATAATTCTTCAGCATCATAAGTATTCGGAGGCGGAGTATATGCTATTTCTGCATCCATTCTTAGAGGTAATTTTGAAAGTAGTTCTTGAGCCTTTTCAGCACTACAAAATGTTGATATATTATAATCTTCAAATTTACCCTTAACTCTCCATTTTATACCTCTCTTAGTATTCATAGATATTACATCTTCGACATTAAAATCCACTTTCTCCCCCAAAGGCCGACAATAACCTTTATATAATACCATAGGTTTTTATTATACACACAACTATTTAAAGATACTCTTAAAAGTAAGATATTCCTTGTTGCCCTACTGCTGAACCATATTCACCAAATGTATTCATATTATTTAGAGAAGGCATCATTTCCATGCTTGAAGGCTCATTCATTAACATTCTATATGTTTCTCTCTTCTTCTCCTTCTCAGCCTCGATTTCTTCCTTTTCCTCATCCAATTCCCTCTCCTTCTTGGATAACATTGATTTTAGGGTTTCAGCCTCCCTTACTGCTATATCTCCTCTTGCCATTCTTCCTGCACCCCATCCAATCGCTCCGGCTCCCACGAATAAAGTCATTGTCTTCCAAGGCTCAGTAAATATAATTTCTCCCTCATCACCCCTATTTTTTACTCCATCATAAACTATTCCTGCCGTTAAAGCAAGACCTATTGATAAGGGAATAGAGGTTTTACTATCGTTTAATTCTTTCTTCCAACTTTTTTTTGATTGAGATGTTTGCCCTGCACCACCCATCTCCAAATCAGTTTTCTCTATTTGTTCTTCTCCACCCGGACCTAATAGGCCTTCTTCTGCACTCAGGGCTTGAAATTTTTCTATTTCTGATTTTAGTTTTAAAATATCCATTAATTCACCTCAGAAGCCAAAAGCACGGCCATTGTAGTTTTGTCCAAGACTTGAAACCGTCATTGACTCTTCTGCTCCATAAGGTGTATTCATTTGTCCAGCCGCTTTTCCAACACCTTTATGTAGGTGATTTTCGGGCATTTCAAGGCTACCATAATCATCAAATTTCTTATCTTGCCTTGATACTCCATAGTTTTCTGCACTAAATCCGATTCTATCTGTCTTAATTAAATGGTGAGCAAATAAGATTACTGCAACACCAAGACTCGCCTTGAACCAATCCATACTAATTATAATTCGTTTTGACTATTTAATTGTTTCGATTATTAGTAATAGAAAATAGGGTTATAGTGGCAAAAATCAATCCAAGAATGTTAGATGACATAATAGGAAATTGTTGAGGAATGAAATTAATCTTATTATCTAATTCTTGATAAACAATTCTTGAGGAAGGTCTTGCTCTTACATTGAATCGAGGTGATTTCATAGGAATTATTTCATATTTATCCATACCTGTATAGGGATTGACATATTTTATTGAAATTGATTCAGGTCGAGATAAATCTTTTCCTGCGAGATTTTTTTTAACTACTGTGGCTTCAACAAATAATATTTGATATTCATCATCAGGAGTAGGAAGAAGGCTCATAATGGGTGATACTAAACACCATGCTGAGATAATTTGATTTGGTTTGGAGATTATTTGTTGTCTATCAGTTCCAAGAAAATATCCGACAGGCATATATTAAAATTATATTTTAGATATTTAAAGATTACTAAATTAAAAGGAAAGTATTTCCTCTATTTCTCCTTGCCATAAGGTTTTTGTTTTATTACAATCTAAGTGATGGTCTAAATCCCCATAAAATTCGTTTTCTTTGCGAGTGTAATAGGTATCAATCAATCCATCTGTTCCAAGCGTATATTTTGTTATATCTATATAATTATAACCATTTTTAAAACAAATCTCCTGTAATCTATTATTATACTCTAAAGTTTTTTTAGTTCTTATTTCTTGACTAATATCTGCTTCTGCCCTCCCACCATTAAGATGCTTTAAAGCAGTATTGTCTTCAATGACTGGTAAAATAGAACCTGCTACTATAATATCCTTTTTAGTATAATAATTATTATTATTTTCTAATGTATTGTGTATAAATGTAAAAAGATTCTTGAGGGATAATTCTATTTGTTCATCAACACTAATCCCTAATCTTTTCGCTCTCGCCCATATTAAAAACCCGCAATCCACCTCACCCAACATAATTATAAGTTTATTAGTTTTTTTACCATATTTTCCTATCAACTTTTGGAATATTTTTAATGCATTAGTTTTTGAATTCATATTTACTGCCCCTTGTGCCGTAGCCCCTGTAACGGTGCAAACATATGGGAAAAAATAATCTTTATTATTAGTATCTATATATCTAAAAACTTCTGAATGGCTATCTCCAATAACTAATATTTTATGGGTGTAAAAGAAATCTAGGTCTGCATCCCAATTTTCAAAAATTGCTCCATTATTATTAGGCAAATTATTACGAGTAAAATCAACCATTGAAAAAATATTACAGACTAATTACTTAAATGTTATTGAATATTACATTTGTGTTATGCCCATCGCTCCAGCGACAATAGCGATTAAAGCCAAAACTACCTTTTGCATATTCGCCATATAAGAACCTATTAAGCCATTTGTTATTTCTAATTCCGTTGCTACTTTAGTAAGTCCTGTTTTCATATCTATTTGGGATTCGACCAACTGTTCTATTAATCTTTCATGCCTTTCAGAAGTTTGCTCCAAATTATTAATTTTAAGGAGAACTACTTCGTTATTAGGCATATTTTTTCATTATTAAATCGACTACTTAAACCTTTTGTAATCACATATACAGGGTGGAATTCTTAAGGGTAATAGGATTAACATTATTTTTCATCTCTATGACCGAATCGGCGGCTTCAATTAATATTTCATCACTTATTTGACCTCCTCTTTCTTGGGAAATCATATATGCAGTAACGACAATTTCTCGTAAATAAGCCCCTGATAAATCCTCCGTCTTATTAACAATTTTGGAGATATTTAATTTTTTATAGTCAAACTCCTCTAAGTATTTTAAAAGGATATATTTACGGGCCTTAGGATTAGGTAAATCCATACTAATTTTTAGGTCGAATCTCCCCGGCCTATCTGTAAGTGCTAAATCTAAATTTTCAGGGTAATTAGTAGTAGCAATAGTTACTACTCCCTCATTAGAAGAAACTCCATTAAGACAATTTAAAAATTCACCAAACAACGGATGAGTATTCCCATCTCGCCTATCCAAACCCCCTAATGTATCTATGTCTTCAATAATGACTATTGAGGGTGATAGTCTTTTTGCTAAATAATATACTTCAGATATATCTCCTCTTTTATCCACCTTATCACTTGATACATAAATAGTTGTGCAATCTAATGTATTCATTATCGTTTCACACAAGAGAGTCTTTCCAGTTCCCGGTGGTCCTGTGAGCAAGATACCTCTTGAAGTAGGAAGTCTTCTTTTCTTATATTCCTCCATATTATTTATAAAGTTTATAATATTCCTATCAATCAATCTTCTCTTTTCATTCTCTATAATTACATCCTCCCATGTAGTTTTATTATATGTTATAAACTTCCATTTAGTATCTATTTTTTTATTTTTAAGGGGGCTATTACTATCAAATAATTTTTCCACAATTACCCACAATTCATTAAGGCTTACATCACCCTTTAGATTATAACCCTCTATCTCCAAATGCGGTCCTGCATCAGAATAGTATGGGTTGAAAGATATAACTAATTTTGATTTAGTTTCTTTATTTTGTAGGAATAAATGGCCTTGAATAACATAAGTTTGATTCTCCTCCTCCCCATATTCAAATTCCTTTTGAACCGCAGGGGTTCTCGTTTCTTCTTGACTATAATCAGTCATATCCAAAATATCATAATTAGCCTTAATTACTTTATGAATACAATATAAATAACTATCAACCTTGTGAGGTTCTAAACCTTTATATTCTTGATTTACTTCATTACTTCCTAAAAATTCATATATGTCTGCATATTTTAAATTATCTTCCTTTTTAGAGTCCTTAACACAATCTTGGATAAAGTCCTTAAGAGATATTTTATCTATTTTTACATTACCCATAGGTGTTTCAATATTAAGAAATTCATCATACTCAGACATATATAAAAATACATTTAAGACCTACTTAAAGATTCTTATTTAATTAAATATTTTCATTATAAAAATTTAAGAGTGATTCCAATCTTTTTAGAAATTTTTCTGTTTCTTCTATACCTATCCTTATCATACCCATTTGTATATCGGGGTTATCATAATCTTCAAATATTTCATTATTACAAACCATTTCAAATATATCCTCAAATTCATCTTGAATCCAACCTTGCTTCATATCCATCATATCAATAAAATCATCCATTTTATTATTCCTCCTCATTTTCCGAAGCAATTCTTGTTGTTTTCCATTTTCTCAATATCCATTCTTTAGTCATATAGTCTTCTTCTTCCATTTAATCAATCCCCTGTATTATAGAATTTTAGTATATCTATCAATTATATTTACCCATTCCTCTTTTGATATATGTTCGGGCTTATCATCTATTGAAGGAAGTTGGTAAAGTTCCATGATTTGTTGTAGTTGTTCTTCAAATATTTTCTCATTCTTAGAGTTTTCAAAAATAAATGATTGAGTTCCACCCTCAGTAGTATTATCTTCGTGAATGGTCTTGTATGCAGTAATAACTGGAAGTTGTTTTGCCTTGTATGTATTATTGCTTAGTTTGGGGTGTCCTACCATTCGACTCCACATTTCAATATCTTCTCCAATCGCATAATCCTCTAAGAAACCACCAACTTCTTCAAACCTACTTCTCCTTACACAAACGGTGGATGTGCATATAGGTGTTTTAGTGAGGTAATAATAATAAAACTCTTCTATCCAATCATCAAAATCTCCAATGTGGTTAATAACATAGTGATTCTGCTTTGTATCGTCTAATACACTTTTCAAATGCATATCCATAGCCGACCACCAAATCATTGTTTCTGTATCAGATTGTTTAATTCCTTCTGATATTTCAAAAAGGTGAGAATCATACCAATAATCATCACCATCTAAAAAGCATATATATGGATTAGAACCTAACTTTACTGCTTGGTTTCTTGCTTGAGAAACTCCCTCCCCCCTTTGCCTAATATATGAAATTTCATCATAAGAATCAATAAGAGCCTTACATTCTTCAAAATACTCCCAATCTAAAGGAGTCTTATCTATGAGAAAAATCTTATAATCACCCTCAAAATATTCTCTTTGAATATCATAGGATATAGTCTTCAGACACCTCTCTAAATATATTGGTTTGACCTTGTAAATAGGAACTATTACATCGAACATATCGAGAAATTACTATACACTTATTTAACTGTTTTCATTCATCATATTCGTTTCGATAATCCTTCTCTTGAACTCATCCACATTTTCAGGAGTTATGGGAATCCCTGATTGAAGAAGTTTCATAGCAATTAAAGAATCAGGTCCATCGTATAGGGTGTATTTAAGAAATGCCCTCACATTAGCCCCTGTGACTTTATTACTTTGGGTATTGGAAAGAGCATCACCATTGAATAGTATTAATTCTGTGTCCCAAGTCTGACCGGGAAGAATATACACCGGTATCTCTTTCTTGCTACAAGCAAAATTTTGAGCAGTTTCAGGATATGGATGTATGTTAGCAGGAATTCCATTTCTAACTACTCCATCAGGGTCTTTAAAATATCCTGTGGTATTTACCATGAACTGCAAATAAACCCTTGAACCTGCCAAGCCATTATAAACGGTTTCTCCCCTAAAGGAATCGCCATTTGTTATATCAAAACCTACGAATGCAGTTGGAGTCGCTCCATATTGTTCCACTACGATGAATTGATTGGAGTTATTCTTAGCAGGGTTTTTTATGTTTGTTCCATAGCCTCCTGTAAATATAGAGAATGGACTTCCAAGAGGTAACTCTCCTTTCCCACCACTTCCTCCCGCATCGCCAACTTGTGTAACTGTAACAAATGTTTTACTACCTCCAATTCCCACAGAACCATCTGACAAACCTCCTGCCTCCCCACTTGTTGAAAGTATTAAAGTATCTCCTACTTTATAGCCTGAACCTCCGTTACTTACACTTAAGGAATTTACTTGGCCTTCTTGTAATAAGGTCAAATCAGTCGAACCTGTGGTAGTTTCTAAATTTAAAATAAGAGTTACAGTTCCAGTTGAGGTATCTTTTAAGGTTAATGTCCCACCTGCCCAATCTGCATCAAGGACACGGTTAGAGTTATTACTACCTCCTGCCGTTGGCAAAATCTGAACCTCAGTAGGTTTATTTGCACCATTAACTGCCGTCACTAAAGCCGCTACATTTCCTCCTGACCCTCCAAAGGACACAGAACTACTATATACTGTTCCCAATGAGGCTACATCTGAAGAAGCACTATCCACAGTAAAGTTTCCAAGACCATAACCATCTGCTCCTCCATCAGCAGTAGGGGGTTTTGATACTCCTGTTAGCAAGGCGGAAAATCCGCTACCTCCTGTATTATTGTTTGAATCCGAGGTGTTATGAGTTAATGTAGTAACATTTTCTTGACTTCTTAGATAACCACGCTGATTTCTTGGTGGGGATGCTGATAAATCATTTGTTGCTAAAGTAAAAGAGAGGATTGAGCCTGTGGGTTCGGTAAATTCCGAATTCCATTCATAAATCTGAGTTCTAACGGCTATTCCAATCCCTCCGTTAATTCATTCTGTTGAAGTAAATTCATCTTATATGTATTTACATTGTCCTCAGTTACAGGAAATCCTGATTCCAGCAATTTATTTGCAACTAAGGCATCTGCTCCATCATAGAGAGTATAAACTACTGCACAACCAACTGCCGCACCTTCTCCCCCACCACCGGGAACGGCTGAAGTAGCAGTTGCTTCAACGGTGAAACTTTGTCCCGGCAAGATATAAACAGGTATTTTTTCCATTGAGAAAGCAGGTCTAACACTCTCCACCAATGTTAAATTCTTAGTGCGAGGATTACCGCAAGGATATGGGCTTAATAAACCTGAGACTCCTTCCGATACTGTGGTATCAGGATTTTGAAAGTATTTTGTAGTATTAATTCTAAGATTAACACTCAGACCACTAAACGGAGTAACACTCATATCATTCATCACTACAAATTGATTAGACCTTACTACATTGGAATTAGATACTGAATTACCTACACTACCTGTGAATATATCATATTCTCCACCTGCCTCAAGTGCTTCAGGTTGAGCATTGACTTGCCTTTTCATGTTCATCCATTCATAAACTTGATAGGTAACCGCCATAACTTAGATATTGTCTTTAGTTATTTAAAGTTTTTGAATTAGGGTATTCCTTACTCCCGAAGGAGCGAGGAAATTGATACCTTGCTCATCATAGTCTATCCGCTTACGCTCCCTGAATTAGAGTGCGCTTATACCAATCAACATTGCCCGGATTGACGCTGACACCCATCTCCAACAGTTTGTTAGCGATTAGGGCATCGGGGCCGTCATACAGGGTGTATTTCACGAAAGCCTGATGCTCACCAGTTGCAGTTACAGTAGTAGTTCCTGCATAATGGGTGTATAGAACATCCCATGTTTGTCCCGGCAAGACATATACATCAGGGTATAGGTTGAAGGAAGGCTGGAAGGCGATTGACCTTGGGTAAGGGCTTGCGCTTCCCGGAATTCCATCATTCCCGATGTTATCAGGGTCAAGGAAATAATCAGTCGTGTTAATTCGGACTTGGCCGTATGCTCTTGGACCATTAGACCCGTCTGTTCCTATTGGAGTTGCAGACTGAGTTCCATAGTCGGTTGGGCTTACTGCACAATCCTCAATGACACAAAACTGTGTTGCTGTTGTTTCAGCAGGTTTGGTGATGTTGTTTCCAACGCCACCGATGAAGATGGAATACTTCTGACCGAATGATAGAGTTCCTCCACCATTACGACCTGCATCCCACTCATAGACTTGACTTCGCATTGCCATTACTGACTACCTCCTTCAATAAGAGTTCTCTTATACCAATCCACATTGTTTGGATTGACCGTAACACCCATCTCCAACAGTTTGTTAGCGATGAGGGCATCAGGCCCGTCATACAATGTGTATTTAACGAAAGCGGCTACTGCCGCTGACGATGCACCTGTTCCGAAGATGGTGCTTCTTGGCTTGTAAAGAACGCTCCATGTCTGACCCGGTAGCACATATACATCAGGGTATAGGTTGAATGACGACAGAATGTTGTCTGAAGTCGTTCCACCATCACTTGAAGTCCCTACTGGGTAGGGGGATGCTAGTCCCGGAATACCGTTTTGCACGGTAACATCAGGGTTTTGGAAGTAATCCGTAGTGTTAATTCTGACTTGAACTGCACCACCGTAAGCAGGGGAACACGCAACATCTTCAATAACCACGAACTGAGTCGCAGTTGTTTCAGCAGGTTTGGTAATGTTATTACCATATCCGCCTATGAAAATATCAACGCTTGTGTCTGCTGGTATCTGCACCTGAACCGCACTAGCAACTCTTCTAATAGAAGAAGAACTACCTGCAACGGCTAGGTTTGCCCATTCATATACTTGACTACGCATTGCCATTTCTTTTTCACTTTTCCTTTTAGAGCAAATCCGGTTTCATTAACTTACGCTTCGACTTTCTTTGCTCCAGTATTATATATGTATTTATTACTATTTAAATGTTTTTATTGCACTAAGCACGAAACAGGGTAAATGGGCGATTTTAAATGATTAACTATTAGTTATAAAAACAATTTAACCGAGTTTGGTTATGAGAAGAACCACTTCCCCGAAGGGTGGTGGTTATTTAATACCTAATACGATTGATTTATATCATGTCGCTCATAGGTCGGCAACAGTCATAAAGGAGCATTGCTCCCTCAACAGTTGCGGCTACACCGAGAATTCGTAGCGGGGTTACTGCTCCGAAAACTGGAAGGGAGAAAAACTCCATACTTCCAAAGTTATCCCTTCCGAAGAAAGGAATAATGTTGAATTGGTGAAGACCAATCAACAGTAGTGTTGCTCCAACGACCCATTCATTCATTAAAAAGTCCAGCATTTTTTTCACTCCATATTTTATTGTCCGATAACACTCCCTAAACCTTCTGCGGAAGACACCATGTTACCAAGGAAGGTAGCATTCGGTGAGGTTTGGAAACCTTCAGCCGAACCATACCATTGCTCAACGCCATTACCTGACATACCTGCACTTGGCTCCATAATCATCCACCTCTCAGCAGTTTTCCAAGGCATCCCTGAAGAGGCCTTACGGAAACCTGTCGGGCTTACACCCGAAAGAGGCTTCATGTCGGATGGAGAACTGAATGGTCCTGCATCCTCATCTTCTGCGGCCTGTCCAACGACCCTACCATTGTAATCCTGTCCGATGACTTCGCCATCATCAGGCATTGGTAGGCCCATCTGTGTTACACTTTCAGCACCAAGTCCGAATGAGGGTGCGCCTATGGAAGATAAAACTCTCCCTAGACCCATACCTGCAATCACAACACCTGCTACTTGCGCCCCACTTCTTACGAAGGGGTTTCTAACACGGCCAGTTAGACCGAGGCCATACAATGCCGCACCGAGTAAGAACTCGACAGTTGCGCCACCGATATTAGCAAATCGGCCTGAAAAGGTTAGGCGTGGTTCAATGACTCGACCAAGTGCGGCACCGGCTACTATACCGGCAATTCCGCCCCAAATCAATTCGCTTCGGGCAACATCGAGTGCTAAATCAGTTGTTTCTTCAATCGCATCCAATGGTTTCTTCATTACGCTTTCCATCATATTATCGCCTATCTTTCTTTTTGTGTTTCGACTACTTAAAGATTTACTTGTAATATTAATTACAAGTTACCTCCTGATAGTCTATTATAAACCTGAATGTTCGGTGTGTAATTACTTACAAAAGATACCTCACCTGCAAAGGGAACTGCTTTGCCGTGTTGTGATAGAGGTGATGGAGTCTTTATGACTTTCTCCCCTATCATCTTTTCTGCCTTTTTTACATCTTGATGAATTGCGTGTAACTCATAGGTTCTCCCTAAGTTTGAGCGTATCGCATTACTCATCAATCCCTTGTCTAGTGCGTTTCTGATTGCCGCATCCAAATTCATAATTAAAGATTGTTATTTTGCTATTTAAAGATTTCTAAATTTTCTTGATTTCATAGGTAATAGAGTCAATATTCATTATTCCTAATTTACCATCAACCAAATTATATTTCAATGCTTTTCTTATGACTGACATATCTAATTTATTTTTATTTTCCATCATTCTATTTATGGCTAAGTAAAGCCTATTATCTTTTTCATAATTCTTCAATAGAATATTTTCTCTCAATGCTTTTCCAGTAGGATTATATTTAGTGGAAATATTAGCAGGTATTTGATATATTCCTGTGTTTATGTTTAATTTGAACAACCCCATAAAAACAAGTAGGGGGGCGTTGATAAGGCCTATGAAATCTTTTTGGTCGCCTGATAAATCTTGATATGATTTATTAGTCAATTGCCAAAATTTCAAAGCCATATAATCCCAAGATTGAGATTTGAATGAAGATTGTGCCGAAGGTCCAAAAACTTCCGTAGGGAAAATCAACACTTTGCTTTCTATAATATAATTATCCTTGATGTATTCTCTTGATTTTTGTAATGTTTTATAATAGTCATAATCATCTTCCCAACTCCCCATACTTAAATCCATCAAGACATTAGGGTCTAATACTGAAAACGCTTCTTCTGATTCCTTATCTCCTTCGACAATATCTATTAAATCGTATTTTTCATCATTTAACAATTCGTAACAATCTGTTAATAAACTAAACTCAACCATATCGAATATTTCGGTCAAAGCCCAAGTTCCTACCCAATCTTTATCTTCTTGACCTAAAGATAATATATCTGTATTATATTCCACACTCCCATTTACTAAAAAACTTTCCAAAGGCTGAACGAACATATTAGGATATGCAGGGGGGAATTTTATTGCTTCAACATCTTTTATACTCATTTAATCACCCTTAAAATCCTTTAGACATTTTAATACCTGAAGTAACTTCTATCCTCTTTAACAAATCACTATAAGAATTTACAAGCCCATAATAACTTGTATTGAAATTAACATCACTTACCAAATCTTTAATTTCCTCTATTTGGGAAAGTTGTGTCCATATTTGAGCAGAATTAACATCATCGCTTACCTCGTTTTGGGTTAGGGCGGATGAACTTGAAAGGTCATTTCCTCCATAAGTATCTAAAAACTCATAACGACCAAAATAAAGAATTGAATCAATAAACATAGCATTATGATTTTCATCAGTATATGGATTTTTAAAACTATACCAACATACGGCTCCAACTAAAAATTCATTAACTGGGTCTTCATCACAAAAAGGACATTCGATAATAGTTGTATCTTCACAAACATCACAAAAGAAACTTACCCCATCACACTCGCCACAGTCTATGTATTTTTCGTCTTGACAATGGATGCAAAAATCATCGAGGTAGTCGTCAAGGAACGCCATAGGAGTAACAAAGAAACAAATGTATTTACTTACATTATCTTCAATTGCATTTTTAGATTTAGAATAAAAATCACTTAGTATATTATGGTAATAATATTTAACATACCCTTCAGCCATATCTTTATCAGATACTTGCATCCAATATTTCTCAATCGTTTCTTTATGGTCTTTCATTGAGAACCAGTTTTTAAGTAATCCATCATAAACTTGTTTCATTAAATCATTATTAACATAATGAGTATCAATACTTGGGAGGCTCATTAGAAAGATTTCAGAATCTTTATCTTCTATAAGGTTTTTTACCGACAAAATTTCACCGCCCTTTATTCATTAAAATAGGTAGCATCAATGAAATTCCTCCTATAACACCCATATATACATATTCCTTTTTAAATCGGGTTGGTGAATGGTCTATCTTCTCCAATTGAGATTCTGAGTGAAATTTTTTAAGAAGTTCCTTTACTTCAAGGTTATTTTCAGGAACACGCTCTAAAATCTGAGATATAGGCGCTCTTTCGACAATATGGCGAGTTTCTGATATATTGGTATTTGCGTAGTTATCCATCGACCAAGCAGTAGCGGCAAGACTTATTTTCCATATAGGAATATCATAACCCTCTCTCTTTATTTTCATAACTATTCTCATTAGACTTCTCTCACCTAAATCATCTCCAAAAATCCAATTTTCAAAATCAGGGAAATCTAATGCGGCTATCCTATCATACTGTTCTGCAAACTTATTTTCAATAATAGATTCCGTCTTAAACTTCTCATTATTAGTATAACAAGAAAAACAAGAACCATTTTTTGTATAGGATTCAGCATCTAACTTACTTCTAAGAGCCTTACTACATCCTGTGCATCGAGGGAGCAATTTTTTCTCCGCCGCTTGAACTCTCTTTTCTTCTGTTTTTTTGAAGTTCTTTAATTTCTTTTCATACTCAGAATCCTTTTTAACTAAATTTATGACGGCTTCACTCCTTGCTTCTTCTATCTGCATAGGAGAATCTTGTATTTCTGCAACCGAAGATTGAACTTCTGCGGCGACTTCCATAACCTCGTCATCATTCATATACTTTAGAATATATTTGCCGATATTTAAAACTTACTCTAATTCATAGAATATCTCTAGTTCTTTCTTCTCAGGTTTCTTTACTTTAAACCTACCATTATTTTTTAAAACACACCAAGAAGCAATAATCTGAGCCTTCCTATTCACTACATAAATAATTGTTAAATCAGGATGGGTAAGATTATCGAATACTCTTATATCTTTAATATATTCTGAATCGTGAGGGGTGCTAAACTCTATAATATTGCTTTTCTGATTTATTAGTTTAACAAATTTTTGTATGTCTAATTTAGGAATCAAAAAGTTTCTTTGATTAGAATAGGTATCTCTTTGTATGTTGCTAAGATTATCCTTTTGCTCTTGAGTAACCTCATGAGGATAACCTGCCTGTATTTTAAATGTATCTGAGGCCTTAAGAGGCTTCTTAGGAGATGCCATGTCTATGACTTGATTTTTAAAGGATATGAAATTATTATCGAACCATTCAGGGAAATAAACCTTTTGATGATAACGCTTACTAAATTTTAGCGTATTTTTTACTTCTTCCATATTTAGAAATTCTGCGATTGAATAACCCATATTAAAAGATAGAAATGATTACCTATTTAAAGTTTCTCAAAATCTATATGATTGAGATAGGGGATTGAATTCAGGAGAACTTGCGTCTATCTGATTCGCACCCGATAGTTTAGGGGGGAAGAAATGTCTTTTGTTATCTTCTTGAATCATTACTGGGTCTTGGCCGAAATCATTTCCGCCACCTACATCCCCTACTGTTCGACTAACTTCTATTTCAGCACCTTTAGATTCTTTCTTAGCGATAGACCTTCTTCCGAAGACCCATGCAGTTCCAAGAACGAGTGCTGAAGCCGCCCATCCACTTAAGCGGAAATCTCTAATAAATGGTGCATCTTGGACTAAATCCACAATATCTGTATCTCTATCTTCCAAAAATTCTCTTGTGCTTTGAGCCGCCCCTAATAGAACGCCTTCGTCTGTAACATATTCTGCACTCATAGTGCTTACATCTGAGTATGGGTGGTGAGGGTCGCCCTTAGCCGTCATAGCCTTAGACTCATCTCTTCTATCCTTTAGAGATTGCTTGTGCTTACCACGATGCCTCTCTCCTATTGATTCGTCATCTCTATCATCATAGCCTTCTGCATTGTGCCACATTTCCATGAAATCATGATTAGATTCGGCAGGGTTCATTGAACCCCATTCGCCTGATGGAACATATCCTGCGGCATTCATTACAATGTTTAGGTCTTCTGCTGAGAGTGCTTCTGATTCCTCAGCGTCAAATGTGCCTTCAGCGTTCTTGAAAACGCCTGTGTCGGCATTGAGTGTGAAATTCTCTCCTTCGAGAGTGGTAAATGATACTTCATTAGATTCTGCATCATACTCCGCAGATATAATATCGTTGTTAAGGTCTTCAGCATTGAAACCAAGAGGGTCGAACTGAGCAGTAGGTGTGATACTTCCGAATATACGGCCATCGCCATCGGGGAAGAACTCCGCCGACATTGTGCTTACATCTGAGTATGGGTGGTGAGGGTCGCCCTTAGCCGTCATAGCCTTAGACTCATCTCTTCTATCCTTTAGAGATTGCTTGTGTGTTCCACGATGCCTCTCTCCGATTGATTCGTCATCTCTATCATCATATCCCTCAGCATTAGCCCCAAGAGGGTCGAACTGAGCATCTGCCGTGATGCTACCGATAACTCTTCCATCTCCATCAGGGAAGAATCCTGAAATTCCATCATCTCCTTCAGCATCTTGACCTATAACACGGCCAACATATTCTTGTCCTATAACATTGTCATTAACGACTGGACCGAATACATTTGTGTCTGCTAATGGGCCTTGAGAACTTACCATATGTTCAGCATCGTGGTTCGATGATTTAAAGGTTTCGTTTTCTGCACCCATAATATCTTCAGCACCTTCAACGATAGTAGGGTTGATACGCTCCAATGTTTCCGCATTGAAGAATTCTGCTTCTGCTACGACCTCTTCTGTGAATGATTCTGAATATTTGGTTAGTTCCTCAAGTTGTTTCTTAGGCTTCTCAAAATCCTCATCGTCATTATCGAATATCATATTATCCACTTTGAATCTTCCTGAAGTCATCTTTTTGTATTCATTCATATTCTTGTATGGGGGTGCAAGTGCGTCAAGGCGAAATACCATAGGTCGCACACGGTCTTTAATGTCTTCTCCTATTCTTTTTTGTTCTCCTTCCACAATTGCAACCATTCTATCTGCATCGACCTTTATACTCGTAGGTGTGAATCTTTGGTCGTCTTCATTATCTTTCAAGAAAAACATAGCACACGGCATAAGGTTTAGTTCTGCTATTAGAGATGGTTTTGCTTCAACATCTGCTTTAGGAACTACGAAAACCTTTTGATACCAATTTGAGTCTTCATCAAATGAAGAATCATCATAGCCCCAAAAATCTTCGCTATCAATCATTAGATACCTAAAATCTTCTAAGGCCATTTCAAACTCTCCTTAATTGTTTTATAGAACTACCATCTCTCGGAACTAACATAACCATACCATCAGTTACTCTATTAATAATTCCTTGAGTTCTCCATTCTGCCAATGTCTTAGTAGCAGTTCCTGAAGTGTAATCGCTATTCTCATCAGGTGAGTATGTTCCTGAAAAGGTCTTACTATCTCCCATACGAGAAAAACCTGCTCTTGTAAAGCGGTTTTCATCCTTCTCCATCTTAGATGATGTATCGGGCATACCGGATAGTTTTCTTGCTAATGTATCGAAACTCATGAATGAAACTTGTGTTGGCTTTGGGTCTTCTTCACCTAAAGGCCTAAAAGGAGAGGTAATCGCCTCTTGTCCTACAACTGACCTATCATAACTCGCATCTTCAGCAGAAAGCCAAAAATCATAGGGATTGCGAGCATCAATCTTTACATCAGTTACTCCAAAACCCATCGGAGCCATATTTACATATTGTGATGCCTTTGATTCCGCAAAGACTGATGAATAATCAACTGAAGGACTCAATCCTTGAGGAATTATATCCACAGTCTGTCCTGTCATTTTTGTATCTATTTCCTGTTGGTCGGAACGAGTAAATCTCTTATCAATAAGTTCTCTTAGTTGCTTAACTAATCCTTTCTTTGAACCATTCTCTTCGGCCTTTAAAACCATCGAGGAGGGAGATGGATTAGAAGAAGCCGTATTGGACTTCTTATCTATTTTATCAATTACTGCAAGACCTATTCCGAGTCCTGCCAATCCCATTACAACTTTAGTTAAATCAGCCATTATATGAGAATTATCTTTTAGATATTTAAAGATTACTCTTTTATAATATAAACTGGTTGCGGTGTTTTACTTCCTCGGCGAAATATTGAGGCCACACTAACCCCTAATAGTAATCCAACAAACATACCACTCAACAAGATTGAGGACTCATACATTGGAACAACTACTTTCGATTTGCCGTTGGCGTTAGTTGCAAAGGTTAATCCTTCGTCAATAGGATTATTGACATTAACATTAGAATTATAGTTAGTATTTAGTTGCCCCGTTTCAATCCCTCCTTAAATAAATCTATTTTTAAAGCATAGTCAATCAAAAGAGTTGCAACTATGATACTTCCCATCAATCTAAATCCTGAAACTGTATCATTGAGCCTATCTGTTTGAAGTTCTGCTTCAGTAGCGGCAAACATTTGACGGTCTGCCATTGAGTAAGCAATAGCAACTGCTTGTTTTTGCGCCTTTCTTCTATTTCGAGGAGTGGAACGGCCAACCATTCCAGTTTCCTCATACTCTCTCATTATCACACTAATTTTATCAGAAATAAAATCATTCTTCTTTCTGTTTGAGATAGCCATCCTTTTTTTTTGACGGCCTTTAGATAATCTAGGGGCTTTTCTTCTTGGCATTAGCATCACTCCTGCCCTTCATCCCTCTTTGTTAGTCCAAATGCAACAAGAGTCGTGAGAGCAGATAGAGTCATTAGTCCAAGACCCATTCCAAGTCCTAACCTCCAACCCTGTGCAATACTAATATCATCTTCGGCGGAATAAAACTTCTTTGCATCAGCCTTATCATAGCCTTCTTGCCACATTCCTTTTCCATCATCAGTCCAAAGAGCGAAACCTCTTGTTGATACAATTCTTGAATTTCCATTTCTATCTGAAACTATCTTGGCTTGAGCCAATGCATCATCATACTTCTTGAATTTTCCACCACCCCTAAGTTCTCCTTCTTCATCTTCCCAACCCACATAAAATGTAGCGTATTGAGTGGTAGTCCTTTTATCAGGATTTCCTTGAGCATCAAAGGATTCTGCCCTCATACCTGCTCTTGCCTTTCGTGCCATTCCTGCCTTACCATATTTTTTTCTTCCAATAGTATAAGCAGTTTTATTACCTATTTCTTTGGCTTCTTTAGCAGACATACCTTTCTTTTCATATTGCTTTGCAATTTTATCTGATAGTTTATCAAACTTGGATTCCGCCCTATGAGCGATATTTGAAAATGATGGAATTTGTTCTGCGGATTGATAAACCGTTACTTCAGGATAAACAACCTCTTCAGCATCCCTACAACCACAATCCTCACACATAATAAGAACCTCCTACTTGTGAAACTTGATAATCGAGAGGTCTGAATGAATCAACTGGGTTGTATTCAGGACTCCATACACTTCCATCAGGCCATCTGTATCGAGGCAAGAAATCGTTAGCAGGGTCATAAGCAATAGGATAAGGCTCACCTTGTCGATTTTGCTCATCAACTTGATTAATTATAGTAGGAATAGTAGTAGGATTAACAACCATGTTTTCCGCATTAGCAATGTCCTTAACATCTTTCATAAATTTTGAGGTCTTAATTATACTACGAACAACCATTGCTCCTAATCCGATTCCAAACACCTCAAGTAAAGTGATATTCATAATTTACGATTCTTGTTTTGTTATTTAAAGATTATGTTAAATAGTTAATTTTACCGTGCAAGATTTTTTAATTCGGTCATAATTTTGATAGCATCGGCAAGTCCTCGACTTCCAAAGACATGATAAATAGAGTTTGGTCTGTGGTGGTCTTGACGAAATGGGGGATAGTAAGTAGGAAGGCCAAGTAGGTTCTCCGGTTCTGTCAAATCTAAATGGTTCAAATCAGGGCGGTTTAGAATTAAATAATCATTATTCCAATTTTGCCCTTCATACAACATCATATTATGAATGATTTGTTGCTCCCCCCATTCTTGAGATATGTTTCCGGCCTTCCAATCTCCCCATTTATTGAAACCTATCTGCCAAACTAATGTATCAGTTTGTTTGGGGAAATATCTAACGCCGTCATTAAAATAAGCAGGGAGTTGAATATCTCCAAATACTTCCGAAGATATAATACCTGTAAGAAGTTCGGGATAGCCTTTAATTTCCGGCATCCATTCAACACACCAATTGGGGGAAGCATCTTGAAAACTTCCCGCACCCACACCATTAAACATGGAAAACTTATCAAACTCTCCGAATATCTTAGTGGGTTTTACACAAATTGTATCAATATCGGCATAGAAAATGTTATTCCTACCCCTCCACAAATGATGCGTTTTCAAAAACATATCATGAAAAACATCTCCATGATATTTGGAATCTTGTCCTCGTAAATCTCCATCAATTCCGGGATTGGTTAGCAAAACATGAACATCAATATCTGCTAAGTTTTGAAAATATGAATCTCTTGATAATTCATACATCTCC
>JAAHTH010001371.1_pt1 | contig 21459 bp, 16 predicted proteins | sample 6116091 | NCBI WGS metagenome assembly JAAHTH01 (sample SAMN13939990, study PRJNA603662) | sponge metagenome | isolation source: marine sponge | host: Mycale hentscheli | place: New Zealand | collected 2006 | reverse complement strand
CTGGGCATCAGGTTAGCTGATAAGTTGCTCAATCATTTTTCCTTCGTTGACGGTCGGTCGTTCAAGCCGGCCTTGGTGGTTGTAGGAAAGTTCAAGGCGATCGAGTCCAAGTAAGTGGAGGATGCTCGCATGGATATCATGCACATGGGCGCGGTTTTCTGTGGCGTAGAGCCCGAGTTCATCGGTAGCTCCAATGACTTGACCGCCGTTGACGCCGCCACCCGCCATCCACATTGTAAATCCGGTAGGGTTGTGGTCTCGGCCGGTTCCTTTTTCGCTCATGGGCGTACGTCCAAACTCACCGCCCCAGACCACGAGGGTTTGGTCAAGTAGTCCGCGTTGTCGCAAATCGGTCAAAAGTCCCGCGATCGGCTTGTCGACGCTGCCGCAATATTTTGTATGGTTGGATTCGATGCCTGAGTGCGCATCCCACCCACTGCCGGTACCGCTGAATAACTGGATAAAGCGAACGCCTCGTTCGACCATTCGTCGTGCTAGAAGGCAAATTTCCCCAAAGTTTGCCGTTGGTTTGTCGTCCAAGCCGTACAGATCACGTGTCGCTGCAGTTTCGCGTGCCAGATCGACTGCTTCCGGGGCAGCGCTCTGCATGCGATAGGCAAGTTCATACGAGCGTATGCGTGCATCAAGAGTCGAAACATTAGGCAGACGCGCGGCATGCATCTCATTGATTTTCCGAATCAGGTCCAGCTTTTGACGTTGCCTCGGTCCGTCGATTCCTGTCGGTAGTGTCAGGTTGGCGATTGCTTCTTCGGTGGGGCCATCGCCGACCGGTGTTCCCTGAAACGTTGACGGTAGAAAACCCGGCCCCCAGCTTCTGACTCCGTTGGTGCCAGGTTTTTTTTGATCCTTCATGACCACAAAAGCAGGTAGCTCTTCCGTTTCGCTACCCAGGCCATAAGTAACCCATGAGCCCAGCGACGGACGTCCTGCAATGATGCTGCCCGTGTTCATCAGGTTGCATCCGCCGGAATGGTTGATTCCTTCACCGTAGCATGAACGTAATATTGCCAATTCGTCTGCGTGTTTCGCAACGTTTGGGAACCAATCGCTGATTTCCAAGCCACTTTCACCATATCGGTCCCATTTGCGTTTGCATTCCAGAAGCGGTGATCCTTTTTCACCCATTGCGGTAATTGGCTCGCGGAATGATGCGGGCAGAGACTGTCCTGCCAGTTCATTGAGTAATGGTTTTCGATCGAATGTATCAAGCTGGCTGGGGCCACCTTCCATGAAGAGAAAAATGACACTCTTCGCACTCGCTGGATGGTGGCAGCCTTGTGTCGCTAAACCTGTCTTGAGCGTTTCAGCTTGTGCTAGTATCCCATTTAAGGCCAACGCACCCAAACCTGCCCCCGCCTGCGTTAACATCTGTCGACGATTGACCACGGGTTGGATGTGCGGCACGTTCGCTCGGTGGCATAGATTTGAAGGTGGGTGGTGCATCTGTTAATGCCGGTGTGTGGTGAGTCTGGTCATGAGTTACTCAATGAACAGAAACGAGTTGCTGTTGATCAGAATGTGACAGACATCTGTTTCACCTTGCTGCCCGCTGGCAGCAAGAGGTGAAAGCAGGTCAATGGTTTGCTGGTTTGCGGGTATCCCGCTAATTATCTCGACCGCTTGGTTTACAAATGCGGATCCACGTTTTGATTTTTCGATATGAGAAACTTTACCTCGGACATTGTTTGCAAAACTTTTTGCCGCGTTAACAACACGCGGGCTGTTCATCATCATCAGTGCTTGGGGTGCTGTCGTCGTGACATCCCGTTTTGCTGTCCCGACCAGACCGCTGGGGGCGTCGAGTGCATTGAGCATTTCATCTGATGAGTTTCGTTTCCGTTGTAGATAAATCGATCTTCGTCCTGGGGTGCCAGCGACGCTCGGGCCGCCGTATTGCATTTGCAATGCGTCCATGGCGACTAGAAGTGCATCGCGATATTGCTCAGCATCCAGTCGTTGGATTGTGCGATGCCAGTGCAGTCGGTTGTCGGGATCAATTTCCAGAGCCTTGCCATATTGAGCGTGTTGTGTCGCTTGCTGATACGTCTTACTGCTAACGATTTCCCGTTGTAATTGCTGGATGTTCCAATTCGAATCAATGAGTGTTTTTGCCAGGTAATCGAGTAGCTGGGGATGGGAGGGAGGGAGACCCAGAAGTCCAAAATCGTTTGGGCTTTCTACCAGTCCTGTTCCAAAGTGATATTGCCAAATCCGATTCGCAAAGACTCTGGCTGAGATGGGGTTTTCGGGAGACGTGATCCATGCTGCCAAGGCAGTTCGCCGCCCGCTTGTTTTCGTAGCTGAATCCCTTTGTTCGGAGAACGACTGACCACCTAGAACTGTCGGGGCTCCGGGGCCAAAAGAATTGCCTTGGGTACGTCCCGGTAAGCGTGTTGGGCGAATCAAGCCATCCGCGTCAGCGACAGTGATCAGTTCAGCGACTTCGTAGGGATTGGCATTGAGTTCTGATAGTTGTTTCAGGATGTCTTTGCGTTTTTCGTTCCGTTCTTTTCCAATCGCCTTCGTGACTTTCGCAGTGGTGATCCCTTCGTCAATTACCTGCCGTTGGACAAGGTAGGCGATTTGGTGTTCGTACGTCGTACGTTTGTTTGCCGACTTTCGGAACATCTCCTGCACATTGAGTGGGAAGCGGTCAATAGCTTCGTCAGCAAGAGACTTGATGTCATCAGCTTCTACCTTGGCGAGCTCATCCAAAAGTGCTTGAACTTTTTCTGGTTCACCTGCCTGCATGTCGCGTTGTGGTTTCTGGTCGACAAACAGCATGGGTTCGAAGACGCTGCGGAACCGGAAATAATCACTCCGTGGAATGGGATCAAATTTGTGATCGTGGCACTTTGCACACGCCAGCCCTGTAGCCATGAAAATATCGGCGGTGACGTCTGTGATTTCGTCTACGATGTTTTGCCATTGACCCTCGGCGTCACGCTGGTTGAATTCGTAGATGCCAAGTCGCAGTAAGCCCACCGCAGCTAATGCGGTCTTGTCATGAGGTGCTATTTCATCCCCTGCAAGTTGCAAAGCGACAAATTGGTCATAGGTCATGCCTTCGTTGAAGGCATCGGCTACGAATTGTCGATATCGCCATGCTTGTGGCCGGAACGCGTCAGCACGCCACCCATCAGACTCCGCGAAGCGAACAAGATCGAGCCAACGTCGAGCCATTCGCTCACCGTAAGCCGGTGCGGCGAACATGCGATCAATGAGTCTGCTGTAGGCATCGGGGTGCGGGTCTTCAACGAATTTTTTGATTTGTTCCGGTGTGGGAGGCAATCCCAATAAGTCAAACGATAGCCGCCGGATTAAATGACGGCGGTCTGCTGTGTCCGCACGCTTAAGACCAACCGCGTTTAGAGATGCGTCTACATAGCGATCTATGGGATGGCGGGATCTGCTATCTTCTACCGCATTCGGCACGGTACCGGGAGCCAGTGGCTGCGCTGCCCACCAGGATTTTTCTGTTTCTGTTTTTCCATTAAGCCGCGACGGATTTTCTACAGGCCATACCGCGCCGTCACGAATCCATTTGACCAGCGTTTCCTGTTGTGATGCCGTCAATGGAGCTTTGGGGGGCATCTCAAGATCCTCGTAGCGAATCGCGTTGACCAACAGGCTTTGTTCCGGGTTGCCGGGGACAATGGCTGCGCCACTGTCACCTCCTGCTCGGATGGTCGTAGCAGTGTCAAGTCTTAGCCCTCCTTCCGCTTTGTCAGTCGAATGACACTCAAAGCATTCAGCAACCAGCAGCGGTCGTACTTTGGTTTCAAAAAAACGGAGCTTGTCTGTGTCGTTCGCAGCAAAAGCTGTTGAGCCTATCTGGAATGCAACAAGGCTTGCAATGAAAACAAAATGAAAGCCAAACCGGTGTCTGCCATAAGTCCGCAGTTTCGTGACGCAGGTAATTCCACTCACAGGTTGGGGTGCGGCGTAAAAGCGAATCATGGCAGTAGTCACATGCATGCTCAGCATCGAGAGACCTGAGATGGGATTTGGGGCGGCAGGAAAATTTTTTTCGCTGGATCAGCTTCCTGTGAGAGTGACGAAAAATCGAAGCACTGAGTTGCTGATATCGCACTGTGACTCACGTCTTCTATGATACTTGAAATTTCATCGCGAGGTGCCAAACATTTTCGTAATGTCGCTGTCGTACTGTCTGAGAGACCGCTTTCAGGTACGAGAGGAGTTTGGTGTCGGAGAACCTTAGACGCTTTATGCCGCTTGGGCCACTTCGCGTTGCCCGTTACGAGCCGTGAGAATCAGCTGGACTGCGTCGTAGGCTGCGTGTGCGGCAATCGGAACCAAGAGATTTCCCGTGTAGAGCAGCAAGCCTCCAAAGTAGAGGCCCATCAATGCAGCTAAGATGACGTAAACTTTTGTAATGGGATGAAACAGGCCGAACACTAACGATGATGCGACTAACGCGATCCCAATCGCTAGCGAAGAAGTGGCACCGCCGGAAAATTCCGCAAGTCCAATTAGATTTGCAAGCCAGTACATCAGCCAACCTCGAAAGAGGAGTTCTTCGCCAATTCCAGCGCACAGACTGACCATGATTAGTTCGAGCGGACGTAGTCGCAGCAAGCTGCGGAGCATGCCGTCATCGGTCAGACGCTCCAGTTCGCGAATCGGTTCCCAAGGGATGCGACGGATAATTTCCACGAACAGTAGAATCGGGCCAGCAGCAGCGCAGCCAAGTAAAATACTACTTAGAATGGGCCAAAGTTCGTCAACTGAAAGCTCGGGAATCGTTTCTCGCGCGGACGGACCAATCGCCCAACCCAAAAAAAGTGCCAGAGCAGCGAGGGCTAGCTCAAACAAAGCAGCGGACAGAAATACCTGATCTGGGGTTTGTTCAGTGTTCTCTTGATCTTCAGAGGGCATAGAGGGGCCATTCTAGCAAGCAACGAAGTCGTCGACTTTTTGAGGAAGTTCAAGACGAGTGAGCGAGTCGTAGTCTCGCATAAAACTTAGTGAACGCACACCTAGCCGATCAACTGTAATGAGAAAACCAACCATCGAGTCCATTGTTTCTCTGTATCGTCGATTAATCAACTGCGTAGGTTAGCGTGAGCGACACGCCGCAGGCAGTGCAGGCAAGGTCGTAAATCGCTACCTTCCACCTCGGGAACTCGTGTTGGTGCGAGATTTTCCAGCCGCATCGTTTATGCTTTGAAGTTATTGAGCTCAGTCATGAACCGCCATGGTTTAGTAAACGGAGGCGAATAGCCATCGTGAAGTCCCAATGTTTGATCAGTTTTGGCAGTAACCTGGGCGACCGGCACGCACTCATCGCAGATGCTGCAAAAGCCGTGGCCAGCCTGCCGATGGTCAATGGAATGCAAGCCAGCCGTCTATTCGAAACACCTCCCATCGGTGGTCCTACCGGGCAAGAGCCATTCCTCAATGCGGTTGCGGCATTCGACACAGAAGCTTCGGCGAGAGAAGTGTTAGGCTGCTTGCAAGCGTTGGAGACAGATCTGGGGCGAAAAAGGCGGCAGCGTAGGGGGGCGCGAGCGATCGATTTGGATGTTGTGCTGCATGGCGAATTAGTTGGTGGTGGTACTGGTTTGATTGTTCCACACCCACGTTATACTGCACGTCAATTTGTGTTGCAGCCAGCCTGCGACGTTGCCGCTCATTACAGGGATCCACGATTCGGCTGGACCTTGGAACGCCTTGCCAGGCATATTGACCAGGGGACGCCTTCGTTAGCTTTGGTTGGCGGGGATCAAGCTATCCGAGAAGAACTCTGCACCCGTCTGACTTCTCAGTTTGGGGTTACCACCTTTGCTGCCAAGCCGTTTGCGGAACGCATGAGGGTCGTTGGGAATGCGCCTGCACGTGTAACCCACGAACACGCCAAAACGCCCCCAGTTCCGCGTGTTGATGAAGCTTCCCGGGGCGATGCAGGAAAGGGGCAGGTTGAAAGTGTCATTTGTGGCGTAAAGGCGCACGAGGGGCCTTGGGTCTCGGCTTTCTTGCCGCGTTTGCCTCAATTGACATCGCCGGAGACCGATTCCGTCCGCGTTCCTCGGTTAGTCGCCAGGATGCAGTCGACGACCGACCAGACACGATGGCCCGCACCCCACCAACTGTGGCCCGCTGGATGGCGTTGGCCGGAGTATCGCCTCGAAATTGATGACACAGATTGGGCTGTCAGCGAATTGGCATCCGCGCTGTCCTCGATGAGATGTCCCGTGGAGCCTGTTACCACTGACGGTGCTTGGTGGTAAGCGACTCATCGACGCATGTCTCTCTTGCCCATTTGTCCCCGTTTGCGTGGATGCAGCCGATGGTGGGGCGTTCTGTGTCGCAGGAAGCGAGATTTAGCCTGATGGTTTGGCTGTCGGTTGGTCGATAACACTCGACCTGAGTCTGGTGGAATGGGCGCTTCGAGTGGTTGATGCGAGCTAGTTTGCCCGTCGGCTTGTGCGGCACAATGTCGCGAATACAAGAAAGTCGGCCGATTTATGCGACACAATGTCGCTCGATTCCTCGCTGCCATTGCAAGCTTGTGGGGGCTCGCCCCATACTGTGTACGACTAGGCACCTGTGCCGTATTTTCCCTCATCTTTTAGTGTGGAACTGGGCTGCGAGATGATCGCCGGCCAAATAAATCATGCAACGGTTTTTGTTTCCTCGTTGGGTCAATCCACTCCTCGGTATTTTTGCGGTAGCAACGGCTGCGGGCGTTGTTTTTGCAGGTGCCATGGGGGGGTTGATTACCGACCCTGTTACCCTGAATGTTGGCTACGAGCCGACGCAGCCCGTCCCCTTCAGCCACGCGATTCACGCTGGACAACTGAAGCTGGACTGTCGTTACTGCCACAATACGGTGTTCGATGCCGCCCACGCGGCAGTGCCGCCGACGGCGACTTGCATCAATTGCCACAGTCCGAAAGGTAAGGACGGCGTGACGGCGTTGGCAGCGATCCATCCGACCAGTGTGAAGCTGGGGCCGATCCGTGAGAGTTGGAATCTGGGCAGAAGTGTTGCATGGACGCGTGTTCACAATCTTCCGTCGTTTGTTTACTTCAACCATGCCGCCCACGTGAATTCCGGCGTCAGTTGCGTGACCTGCCACGGTCGCATCGATCAAATGGAGACGGTTTATCAGGCAAAGCAACTTTCCATGGCTTGGTGCATCAGCTGTCATCGTGAGCCGAATGAGCACCTGCGACCAGTGAATCGGGTTACCAAGCTCGACTGGGAGTGGGACCCGAATGAGCTCGACGTGGATGGCAATCCTTTGGGTGATCAAGCGGAGTGGGCCGAGAAACACATCGGTGAAAGCAATATCAATCCGCTAGTGAACTGCGCTGTCTGTCACCGCTAAGCATGACTGCGTTCTGCAAACAAACCATACACGAACCTTCGACAATCATCCTGATATGATCTCCAACGAATCGGACTCATCCGCCACCGAGAATCTCGCCAGCTCATCTGCTGGAGGTGGTTCTTCCAAAGCCAACTACTGGCGTAGCATCACTGAGCTGCGAGGTGAGGCGGAGTTCAACGAATACTTGGACCGTGAGTTTCCAGTGGCTGCCTCCGAATTTCCGGAGGGTGTTTCTCGCCGTCGCTGGATGCAGCTCATGGGAGCTTCTCTTGCTGTTGCGGGTGCTGCTGGTTGTCGTTACCCAAAAGAGACGATCGAGCCGTTCGTGATCAGGCCAGAGGGTCGCGTTCCAGGCGAAAATTACGAGCGGGCGACAAATTTCGAGCTCGCCGGACGTGTGTACAATCTTCTCGTGACTTGCGTCGATGGACGTCCGCTGAAGGTTGAGCCCAACAAGTCGCATCCGAGTGGTGCGGGAACTGATGCGTATGCTCAGGCCTCGGTGTTGCAGTTGTACGACCCGGATCGTGCTCGGGGGGATGAGGGCTTTCTGCTACGGAAAAGCAAGCTTGCCGAAGATAATGGCCGCAGGTTTGAAGTTGATTGGTCCGAGTTTGATCCGGTAGGCAAATCTGTCATCGAAGCATCCGGTGATGGGGCTGGGTTTGCTTTGTTGATGGCTCCCACAAGCTCACCTTCCCTGGTTCGCATGGTAAAGGCTCTGAAGAAGCGTTTGCCTGAAGCGACGGTCTGTCAGTACGACGGTGTGGCAGGTGATGTCATGGGTCAGGCGACGAAAGCAGTTTTTGGTAAGCAGGCTCGGCAGACACTTGATCTTGAGCAGGCTGAGGTGATTGTCGCCCTTCAGGCTGATATTCTCGGTACTGATCGTGGCATGTTGTCAAACGCGGTTGGGTTCGGGAAGCGTCGCGATCCGGGGCCAAGCAAAGACGGGATGAATCGCCTGTATGTGGTTGAAGGGGGCTTCACTTCCACGGGGGCTGCAGCTGATTCGCGTCTCGCTCTGCGTCCCAGTGAGATTCCAAAGTTTCTCGCAGAGCTCGGGCGGCGAGTGGAGAAGCTGGTTGCCGGTGAGACCCATGAGCACGAAGTAGAAAACGAGGCGTTTGATGAAATATCAGCTGAGGATCGTCTTGAGCGATTTTTAGATGTGCTCTCTCACGATCTTGCAGCCGCCGGGGGCAAGGCTGTAGTGGTTGTTGGGGATCATTTGGGTGCGGAGGCCATCAAGGCTGGTATTCAGATGAACCAGAAGCTTGGTTCGCTCGGAAAATTGCAGAAATTTACACCGCGGGTCGACGAAGGGTTGAGTACAGGTGAGTCCCTTTCTGGGTTGGTTGGGAAGATCAACGATGGTCTGGTCAAAAACTTGTTGATCCTCGGTGACAATCCTGTTTACACGGCCCCAGGTGGTGTGGATCTTGCTGCTGCTCTCGGGAAACTGGGTGAAGCTGAGGGGGCAGCTTCGATTTATCTCGGCGAATACGACGATGAGACGGGAGCCGTTTGTGATTGGTCGCTTCCGCTGTCGCATCAGTTGGAATCTTGGGGAGACTGTGTCAGTGATCATGGGTATTACGGTGTTTGTCAGCCTCAGATTCTTCCGTTGCTCGGGGGCCGGTCAGCGATTGAGTTGATCGCGATAATGCTCGGTGAGACGCTGACTGACGGAGGCGCGATCGTGCGTCGCACGGCTGATCAGTCGGGTGGCAGTGACCTGAGCGATCGCGAGTGGCGAGGCCTGTTGCATGACGGCTTTAAAGAAGATTTGAAAATGGAAGGCGGGTCCCTCGAGTTGACCGGCAAGCCGGACGAAGTGGAAAGTGGTGCGCCCGTTGCAACTGCAGTCGTCGATAAGAACCAGATTGAAGTCATTTTCAATCCCGCGGACGGGCTCTATGACGGCCGGTTTGCAAATAATGGTTGGCTTCAGGAAATGCCCCAGGCATTGACTAAGTTGGCTTGGGATAATGCTGCGGTGATGAGTCCTGCGACAGCACGCGGGATCAGTCTGGACCCTGATGCCACGGACAGTTCGGCTGGTAGCGGTCGGGTGCTACGCCATGGGCAGATGGTCGCTCTCAGGATTGGCGATGAGAAAATCGAATTGCCTGTTTACGAGATGCCAGGTTGCGCCCCAGGCGTCATTACTGTGACTCTCGGCTACGGTCGCGAGCGTGTTGGGATGGTCGGTGGTGACCCCGGTAAGGGAGTTGATGTCGTCGGTTTCGATGTGTCGGCGCTCCGTCGCGACGAGGGCGTCATGATCGCATATGGAGTGGAAGGGCGTCCAAGGTACACAGATTACGTGCTTGCAACGACTCAGGATCATTGGGCGATTGATGAGCGTGGTCGAGATGAGACTGAGGAGCGGAGTTTCACCTTGGTACGCGAAGGCACTGCCGAACTGTACAAGAAGGTTTCTAAGTTCGCCGAGGTTCAAGGGCCGCATGTTCCGAAAGTTGGGCCAGATGATAACGGGTCTCCTTGGGTAGAGCCGCTAACGCAGTTGCAGCAACAGGACAAGAAGGACGGGGTCACTGTTCCTCAGTGGGGAATGTCCGTTGATCTTGGTAAGTGCATTGGTTGTAGTGCTTGCGTTGTTGCTTGCCAAAGCGAAAACAACGTGCCAATCGTCGGACGTGAGCAGGTCATGAATAGCCGTGAGATGCACTGGTTGCGTCTTGATCGGTACTTTCAGGGAGATGAGACAAACGCAGATATCGTTCAAGAGCCCGTTGCCTGCATGCATTGCGAAACGGCCCCCTGTGAGCAGGTTTGCCCTGTGGCTGCCACGGTTCATACCGAGGAGGGTATCAATGCGATGGCATACAATCGGTGTATCGGTACTCGCTATTGTGCCAACAATTGTCCATTCAAGGTCAGGCGTTTTAACTACTTCAATTACAACGAAGACATTGGTACTGGGTACGGCATTGACGCCTACCCGGGCCACATTGAGTCAGCGAATCGTAAACTGCAGGCTCTTGTCATGAATCCGGAAGTAACTGTTCGTGGCCGCGGCGTGATGGAAAAGTGCACCTACTGCATTCAGCGGGTTGAGGGTGCCAAAATCAATGCGATTAAAGAAGGTCGGGATGTCGCCGATGGTGATGTTGTCACTGCTTGTCAGTCAGCGTGTCCAACTCGAGCGATCGAATTTGGCGATATTTCCGATCCCGAGTCTGCCGTATCCAAGAAGCGGAAAGACGACAGAAGTTATGGGATGTTGGGTCAGTTGAACCTGAAGACGCGGACTCAGTACCTTGCGAGGGTTACAAATCCGCATAGACGTCTGATGACGAAGAAGCAGGTCGATGAACTGCTGAATATGGAACAGCCACACGGTCATGGTGATCACCATGACAGCCATGCAGAAGGCCATGAGGAAGATCATGGCGAGGGTCATGAAAATCATGGTCATGATGATCACGATGCTGCCGCAAAAGAGTAGAAGTGCGTTAAAGAGTTCGTGAAAACCACGTGGTTTTCACGTGATTGATTCAAAATGTTTTTGTCAACTACGAAGTAAAAAGTCCATGTCACTTGCCATTCCAAACGGACTGGATAACACGGTCGAGCAACCCGGCGAACGGGCACCATTGGTGCTCGGTGATACGACCTACCATGACATTACCGAGGCGGTGTGTCAGGTAGCTGAACGCAAACCAAGCACGAGCTGGGTGATCGGTTTCCTGATCTCCTTCGCGCTTCTGCAGTGGTTGGGGATCTGTATTCTCTACCTGATCTACACAGGTGTGGGCGTATGGGGTAATCGCTCGCCTGTTTTCTGGGGTTGGCCGATTGTCAATTTTGTGTTTTGGGTCGGTATCGGCCACGCAGGAACGCTGATCAGTGCAATTTTGTTCCTGTTCAGGCAGGAATGGCGTACCAGTATCAACCGAGCTGCCGAAGCGATGACAATCTTTGCTGTGGTTTGCGCGGGAACGTTCCCTGGAATCCATGTCGGTCGAGCGTGGTTGGCTTTCTGGTTGGCGCCTTACCCAAGTTTAAACTTGTGGATGTGGCCCCAATTTCGCAGTCCCCTGCTCTGGGACGTGTTTGCGGTCAGTACGTACGGAACCGTCTCTCTGCTCTTCTGGTACATGGGAATGGTGCCCGATCTTGCGACTTTCCGAGACCGGTCGGTGAATAAGTGGCGACGAATGGCCTACGGCGTGCTATCGCTCGGGTGGTCCGGTTCTTCCCGGCATTGGATGCGTTACGAAAAGGCTTACGCACTACTGGCAGCTTTTGCGGCTCCGTTGGTGCTTTCTGTTCATACGATTGTTTCGTTCGACTTTGCGGTCTCGCAGGTTCCTGGATGGCACACAACTATCTTCCCACCTTATTTCGTTGCAGGGGCGATCTTCAGTGGTTTTGCCATGGTTCTGACGCTGATGATTCCAGCTCGCAAAATGCTTGGGCTTGAGAACCTGATCACGATCCGACACTTGGACAATATGTGCAAGATCATTCTTGCGACCGGGTCGATTGTCGGCCTGGCTTACGGTACAGAATTCTTCATCGCTTGGTATGGACAGGTGCAGGAAGAAAAATTCGCGTTCACCAACCGTGCTTTCGGACCATATTGGTGGGCGTACTGGACGATGGTCACTTGCAATGTGATCAGCCCCCAGTTGTTTTGGTTCAAGAAGCTTCGAACCACCCCTTGGATGATCGTTTTGGTCTGCATCTTTGTGAATATCGGGATGTGGTTCGAGCGATTTGTGATCGTGGTGACGAGTCTGTCGAGAGATTATCTTCCGAGTGCATGGGCGTACTTCTCGCCCACCTGGGTTGATTGGTCGATGTTGATTGGTTCGTTTGGTCTGTTCTTCACATTGTTCCTGTTGTTCTGCCGTTTGATGCCCGTCATCAATATGGCGGAAACGAAGGCGACACTTGCGAAGCAGTACCATGTTTCAAATGATGGCGATCACTAAGTACGGGTACAGAGAGAAGAGTTGCTCCGGGTTCGCTCGGAAACGGAAACCACTGACGCACGTCAGACTTTTTACAACTGTGAATTGATGTCAGAGAATAACGAAAATAAAGTTCACGGAGTCGTCGCCGAGTACACCTCGGTTGACACATTGCTTAGTGCATGTCGACGGGTCCGCGATGCAGGGTATGAAAAAACCGATGCATTCACACCTTTCCCCGTACACGGGATTGATAAGGCTTTGGGGATCAAGCCCACCGTCTTGCCGTGGATCGTGCTCGGGGCTGGGTTGACCGGCACTGCAACTGCCTTGGTGATGCAGATATGGATGAACACGATTGATTATCCGTACATCATCTCGGGCAAGCCATTCCTGTCATTGCCGGCGTTCATGCCAGTCGCCTTCGAGTTGACGGTCCTGTTCGCCTCTTTTGGCGCCTTCTTTGGTATGTGGGCTCTGAATGGATTGCCGAAATTCAGTAATCCCGTCTTCACTGATCCACGTTTTGACCGTGTGACTGATGACCGTTTTTTCCTCTACATTGACTCCAAAGACGATCAGTTTGAGCGTGGCGGTGTGGAAAAGCTACTCGGCGATACCGAGACAGATTATGTGCAAGCAGTGGTCGATGATGATTCATCCGATAAGGTGCCGAAACCCTTCTTCATGATGTGGGGGTTGGTCGTCGGTTTGTCCGTCATACCCCTGTTGATCGTATTGAAAATGCGGGTCAGCCACAGCAGTCAGCCAAGGTTCCACGTTTTCTATGATATGGACTTTTCGCCTGCGAAAGATGCGCAACAGTACTCCACTCTGTTTCGTGATGGTCGTGCCATGCGGCCTGACGTGCCGGGTACGGTTGCCAGAGGTGAAGAGCAAGCGAACCTGAATTACATGACCGGCATTGATATGGAGGCTCTCTCGGCAATCGATCGGCCCAGAGCGGAGCGGCTAGTGAGGCGTTTCAATCCCTACTTCCAGGCTGAGGCTTTGTCTGCTGAAGAGGCGAAGTCTGACCAGTCCGATGAGCAGAGTCAGGGTGACGAGCCAGAGAATAGCCCTGCCGCAGTCGGCGGGGCTGAGAATTCCGAGGCTGGTGATGCTGACGAGGTGCCCGCCGCCGCAGCGAAGCCAAGCGTGATGGAGACAACCCCATGGCTTGAGTCAAATCCTCTCGCTCTCAATGAGAAAGTGCTTGCAGATGGTCGCAAGAACTTTGGTATTTACTGCTCTGTGTGTCATGGCATGAATGGATCGGGCAACGGTTTGGTCAACGAGCGTGCAAAGAAAATCATTTCACCTGACTGGATTCAGCCGTCCTCACTTCACCAGGAAACCCTTTACGCCGACAAGTATCCCGATGGGAAATTGTTCAGCACGATCAGTAATGGAATCCGGAAAATGCCTGGTTACGCTGGCCAGATCAAGACACGCGATCGTTGGGCAATCGTTGCCTACGTGAGGGCACTACAGCTCAGTCAGAATGCTTCAATTGAGCAGTTCAAGGACATTGATGAGTCCGAGCGAGGAGAGATTCTCAAGGAACAGGCTGACGCCAGGAAAGTACTGAAAGACAAGGCCGATGCTGATGCAAAGGCAGCCAAGGAAAAGGCTGATGCCAGTGCGGCGAAAGCTTCGACTTGAATGACGGATGTGAACGAAACTCGTTTCACTCAATCACTAATCGACCAAATACGATACGACTCCGATGTCCGAACATAACGCACCTGCCCCAAAATCTTCTGATGACCCCGCGTTCATGCTGCCTGCCTTCTTGGCTGCATTGCGACTACCGCTGTGTGTTGGGGGGGGCATATTAATGGCGCTTGGCTGGTGGCTAGCGAGCGGCATTGGAGAGTACGGTGAGAATTTCGGCATGGCGGTCTATCTGACGGCCGCTGTTTACTGCATGACAATCGTTTTGGGGTGCTTGTTCTTCGTTCTGATTCAGCATCTCGTCCGCGCAGGTTGGAGTATCGTGGTTCGGCGAATCGCTGAGTTGGTGATGGTGATGGTCATCCCAATGGGAATTCTTTTCGTTCCCATCATCGCTTCACTTTGGATGGGTGAAGGTACGCTTTACCGCTGGGATAATGCAGAGTACGGACCAGAGCATGGACTGCCGGCAGAAGTCTGGGAGGAGAAGCTTCGTTGGTTGAACCAGGATTGGTTCACGGTTCGAACCATCGGCTACTTCGCCGTATGGACATCACTTGCTTTGTTCTTCTTCAAGAACAGTGTTCGTCAGGACAAAACAGGCGAGAAAGCAATTACGGACAAAATGCAGTACTGGAGCGGTCCGGCTGTCATGCTGTTTTCTCTGACCACCACTTTCGCAGCGTTTGATTGGGTGATGAGTCTCGCTCCCATGTGGTTCTCGACGATGTTTGGTGTTTACCTCTTCGCTGGAAGCATCCTGGGAGCCCACTGTCTTCTCGCAGTTGCCAGTTACGTTTTGCAGAAGCAAGGCGCGCTTAGGGACGAGGTTACTGTTGAGCATTACCATGACCTTGGGAAGCTGATCTTTGGATTCGTATTTTTCTGGACCTATATTTCCTTCAGCCAGTATTTGTTGATCTGGTATGGAAACATCCCGGAAGAAACTGAGTGGTTCTATGTCAGGGAGCTTGGAAACTGGGGCACGGTCGCTCTTGTGCTGATCTTCTGCCACTGGATGTTGCCCTTCGCGGGAACGATGAGTCGACATGTTCGTCGTAAACCGGGCCTTGTATGTGCTTGGGGGGCTTATTTGCTCCTCATGCATTACGTGGATGTCTACTTCATGATCATGCCTTCGGTCAAAGAAGGGAATGCTGGTGGCGGGATGGGTATATTTGCGAGCATCCTTTGCGTTGTGGGGATGGTGGCGTTGCTCTCAGGGCTGTGCTTGATACTCGCTCAGCAGAACAAGGTTGTTGCGGTTCGTGACCCGAGATTGGGTGAATCAATCGCATTTGAGAATATTTAGAAGAGTTGGGCCTCAGGCGTCAGTCGAATGGCCAGCGTTAGTAATCGAATAAGAAAATAGTCACCTCGGAATATGATGGTTCGCCATGGCTGCCTACGACGATCTCAATGTCAAACGAATTTTCATTGTCGGAATTGCATCAGTAGTGGTGACGGCGGTGACCGTTTTAGCGGTTCAGGTACTGTACTACTACTTGGACGACGTGCAGCAGGCCCGAACGTCGGAAAACAGTCGTTACACGCGGCAAAATGACAAGTTGAAGAAGCAAACCGCTGAAATCACCCGGGATCAAGGCGTGGATGCTGAGACGGGTAATTTGGTTATCCCCATAGAAACTGCCATGAGCGTCATTATTTCTGAGTCCGAAACACGCGAAGAGGGCGGCAGTGACGAAACCTGAGTTCACGAACGGAAGTGTCAATCAGCCACTGGTTGCTTGTTTGCTCGCAGTCACCCTGTCAGTGATGGGGACAACTGGGAGCAGATATGCGATTGCGCAGGCGGGCGTCCGATCGGGGGCCGACGTCGTTCTCAATAATGGGATTCCTCGGGAAGTGCGTGAGGTCACGATCGAGCAAAAGCTTGGCGGGCTTATCCAGTTGAATCTGCCGATGAGGGATTCGCGTGGCGAGCGTGTGGAATCTGGCTACTTTATCGATGGGAATAAGCCAACAATCATCACGCTGAACTACAGTGATTGCCCAATGCTATGCAGTGTGCAGTTGGACCAGCTTACGAAGTCGCTCGCGAAACTCGACTTGAGGATAGGCGAAGATTTCCAAATCCTGACGGTTAGCATCGATCCGAAGGAGAAACCAGCCACGGCGGCGAAGACTAAGGCAAAATACATTGACATGCTGCGAAAAACGCAGCCATCTGCTGATGAGGGATGGGCTTTCTGTACAGCAGACCAATCTATTATCACGCGTTTAGCAGACAACTTGGGCTTCCGATACACCTACGATTCGAAAAGCGGCGAATACTATCACCCAGCGATGTTGGCATTCGTCTCGCCAACTGGGGTCATCACACGATACTCACTCACCGTCGACTTTCCCCCGGATGATATGAAGAAGGCGTTGGTCGAAGCAGGTGACGGATCGGTAGGCACGCCAGTTGACCAGGTTCTGTTGTGGTGTTTTAGCTATGACCCGGACAGCAACAGTTACGTGCCCCAAGCTTGGCGGATTATGCGGCTCGCAGGCGCAGGAACCGTCGGCTTGATGATCGCATGCCTTGCTCCCTATTGGATTGGGCGTAAAGCCCTGCCAAAGCGGAAAGACGCAGCAGAAGATCCTGAGAGAACAAACCAGGGGTTTGGAACTGATTGAGTCCTAGAACGCTCGCAGATCACCCATTTTTATTTTTGATTTGAAATCGCAATGCTTGCACTAATGAACAACATGCCTTACCTGCTTGGTGATCAATTCGACTCGAAGTTCACTTGGTTTCCCGAGCAGGCATCGACTTTTGCTGCTGAGAACGATTGGCTCTTTTTTGTCATCACGTGGATTTGCGTGCTGTTCTTTGTTCCGATCGCAGGTTGCTTGTTTTACTTCTGCTGGAAGTACAGCAAGCCGAAGGGACAGAAGGCTGAAAGTAATACCGCCCACAACACTCCCCTGGAGTTGGCTTGGTCCATATTGCCCTCCTTTTTTCTGGTGGCGATGTTTGTGGTCGGGGCGAAGAGTTACTTGAATTTGCGGACTGTTCCTGAAGGCGCCAACGAAGTTGGTTTGAGGGCACAGATGTGGAACTGGCAGCTCGATTACGGGAACGGTGTGATCAATCCGGAACTACACATCCTTGTCGACGAGCCGACGAAGCTCGCCATGCGGTCAACTGATGTAATCCATAGCGTGTTCATCCCCGCTTTTCGTGCCAAGAAAGATGTTGTGCCAGGGCGTTACAACTACATGTGGTTCGAGGCAGACGTAGCGAGCGAGCAGGTGTCAGAGGAGGTGCTGGAAAACGCTCGCAAGGAGAATGGTACGGAGCCGTGGGACTATGATAAATGGCAGTTCACTTCGGACGGCTACAAGTTTTTCGATCTGTACTGCACGGAATACTGTGGTAAAAATCATTCCATCATGCAGACCGCTGTTGTGGTGCACGAGTCGTTGGAGGATCTGAATGCGTGGATTAAGCAGGTCAGCAAGAGGAACGACGACGAAAATAGTCCTGGCTACGTGAAGCCTGTGGATTGGGGTAGAAAACTCTACAACCAAAGAGGTTGTGCCGGCTGTCATTCACTGGACGGAACTAAGCGAGTCGGCCCCTCGTTCAAGGAGTCGTACGGGAACAAGCGTGAACTCGCTGATGGAACTACAGTGACCGCGGATGAGGACTACATTCGGAATTCGATCCTTTATCCGAAGAAGCAGGTCGTGGCAGGGTATCAACCTGTGATGCCGAGTTATCAGGGACAGCTATCGGATGACGACATTGCATCGATCATCGCGTACCTGAAAACTGTTTCGGACTATGGTCCAAAAGCCGGTCCAACGACCGGCGACGAAGTGAAAACTACTGAAGAATAATCTGGAAGATACACCAGTCGCACCGGGTCCTGGAGCAACTGGAAACTGATACGAATTACGCGTTATGCGTTTCGACTGAAGAGGTTTTAGAAATGTCAGCTGGATCACTACCATCAGGTTCGCAAGTTAAAGACCCTGGCTACCCGACTCCAAGTGAGAACTACCTAACGAACTCAAAGGGTATTCTCAGTTGGATTTTCACGCTGGATCACAAGCGGATTGGGGTTATGTACCTGATCGGTGTCACGGTGGCCTTCGGGGTAGCCGGCTTGCTTGCGCTGCTGATTCGACTACATCTGTTCCAACCCGATGGAATGATTTTTCAGGGCGAGGAAGCGAACAACTGGTACAACCAGGTGTTCACGCTCCACGGTGCAATCATGGTGTTTCTGTTCATCATTCCGAGCGTTCCAGCGGCGTTGGGGAACTTTTTAGTTCCAGTGATGCTCGGTGCAAAGGATGTTGCATTTCCGCGGCTGAACCTGTGTAGCTTTTACCTTTGGGTGTTCGGAGCTTTGTTCTTCGTTTCGGCTCTGTGTGCCAGCGGTTTAGATACCGGATGGACGTTTTACACGCCTTACAGCACGACTGCCGACAGTTCAGTGATTTTGGCCACGTCCGGAGCTTTCATTCTCGGCTTCAGTTCGATTTTCACTGGTTTGAATTTCATCGTGACCATCAATACGATGCGGCCGCCGGGGATGACGTGGTTCCGCATGCCACTGTTCTTATGGGCGACATACGCGACGAGTATCATTCAGGTGCTTGCGACACCCGTTCTGGGAATTACCTTGCTGCTGCTGATTGCGGAGCGGACGATGAAGATTGGTATTTTCGATCCGGAATACAACGGCGATCCGGTGACGTTCCAACACTTTTTTTGGTTCTATAGCCACCCTGCCGTCTACATCATGATTCTGCCAGCGTTCGGAATCATCAGCGACTTGATCAGCGTGCATAGCCATAAGAGGATCTTTGGATACCGATTCATTGCTTATTCCTCGATAGCGATTGCTTTGCTAGGTTTTCTCGTTTGGGGACACCACATGTTCACCGCTGGTATGAGTTCGCTCACAACGATCATCTTCAGCGCTTTGACATTCACTGTCTCTGTTCCATCCGCCATCAAGGTCTTCAACTGGCTGGCGACGATGTACAAGGGGTCGATCAGTCTGACCACACCAATGTGTTACGCTCTGGCGTTTATATTCCTGTTCACGATTGGCGGGCTCACCGGACTGCACTTGGGGACACTTGCGACTGACATGCACCTGCACGACACTTACTTCGTAGTCGCTCACTTTCACTACGTCATGGTGGGCGGTACGCTGGTCGCGTTTCTTGGGGGCGTCTTTCATTGGTGGCCCAAGATGTTTGGTAAAATGTACAGTGAGGCGGGCGGACGGTTGTCAGCCCTGCTCGTGTTTGCAGGATTTAACTTGACTTTCCTGCCTCAGTTCATTTTGGGTAGCCGTGGGATGCCTCGCCGCTACGCAACTTACGATCCGGAGTTTGCAGCCCTTCACCAGATGAGCACGTGGGGGTCGATGCTGTTAGGTTTTGGATTGCTGGTTGCTTTGGTCGTGCTTCTGCGATCGCTCAAAAGCGGCAAGCGGGCTCCCGCCAACCCTTGGGGAGGCGCGACCTTGGAGTGGGAATGCACGAGCCCACCGCCTTTCTACAACTTTGAGCGTGCTCCCTCGGTTGGCGACCCGTATGATTTCAGTGATCTCGAGTGGGATTCTGAGAACGAGAGATACGTGAAGGTCGAGCCAGCGAGAGAAATTGTTCCCGAGGAGCAACCAGAGGCTGAGCCAGTGCACGCTGACGATTCGAAATAGCTGACAGACTTCCGACTTCCCTGAAGTCTGTCCATCATCACTTCCCTTTTAATTTCCAACGAACATGTCAACCATCGAAGCCAGCCCTGAGGTTGGGCACGACGAGCATGGTCATGACCATGACCATCCGCCATTTTTGGCACACCACTTTGATACTCCGGAGCAGCAATTTGACAGCGGCAAGCTGGGGATTTGGCTGTTCCTCGTCACTGAGGTGTTGTTCTTCAGCGGGATGTTCTGTGCTTATGCCATTTTCAGAGCCCTACGCCCTGAGGTCTTTGAGGGGTGCAGCCAGTTCCTCAACACCAAGCTTGGTGCCATCAACACAGGCGTGCTGCTGTTCAGTTCGCTGACCATGGCGTGGGCAGTCAGGTGCTCTCAGCTTGAGCAACACAAGGGTTTGGTCGGGACGCTTGCCGCAACGCTTTCGTGCGCCATGATTTTCTTGGGGGTCAAGGCAATCGAGTACTCGCACAAGTTTGGAATGGGACTTCTTCCAGCCGGCTTGTTTTTCTATGACCCGAGCAATCCGCATCCAACGGACCACCCTCCTTACCTCGCATACATTTGCGCGCCTTTCGCTCTGGCACTCCTTGGGGTGCTGATATGGCTCGTCATAAGCGCCGTGACTGGAAACAAGTTTCAGTTTGCAGTAGCAAAACCGCTGTCCGTCGTTTGTTTGTGTTTTTTCGTGGGTGTCGGATTGGGGACCGTTTTGGAAAGTGGGGAGGAATCTGCTGATCATCTTGATGCTCACGCGGATCCTAATGATCTGGCGACTGCTCCCATCTTAGAGGAGGCGGAGAAGGCGGCCGCTGCTGAGGCGGCCCCTGCTGTCGCTGCCTCCGGTGCGATGGTTTCTGTGGATGAAGGCGTACTCGAGATTCTTGCGACCGATCCTACTAACGTTGGGGTCGTGAGCGGCTTGGATGCTTTGGAGCAACAGACCGTTGCAGCGGGAACTTCAACGGTAACCGGGGACGGCACTGTCCTCGGCGCTATCACGACGACTGAGATCGACGTCATGACACCAACAACGGCCGGTGTCTTCTTCAGTATTTACTACTGCATGACGGGAATTCATGCCATTCACATTCTCGCAGGAATTGGTGTCTTGGTTTGGTTGTTGGTCCGTGCTGTTCGTCAGGACTTTAACCGTCAATATTTCGGTCCTGTCGACTACGTCGGCCTGTATTGGCACCTTGTCGACTTGATCTGGATTTACTTGTTCCCACTGCTTTACCTGATCCGGTAACCGAAACCCGCTATTCCAACGCAAACTGGTTGAAACATGTCTGCCCACGCACACTCCGAAGATGCCCACTCCGCTGACGGTCACGACTTCGCGCACCCAATGTCGGTGCAAACCTTACTCGCAGTTTTCTTTGCATTGACGTTTTTGACTGTCATCACAGTTGCTCAGGCTAGCTTTGATTTTGGAGCGTTTGAGGTAGCGACTGTCATGTTCATCGCAACGGTGAAGGCAGTTCTGGTGATGGCCTTTTTTATGCACATGCTCGCCGACAAGCCTTTTAATTCCATTATTTTCATCGGCTCGTTTGTCTTCGTTGGGTTGTTTGTGATTTTCGTATTGGGGGATTCCATGATGACATCCTACTCTTTCGAACCCAGGGTGGAAGAACTTGCACCTGCGGTAGCAGAGCCCACAATCACAACCGTCGAGGGGGCTCCGTAGAGGGGTTAAGTTGCGGGGGGGCGGGCGGGGGGGGGGGGGCGGGGGGGGGGGGGGGGGGGGGGGGGGGGG
>JAAHTH010001370.1_pt1 | contig 21475 bp, 25 predicted proteins | sample 6116091 | NCBI WGS metagenome assembly JAAHTH01 (sample SAMN13939990, study PRJNA603662) | sponge metagenome | isolation source: marine sponge | host: Mycale hentscheli | place: New Zealand | collected 2006 | reverse complement strand
AATTTAATTCTTTGCTAAAGTACTACTATTTTCTTAATATCAAAACAAATCAGTATCTTTTTTTTCAATTACCTGCCATTTCTTTAAATCCATACCATAAGAAACGAAACAACTAAAGCCAAGTAATGACAATTCATTTAATCTAAATATCTGAATATCTGACAACCTGCCCTTAACCGTTTTACATTCTATGAACATAGGAGGCTCATCCTCTTTTAATGCTAACAAATCAGGTATGCCGTTTCTATTAGTCTTAATTAAGTTAGTTACAAAATAACCCTCATTAGTTAGGTTATCACTTATCTTCTTTTGGTAGTCTTGCTCCTTCATCTTTTATAAATGTTTTCGTTATATAATCCTTTTTATTACTTACTGCCTTATAAACTCTATTATCTATTCCGTTATTGGATAACACGAAATAAACATCGTTTTTTTTACGCGTGATAGTTGTTAATCTATCCTTAGCCTGTACAAACTTAGTATTGCTAAAACCAAAGTTAATAAATACTAATACATCTGCAGCACTTAAATTAATACCCTCTGCTCCTGATATTTGCTGCAGGGCAATATGCTTATCCGTTGTATTAAACTCTGTTATATCATCCGTAACATTATCACCGAACTTATCAAATATCATTTGTTTCTCCTGCTTATAGTAGTAGAATATAGCCATCTTCTTGTTACGAAAGTAATTTTCTATAAAATTTACCTTTGTTGTATCTAATACGATGCCATTACCACTATCTAATATAAGAGTACCACTACTTAACTGGTGTAGTTTCTGCATCATCTTAATAGATGTATCTGCTAATACTGTATCATTGTTACCCTCTATTACTCCCGTATTCCTTAGCTTATCCATTAGGCTAATAGTAGACTCTTTTAAATCTACTTTAAGTATATGTTCTTTTACTTTGGTGGTAAATCCTGCATCCTCTTGAGTGAATGATACCTTTAAGTTATTAATAGTTGTTTTAATCTTATCATAATCCACAGTACTATAGTCATTAGCCTCACCATAAGATGTGTAAATCTTTTTAGGTGTACCGTAAATCTTAAACCATTTGTAAAAGTTACCACAGTTTTTATAAGGTGAGTGAGGTGATACCCATAGCTGATGGAATATTTGACTATTAGACTCAGGTAATAATGTACCTGTTAAGAGTAATAAGTCGTTAACCACAAATTTCTCAACCGCTTTAGTTCTTTTGGATGGTTTAGGAAAACTACTAATCGAGTGCGACTCATCGCATATAACCAAATCGAAAACGCCATTGATTTTATGTAAACTCTCATAATTTATTATTGTTATATTGAACTTATGCCCTGCAGTATTATAATCATCTTGGATGCTGCTAATGGCTTTCTTTTTAGTAATGAATAAAACATTGTTGTACTTAGAGGCAACTGATAATGCTACATGAGTCTTGCCCGTTCTTACTTGAGCATTAAGTATAGCTATCTTATGCTCTGATAATTTAGCAGCTACCTCCTCAGATAGCTGCTCTTGGTATTCTCTTAGTTTAAACATATAATTATAATTTTGCTAACTACATTTAAAAAACATTGAAACGTTTTTTAGTTGTGCGTTGTCGGCAATTAGTTTGCTATCTCCATTTGTGGCTTTCACATTTGGTACACTCTCCATTGTCAGTAATATCTCTATTATGATACTTATAATCGCAAACTAACTGTTCGCTTTGCCCTACAACAACAGGTATAGTTAATGCTTGCTTTATCTCCTCTAACAAAGCTCGTGCATCAGCTTCAGCACCACTATAAAATATTTCGTCTCGTTCAAGATGTTGCCCTATGCTAATCATCTTTTGTATTATTATACTTTCATTCATCTTATTAAGTTTATTGTTATTAAATCGCACTAACTATACCCAAAACGTTGTAATCACATTAAAACGTGTTACAACAATGTATATAAATTATGTAATTAAAATTCTAAAATTAACCTTCTGCCATACAAGGTAAACTCTATCACTTTGCTAAACCGTTTAAAAAATGGTGCGCCTTTGTACTTAAACATCCTAAAATACATAGGGTCATCATCATCTCTACCGTAACTAATTACTAAATTTTTAAACTCTTTTGTTTTTAAATAATACATTTCTTTAAATTTTAATTACACATTTCATATACTCAACGTTAGCAAATATAACACTTTTTTTTAATTAAACAAGTCATCATCCTCATTTATTTCGTAACTATCAAACCATCCTCTTTGTCCTAAATACTCAAAGCTATCTAATTTTCTATAATTTATATCCTCAAATACTACGATACTATCATGACGTCTATATAACTTCATCTCATCATCATACCCTCTCAACTCATCCATAGCTGCACCAATTATGCACCGCTCATGATAAGCTAAGTAATTAAAGAAATCACCCTTAAAATCATTATTAAAATGATTATCCATTAACCACTCCACACAGTCCTCAGATATTCCTACCTTAGTCAGTAGCCTCTTACTATCGCTCCTCTGCTTTGCTTCGCTTCTATACTTCTTATTATCCATTCTAAATGAGTTTAAGGCTATATTAATCTTTTTCTTATTAACACCCCTATCAACTCCATAGAAGTCATTAGGCAACTCCCTACCGTTTAATGCGTAGACTATTCGAGGAAAGCAGTTTTTAATATCAATCTCTACAATAGACAACCCTAACTTATCTGCTATGAATTTTATTTGTGTTATTCCTACCTTTGTCAGTCTATTGTAATCTCTATGTCCTACTATGTAGCTATCCATTCTATCAAATGTAATACCTATAGCAATCTCGATAGTAGCAGGATAATAGATTGTATTATACTTTTTTATCTCCTCTCTTATCTTATCCCTGCCGTAACCCTTTTTCATTTTAGACTCGATAAGTATCTCTTTTAATTCCTGATAATATCCATTAGATAAATATTGTTTTAATACCTCATACTTATTATCTATCTCAATACCTAAATTATATGCTACCTCCTGCATTACATCAATCTCCTCAATATAATAATCTGCCACTCTCTCAGGCTTAAAAGACTTGAAAAAGAATTTCAAAAAACTATCCTCTAATTTATTCTCTCTTATATTAGTTGTTACATAATTAACCCTCTGCTCTCTTTTTACTCTTGTGGTTAATCTCTTCTTAGATATATCTGCATCAACATCAATTAATTCTATCTCTCTTACATTAAAATAATCTGTATAGACTTTTAGCCTTGTATCTATTTTCATTATCTCATTATGAACATCAATAGCAGGATGATACTTATGCAGGGTGTAGAGGTTTTTATCTCTCTTGTAATATGTATAGGGTATTAAATCAGTACTTAAAACCTTTTGTCCTTTATGATAGAACTCGAAACTCCTGCTTTGCTTCTTTTCAATTGGTACATTATCGATACTAATAAACTTATTAATCTTATCATCTAAATAATCTATCACCTTATTAGGGAAGCCACCGCCACCTAAATTAGTTATACAAGCCTCAGCATAATTATAACCCTCTCTTAATCGACCTATCGCCTGATAAATATTAGCACCTAAAAATGTATTAGTACTATTACCTAAATTCATGTACAGGTAAACATCACCACCTACAGAGTAATCAGACCATCCCTCAAATGCTGCAGAGGAGCAGACAACTATATTAGAGTATTCATTTAATTTGTATATCTCCTTACTTAATAATGTTGTAGTAAATGCCTCACCCGCTATTAATCTGAAATCATTACGACCTGAGTCCTTTAAAATCCTCTTAATAATTGCTGAATCTTGCGAGAATATTAGCACCTTTTTACCGTTCTGAATACTTTTAACGCATCTCTGTACTGACTCCTCAATATTGTTTGAGGTATGCAGCTGCCTTTTATTAATGTATTTATTTTTAATTCTTATATCTATCTGAGAATATAGTAGAGGTGATGCAGTTACAAATGCTATAGAGCAATCTGTAAAATCATCCTCTAAAGTATAGATTAATTTCTTTAGCTTATATCTAAATGCTGATTGGATAATAACACTATGGAACTCATCGACCATTAGCTTGTCGACTTTACCCTTTAATTTATAAGCGAAATTAACAAAGCTATCAGATACTAACACTATTAAATCGTAATCAGTAGCCGACCCTTTTAGACCACTACCCTCATAAACAAATGCTACTCTTTTGGATGGTGCAAACTTACCGTTTGAATGTTCTACCTCCTTATCCTTTACGACTGATTTATTAGGTGCTATTAATACATTAACCTTATTAAATGCAGGGTGTAAGTAACTGAACCCCGTAGTGAATCCGTTACCAGTAACTACTTTATCCACGTAATTAGTCTTACCATTAGTAAAACATTGTTCTATTACATCAGATTCGAGGTACTTATTGTTATTAATTAATTCTATCATAAGTACTTTTTAATTTTATGGTAAGGAATATCTGTATGCCTCTGATTAGTTTCTAAATTCTTTATACTATAAAACCACAAACCGTTAAGAATGCCTGTACTATAGATTAAGTACTTAACACCCTTAACGGTTATGGTATTTTGTTCTGTTATTATCGGCTCTCTCATGGAGCAAATATAATAAAAAAATTATAACAGTACTTAAAAAACATTGAAACGTTTTTTAGTTACGTGTTATAATTAATTATTTTTCATAATACAATAATGTATATAATAGCCAAATAAATCACGCATAGAGTCCTCTGTCTTATCATCAAAACCCTTAGATATAATACGGTTAAACTTATCACTCATCCGAGCCTTTAACCCCTCAATAGGCTCTTGACCAAAGATATTAGGATTATGTAGTGAGTTATTATAATCCTCATTCTTTTGTAATAGTTCATTAGTGAAATCCTTTAACTCATCAACTATTAATTTATTTACCGTTTCCTTATCCATAATTTTCTGCTTTTACGTTAAACGATGGGCAGGATTTTTTGCTTACCTCATTATGGCCCATGATACGAGCATCAGGAAAGTCCTTTTTTAACAAGTTAATAACTGTTCTTAACGCTCTTTTCTGCTCGTCTGTTCTTGTATCTGATGGGTTACCATCCATATCTACACCTCCGATGTAGCAGATACCTATACTCCTCTTATTATATCCAAAGGCATGAGCGCCTACCTTATTAATACTCCTACCCCACTCTAATGTACCATCTAATTTAATAACAAAATGATAACCTATTTCGCTCCATCCTTTAGCCTTATGCCATGTATCAATATCATCTGCACAAAAATCCTGATTCGGTTTAGTAGCAGAACAGTGTATAATTATTTTATCTATTCGTCTCATAATATATATTTTAACGTATTGTTATTATCATAAATCAATGTTAAATTATAATGATTATCTAACATTTTAACCTCTGTATTATATCCCATCCTTAGAAATACCTTTCTAAATCTTAGATAATATTCTTTATTTGCTTTCATAATTCCATCGGAATAACAAATGGTTGTGTACCATTATTTAATACAACACCTACTCCTATAGCTTCTTTTTTACCTCCCTGCATATACCCCATAGCATAAGATTTAGAGTCAATACCACAACCTACTGCCATCCCAAATAATGCAGCGTTCTTACCAAACAACCATTCACAATAGAAATCTGTGTGATAATGACCTGATACGGTGCTAATCATATCTCTTTTTGCTGCCATCCTTGCTTTACCTGATTTATCACCATGAACATAGCGTACATCGTTATATATAACCTCCGTTACATAGTTCCAATTAGGAGTATTAAGAACCTCACCGAACTCCTTAATCCATTTGTTAGGTATATTAGATGTCTGAGCCTTACGTATAATAATCCTATCGTGATTACCTAACGTAACATCTGCATCAGGAAAAGCCTCGTACCAATTAGCGATTTTATTAATGGCTAAATCTAACTCATCTGCACCACCTAAACCATCTGCATCAGTCTCATGATAGCTACTATAATGCGAATCGATTATATCACCAATAAACACAACCTTATTACAGTTATATTTGTTATAAGTCTCTTTGCAAAATTCTAAATAACCATCTAAACAAAATGGTTCATGCAAATCACCTATAACTAATACATTTTCTACCTCTTTTTTTCTATGATTTTGGATTATCTCCTGCTCCTGCTCTGTTAGTCTTGGTCTATAACCTACATTTCTCATAATTATATCTTTTAAGTTTTGGCAAATATACCAAAAAATAATCAATAACTATGCCTAAAATCTTTTTTTGTAACCTAACTTAATTAAATTACTCTCATTCTGAAAGTCTCTACCTACTGAAACATCAAATATTTGCCCTCTATTATCTTGGTAGGCTACCCCTACAAACATCTGACTAAGTAAAGGATGTACCACCATCTCACCACCGTAATAAAAACCTCTTAGTTTAGTCTTCTCAACATAAACAGAGTCTTTAATAGTGTAGTTCTTTAACTTATATTTAAAATCTATCTCAGGCTTAAACGGTGCTTTAGCTACTATCGTACCATCTAATACAGAATCATTAATCTTATAGTGATACTCTGCATTATTATAATATCCGTACTCTATCAAAGTATCTGTATCAGTTTTAAAAACCGTATCAACTTTAATATTATAATGGTTAACCGTATCAACTTTTATTATAGTATCGCGATACACGATAACATTACTAATATTTCTTATAGGCTCTTTGGTATCACACCTAAAAACTAACACCGCTATTAATAAAAATATTATTATATAAATCGGTACTATTTTAACCATTTATCGAAAGCCTTTTTAAGATACTTTTTTATAGTACTGTTCTCAAAATAAAACGCAGCGAATCCCATCGCAGATAATAACGCAAATTTTAATAATTCTAATTCTAAATATAGGAGTCCATATACTGAAACTCCTATAATTAAAAATCCTATTATATTACTTATAATATTTTTCATGCAAAATACTTTAATATAAAACCTATAGCTAATCCAATACCTGCTAAAGTCCATTTCTGTTTTTTGTCGTTAGCTTGGTACTTCTCAACCTTTTCAACTCTCTTTATAAATCCGTTAGGGTTATACTCATTACCTAATAATGCTTCCTTAACTTCTTTTAAATCTCTCTCTATGTTATTAACCTGTCTCTGCATTATATACCTGAATAAACTGCACCCGTATCATAGATGTAATTATTATGTGATACTACCGCAGATGGGTTACCATTCCTAGATAAATCGACTGTAAATCCGTAAACTTCCCAAATACGGCAATTCTTAAAGAATAATGCAGTACAATTATCAGCCCAAAAATTAGTTGCAACTACAACACAGTTATCGAAGCACAAGCCTATACTATCTTTTAAATCTATATTACCCTGATAAAGATGGCAACCTACAATAGTATGACCTTTTGTCATTCCATCTGCCTTAATAGGTGTAGATGTATGGTTTATTTCGCACCCCGATATTATACCATGAGAGTTATTAGCACCTGCCAATAATTCAACACCAGTTAAACCAAATGTAATATTAGAACCAATCAATGTAACATTACCTCCTGATATACTTACACCTACATTGCAGTTATGGAGTCTACATGATGTGATGTTAGTATACTCGCCCTCCTGTTCAGACACTATTCCATAATTACAATCCACAAAATAAGAGTTGTGTATTATTGATAGCTCGTTAGTACCTGTTAATCTTGTGCTATAGAACCTAACCCCATACTCTAAATCTGAAAAATTACAGTCAGAAATATTAAACCTATTCTTTGAGTTTACTGTTATAGCTTCTCCCCCGTTAGCTGCATCAGACGAATGAAAATTAAACCCTTTCACCGTTACATTATCACTATCTATAAAAAAAGCTGATATATCACCAATAACCTCAACACTACAACTATCTGAAACTATATATAATTCCTTATCTATGTTAACCTGAGATTCTAATCTTATTTTACCGCTTGGTATTTTTATTGTATCACCTGCATCTGCTCCATCTATAACGGACTGCAACGATGCAGATACATCAGATGCACCTGTAATATCTAACGATATAGTACTACCCTGCATTTCATACAACTCTGTTAAATCCTCTATAGATTTTCCTAACTCCCTCCATCCGAAAGGCGGGTTATTTTTAGTTCTTTGTGCCATTTATTAATATTTTTATTATTCTTTTTTTAACTATCTAAATACGCTAAATTAAATGCCGTAGTAAGTTTTTAATTCATTCTGTAACGCTATTATGTTTGCTTCACTAACAAAAGGTAAATACCCCCCCATACACCACTCAATATTCGAGTAGCCTGGTATTGACGATAAACGTCCCCCTATACATAAATTGTCTCTTCCTGTTGCTGAATCTGCCCATATAGCCCCATCATTTGAGCCACTTGTAAAAGTTAATGTTTCGCTAACTCCATTTATTACAATGTAATAAGCCGAACCACTACTTGCGGAAGATGTAACGAGATTAGGCGAACCCGTTAGGACGTCACTCGTACCATTAAACACTCTTAGACCGCCTGTATTGTGTAATATTCTATAATTATTAGATATAGCGTTAGACTGATTGAAATAGTTAGTGGTAGCATCAGCATCAAAAGCCCCTATATCCCAAATAAAAGTCCCTGATACAACCTTGTAAACACTAACAAAAACACCTGAGGAATCAGAACCTCTATAATCTGAAATGTTTTTTGAAACTATATTTTCAACTCCATCGAAAGTTAATGAGGGTTTTGCCTCACTACCAACACCTCCAGAAGCATTTAAAACGGGTTGAGCTGCTGCCGATGGGTTAACTAAATCATGCTCAATAGCATAATCAAACAAAGTTGTAGTCGTTCCACTAACATCAATATTCTCGCTACTCCACATATTTAAAAATCCGTAATCAGTAAATATAGATGATAATGTACCTCCCGCAGATATAGGGTTAATTAATGTATTAAAAAAATCATACTGATTACCTAAAGCGTTAATACCGTCAGCACTTGCAACCTCATAAAAATCTGTAATATTATTAATACTCTCAGAGTATAAAACTCCTACTGCTCTAGCCCATTCGTTATGGTCGTTATAAAATACACCATCTACCTCACTATTCTTGAAAAAATCATACTGATTATAAACAGTCTCACCGTTAGCCATCTCAATATAATTAAAAAAATCATACTGAGTACCATCTGCATTACCATCAGAAGAGGTAACCCCTACTGCAGCCCAAAAACTCCCATCTATTAGAATCATTTTTTATTGCCTTTTAAATATATTAATAGTTTTTTATTGTTCTTTTTTCTTGCCATATTAATCTAATACTATACCACTAAAATAATTAGTTTTGTTTGGTCTAATCTCATCACATTCACTATTTAATAAGTATAAAGGGTAAGTACTCTCGTTAGTTTTTAAGAACTTTGTCGCCCTCTCACTCATATACTCTGCTACATCTCTAACTGTAGTCCTCAAATAGTGTAACTCATCTAACTCTACTGCATCAGAATTATCTGAGTTCTTAGTAGATATAGCCTTGTTAGTTAGTTTATAATTGATAAACGGCAACGACTCATAAAGCGACCATTGTAACAATGCAGGTTGTAAATAGTTATCTAATAAATCCTGATTATCTGCACTTAAATTGTCTGCTATAATCTCATCTATTATATTGTTATATAATTTAGTCCCTACGATTGTCTCAATATGTACGTTTTGAGCCAACAAAATAAAAGGCTCTAATATTTCACTATCAACATTACCGTTAATCACTGTGTTATCACGTAGATAATCTACGCTTAAAAATAGTACTTTATTCGTTGCCATCTTCTATAATATTTTCTGCTTCATCAAATGATTTAATACCTTTTAACTCCACCTTTTCAGATGATCCGTTAACCTTTAAAATCTTGTTATATCCTCTCTCTAATAATTTCTGTTTTGCATCTATTACATTCTTTTGAAATACCTGCTCACTCTCTATAACCTCGTCACTACTACCCAACTTACCACTAACTGCCACACCTGCCACAATCGGACTAGCACCATGAGCAATAATAATATTCTGTTGTATCTGCTCCTCTAATTGTAGGAATCTATCATCAGATGCATTTAAATTAATAGGTATAAACTCAGGAGATGTGTCTGCGTTCTCTGAGAATGTTATAAACACCCTCGATGCGTTATCGCTCCCTCCGTATTGCTTCTGTACTTTCTTTTTAAAAGTCTTTTGCTCCTCTTCCGTTGGTACTCCACCCCTCATATTCATAACCATAGACGGAGTAAATCCGTTATGTACCGATGATAAGTGAAAGTTAGCTATCTCCCTATCTAATTCTATCCAATCTACTGAGGCAATATAATCAGGGTAAGTATAAAAGTCTACCCCTGCCCTGTACTCAGTCATATAGATTAACTGTGTTGCCTCCGTTCTATGTGATTCGCTAAAACCTTGAATTAATACAGGCTTATGTTTGTCCTTTTTGCACTGACTCCAATCGCTAGAAATATAATAAAACTCCACACCCTGCTCCTGCATTTTAGCCATCTCAGAACCATCCTCCAAATGCTTTGCAACTCTTACCTTAGAGAAGTCTATAAACGACTCTCTAACAATCTTAGTTCTATCGTTACTCCATGTAACTGCTAAAGCATAACCACCGTATGTAGCTAAATCATACCCATTTTTAAATACTATATCGTTTAAATCCTCCTTACCTTTAGGGTTATTTATAAAGTCAGTTAGTGCAGGATTCTCTACGAACCCCTCACCAACACTCATATTAACTTTTTTACGGATGAGACTATTGTGCTTACTCGATGTATTCATTAAGTTAATCAAATACTCAGGGTATAGATTCTTATCTCCGTAAGGAATCCAATCCGCTTTACTCTCTGCGAATACGGGAGTATTCTCTGTCTTATTTAAACCAAATGTTAAAAAAGTATTGGTTATATTCTTATCATCCATTGTAGACTGTTCTTGTTTTTTGTCCTCCATCGTATGCCGTTTTAATAGGTGTAACTGTATCGTTAATATAAACCTTTCCGACCTCTACCAACTCGGTTATATTTGCTAAATCTAAATTAGTCTCACTAACTTGTGAGTAAATGTTATAGTGATAGAAGCCTTTTAAGGGTAGTTTAATAACCCCATTTAATAAATCCTCTACACCTGCAGTCAACTCAATATTAAACTCATCATATCTATTAACATTAGTTGATATATTAGCAGTAGTAAAAATCTTAGATACATTAGTATCATCACTTATAAACTCAAACAAGTAATAAGGATCTGATATTGTAGTTAACTCTTTTAAAGTTACTACAACTCTGTTAATAGTATCCTGCTCTAATCTAATCATTAGACTTTTTTACTGTAAAAATGTGAGCAAACCCGTTATTATAGTAATATTGAGCAGTCTCAGGTGTGATGTCATTAGTATTAAACTTACCGACCTTACCGTTGCTCATTACCTTATTTTTATATTTCTTTTTAATCTCCATACTTATATAAGTCAAAAAGTTAGTTTTGTTTTAAAACAAAAAAAGGTTAACCATATTGGCTAACCTTTTCTTAATAGATAATGAAATATATTATACTGCTATCGTTAAAGAAGCGAAAGCCGTAGAACTTAATTCATGTGCTAATACAGGCTCTAATCCTGTAATAGTTAAATTATACCCGTTTAAATCCCCATACGCTTGACCTGCTCCCGATGTGTTCGCAGATACATCTGCACCGTTAGCCAATCCAAGCCACCAGTAGTCACCGTTTTGAGTCTCCACTACAACATGCATGGAAGTACCTGCTAATAAAAGCATATTGTTCCTCTTTGCTGCATCGATTTTAGCGAATATCATAGTTAAAGTCTGAGTCCAAAATGTTGTCCCGTTCTCTAATGACTTCGTTAACTCTTCGTTGTAACTTGCCGTCTGTGGTCTAAACTTAAAAGTATAAAATGTTTCTGTACTTGTTACCGTATCGATTACATCATTCACATCGTAGGTAAAAGTAGTAGTATCTGAAAAAGCACCAATGTAAACATTCTTTACACCTCCTGTACTATCCAAACACGCTAGAGGGATACCCTCTGTTAATACGCAATTTGCCATTTTATAAAGTTTTATAAAAGAGGACTAAATTAATAGCCCTCTTTATTAGTTAATATTAGTTAGATACAATTCTCTCAGGAAATGCAACTTGGAATCCAATCTTCATTTTTTGGATTACTCTTACCTCATCGTTATCCTCAGAGAAAAAGATTTTAAACTGCTCTGCATCATTCAATAAATCAGTACCTGCGTACAAGTTAGATGCTTCTGCTAAGAACATTCTACCTGCTCCTGCTACTCCTGTATTGATTAATCCTGGAACTGCTACAACTTTTACGTTTGTACCTGGTACATATTGCTCAAAGTTTGCACCCTCAGCACCATCGTAATGAAATAGGTTAGCATCTCTTAATGCAGTAGCATAGATTCTATATTTCTCATGACCCATGAATAAAGTTAAATCCGTAGAGTTAATAGCATCAGCAGGAACTGCTGCCACCATCTCATCTACTGCATCGATAATATTCGCTGCATCCATAGCTAAAGCAGTACCAGTAATAACACTAGCTTCTGCATCGATAATTTTAATTAACCCATCACATAAAGCTAAGTTACCTGACCCTGCAGTATCACCCTGCCAAGCTAAATTCTCGATAAAAGTAGATGTTTGCTCAGCTACCTCTTCTGAGTAAGTCTGCTCAAAAGGAATCTCCTCATTGTAAGATCCTGCTTTCATCATTGACTGAATGTAGTACGCTTCTAAATCATCTACACAAATAGACTCATTTTTCTTAATCGGGCATACTGTGATAGTTCTTTGTGTAAGAACAGTATCTCCTGCATCAGTAAATCCACAAGAACCTGCGGCCCATAATGGAGTGCTTGAAAGAATGTTAATTGTAGCACTTGACTTAATGTCGGGCTGAACTTGGATAAGCCCTAACGTCTTACCTCCTAAAAGTGATGCTCTTACTAGTGGCATCTTTTGCTCATCAGTATATGCTGATAAACCTGTTAAATCTAAACTCATAATTTATTTATTTATTGTTTCTAAAATTTCTTAATCCCTCAATAGCGTTAGATTTTTTCAACTCTAATGGGGTTTTTTTATTTACTTTAATTTCTTCCTCTGCAGGTGCTTCTGAAAATTTAGCAATCGCATCGCTATTGTTTTGCATAGCTTCGCTAACTTCTGAGAACTTAGAAAGGATTAAATCCTCTAATTGAGCAACTCGCTCTTCTAATGGGTTAACCTCTACTTCCTCCTCACTCATCTCTTCCTCTTCTACAACTTCCTCTACTTCCTCTTCAGCTTCCATAACAGATGTGATAACACCGTTCTCATCAACTACTACTGTAGCACCATCCTCTAAAACATACTCAGCTGCACCGCTTACATTCTCTCCATCTTCTGAGATAATTGTTACTGTTGCACCCTCAGCTAATTCCGAGACTCTTAAAACAACTCCATCAGATGTTTTAACATCTAAAAAAGTTTCCTCTACAACTTCCTCAGAACCGAATACGATCTTCGAGATAGCTGCAATTTTTTCTTTTGTATCCATAATTAAATTTAATTTGTTATATACCTATAAGTCAATTGTTTTTATTTGTTCAACTTTTTTTTTAATTCTGCAAATTTTTCCTCATCATCTAAACAACTATCTAAAATGTCAGATAATTCAGAAATCTTAGTTTCTTGGTCTACTGTCTGAGTAAATAAGCCCTCTACACTAAATCCTAGCACTTCTCCTGCCTTAACTTTATCCCATAGGGTGTTATTATCAACCTTGTAAGAAACGAACCAAGAACCGCTTGGAATGTCCTCGTAACCTAAATGCTTAGATTTATCCATAGCAGGATTTTCTACAATCCAAGATTCAACAACCGTAACACCTTTTAGAATCTCATCCTCATGGTCTATATTGGTGGTAGTTTGTTTAGACCTTTTGAAATATAACTCTGCACATTTACGCACAGTCTCCTCAGAAAAATAAACGAAATACGGTTTACCATCTGCATCGTACCTGATAATTTTTTCATTAGGTAACATAGCTGCACCTACCACAATACGCTTATCTTCATCTACTGTTTTAAACCTTTCAGTTTTTTTGTCATTAAAATACATGAAGTCTACCTCAATCGCAGGACTTTCTACAAATGAGATTATATCCACTCCCGTATTATCATCTTCATTAACTGTTAACTCAATAACTAACTCTTCCATAATTTATTTTTTTACCTTACTTATATATAGTACTTAGGTCCCTCCTCTACAACCCTTGTAAACATTAACTTTTTTGGTCGAAAAAACCAGTCATTTTTGAAAATCCCTGATTTTTTTGGCAACTTTTAGCTATCCTATTTCACTACTTTCCTCTATATTATTTATCGTTTTTTGTGCGTTGGTAATATCACTTTCTACAACCACCGCTTTAATCTGATTTATACCTTGATTACCTCCAATTTCTTCCGTCTCTGCACCCTCTAAGTTTTGAGTAGAGAATAAAGTCTCCTCATTTATTGCAGGAGCAGATGCAGAACCACCTGCCTTTGGCGTTGGCAAAGATGGCTTACCTCCTGTACTACCACCTTTTTTCAAGTCCTTTAATCCTTTAGCCGTTGCTGCTATCGATGTACCTATACTAATACCTGCTGAAATATTATTCGATGTAACTAATGCAGCTGCTGCTGCAACTGATGCACCTGCAGTCGGTATTGCTAAAGCCACACCCTCTGCAACTGCTGCAGCGTTTGCTGCTTGTGTTGTTATAACTGTTTTCGCTATTCCTGCAGCGTTTGCTGCAATTAATGCTGCTGCTTGTAAACCTTTATTATCCTCATCTAACGATGCTATTAATTTAATTCCACTCTCAACATTACTAATACTGGCATCTCTAATGTCTGCCTTTGCTTTTTCTACAGATTTTAGTGCTTCAACTTTCTCCTCTTCTCGTTTCTTATCTTCTGCTGCTATTTTATCTTTTCTCTCTTTTTCTTTTTTGTCATCTTCAATTTGTTTCTCTTCCTCTAATTTTTTTTTCTCTGCTGCTGCATCTGCAACCTCCTGCTCTAACGCTTGTTCGTTAGCAAGTTGTTCAGACCGTCTGCCTGTTATATCTGCTCTAATTGCCTCTTGCTCGTTTTGTGCCTCTATTAAAGCGACTCTATTCTCTGTGGTCTTATTAGCATTAAACTCTAAACGGGCTGCCCTTACAACTACTGCAGCGTTTGATAACATGATTTTCTCCTGCTCCTGCAGTACTAATGCTAACTCATTATTGGCTGCTATACGTTCATCTATTGACTTACTACTGTCATCTCTCACCTGCCTTAATAGTTCGGCTTCTCTATCGTATTGCTCAAATATACCTCTATTAATTGCCTCTCTAATCTTAGCCTGATTCTTTAAATCGGTAGTCCTTTTTGCTTGTGATATAATTACATCTGCATCTAAATCTGTTACCGCCTTAGCAACATTAGAAGCAGCATTACCTACCTCATCAACCGCCTCAGAAAAATTATCCTTAATCGATACCGCAGCATCAACTACCCCATCCTTAATCTCTATTAAGTCCTCTCCAACTTCTGCTAAGTCCTCTTTTAAATCTGCTATTTTATCCTCATCCTGACCTCCTAAAAAAGAACTTTCCCAAGCTAATTGAGCAGATAATACTGCTCCCTTAATAGCGAAAAATGTTACTTTCATTGGAGTTAATACCAATGTAAGCAAGTTACCTCCTATAGTTGATAACGCACTGAACTCGGTATTAGATGACGATAGGCTTTCTGATACTTGCGAAATTGCCAAACCTATAGATGTAAATGCAGTATCTAAAAAGTCAAGTACTGGTTGCTGCTTTTCTAATATCTCTTTAAGTGCTGCAAATGCTGCAATAGCTAAGCCGATACCTGCAGCTTTAATTGCTAATCCTACACCCTTAAAACCCGTTGCAATTCCTTTTAATCCTTTCTTACCTTTCTCACCTGCAGAAACTAAACCGCTGCCTAATGATTTAGAGTTAGCATTAAGTCTCTCTGTCGATTCGTTTAACTCATCAGTAGACTCTCCTAACCCGTCTACCGACTTACCTAGTTTGTCAACACCCTTAACTGCATCGTTAGAATTTACATCTATATCTATTTCAATCTTTTTCGCCATACTTATATAAGTTAATATTTATAGTTTTGTTTTTACCTTTCCTCAACTGACCATGAGCTATCTAACTCTAAAGTACAGTTAGCATTATTTGATAGGTTCTCTACTTTCCAAAATAAATATTCATTCTTATTTAATATTACGTTTGCCATTCCTGTAAAATAGGCAACATCTCTACCTCCTTGTAAATTATTTACCACCCTTATTTGCTGATAAATTTGTGAGTCACTACCGTCGTTTTTTATAAGTTGAACTGCGTAATCTCTGCCCTGTCCCCCCTCTAAAACAAAATCAAAATTAACTGTATACTCTCTAGGGTTATTACCTAAATGTCTTAATTGACCGTTAGCAGGACTATCAAAATGCTGCATATCTGTATTAGTTACAGTACCTAACAATATTGTTGGGTTTGTGGATGCAGTTATTACTGTCTCGACCTCCGTTGAAATTGTAGCAATACCACCTACAAAAGTGTTATTAATTCCATTGTTACCTTTCCATGAGCATGGTAAATCTGAGGCTAAAATGTTAGGAGTAATGTTAGTATCGTTAGGAACAAATACACCTTGCCTTGTTACAATCGATTCCCTAACTTGTATTGTTGAGGGATTAGGAAAGTTTGCCACTTCAAAATCAAACAGAGGTTGAAATTTTCCTAAATCAACATTTAAATCCGTAAGGAATCTACTATTCATTACGAATGAACTACCTTTTTTAAATAACGGCTGAGTTGTAACGTCGCTCATATTTCTAACTATCGATGTTGTAACCCTATAACCACCTAACCAAGTACCCTCTAATGTTAATGATGGTGAGCCACCAAAACGACCCGTACCACTCTCTAACCCTTGCCTATATCCATTTAAAACACCTAACGATGCACAGTCAATATAGTTAACCCTATTCATTTCTATAGCATTAAAACCATTTGCATCAGTCAACTCAAAAACCTTAGCATCTGATGCTGATGTTGTAATGAAAAAATCAACTCCTAAAACATTACCACTACCATTAACGGGAGATTTAAACATTATATACTTCGGTGCATGAGATGAAATCAAACCACTAATATCAAAACTATAGCCTCTTATAGATATTCCAGTATCAGGAACTTCTATATAACTACTCCCTAAATCCACTATACCATCTATAAAATACTCTGCAGTGCTATCAATTACACCGCATATAGTAGTCTCGTAATTTGACTGATTAACTATAATTCTATTAATTAATTTATCAGTAGTCTCACCGTTAGTGAATTTAGTATCTCCAATCCATCCCTCACCCTCTTGTGTGATAGTCTTACCATTAGCACCTATAATAAAAGCGTTAGCAATACCGTTAGTTATGAAATTATTATTGCCTTGAATTACTGCGTTAGGTGAATCGTTAGATATAGCATTACCATCACCAACTACTAAAGCGTTATTAGAACCCTCTAAAACTATGTTATCCTTTCCTGATACGCTACTATCTACAGAGTAGTTAGTATTTTTATATAGAGTATCTATATCCTCCGATGCTCTGCCGTAAGAATCCTTAAAACTTTTTATACTATCATCTGCAGGAGTATCTGATACAAAGCTAATGCCATCAGGAATTTTAAGAAACTCTACAGTAGTTAGTCCTAACTCAATGGGATTATAGTCTACTATTTTATTAATCGTATAATATGAGTCTCTTATGAAGATTCTACTATTCAGATTGTGTCTGATAAAATTAATATCTACCTCTGTTAAGTTCATACTCTTTTTGACTAACTTACCCTCATCAATTTGATTAATGTAGTTACTCCAAAACCTATTGTATAAATTACCGTTAGTGCTATTATTAGCCTCCTCATACCATGCGTAAGGTATATTACCGAAGTTTAAATCTATATTTGGTGTGATAGGATTATCATAATGCCCTGCGTAGGGATATTGTACATAAGTAGTAGTTGTAGGAGTTCCTGAGTTCAGCCATTCAAAATTCCATGAGCCACTATTAATGCAATCTATTAATCCTGCAAAGTATAAAACCCTCATATTAGTTTTAGGCTCTAATGTTGAGATAGCAGGAACAATTGCTACAGGACTCCCCGAGTTGTAAATTAATGGAGTTGGCGAGAATGGAGTTTCAATTTTCTTAGTACCCTTAGCGAACTCATTAATAAATTCTATTTTTTTCTCTCCGTAAATATCACCATCTACTGACTCGCTATAGTTTTTATTATAGTCATCTTCATCTGCTTTGTAAGAGAAATTAATTTCTTTGTTCTGTAATTCAGATAATAATTTTATATCATCCTTACTACTTAAATCATGTTTGTTAGTCCAATCTAAAACAGTACCACCCTCATAATAAGAATCTCTTGTATCTATTATTATTTTTCTATCGTTATCAGGGTCAATTGAGATGTAAGCGTTATACCTTTTTACCAAGTCAGTAATTATATCACTTTGCTTTATATCCTTTGGGATATACTCGTTTAGAGATACAGTATCATCATCTGTTAATGCTGATGCATAAGAGTCATTCCTTACATAAGTATCAGAAGTGTTAAGGACTTGAATACTATAATCAACTCCCTCGTTTAACGCGTTAATCAAGTTTGTATCCTGAATAAAATATTGTAGCGTAAATTCATCACCTATTAAAAATGGTATATTAGGGTAGTTAAGTGTGTTTGTATAACTATATGTATAAGTCCAATCATTAGAACTATTCAAATCAGGAAAGCCGTAAAGGTATCTTAAAGTAGGATAATAAAAATTAGAACCATTTTTCCTAACTCTATAGTATAAATTATATCTATACCCTACATCTCCTGATACATCAATTCCTGCAGTACCTACGAACTCATCAGCTACATAAGTAACACCGTTAACTCTTAACGTAGTAGCATCTACAAATACAATAGTATAAACCCCGTCATAGTTAACCGTACCTTGAATAGTTATCGTCCCACCTCCTGCAGTTATTCCATGAGCAGTAGGAAAGTTTAAAAATAATGCTGATGCTGCTGCCTGAGTTATAGAGGTTAAACTCTTCTTACTTGTATAAGTTAATTCAGTCTCAAAACCTGCGATTAATTGAAAAGTACCGTTTCTATCTACTGTGTACTTACTAAGTGAAGTATTCCAATGTCCGTTAGGGTCAAAGTTTGGGGCAGTAGTATCATCATCTAAAAATGTTATATCAGTTATTGGCTCTGCAAAATTACTACTACCGTCAGTAGTTCCTGATTTTAAAACATTATCAGTAGATGCACCTGCTCTAAACTTCCTACGCTCATACTCTGCTGCAGGTATCTCAGGTAAATCTCCGTTAAATGGCACTATCTCCCTTGCGTATGCTGCACCCTCATCAGTAGACTCATCCAATAACGAACCTCCTAACGTATAACCTGCCTCTTGTGCTATCCTTTTTAAGTATGCCTTGTGAAATATAGCAGGTTTAAAATCTTTTGTTTGGTATGTATTACTATTTTTATGTAGTAAAGGGTATGTATATACATCTGTATTAGTGTGACCCCAAGATGTTTCTATATTATCTTTAGTATATTGGTGCGAAAACCTACTAAAATCTAAGTCATTAAGTTCCTTATCTGCTATATCACTAAAGAAATCAGAAGATACACTTGTAATAGTACACTTATACACTATCTTATTACCATCGTTATAATTATCTTGCTGCTTCTCTATAGCCTTTAACTGTAGAAAACCCTCCATAACAGTAGAGGAGTCTATTACTATCTTTGCATCAGTCTTAAAGTTAGGGTTAAAAAATGTAAAATCTGCATTAACATCAAACAACCCCCCTAATATTTTGTTATTATTCTTACTCCCTGCTAAGGTAATAGTTTTAGAATAGTTACTATTCTTTTTATCTATCTTATTTACATCGTCGATACTGTAGTTAAGTCCAAAACCTACACCTTTTGCAAGGTCTAACTCTGCACCGTTTACCTCTATAGTTACTTTACTCATCTCTGTACTGTGTTTTTATTTGAATAATTGAAACTTATTGTATAATTTATTAACTTCTCGTTATTGCTCTTTTTAAGTTTTACACTCGATGTATTAATATCGATAGCCCTTAAAACCCCATCACCGCCAAAGATTCTTTTTTCCATTGTCTCACCACCTCCAACAAAAGGGGCAGTAGTAAAAGTTTTTTCTATTACATAATCAGTAGTATTAATTATCTCAGTAACATAAAAATCACTATTCCACTCATCACTAATAAAACCCGCCAATTTAACAGTATCACCTATTACTAAGTTATGAACTGCTGAACATTGTACCTCTGATAAAATGCCATTAGCTACTATATTGTTAACGGTTACAGGTGTATCATAAGCATAGGTATTATCTGATAGGTGGTAAACCTCAGGACTAATTATTAAGTCCTCTATGGTATTACCTACAGTCTCATTAACATAATCAGAGTTTATTGTATAAGTCTCTGTTATATCCGTATCTAAAACTACACTACCTCTATCACTCGAATCCCATCCGTAAGTATTGGCAGCACTATTATATGCTCCATAGTTTTGTTGGTACTTAGTTTTCTTTGAGGATATATTTTTACTGTTTGCTAAGCCAAAATTGAAAGTGCTATAACTCCCCCCTCTGTTTAAATACATTAACCTAAAACCGTCATAATGTTTGCAGCTACGATTAATATTAAATCTATACTCCTCGCTCGATTGGTTAAAAGATGCGTCAACTAATTTAACCGTATAGAATGTAGTATCATGTGCTATTATCGGAGGTGGTGAACTTACTATCGCAACTGATAAGGGTGCATTAACAACATCGAAAGCACCAACTCCAACACTCATAAACTGACTGTCAACACCTGCAACGGGGTTAATATTATCGTAGAAAAATGTATTACCATTACTGTTAGTAAGTTGTAAATGTGTAGCCTCACCCGATGCAAATCCGTTGTAGAAATTTAATGTAATTCTATCATCTAACTCTGTATCATATACATTAGGTAAATTAGTCAGCATTTTGCCAGCTGCACCGCTATCAATATTGTAATCTGTAGCATCCCAGTTAGGCACGTCTAACCACTTCTCTACATTATTAGTAACATACTTATCCCCCGTAAATGCTGCTGCATCAGGAATGATTGTAACCGTATTGTTAGATAAAACAGTATTACCCGTAGCCGTTGCGACGTATGGAGTTGTTGTAACTATAGCACTCGGATTAGGTACGCTCGTTACCTCCTGCACTCCTAAATAAGTCAACTCAGTAGATGATGTGACTGTTACGAAATCCTCATCAATAAAGTT
>JAAHTH010000792.1_pt1 | contig 21487 bp, 18 predicted proteins | sample 6116091 | NCBI WGS metagenome assembly JAAHTH01 (sample SAMN13939990, study PRJNA603662) | sponge metagenome | isolation source: marine sponge | host: Mycale hentscheli | place: New Zealand | collected 2006 | reverse complement strand
TGACATTGGCAACACAAAAAGATATTATTGAAGGTGCATGCAATAGTAAAAATTGTAAAGCAAGTGGAATTTCTTTGGCAAATGCTAAGGGAAAAATGTGCAACTTCATGTGCACGTTACAGTTCAAACGTTATGGGTCCGGAAAATGCAAGGAAGATTGCGGTGAGTGTTGCATAGAGAATAATTTGGAAGGATTTAAAGGTAACGACAAAATGAGCGATGCTGAAAGCGATGCTGAAAGCGATGCTGAAAGCGATGGTGAAAGCGATGATTTAGAATTATTTAAGATAAATGACGACCCTGATGAACAACGTACTATGGATTTTGTGAATAATAACATAATTGATGATAGTGAATTTGGAAGTATTATTAAACAACATCAAAAAATGGGTGAAGGAGAATCATCTGAAGCTAAATACAATAATTATCTCAATAAAAAAATGAAATTAGATAAATTTAAAGATAATTACGATATGAAAAAAAAACTATATCATAAGAACAAATCTATAGAAAGTGATATTAAAGAATTAGAAAAAAACAGCAAGATTCAAAATGAACGTAGGAAAAAATTAAAAAATGAAATAGAGGCTAAAAATAAAAAACTTCTTCAAGATGAGTTAATGAGTCAAATGAATTACAATATTATCAAGGCTAAAAATCCTATCCCCAAAGAGTTAAAAGAGAAAAAATTAGATGACTTTTTAAATAGTAAATTTGGAAAGAATAATGACCTTTTGAGTAGAGTTGCAGCATTACACGGTTCTAATACCCGCCATAGTAATGGAAACATCAAAACAGGTATGAGTATGGATATTGATGAAGCTAGCAGTAATATAGATGGATTAATAGATAATGTAACACAAATGTTCAATAATGGCGGCATGCCACTAGCACAGAGTCCCATAACTGACGGCGGAGAAGATGGATTACATTCATTTTTAAAGGGGTTTAATTAATTTTAACTTTTTTATTTTTATATTATATATGAAAAGTGTTAAAATTAATAAAAATGTAAAAACTAAAGCTAATAAAAATATTGCGTTCAACAATATGAGTCTATATCAAAAAATATCATATTATCTTAATTATTTCAGTGGAAACAAATTTGTCGTGGGATTAATTATACTTATTATGAATGTTGGATCAAAATATGCTGTCATTGAATTTAGTAAAAGTCAAGAAGCATATTTTAAAAATTTATTTACTAGACAAGTTGTAATATTCACTACTGCATGGTTAGCAACTCAAGATGTAATTATATCTATATTAATTACTGCTGCATTTATTATTCTTGCAGACTTCTTAGTTAATCCTGATAGTGATTTATGTATTATTCCTGATAAATATAAGTATTTGCATAAGGAAATTGATACAAATAATGATAAAAAGATAACTAAGCAAGAAATTGATAAAGCAACTGAAATATTAAAGAAGGCTAATGAACAAAACAAACAAAAGGCTAAACAAAACTATTTTGATATGTTTAATCAAAATAAAATTTAATTTCTTGTATTAATATATCATGGCATTAATACAAAATAGAACTAATATAAGTGAAGAATCAGATTATACGCTGCAAATAAATATACAAAGTAATATCAAGCCGCCCACTAATCCTAATCGGACGACTGATCCCACGAAAGTTTCAGGTATTAGTATGATATATAATCCTCGGTTTACATTTACCAATAAAGGTGTAAACGAAGGTTTAAATAAACTATATTTTATTCCTGGTTTATTAATAACAGATGAAGATATAAAAAAGGCTGTGGCATATAGTAATGATCCTCAATTTATTACTACTGGAAGTATGAAAAATATTAAAGCGGATGAACCTCTTGATAATGATGTTAAAAAATTTTTCTTTAAACCTTCCGATATTAATACGCTTTTGCAATATAAAAGGAAAAATGCCCGAGAAAAGGGTATGAAGCTTAAAATATTCTCTCTTTCTAAAGCAAAGGAAACAGGTCTAATTACTGAAAATATTAAATTTATCTTAAATTTATTGTTTAAACCAGGTAGTAAATTTTATTATAATGGCGATGAACGTTTTGGATTTACTATTAATAATTTTTCTATTCTTCCAATTAAAGATCAACCATGGATTGAAGATGCTAAAAAACCTAAACAATTCATTGTTAATATAAGTCTTATATTAAATCCAATAGATATATCAACTACTGTTAAAGATGGTGTTCCTGTGTCAAGCGAACAAAAATTTAATTGTGTAGTTAGAAAGGGTAAAATTATGGAAGATTTTAAAAAACTTTTTAATATGGAATTAACTCCTACTTCAAAACCACTTGTATCAATTCCGCCGTATTTTGGTCAAACTAACCGGTTTGCACCTATTACGACTAAAGCGAATACTCGTGGTGGAAGAAAAAGAAAGAATAAGCGAAAAACTAAAAAACAAAAAAATTACAGATAATCTTCTAGAGGTAAATCATGAACTAGATAATCTTTGCATATTTTTCTACAGTAATATATTTGATAAGCCTTCCGTCTACTTTTTAATACATCTTTAATTTCATCCATTATATGTGTTAACCAAATCCCTGGAAACCAATTATTTGCTTTGGTAATACTACCATGTTTTGGATCTAATTTTGTTATAGTTTTAAAAATTTCATTTATATTATTATTCAAAATTTTAAAATAAAAATCATAATATAAATTGTTAATCATAATAATCGGCTGACGAAAAGGAAATTTTTCTATCTGAAAAGTAATATTATTTTTAATATTATCTATATCAATACATACACATATTGCAATTTTATAATCATCTATTAAGTTTACTGATATTGATCCACAATGCCTAAGTAATTTTGTTAATTCAACACCTATACGTCTATCCTCACTAGTTATAGTTGGTTGTTGATATGTCATATATTATTAATTAACTATGTTATTAAGTATAATTAATTAATTAATTTGGACATGTGCAAGAAAATACTGGACTTACATTATTTGGACAATTATTTCTATGACCATTTCTTCCTATTTCTTTATTTGTATTTTTTCTTGTATTTCCGCAATTGTCTTCGCATGAGGATAAAGATTTAAATTTACCATTTGTTTTTAACATGCATTTATCATTAACACAATGATACTTTTTATGACTAGACTGAGGGATTCCTTTTGGAATATCATCGCCATCTTGGGTTGGATGTTTTTGAGACTTTTGAGATGGTGGTGGAGGCGGTAAAGACATCAAAGTTGTCATTATAGGAGCATTACCTCCATTTGGTATCCAGTTACAGTATGAATTTGCCGGGGCTGATTCACAATCGGATTTAGTTGGTTTACAGAATGCTAAATATGCTTTGTTTGGATATTTTGCAGTATTTAAACAGCATTTTCCATTGGCTCCTACTACACAATCTCCTGCTGGACTTGGGCTAGGATCAGGACCAGGATCGGGACCAGGACCGGGATCAGGACCGGGATCAGGACCGGGATCAGGACCAGGATCAGGACCAGGTGCAGAACCATCCCAGCAACAAGGATAACCATTACATTGGGGTGCACTATAGTCTCCACCACTCGCACCACAATCTGATGTATTTCCTGGTTGTTTGCATGTTCCACTCTTTCCATTAGATGATGTGCATTTTTTACCATCTACACCACTTCCACCACTACTTCCAGAACATTTAACACCTGCGGCCTTTAATGTATCACTTTCATTTACAAATCCGCATACTGTTCCAGCTTGCCATAAAGATATGCCTGATAAACAATTATTTTTAACAATCTTTTCAAATGATTGCACGTAACAATCTTTATTTCCTGTAGCGGTCATTCCAAGAATTAGCTTATTTTTATGTGTATTTAATGCTTCTATCCATTTATAAATAATATCAATTGTTGGACCAGAAGCTTCACCTTGAGGATTACATGTTATACCGTATCCTATAGATTCCATAGAATCACCATAAAGCATTAGGCCTAAATAATCATAACTATTTATATTAGAAGTTAGCCAATTAACTTCATCTGTAGACGTTTGATATTCGCAATTATCATGAATCGTTTTACCTTTACACATTCCAGATAGTATAGTAAACTGCGTTTTAATTGATTTTCCTATTCCCGATTTTACATCATTTACAATTTGCACACACTTATCAAAACCTTCAATACGAAAGTCTGATTCCATATCAAAGTCTAAACCATCAAATTTAAAACCTTTATTATAAAATTTAACTAAATTACCTGCTAGTCTATCTATTGTTGCTTTATCATTGAATGTTACGCCAGCACCTCCTAGAGTTACGAATATTTCAGCGTTTGGATTATTTTTTTTAATATTATCAAAATCATTCTTAGTCATCCATGTATTCTCACCCACTATACCTGGACCACCTGAATGCTGTGGTATAGCATCAGTATTTTGTTGGAAATTACCAACATAAACTTGTGATAATCCAGATGGAACCATACCTGTAGTAGCATTCTGGTTTGCTGCCCAACAACCATATTTAACTTTGTCATCCAAACAACTTCCTTTAAAACCTTCTATAATGCTAGTTTTATTATAGCAAAATGCAATAAAAAGAATCAATATGAAACACATTAAAAATTTTAAATAAAAATATAAATTAAATTTTATACAATTTATTTCTCTTATATTCTCACAACTTTCTTTTTAAATACATTCACTAAATGTTCAGGAATATAATCAAAATCAATAATTTTTCTGTTTCTCTCATAAAGTGCTTCTTTATTCTCCTTTTTTAATTTTTCATTAAATAATTCTCTATTATCATAATATTTCTCTGCAGTTTTGATACCACATTTTGTAAATATTCCTGGAATATTATCACTTTTATCTCCAATGACAATCTTGCAAAATAAATTTTTTTCTGGATCTAAAAAGGCAGTTTTGGAGTCAGACAGAAGCTTATATTTCAAGTTATAAATATGAACATTTTCTCTCATCAACTGCAAATAATCCATGTCACTAGTAATAATATATATTTCTGCATCTGGGTATTTTTTTAGGATTTCTTTTGTAGTGATTGCAATACAATCATCTGCTTCTAGTTTATCATAACTAAGAATTGTATTAATCCCACATTCTTCAAAAAGTGTATCATATACCATCTTAAAGAATGGACCACCTTCAAAATCATCATGATCTCTATTGCCTTTATATGTATCAAATCCGTCCATTCTCCATATTTTCTCTCTTGGACAATCCTTGCCTACCATTGTAACATGATTTTTAAGTTTTAATTTTTTAACAAGTTCTTTAATTTTCTTAATAAAGGAATTTTTAAATGTTGATACAAATACTTCATTTTCAATTGGAGTTCCTATATCTTCATCAGGATGTGCATTTTTCCACCATTGATGTATAGCATAGTAACGATAGAATACCATATAGCTTCCATCTATAAGAAGAAATTGTTGCGTCATTTATAAGTATTAAAGTTATATTTATTTAATTCAATTTCCTATACATTTTATATAAAATAGATTCTAAATAGAATTTCTATTCTTCATATAGATTTTCTAAATAGAATTTAAGAATTTTTAAGTTTTTAACGTTTTTTCATTCTATTTTTTTCGAGGGTTTTTTCGAATATTTTTAACAAAATTTTTTAAATATTGAAATCAACTTTAAAAAAACAACAAAAACTTGATTTTTTAACATTTTTACTTAGATGATGTAAGGAAAAAATCAGAAAAAAATAAAAAAAACTTTCAAAAATTTACTTAGATAACTGAAAAAAAGGAACTAAAAAAAAAGAACTAGAATCAACACTTTTTTTGGCCAAAAATTTCGATGGTAACTTTTTATCATTTTTGGCATATTTTTGTCTTTTACGAGCAAACAAAAATATGCTTAAAATCAAAATATTACTTTAAATTCATAACAAATAAATTTTTATAAAAAAAACGATTTTTCAGTAACATCATGGTAAAAAAAGTCGTAATTTGCTATTTTGTTATGATAATTGATGGAAAATAAAAATAAAAATATGTAAAAAAAACATAAAATGCAGTCATAAAAGGCCAAAAAAGGTCTGAAAATTACGACTTTTTTAATTTAGAGCTATTATATATAATAAATTATGATGGAATCAAATAAAGATAATAGAAAAGAATACCATTGTAAGTATTGTAATTATTCAACGCCAAGAAAATTAGATTTCAGCAAACATCTTGATACAAAAAAACATAAAAAGAAAATAGAGATTGACTATTTAAATGCAGCTGTAAGAAAGGCAGCAATTAAAGCTGGTGCATATTCTTGTGATAAATGTGAAAAAGTATTCAAATTTGCTAGTGGTTTATCAAGGCATAAAAAAATATGTGATGCTAATAAATGTCAATTAGTAGAAGGTTATAAAACAGAAATAAATGAAAATATAGTCCCTGAAGGTTTTATCATAAAAGAGCTAAAAAAAACAAACAAAGAAAAGGACAATATTATAAATGAAAAGGATATGCTTATACAAAAATTAATAGAAACGCATACATCTATAAAAGAACCAAATGTAACGCATAACAATACAAATATTACAAATAATATGCAGGGTAATACAGTAAATATTAATATAATGTTAAATGCAAAGTGTAAAGAGGCCATGAATTTAACAGAATTTATAGAAGGAATAACTTTATCCTTAGAGGATTTAAATATGACATCCAAATTAGGATATATTGATGGTATAACTAATATATTCACAAAAAACCTTGCTAAAATAGAACCAATGAATCGTCCAATTCATTGCAGTGATAATAAAAATCTAGAATTCTTTATTAAAGATGAAGATAAATGGAAACATGACTCAGAAAATAAATTAGATATGAGTATAGATAAAGTATCAAAATTACAAATAAATGCTTTATCTGATTGGAAAGAAAAACATCCTCATTGGGAAAAATCTGAACAAGAAACCAGTGAATATATGGCGTTGATACAAAATGTAATGTCCGAGAGAGATGATAAAAATAAAAAGCAGATTAAAGAAGGCATAGGAAATCAAGTAAAGGTAGAAGATATTATAGAAGATTAATTATCAGGTGCATAACTTTCAACCATATTCATTAATTCTTGTGAAGATTTAAGAATAGCATCATATCTAGATTGTGTTTGCGTTAAAATAGTTTTAAGAGCATCTACTTCAGTTTCGGCATTTTGAATTTTTTCCTCCTTTGCACTAATTCGTTTATTTATAGCTTCAAGCTCCTGTTTTAATAGCAAAAGAGCATCTTTATCCTTTTTAATATTTTCTTGTTTTACAGCAAATGTAGAATTCATGGCATTAATGCATTCACGTAGCTTAACCGTTACGTCACCCATTTATATTATTTTATATGAATTAAATTAATATAAATCACCGCATCAAATGGCTAAACTAATTGTATTTTTATCGGATTTTCCTCTACGTTTACTTCTTGCAGGAGCAGAACCGCCATTTTGCATTTCCTTCAACTCGCTTATACTAATAGTGCTGCTGCCATTATCTTCAATCACTGTTGGCTTAGATGAAGCACGTGATTCACTCCCCTTGGTTTTTAATCCACTTATAAGATCGGATATATCACTTGGTCCCTTCATATCTGGTCTTTTCGTTCTTTCTGCTCTATTGGGGTTTTCAAAATTATCTGTTAGATCAATACCATCATCTCTAGATGCACGAATATCTGGTCTTAATGTATTCATACCATTACCAGGTCTTGAAGGAGGTGCCATATTTTTAGTTTTCATTGGAGGTGGAGGGGGTCCTTGCTGTCCAACAGAAGGTTCCTGATTCATCATGCCTCCCATAAAATTTCCAAACCCTGGATTATTGGCTGACATGGAGTTTACAGCAGCACTTTGGAATTGCTGCATAAGATCAGGGTTTTGACGCATAATATCGTCCATACCAGGCATAGCAGATTTGAACATTGTGTTAGTCATATGCAACATAGCAGCACTACCACCCAACTGGAATAGCAACTTGAGCTCAGGTGCCATTTTAGCCTTAGATCTATACTTTTCGTGCAATTCTGCAAAAATTTCGTCGTAGTCATCAATGTTTTCATTAATTTGTTCAGACCAACCGTCAAGTTTTACATCAAACGGATCAAAACGATTATTTAAAAATTCAAGACCTGTAATGCATGCCATTAACATTCTACCTTGGAATTTTACACTGTTACTTTTTTCTTTCTCACCAATGATCATTTCATACTCACCCTGCATTTCATTCAATGGCGAATCCATTGTATATTTCTTTGTGAGTGTTGCTCCTTTCTTTTCAAGATCTTCAAGCTTTCTTAGATATTTAAATTTCTCACGCAATGTCTCTTCTTTACTAAGTTCGGGTGCAGCGGGTGTTTCTGGTGCTAAAGGTATATCATTAAACTTGGTAAAACCGTCCCATGTTTTTTCAGCCGAATCATCAAATCTTGCAGTAGCTTTACCAATGCTAGGTGTTGTATCATGTTCATCATCTTCATCAATCTTGACATTATCACTTGAAGCTTTTCCAGCACCTGATATACTAAATAAAGAACTTCGTGCTTCTTTGACAGATCTTTTGTTAACATTAGGATCACTTGATAAATCATCTAATTCATTTTCTAATTTGTCTAAATCACCTAAATCTATATCACCTTTAGGTGTAGATGAATCTTTTTTGGTTTTATCATTCATCAATAGCTCAACACCCGGTCCAAAATTAACAGATCTTGGTGTGCTACCTGCACGTGGTTCAGGTGCATCTAAAGAAATAGTTAAATCATCATTAATATCAGTGATTTCAATGACTCCGTCGTCGCTCATTATGATAGAAATAGAACTTATAATTTTAAGTGCTACGCAAATAATATATTATAATCAATTAAAAAATATAAATAAGTAGTTAATTGATTATATGTTTTTTGATATACCATATTCCCTGCAAGAATGAATCAGCTAAATCATCCTTTTTTTTATGATTGACATAAAAACAATGAAATTTGGTTAAATTGCTATTCTCAAGTAATAACTTATTAGTGCATACGATACTTTGTTTTTTTCTTTCAGCATATGTGGTGTTACATGTTTTATGATGAATATCCATAAAATCTTTTAGTTTATTGGCTGCTGATATGAATTCAATGCATTCTATATTTTTAATGATAAAGTATTGTGCCATCATTCCCTGTATAGTCTTCATTCTGTTTGCAATAGGTGATATCTGGTTTTCAATAATGACCTTGTCTATGGAGACATCTTTAAATATAGAATCAAAATGTCTAGTCATTGTTCTTCCGATTGTGATGAGGTCCACATCTTCTGCCCTGGTTTCTTTTATGGGTTTGAGAAAGTTGTTTTCGCAGTGCAATTTTATTTGGTCAGTTAGGTTCTTCTTTCTGGCAGGTTCTTTATAATCTAATGAAAGCTCTTTGGCCAGATCTATAAGCTCGGACAGCTTCATCTTACCAATCTTCTTCATGTTGATATTCTTATTTGGAAGTGACTTATCACTTTGTTTGGCATGTTTTTTGCAAAAGTATTCAATCTTACCATCAGATTCAAAGTAGAATTTAGCAAGCTGGTTGCATTTTTTTGGGGTTGTGCATGAGCATATTTTATTTGTATCGTCGTCGCATAGATTAATAATATTCCATTTATCTATTACATATTTACCATGGTTGATGTCTAGTAAACAATATGCTAAATTTTTAATCCCAACATCAAAACTCAATATTTTCATTCTTATTATAAATATTTTTTTTATTTTTTAAATCCTTTATTTACGTCATGATGTATTCTGTTTTATTGAAATAAAATGAGACAGAGCGAATAATTCTTGGTATGTTAGGACTCTTAGAATATTTTCTAGTATTTCAAGATAAGTCATCAGATAGTTTCCGTATTTCTTGTTATTATATCTGCATGTCCATTCAGATAACTCTAACCTTAGATTCTTCAAATAATCATCTTGGATTTTTTTACTTTCTATCCACCATGTATAACGATAATAAATGTCAAGATAATTATTAGATATAATAAATTTAAGTTTAGAGTCAAACAAAGTGTTCTTATTTTGTAATTCAAAATGAATTTTATTGTATCTCTCTTTTTTTTCATAATATGAAATTATATCTTGAATTTCGTTAGGTAAAATAGAAAGATATGTATTTTTAAAGTTATTATACGACATATAGAACTATTAATAAATTAATATGTCGTGTAATTTTTAATTATAATTAGGCATTTCATACTGAAGATATTTATCTTGTGTAACTATTGGAGCATAAGTTCTAGATTGCAACTGAGAACTAGATATATATGTATTTTTTAAATCACTATTTTCATAACCATAAGGTTGCGTGCTTTCAGTGCAGGAGGTATATAAAAAAGGCGTTCCATTATTAGGCTGATTATTGCCATATTTGGGTGGACAATAACAGCATTGATCACAAGCTTCAATATTATTGATTTTCATGATTTCTTCTGCGTTTTTTGTTAAATATTGTCTGTATTCCCAATTCGTCTTAATATTTGATCTTTCTCTAATATCATTATTTACCACGGCCTGTGGTTGCCAAGTAGCATAGTTTCTTCCATCCGTCATAATAGGAGGAAACCCAAAATGGATGTTATTTGATCCAGAATAACACGTTCCCCAACTCATTTATATAATTATAGTTATATTATAATTACTCAAATAATTTTAAAAGCTCTCTCTTTTTCATTTTATTTACATCTTGTTCAACATTTGCAAGATCAGCGGCTTTTTGTCTAAGTGCAGCTACAGATAATTTACTAAAATCAGGCTTTGTATCTAATTTGCCTTCTACAGAGGCCTCAATTTTTTTTATAATAACTTCTGTATTAGAAGTTTCTTCATCACTATCGTCATCGTCGTCATCATCATCGTCACTTAAACTTTCAACTTCTAATCTTCCATTTCCTGGACTATCATCAGACTCTGTAGGTTGATCAAATGCTACTTCTTCAACTCCTAAATTATTTACATCAACCACTTTTGTATTGTCATCAATATCAGCAACTTCTTCAACTGTAATACCATTATCATTATCATTACCAATTTCTGATCCTAATTGAATATTTTTAATTTGAGATGTGTCAACATTTTCAGTCTCGTCATCAGAATCGTCATCATCATCATCGTCATCGTCATCGTCATCGTCATCGTCATCGTCATCGTCATCATCCGAAACATCAATTCTCTCAGACGTTTCATGAATAGTTTCTAAAGGTTCATTAGATGTTGTGGTAAGAGTAGCACCTATACTTCCAGCTCTCATCTCTTGAATTTGAAGATTATGAATATTCATTTGTTCAGTCATGACAGGAACAATTTGACTAATCTTTTCTAAATTTTCCTGCATTTCACTAAATCTTTGTCTTACATAAAACATGATCAGACCAGTTAATAAAAGAGTAATTGCTAAACTAATAATAAAGCCACTGCCTTCTAAACCAAAAAGCATCATTTAGTAAAAATGTATATATTTAAATTGTTGTTTAAACGTATTATAGATTTTTTTCAGCGATGTTTAAAATATGAGAAGGATATGCTAGATCCTTTAAAACCTTTAATCCACCTTTGATCTCTGATATACCATCAGTTATTTTATATGTATATAAAATCTCGTTATTATTATCATTTATTTTCATATGATAGTTTTTAAACGATTTATTATCTGCTATTTTTTTACATAATTCAATATAATGAGTTGTTAACATTAAATCAACATTTTTATAATCACTTAGATATTCTAAAAAGCCATGAGCACTTGCTGTAGCTTCATATGGATTTGTTCCAGAATAGAGCTCGTCAAATATTGCAAAATGTCTAGAACTTTTCCCTTCCTCGTTAATTATATCAATAATTTGTTTACATCTTCTTGCTTCGGCTTGGAATAAACTATCTCTTCCGGAAGTATCGGGAATATTGAGATAGCAATGAATATAATTATATGGATTTAATTTACAAGTTTTATAAAATCCGCAACCGGTTTGTTGTGTAAATAATATGTTATATATAGTTGTTTTAAGCAAAGTTGTTTTTCCGGCGGCATTTGGACCAGTTATAATCATTTTCTTCTTCAAATTGTATGTATTTTTAATAACTGAATCATCAAAAAGGGGTAAAAATGCATCTTTAAATGTCGTCTTTTTACCCGTAAAAGAGCATGGATTTACTCTATTAGATTGTAATTGAGTATGCAAAGAATAAACATTATCAATATATCCATTAAAGCCAAATGTGAATTGCATAGCTTCATTATATTGTTTGTTAGAATGCAGCTCATAAAAAACCTTCATAACATCACCTATTTGTGTAATCTTATTAATATTATGTTTGAAAGGTGTAATAAATTTAATATCTTCTATAAATTCAGATAGGATTTCTTTATAATGAATGAGCTGTCTTGTAAATCCCGAATAAGTTTTTAAATCTTTGGTAATTAATAATAAATGATCCATTTTTTTAATTGAATGATTAATGTAGTCCTTTAATTCAAATATATTGTAATGCATAAGCTTCATTCGTTTATAAAAAGAAATACAAGTCATAGTGTTTTGATAAATTTGAAATAAATAGAATGCAACTGAGAGAGATAGATAAAATCTTTGCTGCCATGAAACTTGTCTAAAATGTAAAAATAATCTACCTATAGCATGATTTCCTGCAACATCCTTTAAGAAATTCAAATAACCACCAATTGTAATAGGTAATCCTTTTAATTTAAGTAGAAAGAATGGAACAATCAGTATAATAAGAGGTAAAATGAGAGAAATTAATGGTGCTGATAAATTATAAATAGTAAGAGCTTGTAATATTGTAGGTTCATGATTAAATTTTTCTAGAAATTCAATATCAATATAGTGATATTTATCTATGAATCCGTCATCATTATCTATTAAATTCCATATATCTTTGATTTTTTCAAATCTTTTTTTGTCATAAATCTCAAGAGGTTGATCATAATTTTTATATAGATATTGCGAATCCTTTAAAAATTGTTTATTATTAGTAAAATATTCAGACCATTTTTTACATTGTTCTGCACCATATGAAGTTACAGGTTTGAATGTATCTTTATAAACATTATTATAGGAGTTATCTTTATATTCAGCTAATTCCAAATCTGAAATTATATTTTGATCAGTCTCTATTTTATCAGCTAAATGATAGATAGGTAATTGAAAATATTCCTTTCCTAATTTATCAGTATTATTAGATTCTACTTTTGTCATTTTATAAGAAAAGTAGAATAATTATAATAATCTTTTACGAATTAAACTATGCTCTCAGAGAAGTTTGCAGGCAAATCGTCAATTACTGTGTCATAGTGCTGCTCTATCTCCTTTAATTTTCTAAAATCTCGTCTGGTTATGAAATTAATGCCAATACCCTTTCGTCCCCAACGACCACTCCGGCCAATTCTATGCAGATATGTATTAATATCCTTTGGTATATCAAAATTTATTACAGTGCTTACTTGTTGAATATCAATACCTCTAGCTGTAACATTAGATGATATTAATACCCTATATTTTCCACTTTTAAATTCATTATAAGAATTGGCTCTATCATCTTTTTCCATACTGCTATGTATGCAGCAAACAGGAAAGCTGTCCTCACACATGGCCTCATATAGATCTTGAACACGTTTAACACTATTACAATAGATGATACATTGCGACATAGATATATGATTATATAAATCCTTCAGGGTTGCATATTTTTGACGATCATCATCAATTTGCACCTTAAATTGCGAAATACCTTCAAGGGTTAACATTTCACTTTTTACTAGGATTTTTACAGGATCTCTCATAAATTTATCAGTTAATGCACTCAATTCGGCTGGCAGTGTTGCACTAAACAATGCTACCTGAATATTATTATTTAAATGTTGAAAAATATTATAAACCTGTTCCTTGAAACCTGAAGACAACATTTCATCAGCTTCATCTAATACTATTAGTTTCAATGCTTTTGCGTTAATATATTGACGGCGTATCATATCGTGAATGCGCCCCGTGCAACCAACTATAATGTGTGGTGGATTGTTCTTAAGTTCACTTGCATTATCATCGGTTGAAGTTCCGCCAATGAGCAACATGACACGAAGTTGCTTAATTAGCGAAGAAAGATTTTTAATTACTTCAAAAGTCTGACGAGATAACTCCCTGGTTGGAGATAATATCATTGCCTGTGTAGAATTTATCTTTGTATTTATAAGTTGAAGAGTGCTAATAGAGAATGCACCAGTTTTACCAGTGCCGGATTGAGCCTGTGCGATAATATCATTTCCCTTTATCATTGGAGCGATAGCCCTTTTTTGAATAGGGCTAGGATTTTCAAATCCATAACTGTAAATACTTCTTAAAAGTGGAGTATTTAGACCTAGATCATCCCAGGTATTAATTTCATGACTTTTATCATATTCTTTATTTGAAGGTGAAGATGGCGTAGACATGTTATATTAATGAAGTAATAATTTTTTAAGTAAATTCAATATAAATACATTTAATTAAAATAAATGGATATAAATATACTTTTAACATTCATATAATATGACTTTACAATACGAATTAGAAGAGTATGAGACCATCAAGAATGACGGATTTGCATATGATTTATCAGAAAATACAATAACCATAGTTAATGAACTGGCTGAACAAGTAGGAGCACCAAGTTATAATAAAACACCCGTTTTTGAAAATAAAGAATATAAGAAACGAAAATATAATGGAAATTTAACTGGAGAAGATTGGGATGCGTTTAGAAATTTTAAGGCAACAGAGATTGCATCCAGTTCTGGAATAAATAAATATTTTGATGATATTAGATTTTCACTAAATAAAATGACAGAAAATACATATGATTCAGTTAGGGATGAAATAATTGAGTTATTGAAAAATATGATGGAAGAGAAATATGATGATGATGCATATAATAATGTTGGTAAAAGCATTTTTGATATGGCAAGTAGTAACAAATTCTATTCTGATATTTATGCGAAATTATATTCAGATATAATGAAAGAGTTTGATATGTTCAAAGATATATTCAATACAAATTTGAAACAATTTATGGAGTTGTTTAAGAATATTGAAGTTGCTGATAACGATAATGTAGATTACAATAAGCTTTGTGAGATTAATAAACAAAACGACAAAAGGCGGGCACTTAGTTTATTTTTTGTGAATTTGATGAATTATGGTGTTATAACGGAGGATAATATTATTGAAATAATAGATGAATTGCAAAATAAAATAATTGATTGTGCTGATAAAAACGGATTTACAGCATCGGTTGAGGAATTAAGTGAAAATATTTTTATTATAGTTACTAATGTAAAAGATCGGTTGAATGATCATATAGTTTGGACGACAATAGTTAATCGTATAGTAAATATAACAGAGATGAGTTCATCCGAAAAACCTAGTATAAATAATAAAGTTATATTCAAACATATGGACTTAATGGATATTTTAGAATCTTAGTGTTTATTTTCCATTTTTATTTTATTGCGGTTTAATAAAAATGAATTTTACAAACTTACGTAAACAAAATACTAGTAAACCTATTACTAATTCAAAAATAAAAACAGTTGTTAAAAAAAATGGAAAAACTTATATAACAGACAATACAGAAGTAGTAAATAATCCAATTAATACCTCTAATACAATTATAAAATCTGATTTCCGTGGAAATGCTGGAACCAGAAGTTTCATGTCAGATTTAAGAATAAATAGTAATACAGGAGGCATGAATGTTTCATTTAATAGAAAGGGTGGTGACGTAGCAAGTAACGCGGTGCCAGCTGAAGAAACGCAAACAACAAAATCTGATTTCCGCGGAAATGCAGCAACCAGAAGTTTCATGTCAGATTTTGGAATGAAAAGTAATGCAGGAGGCATAAATGTTTCATTTTATAGAAAAGGTAACGACATAGAAAGTAACACGACAACCGCGACCGTCACTCAGGACACGACCACCACTCCGGACACCACCATTGCAACGACGACAGCGACCGTCATTCCGGACACGACCGTCACTCCGGACACCACCACTGCAACGACGACAGCGACTGCAACGCCGACAGCGACTGCAACGACGACAGCGACTGTCGCCGGAAACGTCCACCCCACTTGTCATGAGCTGAATCTGGTTGAAGATGTCAAGTCATACATAGCAATTTCAAGAACGAATTCAGAACCAGGAAATGTATTAATGGTGCTATACGATAAGATAATTATAAATATAGCAAAAAATCTGATGTCTATTATAGAAAGCGAAAAAGTTTTTGCAGATATCGTTTTGATGGACATACACGAATGGAACCGATCAAATTACAAAGTAGAAGAAAATTATTATTTTTTTGTATTCTTACCTCATTTATTAAAGCAAGAAGTGCCTTACGATAGAAGTTCTATATATTTGATGGAACAAAACTTGGATGAACAATTGAACACTAGATATCTACACGCAATGTCAAATAATATAATATTTAAGCACTTGTTAGAACAAAGCAACATATTTGACTATAGTCAATATAATATTGATGTTTGGAAGAAACATGTAAAACCAGATATAAGTCAAAATATAAAATTACTTTTGCCACCTGTTTCAAAAAAGATAGATATGACTACTGACAAGGAATATGATGTATTATTCTTTGGTGCATTAAACCCACGACGAGAAAAAATAATCAATGGTCTCAGACAACTTAATATTAATGTTAAGATTATTAACTATGAAAAATGGGGAGATGATTTGATAAATGAAATTAAGAAAGCAAAAATAGTTTTGAATATACATTATTATGATAATGCAATATTGGAAACACCTAGAATAAGTGAGGTCTTGCCATATGCAAAGATCATCAGTGAAATGCCTTACAATGAAGATAAGTCTAGTTATGAAAAGTATAAAGATGCAGTTGATTTTGTTCCTGTCGTAAGTAATATAGAAAATATTAAAACTTTGGCAGAAAGGATAAGAAATATTCTGGATACTATAGGCAAAAATAATATACATACCAAGCTTACCAAGATTAAAAAAATTAAGGAAATAAATACAACATGTGATAATGTAGTAACATATATATCTAAAGCTCATGAATTACTTGATTACAACTATTTCATAGTAAACAATAATACTGGTGGTGGATCATATAAATGGCAACAAGACATAGAGACATATATACATTTAAAAAGGATATGGAATTATGATAAGCTGTGTTGGCTATTAAAACATCATGACACACCTGATAATATAGTTTTAATAATAAATTCATTATTATTCTGTTCCATTACTGTAAAACAAATAGTAGAACTATATAATGAGTTTAAATTTAGTATAGTCCTGCCTATACATGACTGGTACTGGTTTCATAACACAAGTGGTCATACAAATAAAGTCCATTCATGTTACTTAGATGAAGGTCTTTCCCTAAAATCTGATGAGAAAGCGCTTTTTGATATAGCAAAGAAAATTTTGTGTCCTTCTAGGTTTGTATATGATATCGTGAATAGACATTACTCTAGTAGTAAAGTTATACAGCAAAATTGGTTAGATTACAGATTAGATAGTCCAGTAAATCAGGTTAAAATAGAAAAATATAACACTATAAACATTGGTGTTCTATCGTCTTTATCAGAATGTAAAGGTAGAGAGCAAGTATCACAACTCTTAAAAAAGTACAATCATTCTGAAGGTGTAAAAATTTTTATTGTAAGACAAAATATAGAGGGTTATGCTGATAATTATGATAGTTTTGCAGCCATTATTAAGAAGTATAACATACATGGATTATTGTATCTTAATAAGTGGGGAGAGACATGGTGTTACTCTATGACAAAGGGATTGTTAAGCGGTCTTCCTATCTTATATAACAATATTGGTTCATTCAAAGAGCGCGTTCCGAAGAACAATGACAAATACATTATCAACAACAATAACGAGTCTGAGTATTATGATAAACAAATGTTAGTAAAGAATGTTGAAAAGTTTATAGAATACGTCGTAAACAATAATATTTATTTAAACCAAACGAAAAATATAGAAGATCCAGAAAAAAACGTTGAAATAATAAAATTAATATCATCAATAGATGATAGTAGAAAGACATTAGCAATTGTTAATAACTTTTCTTATCCTGGTGGTGGTGGTGAAGAGTTTCTTTATGATTATTGTTTATATATGAAAAAAAAAGACGTCAGAATAGTTTGGATATATACAACAGACTGGAATAACAACACACCAGAAAGTAATACAAATATTTTATTTATTAAAATTGATAGTTTTACAAAATCTCTAAAAAAGACATTAATTAAAAATAGAGTTAACGGTGTATTGCACTCGGGAGTTGGTCATGCTGTTATTGCAGATATTAGTAAATCTTTATGTATTCCAACAATAACGATTTGGTGTTTTTGGGAAGAATTGTTAGAGATAGATCCAAAATACGGAATAACAGATATTCTTAAACATTTGGATCATCACAAGAAAAATGATAATTTTAAAAAAATCATCAGTACAGTAACAAACTTTTATTTCGCATCTAATTTTATGCAGGAGATTGCTGAAAAAAAGTATAATATAAAAATTAAAGATAGTAATATTTTACCGGCTCTTTCTATAAACAATCGTTCTAAAAAGGATGTTTCAATTGATAGTTTTAATTCAAAATATATTACAATAATAAATTGTCATAATAAGAAAGGAGGTCTTTTATTTGCAAAATTAATTGAAATGAACCCAGAAAAATATTATTTTGCAATAAATAGTGAAAATGACGCACCAACCGTAGAATTAATAAAAAATAATATGAGATTATCAGGTCATAACGAAAATATATTAATAAATAGAACAAATAATATTTCAGATGTATACAATAATACAAAAATAATTGTATGTCCAACACAATTAGATGAAACATTTTGCCGAGTAGTTTTTGAAGCATTTCAAAATAAAATACCTATTATATTTTCGAACAAGGGAAATTTAAAATATTTGGAAGGAAAAGATTTATTAATAGTGAAAGATGATAATGTGACTACTTATAATAAGTATATTAGACTTTTGCAAAATAAGCATTATTATGAAAACATAATAATTAATCAAAATAAATGCTTAGTAGAGAAAGATAGAATAATTAAAAAATTTGATGAAATGCATAGAGAATTATTCGAAAAACAAAATGTAGCTTTGAAACGAATAGGAATATTTACACCCTGGTGCGATCAGGGGTTAGGTATATTATCAAGAATATATAAACAAATATTAGAAGATAATGGTTTTGTAGTAGCTATATTTTCTTCTTCACCCTGCGCAGTGCAAGATTCAAAAAAGGATAGAATTGAGGACAATACAGAATGGGACATAAAAAATATTTATAGATCAAAAAATGATAGGTTTAATGTTACTCTAAATGAAATTGATCATTTTATTAAAAAATTTAATACAGAATGTATGATAATACCGGAAATAAATAATAATTGTTTTAATATAGCGTATTATATAAGATCTAAATTTCGTATACCCGTCTATGGTATTCCAATGATTGAATGTATTTCAAAAAAAGATTTAAGTAAATGTAATGTTTTTGATAAAATTTTAGTTAATAATAACCAAACCTTAAGAATCTTAAATGACCATGGATTGAAGAATGTTGAGTATTTAGGTTTTTCTTATACAAAAAGCTCATTAGTAAAGTATCCTGTAAGTAATAGTGAGTTACATATAAAAGATAATATAGTAAAATTCTTGCATATAACTGGCTTGAATGGTTTCACGCGAAAAAGAACAATTGAAATTTTGGAAACATTTACCAGATTATATGAAACTGGCCATAGAAACTTTTTTTTAACTGTTATTATTCAAGGTAATTTTATTAATTGGGCAGGTGATAAAATACCTTTAAAAAAATATTCCAATACCCCCAATATAAATATAATAAGGAAACATTTATCGTATTCGAGTATAATGCAACATTATCAAGAGAATAATGTTTCAATACAGATATCTAAAAATGAAGGGTTGGGTCTTGGGTTTTACGAATCTTGTTACCTGAATACTCCTGTACTATCACTTAATACCCAACCACATAATGAAGTGATTCATCATAATAAAAATGGATGGTTAATAGACTGTTGGTTAGAAAACGATAAAATTAAAAATGCAACGGATACAGTACAGCAAACACATTTTAAAATGGTTGATTTATTTAATATGTTAATAAACATTACAACAAATATTGAAAATACAAACAAAGTAATATTAAATACAAAAAAACATCTAAATGAAATTCATAATATAGATAAGTTCACGAAAAGATTTATAAATTTTGTGCGTAGCGAAATATAAAATAAACTCTAAACATAATAAAATGAAAATTTTGATAGCAGGTTATTATGGATATGAAGATGGGTATTTAGCAGGCGCAAAAGGTATTATGGATTTAGGTCACCAAGTAGCATTTTTTCCATTGATGAGAATGATACATGATAAATTTCCGTTGACAGATCTAATTGATGTATTAGAAGCCAATGAGAAACAACATCACCGGTTAAAAGCTAGATACATGCATTATTCTAATGAAACACCTAATGTGAAGCCAGATGTATGTATATGGTGGCATAATAATCCTCAGCTAAGTAACAGTCAATTACGCGAAATAAAAAGTAATTGTAAGTTTATACAGCTGAATTGGGATTCAAATGCGATCATTGGTAATAGTCATGCTATACACGTTAATTCGTTAAGAAATAATATTGAAGGATTAGAGTTTTTTGACAAACTTGTTATGGTTAATGGGCCTTCAATAGATTTTTTAAGAAAACAAAATAAAAGGAATATACCAATAGAACATTTTTATCCTGGATATCATGAATCAACAAGTTTTTATAAGCAGGATCATAATTATAAATGTGATATCAGTATAGTTTGCACAAATTTATATGAAGATTCAAGATTATGGAAAGATACAAAAATTTGCAGGAAGAATTTAGTAGATGCTATCTATTCGCAAGAAGATATAAATTTTCATTTTTATGGCCCTGAAATGTTCAAAACGCTGTATCCTAGAGCATATAAAGGTTTTATTAAATATGATGATTGTCATAAGGTATTTTCAAATAGTAAAATCAACTTAAATATTTCACCAGTAGGAGACAGTTTAAATGAAATAATTGACGGAGAAAAACGGAATTATATGTCTGAACGATGTCCTCAAATACTAGCATGCAATGGATTAATGGTTTGTGAAACGGACTTAACACCCTTACTAGTTCCAGGTGAAGATTATATTAAAATAGATAGTGTTGAAAGTTTTATTAAATTAATACCCGAAATTCTAGAAAATGACGAAGAATATAATAAAATTCGCAAAAGCGGGTATCAAAAAGCTTTAGAACATCTAAAATGGACAGATACATTTTGTGAAGTATTAAAATGAACATGATATGATTATGTTGCGTTTAGAGATAACAAAAAAA
>JAAHTH010001368.1_pt1 | contig 21500 bp, 7 predicted proteins | sample 6116091 | NCBI WGS metagenome assembly JAAHTH01 (sample SAMN13939990, study PRJNA603662) | sponge metagenome | isolation source: marine sponge | host: Mycale hentscheli | place: New Zealand | collected 2006 | reverse complement strand
AATACTATAACAAATGCTTTTCAGCAAAATCTAGTTACAAGAGGCACTGGCGCAAACATGGGTCTCTCTGATGTGCTGGAAACCTTTTCCATATATGCACAGGCTTCTGCTACATCTACCGAACTTGAAAGAATATTAATTGAGTTTCCCGTAGATCAAATTGCTACTGACCGCTCGAATAACGTTATTCCAGAAGCGGGAAAAGTAAATTTTGTTTTAAACATGTACAACGCGCCCAATAACCAGACTACTCCTAGAGAATTAAAATTAACAGTTCTCCCTATCTCCAGCTCTTGGCAAGAAGGCACAGGGATGGACATGGAAGAATATAAAGATATAACCAATAATGGGAATGGCTCAAACTGGGTAAATTCAGCTGCCGACACTCCTTGGTTGAGGGAGGGCGGAGATTATCTAGAATCTCCTGCATACTCACAAATATTTCCTGTTGGAGATGAAAATTTAAAAATAGATATTACCACGCTTGTAGAGCAGTGGATAGCTGGAACAACTCCAAATTATGGAGTGGGCGTGCATCTCACTTCTAGCCAAGAAGCTTATTATGCTAGGTATTATCCTCGCGAATCTGTGGAGTTTGACACGCAGGCTTTCTTGTCTGGATCTGCCACAGAAATGGAACTAACAGGCCCTTCGACAATTTCGATGTGGGTAAAACCAGATAATATTGGAACAACAAGATATCTAATGTTTTGGCAACAAGAGGGATTCGCTTCCTATGGCCGCGTATTGAGATTGAACAGTGACGGTAAGTTGTTTTATCAGCGAGATTATGACGGTCCCGGACAATCGCTATACATCTCCACCACTGCATTGTTGGCAGGTCAATGGGGCCATATAGTTCTAACGGACGATGGTGATAATAGCGAACCATCTATATATATTAATGGGGCTTTAGACGCATGGAGCACTTCAACACCCACAGGTGGCACGACCCCAGCAGTTAATTTCGATATGCTGGGCATTGGGGGATCGAGAACCGGTGATACCAACAATTGGGACGGTCTTATCGATGACGTGGCATATTTTGATAAAGCTTTGAACGCCTCGGAAGTAAATGAATTATATAACAGTGATTGCCCCGCTCCCATTAAGGAGCTTTCTATCTATTCTAATTTAAAGAACTGGTGGGTTCACGGTGATGACCCAAGAGACATCATAAAGCTTGGAACACCGCCAACTGCTGTAAGTATATTTGACAGAAAAGGTACTTTAAATTTATATGCTACCGGATCCGGAGGAATGAAAATAGTAGATGGAAAGTGCGTCGGGCAGAATGGAACAGTTCCTGTTGATAGCAGTGAAATAATTAATATGTCAGGCTCGAAAGAGACTTGGTATACTAAGAAATTTTTTGGCAGAGGATCTGAATTCTTTTTTAAGAAGCCTACAATTGAAGCTGTTTGGGATTCTGCGATAAAAGATGATAGAGGGAACTTCTATGCCAGCTCATCACTATTGCCTGCTGAAGAAAATGAAAGAACACTTTATCTCTATAATGCAATTGGTGGAAGGTTAAGAGATATCCCCGGCGCAACAACTCTGGGAGTCAGAGTGTACACATCCGAAACCGGGGGTGAACAAATAAATACTTCGCCTATTACGGCTGGAAGAGTGTCCACCGGCATTTATTCAGCTTCATTTGCCCTTGATACAACTGCAAGCGTTGGATATGACCGATGGTTCGACGTGGGCTTTACAAACTGTTATTTCACAGGAACAGTTGATATAAAAACGCATCAAGCATCGGGATATAGCCCTTATCCCACATATGTGACAACCCTTACCAATCTTAGATCAATTTACTACACACATGAGACACCAAGATTTGAATTTTATGTTAGAGAAAAAGATTGGAGCCCAACTATTTATACAGTAGCAATGAAAAAGACGGATACTTTAATCATTGAAAGTGGGTCTTACCAGATTCACAGATTGACCGACGATTTAATTGTTATTCCATATGATACAGGTAGCACAAAGGGAACAGAAATGTCTTTCGATGTCAGCGGAAATTATTTTGATTTAGGAATGGATCTTCTAGAACCCGGATATTCATATGGAGTTAAAGTTGCATATTACGATGAAACAGTTAACAGTTACATCGAGCAGCCACACATTTGGAAATTTAGGGTAGAAGAAGTATGAGTATAAGAAACCTTTTTGACGGCACAACTCCAACCGAAGTATTTTCAGAAACACCAGAAAAAATACGAAACGATGGCGAATCTTTAAGTAATGTAAAAGAAACTTGGGAAAATAAAAAAAGATTTATTCCGCAAGTTGATTTTTCAAAACCAGAAAATTTTGCAAGATATGGGTCTGCAGAAAAGTACTATGAAGATGCCATAACTAGAATCTATGAAGAGTATCCATACGATGGGTCAGCCAGAGAAACACAGCAATTCCTCAACGAATCTACATATATGGATCTTTGGTTACTGGACAACAAATATCCCCGAACAAACGGGCTTATCACCCTGTCTGCAGAAGGCTGGGGAACGCGCTCTGGTGCCATCTCACAAGGTTACGGAAATCCAACCACTAAAGAGTATATTAATTTTTTAGGAGGCCCACATACGGCCTCTGACGGGATGATTGGTAAAAAACTTAGTGAAACATTTGATGATTCCAATAAATACGATACGGACATATACGACAATAAAGGATTTACAGGAACAGGAACCAGAGAAAGCAACTTAAAAACTAATTTTGACAATGGTGTGACTGTAGAATTCTGGCTCAAAAAAGAAGCATTTGACGCATCCAAGACAGAAAAAGAAGTAATCTTCGACTTGTGGAATGGCGACGATATATCCGCTGGTACTTACGGTCGCGTGTTGTTGCAACTTACGGGAACATTAAATAATAATTTTATTTTAACAGTTCAATCCGGAGCCGCATCTCCCTATATGGAAGAAGCTTTTGGTTCTGCAACCACACCCACAACTCTGCAGACATTTGGACATTATGCTTTTAGAATGTACAACTCTGGCTCTGATCTAAATGTAGATTTTTATAAAAACGGCCAATTGTTAGAATCAAAACAATCCGGATCTTTGGGTGAGATAACAGGGTCTCTTCAGGCTAATATTGGAGCCTTGACAAGCGAAGCGCGTATCTCCGGAGCCGCTTATGCTGATAAAGGTTGGGGTAAATTATCCGGTTCATTAGACGAGTTTAGATTTTGGAAAACGAAGCGTACTTCCGAAGGCATCGGAAGATACTGGTTCACACAAGTTGGCGGAGGATCTAACGAAGATGTAGCCAACGCTGACCTTGGAGTTTATTTCAAATTTAATGAAGGGATCAGTGGCATAGCGTCTATAGATTCTACTGTTTTGGATTACTCTGGTCGAGTTACTAACGGTATATGGACAGGATACAATGATTCCGCACGAAGCACTCAATCAGCAATAGTTTTAGCCGGAGCAGCTCCCAAAGAATTTAAAGATCCCATTATCTATTCAGAAAATCCACTGGTCGTATCTGTATCAGCGGAATTGAAGGCATCAGGATCTTACCACGATTACAACAACGTTGCCTCTCTTTACGGAAATTTCCCTGAATGGATTGTTCAGGGTGATCAAAATGAGAGCGGTTACCTTAAACAGTTAACACAGATTATGTCCAGCTATTTGGATACTCTCTATGTAGAAATTGAGCAATTAAATACTATAAAAAATATATCATACGCTAGTTCTAGCAACAAGGCCCTTCCTTTTGCCAACGAACTCGTTAATAATACCGGACTAGTGGCCCAAAACATGTTCACTAGTGCAGACATTTTAAATCAGATTTTTACCAGAGACGAAACTAAGAATTTCGAAGAAGATATATTTGATGTAAAAAACTTGATATACAAAAACGTTTACAATAACGTCGTTGACATTTACAAGTCAAAAGGTACTGAAAAATCTTTTAGAAATTTAATTAGGTGCTTTGGTGTGGATGAAAATCTTGTCAGAGTTAATGCATACGCCAATAACTTAGTCTATGATTTAAGCGAAGAGTATAGATTTTCCACAGCAAAAAAGAGGTTTATAGATTTTTATAGCCCTGAATCATTTTATGCTTCGATTTACCAACAAACTGCGTCGGGTAATCCCAATTCGACCTCCTTTATTTCTGCCTCTCAAGGTAATCTAGAGGACTACACATCATTCACTGCTGAAGCTGAAGTGATCTTTCCTCAAAAGAAAGCCATCGGGCAACAAAGCTACTATCCGACTCCTTTTGTTTCTTCATCGATTTTTGGTTTCCACACTGCTGATTCCTCCACCCCCACAGACTTTACGTGGCCGGCCAATGATTATGATATGCAGGTATATGCTGTAAAGCCGGATACCAACGGTAATGCTTCGGCAGGATATCTATTAGTAACAAGCTCTTACTACGGAGTGGAACTACAAAGTGACATAATTCAGGATTTGTATGATAATAAAAAGTGGAATATATCCTTAAGGGTAAAGCCGACAAAGATTCAGAGTGATTTGGTTTCTGGTTCCGCAACCACAGATTACACCCTCGAACTGTATGCTATTAATTCTATTTTGGATACCATTCAGTCAGAGGTATCTCTTAGCACTCAAATTGCACTAGACGGTGAAAAATTACTTAACCAACCCAAAAGGATTTATGCCGGAGCCCACAGACAAGATTTCACGGGATCTAGTGTACACGGTTCTGATATTAGGCTCGGCAGTGTTAGATACTGGACAACATATCTTAATGATGAGGTAATTAAATCTCATGGGAGAAACGCAGAGAACTTCGGATCTCTCAATCCTTATAGAAATTCTTATAATTTTGCCACTACGCTGACCGGAACAGAGATTCCGGAAATGGAAACAATGGCTTTATATTGGGAATTTGCTCAAATCACCGGCTCCGATAATGGATCTGGCATACCAGCCATCCCAGATGCTGGATTTAACGTCCTTGATTACTCTTCCGGATCATCAGAAATAACAGAAAGATACTCATGGATGGGCAATGTAGTCGGAAAGCAACATACCGGTAGAGCCGATTTTATGTACCCCAACGACACATCCGTCGTAAACGTCGACTTTATTCCAATTGGGAAACAAACAGAACCAGAAATTGTTAATGCTTATGATACAGTCAAAGTTTTTAATATAGAAGACGAGCAGCTTTTTACTCGCCAAAGTAGACCCACTAACTTCTACTATATGGTCGAGAAAAGCATGTATGCGTCTATCACACAGGAAATTATTAATTACTTTGCCTCTATTTTAGATTTTAATAATTTAATTGGGGATCCCGTCAATAGATACCGCCAAGAGTACAAGTCTCTCGGAAAACTTAGGGCTCTTTTCTTTGAAAATGTAGAAAATACTCCGGACGTTGAGAGGTATATTGAATATTATAAGTGGATTGACGACTCTTTGGGCTCAATGCTTATGGATTTATTCCCCGCTAGTGCTATTAAGCAAGATGGAATCCGAACTACTATAGAAAGTCATGTATTGGAAAGGAATAAATACTGGAATAAATACCCCACAGTGGACGTTAAGCAGGATGATCCCGAAGCAGGTATTGAGGGAATCAGCAGATTGACTTATAATTGGGAAGATGGGCATCACCCAGTCGATGGTTCCCAAAACGAAGCATGTTTTTGGTGGAAAAATAGGGCAGAAAGAAACGAGCCGCCTCTTGCAAGCGGTATTCCGGGCCTAGATTCAGCAAGGCAACAAATTCTATCAGTAACTTTGTCTGCTTTAAACAGACAGTACTCGAATCCGCTAAAGTATACAGTTAAAAAAGAACAAATAGTCACTTCTGGTGTCTCTATTGAGAACAATAAGCGAGAATTGGTCAGAAAATCAGTGAAGTTTGGGGATTCTAACGGAATTATCGCCAAAACTGCAGATATTCAGGAATTTAAAGCATGTAATGATGATTTGGACCTCAATTTAAAGAGAAAATTCGCATTTAAGGCTGAAAGTGAGCTAGATTCGGACCCATACCTAGACGGAAAGGGCGATTTACTGCTTCCTTTCGTCGCCGTAAGCTCTTCCGTCAGCACAGGATACCAATCTTTGGTAAATACTGGCTTAAAAGACGGATTTGGCATTGAAAACCTCCATGTAGACTCCTATATTGACAGTGAAGTCCCTATGCAGGGTCCATTCACCCAGAAATTCGTGGGTGGCAACCAACATAGACACATTAAGCTCAATGATGGCACAGATACAGCACTAAATCGGCCAGAAGCATGGCAATTAGAGTTCCAAGGTGCCCCGAAAGCAATTAGGTTTGTTCATCAGCCCGTAAATCACCCTCGTGCAATGCTTTATCGCGATTTGGTGGCCAAAAGATCAGTAAATATTAAGAATATTAAGACTGATACGGGCAGTTACGGTCTCGGAAACTACACCGAAGACTATGAAATCGTCCAAACAGTGAGCAGAACGCAGAATAATGTCGCATTTGTTAAGGCTGGCGGGTTTACAATCGAGTATATTCCTTCACCCTACATCGCAGGCATGGATGATTACGCAAAACCCCAGAGAGGAAAGTCTCCATGGGTGTTTGTGAACCGATTTTCCTCACCCGGAGCACCAGACACAGCGGGAGATTCCAACGGTGGCCCAGCTTTGGACCCAGAAGCAGCAGAATTCTCCCCCTATAATAACTTAAACTATAGAAATACTACAGTTAGAGACCCCTATCGACTACTATTGGCATCTCACGTCAACCAATTTGGTTATTATTCGGATGTTTTCGGCATTGGATCCGGTCCATCGACTGTAAATCCTTTAAATTATGCAGGAACAGCCAGTATTTATCAAGTAAATCGCAACCCAATCCGACAAATGAAGGATTCTGGGGCTACTACAGTTACGGCATCGGTTTATGATAACTTTTTTGTCCAACATCCCATCCCTAGAAGTGATTTACAATACTCTTGGATCACATCTTCTGCAATATCCTACGATACTTTTGGCTACCTTCCTTATAATGGCGATGGAGAACTAATAACCTTCTCATCTGCAAGTGATTTTGTATCCAGAGTTCGAAATGGGACTTCAAACTATAGATTCGGTCAAGACAAAAATAATATAGGCTTCCTCTTTAAACCATTTGTCCCAACGACATACAACTGGTTAAATATGAACACTCGCGAGCCATTAGAATATAAAGATGCATCTATAGGCTTTAAGGAATCAGATACTGACGTAGAAAGTTATCTTAATGATCCGTTAATTACTAGTGGCTTGTTTGGAAATGGCAAGCCTTCTCTCTTGAATTCAATACTATTGAAAAGAAATGGTCCATATCAGCACCCAACATGGAAGCAAACTAGAGGATATGAGAACCCATTAGTTAAAAAGTGGAACTCATCTAACATAACCGCCTACAGTTTGGACAACGACTCTCTTAAGTTGAGGGAAGATCCTCCCGTTATCTCCAAATACAAGGCATTAACACAAATTTTAAAGGTCGCAACCGAGAAGAAGTCCAACGGCTTACCATACACGGCTGTTGAGAACGTATTTATTAACAGTACTTTCGGAAATGACACAACTCTATTCGCCAATAGAGAGATAAACAAAGATTTAAACATATCAAACGAATCAGTTAGGCTCGCATACGATGATATCCGAACACTTTATGTCGATGGAGCACTCAATATTATTTCAAATCCGGTTCAAGGTCTAGGATACTTGGCATATAAAGAGCAAGTATACCCATCTGCAATCAACATGTATAGCAGAAGGAACCGTGAGAGAGTAAATTATAAAAATACTTTCTGGAAAAACTCTCGTGAAGCAAGATCTACTCTAGGAAACGATAAGTTTGGAGGAACCAACTCTCAAGGCTACGTAGTTTCCCAAAGTGCATGGGCACTAGACACATCCGAACAGTTTGGAACAGGACTATCAACATACATAGCAGAGTCAGCATCGCTTGGTAAAGCCGGTGAATTACAGAATGACTACACTTTCGCGTATCGATTAATCGGTGGCACATCAGGCGATACCGACGACATTCATCCTTCCCCTATTCTAGCTCGAAAGCACATGCTGGGATCTAAATACTCAGTTATGAATCCATTTACTATCGTGAATTGGTTTGATGGCGCACCTTTCGGCTGGAAAACAACTCTATCTGGCGCAGTATATTTATCTGCAGCGGAAATAGACGGTACTGGATGGCCCGGAGCTACATATAGCCCTGTAGGTTATGTCTCTCTGTTCGGTGGAAATGCTAAATTTGAAGCTCATGAGCAGGCGGGATACTTTGAAGGTGGACAATTTATTTCATCTCCAAGTAATCCTTTCTATGACAAATATGATCTTTATGTTCAAAATATGAGACTCAAAAACAAAGATATGACTCTAATTCCGGAGTTTAGAATAAGTAACTTTGTAAATGATTATTTGCAAAACAGTGACGGGTTCTTATCCGCCAATACCTCTTCTTTCTCCATTTTTGGTGTAAATCAAGAAAATAGTGAAACAGTAAATTATACCCAAAACGGCGGATCGAATTCCTCCTATAATATCAAAACTTCAGAAAATACTCCCAAAAACAGCAGCGAAGACGACTTTTACAGAATATATTCTTTCTCTGATTTTATGGAAAGCTTCTCTATTATCTCTGATGATCACGATAGATATGCTACTGACTCTTTTACCAAATCGCTCTCTTTAACATGCAAGACCTTAAAGAAATTTATTGCATATGATGGGTTTTACCCTGCAGAAAGAACTCTTGAAATGGCAGAGTACCTTAAAGAAGATTATCAGGATTTGTTAGTGGGAGAAAGTTTTGATAAAGAATACCCCGTCGTTGGCACAGTTTCGGAAAACCCATCTAACACAACTAAGTTAAGGCCGTTTTACAGCACATTGATATCTCCGGGAATCTTGTTTAATACAATTAAGTCCGGAATCGCTGTAGATTACCCCACACACACCGGATCATATGAGATTGTAAGATACTATAATAATTCTGGAACAGCTGGCACGCCAGCAGTGACTGACTATAGCGACTACTACGCGATAGGGACATCATCTAATAACCCCGGTCGCTGGGATTATCGTGTTCCATTTGAGGCGATATTGAATCCTGATTTATTAATAGGAATAGATCTAGCAGACATGGAGCCACACCCATCAGCCTCTTTAGCTATTTCTTCAAAATTGGATTCCAAAACTTCCAAGTCTCAAAGCAAATACAAGAAGGCTATGGACAACTTTTTGGCGGAATCCGCCAACTTATTTTTAAAAGACTCAAAATTGACAACTTTGGAATCCAAACAAGAAAGTCAATTTATCTCATCTGGCATTCAAGCTGGAAACACATACGGACTTAGAGTAAAGCTAAGGCGATCTATGAGAGGTGAGGCTGCATCATCCGTAAATTATCCGGTTCCTCAAGAATATTACGATTCAGAATCTGTGCTCCGGGGATTAGGTGCCAATTTCAGAGCCGCCGCCGAATTGCGTCTTACCACACTAAATATGTACTCTAGGCCGTCTGCCTTCGGCCCCCCACTCGCTGGAACGGGATCTTTTGATGGCAACATAGATGGGGCTGTTGTCTTCACGTCGGGCCTTGCCAACTTTGATGATTCTCCGGTATACGACGGTTTGTTCGGATATAATGTTTCCCATACCCCTCCTTATTATAATGGAGAAGCTTGGGTAGACATTCTCTATACACCTACTACATCAGGCAAAATAACTCTGGATGAAGTTTTTGCTAGTGCATCGGTAGTAACTTGGAGAATTGATGGTGATGATGCAGCAACATGGCCCGGTGGCACTGACCCGACTTATCCGATGCATAGAAATAATGTAAATAACTATGCTATGCAGCTAACCTCATCTGTGAACATTTTTAACAAATTATTTAAACAGTCTGTAACTGACCCCACACAGAATGACCCAGTTTGGTCCATTCAGACCAAATTCGAAACTCCTGTGCTCAATTTTAGCCCCTATGCTAAAACTAGCTTTGAAAGTCCAACTAAAAATTATTTAGACGATGTGACAAGTCCATCAGATGCGGGAGATCCATGGGAAGGCTTCTGTGGAGAAACCACAACTCCTTTAGGTATTTGGCATCAATTTGGATTAATTCCTAAAGATAAAGAAGGTATTTATTTGGAAGTAGACGACATAGAAGAAAGATGGCTTCAGAATAGAGCAAAGGGATCGGCAGATATCAGCATTACTTATAATAACGGAAATGTAAGATCTCTAAAAGATATTGTAGGATTTACGGCACAATCTGAAAAAATTGGCAAGCTTGCAGAATCAAAGACTATATTTGAGGCGGTCGTCGCTATCCCATTTGTCGATGTGCCAGACATCAGCAAAACTAAGAGTCTTGTTACGAAGCGCAATCAAACCGCAAGAAACTTCTTTGAACTGCCGGTATCCGTAGAATATGTGACAAATCTAAGTAAGTTAATGTCTTCTGACGCAGACGAAGCCAATTTCGGCCTGACTGAATCAATAATGCAGTCAACAGTTAAATCATTATTCCCAACCGGAACAGATCAAAGTATTATAGAAATGGCAGAAAAGATAAAAGATAGGTATGTGTTCCCACCTCAGTTCGACTTCTTTAGAAACCAGAATGCGAGACCGATGGCAATGTACATCTTTGACTTTGAGCACACTTTTGACAAGAATGACCTTTCTTACATGTGGCAGAATATCGCTCCCAAAATTGGCAATGAATTCCAAGAGGCTTCTGCTACCATTTCACACCCTCTTCTAACCAAAGACAATCTCTTAGAAGATTTAAAAGACAACGTTAAATGGATGGTTTTCAAAGTTAAACAAAGAGCTAAAACGAAATACAACAACTTGCTGGTGGGAGGTAATCAAAAGGAAGATCTTTTCAGCTATAACTGGCCTTATGATTATTTCTCACTTATTGAATTTGCCAAAATGGACTCAACTATTACATATGGATCGATTGAGGAAGCAACAATCCAGACGACCGATCCCAATTCATCTGTCTTGCCTCCTTTGGCACCTGTAGATATTTCTCTAGGTAATACCACAACCACGGCAGAATCTAAACAAACTCAGCAGGTTGCTGATGCATCGGTATTGGCAAACATTGAAACGATTAAGAGGAAGAAATAAATGCTTTTTATGGACAAAAAAGAAGAAGTAATAGACATCGAGCTTACTCCTTACGGAAAACAGCTTTTATCTATGGGTAAAATGAAGCCTGCTTACTATGCTTTTTTCGATGACAACATTATGTACGATGCAGAGTATGCAGGAATTATAGAAGAGCAAAATATAATACAACAAAGAATTACAGAACTGACACCGCAATTACAGACTCAATACAAATTTACTAGCAAAGGCAAAGAAGGATCTGAAGTCGATTTCGGCAATGGTGAAAAAGTGTCAACCATAGCCCCTCTCAAGAAAGACTCTTTGGCTAACAACTTAGGAAACTCCAGAATGTCTGGCGAGAATTATCCTGCAATCACCTTGAGGATGCTAAGTGGTGAAATAGACAGTTATGATTTAGATTATACAACTAAATTTGGGTTAAAAAAGATTCCACAAATTAACGTGAATATTAACTATAGTGTAGAAATGGGCTCTTTTACAGCAGCTTCTTTTACAGCTGGTGCAGCACCTCTCGACGATACTCCTGCGATAGATGTGGCATCTTCCGATTCTTTTGGATCTATAACTTCTGACTTAGCACCGGATGGAAGCTTTATAAATATTAGCCAAGAAGTTGTTTTAGCCGACATTGTAGAGAAGAACACTGACTTTAAAATAGAAAATTTTGATATAGAGGTATTTGAGGTAGGAGAGGAGCTTATACCGCTCACCTTTGCTAAAAACCCGGTAAGCAATATTGTGAATGGAATACTGATTGAAAAGCCCTCGGAAGAAGATGAGGAATTGGTGGTTCTGTCTAGTTCTAACGTGGAATACTATTTTGACATTTTTGTCGATTCAGATATCGATCGAGAAATAATAAACAGTTCAGTAAGTGTACTTAAAGCAAAAGGTTTCTATACAGATAAAGACTATGTAAATGAGGACAACGTTCTAATTAGAGAAGTAATTGCTGATATATATGGAACGAATGTAACAGTTACCGACATAAAGGATTGTTAATAAATGAGTACGATTGGTATAAAGAAGATAATAGTTTCGGACGATGTTGATGAGAACAATAATGATATATACATTATAGAAGTTGAGTATTATGTCGAAACCGAAAAGGACGAATTGGGAATGCCTGCGTTAGATTTATCTAAGAGGACCAACCTATTCTCTTTCTTTAAGGACGCATCGGCAAACACTATTTTTTCACGAGAGTTGTCTTATCCCACTTTTGTCGAAGGCAAATTAAATCCTGCAATTAGAGAAACAAGGGAAGGTTTTCGATACCCCTTCTATGCCAAATTTAATATTAGTGCCATTGACAGCCCGAGCTTTACCCTAAAATTGGGCCTATTTTTAATATCCCGATCTTCAAAGAAAAAAGGCGAAGCAGAAGTTGTCTTATTTTCAGGCGGAGATTTGCAAATAAAAAATGAACAAAATATAGCTATTGAAGACCAGAGAACCAATTTTTATGACAACATATTCAATATTAAGATATTTGCAGCCGGATCATCCAATAACAATTCTTATCTTTCGGAATTGTATGTATCTTATAGTAAACAAAATTCAGTTAGAGGAATGTTTATTTTTGATAAACAAAGATTTCTAATAGATAACAGTGACTTTGGATATCTGCTGGACAATCCAAAACTTCCAGTTGGAGAGAGAAGGAGGATGCTAGGACAGTCTAATATAGCACACATAGAAATAACGCGAAGGATGTTATCGTATTTAAAAGATTTTAATAATAATCCCTATAGGGCTTATAAAAACCAAGTACCTAAGACAATCGCCACCGCGACAATCGTAGAGGGCATTTTAGCCGCCACCAAAGAAGGGACGATATCACAACTGTCCAGTTTGGATTTGGGCGGCATGGAATATGAAGATATCATTGCTTTTAACGATACGGATTTGCTAGATATAGGAACTCACCAATATACTCTAAATATGAGAGTTCAGGACGGTATTTTGAAATGGTTGGTTGCCACAACTGACAGGCTCATTAAAATTGAGAATGAAGTTAACAAAAAAACATCTGCCCCTTTCTTGACTAGGGCGATCTTTGCTTTAAACAAAGGCTTAAATATAAGCCAAAAGGATCTAACCTCTTACTTGAATAATATGATCAGACACGAAGGGTCGCTCACTATATTGCAATCTTATATAACAAATTTGGTAGCAACTCTTTCTCGCGTCATAGGCAACGCTGGAGTGACATCACAAGTTAATACTTCATACTCAAAGGTCTATTCAAACAATAATTTAGATCGCTTCTTTTTAAATTTAGAAAAAAGGTTTGATGAGACTGTCGATTTCAAGGAGGCCATTAATTTAACTTACGATTATATGGGTTTTCCCTCAAACAATGACATTGGGGCCACAACGATTGATAAAGAAACAATGGAGTTGAGGTTTGATAGAGAATTTAATAAGCTGCTAAAAGAAAAGCCGGAATCCAACTATGCCAATCTTTCAAGACTTATTTTTGCTGATGTTTTTGGATATTCCGACGCTTCTGACGATACGTTGAGGTTGGCTTATTTTAATTTTGGACCCAATTACTATGCTTTTTTGTCACCGGTTAGAGTCGGAGATATGAAACTCTCCCCTACCAACACTTTTAATTATGATTTGATGACCGACGAGCACTTAAAAAAGAGCTATGACACCCAATTGGCTCCTCGCTTATCCGTATCTTATTATCTGCAGGAAAGAGGAATTTCGCTAGGAACACAATTTTTTAGAGAAGATCCTCCGCTGCAAGATACAAAAACCGGCCAAACATATTTCCCAGCTAATGATGTATTTTCAAGCTCTGATGGCGTGGCGACAGCACCTGCTGGATCGAGCACAACATATACCGCCGGAATTGACTTGGAGCCAGAGACCAATGCATCGCGATTATTCTCAAGTACTCTGTTGAGAAATGAGGAAAACTGGGATCTATCCAAGGAAGATTTTAATTTAACAAACGAAACAAATCTTATAAGCTCTTTAGACACAGCCTTCGAAAGAGGCACCCGCGCCACAACTACTACAACCCGGCCTACAAGTGATATATCTCCCCAGCTGAAGGCTGTGAGGGAAATGCCCAATCAAATTAGAGCCATTTTTGCTTCAAAATCTGATAAGTGCATAAATCAGTGGCTTTCTCCCTCTATGCAGGGTGATTATATTTACAGTCCAAGCACATATTACACAATAAAGCAAAATTATATGAATTTATTGAAAATAGAATATTTGTCAGGATTTCAAAAAAATGCAAACGGTCTTCCCGATGTAAAAAATCCAATTTTTAAAAAACTAACTTCTTTAGATGGCAGCGGCAAAATTCTTTGTCGAGCAAGTATTTATAATGACCAAAGGTTTAAAATAGGGGTTGCTTTTGACGAAATATCTTATGCAGATAAATATTTTATACTAGACCTCACAGAAACAGTGTTCGGAGGAATAGTGGCACCAGAGCCTGCAAGTACAACCGAAACAATACTCACCAGCGAAACAGTGCTTGGTGGAATAGCAACAACAGAGGGGATTTAACACTCATGCCAGACCTGTCAATAACAAATATCCAAGAATTTTCATTACTAAATCAATCTGACGGGTCAGAGGATCCCATCAGACAATCCATACGAAGCTTTTGGGTTTATGATGGCTCCGAACTGATCTATAACAAAAGTAACACTTATGATGACTTGGAAGCATATGCAAATTCATTAAATTTTAAATTTTCTAAAAGATCTTCTGGCGGAGAAAATATAAAGCTCGATGATGACACCTCTTTGGAATTAATTTCTCCAAAAACCTTAGTTGAGATTACACCAAGATATGGAATATCAATGGGTGGGGAAAGATCTGGAGATAGTGCAGTAGTTACTCCGGAGCAAGTATTTGACTCCTATATCGAAGATTCTATTATTCCCTATCTAGATATAATTACTTTAGATTATAAACTTGACTTGGATACCCCCGTAGAATATATCTCGAATGTAGATAATAAATCAACCATCGCCGGAACTGTAAAGTTTGTATATAATTATGGATTAGAGTTATATGAAGACAGGATCAAGGAAATATCCAGAGATCCAGAATTACAGAATTTTTATAAATTCAACCCCTTTCCCATGATGACTTCTTTCTCATTTGGAAGAAAGGTAGTAAAAGGCAGCTCTGCAAAATCTAAAATAACAAAAAACATAGTTTCTAAAAGGCTATCAAATGAGTCCGTATCTCCGAATGAAATACAGGACTTTTTTATGAATAACGAAGGGTTTCTCGAAGCTTTAGAGTTTCAAGAAAAGAAAGATGCCTTTCCTTTTTATAATGAGGTATATTTCACAAACCCAGCCGATAGTAATGATAAAGGGGAATTCCGAGAAAGCCTAAAAGAAAGTGGTTTAATAATGGCATTTTGTGATTTAATGAATCGAGAAGATTTCAAATTATCTCAAACAGATGAGGACACCACTGTTATTCAAGACTTAGTTTTTACAAACTCATATCGAGAATCGGTATATACTTCACCACAACAACTTCAGTTCACTGTATTTCCAGCCTTAAGAGAAGACACAGTTAAATTTTATGATGTTCCTAAAATGCTCCAGATGATGTACCAAGCTATACCAAAATCTGTACTCGCGAAAGAAAAGGAAAAATCAGGACCAACTACAAGACTGGATACCAGAACTTTGAGGTCGAAGGGTTTTTTAGCAGACTCACAAGAGGCGCAATATAGGCTAGATACTGTTTCTGGACTTAAATCGTCTTCTACTGTGGTATACAATTATGAAAGCTCTCTGGACGATTTGGTGGCAAGAATGAACGAATTATTGGCGGATAATGCCAATTATCGAAGTTATATTGAAATATTGAAAGGTACAGAGCAACTTTATCAATCAAATGTCCTGTTTTATCGCATCAAAAAATACGAAGAGGGTTCTGATACGCCAATTCAAAACTTCTGGATTCCAGCCGAAAAAGGTTATAGAGGAATTAGATATATTGATACACAAGTTAAATATGGAAAAATGTATCGCTATGAAGTCTGTGCTTTTAAATTTATTATTGGGACAGAATACAGATTTTCCGAAAAAGATGCAGGAGTAATTAACTTTGATGAAGATCTACAAGATTTTATAGATGCCTCTAAGACAAATCTGGAAGACCTTATAGGAATTAGTATAATAAGACCAGCCATTCAACAAACGGCAGATGAATATTCTTTGGCTCTTCCAGCTGAATTAGGGTTCGGTACCATAAATGTTGATGAGTTGACGGCAGTTTCAATAGCAGACTTTATTGAGGAAAGAAATATTGTTAGCAGCAATTTAGTGGAAGTAAACAATTACTCTAGAATTGCTTTATTTGCCAACTCTATAGATCTGCTTGGAGTAGGAACATATCGAGGGGTAAAAATATCTCAAGATAATTTAACCGAAAAAGAGCTTCAAAATTTAGAAATTATAAGACAATCTTGGTCATGCCTTACCAATACCAACAAATCAGATCCCAACAAATTAGCAGAAATAGAAATCTTGCTAAATAAAGTTGTTGCTCTGGGTAATATAAGAGAGAAGATCGTTGAAAGATATGAGGCTATAACCGATAGAAAAGAAAAATGGAAAAAGTTTTGGAAGGATTTCGCCCTTATAGCTGTCACTGCTGTTACAGCAATCGCTGCTGGCTTGGCAGCTGGGTTTACCGGTGGAGCTTCTTTAGGTTTATTTATAGCACTTTATGCAGGCACAGCGGGCAACATAGTGGGTAATCTTGTTTCTGCATCTCTAAACGGCTCAAGTAAAAGAGTCAATAGCACCGGTCTCACCCCTGCAGATCTAACTAAATCCGATTTGGAAAATCTATATGCAGATATAAACACTCTTACGAGCGTCACAAGAGCACCTCTATCAATTGGGGCTGAAGGTAGATACTGGATCGATCTAGATAATCCAGTTACTTTTAACTCAAATGACTCGGACTTGCCAGAAGAGTTTACCAAGGTAGGACGAAGAGAGGTCTTGCCTCTTTTTAAATTCGATGACCAAGGAGAGGATGAGTCTAATGCTGACTTCAAAGAGAGAAAACGCTATCATATCGAACTAATCGAGTCCACATTTGAATTAAGAGCTAACCAGCTAGGTACACTTGTAGGAGAATATCTCGGATGCTATCAAGATTTTATCGAAGCTGCAGCTGATTTCAATGTGGTATTGGATTATAAACGAATTAACAAATATGATATGATTGTAGAAGCAACTCCAACATTAAAGTTCGCAGAGATTCCATATTTTAAGGACGAAGGTATGATATTGGACAATCCACCAATTTATCCCAACGTAAATGTCATCACTTATAGAGGAGTTGCAGATCGATTATCCTTCTTTATGAATTCTGGGCAGGGACAAATAGAAGTCAAGCCTACCATATTCTCTGATGCAGAGGAAACATTTATTAAAAATTACAGAAAATCACGAAAGCTAAACGACTTTCAGCCCATCTTATATAAGTCCGATGAGACCGAAAATTTGGGTACAGTATTTGAAATCCGGAGATTGTCAGTTCCACCAGAAAATTATCAATCATTCCGGGAGGCCAATGTAGTAACCACATCTAACCAAATATCTACGGGTAAGAACACACCAGCAGCCACTTTTGACGAAGAAATTAATAGTAATACCAAATATTATTATATGTTTAGGGTGTTCGACAGGAGGGGAACCGTTTCTTATCCTTCTGGTGTTATGGAAATAGAGATTGTGGAGAACAGCGGAATCATATATCCTGTAATAAAGCCCTATGAATTTAAAAAACAAAAAACAGATACAACGAAAAATTTAAAAAGACTACTTAATGTTGTACCTAGGATAACTCAAGTGCTGCCTCCACAGGCTACGGCTTCTTATAAGTCTCTTGCCGAAGGGCCGACAACTATTTTAGGCAGAGAGGAAGAAGCTCTTTTCGGAAAACAATTTAAACTTAGACTGACTTCAAAAAAGACAGGAAAAGTTGTGGATTTAAATTTAAACTTTAATGCAAACGTTGTAGAGAGAGCAGAAGCAGAATAATAAACTAAAATGTTTTTGAAAAATACATATTTTCAAACTATTTATTATGTAAAAAAATATTTAACCATTAAGAGGGATTAATATGTCATTTTTAGATAACAGCGGAGATATCATCTTAGACGCTGTATTAACGGACGCGGGAAGAGAGAGATTGGCAAGAGGCGATGGCAGCTTCAAGATTGTTAAATTCGCTCTTGGTGACGACGAAATCAACTATGAGAACTATAACGGAACAGATCTTAGAGGATCTGCTTTTTATGATTTAGAAATTCTACAAACACCAGTTCTTGAAGCGTTCACAAACAACACTTCAAATTTAAAATCAAAGCTAATCACGATTACCAGAACTAACATTCTTTATTTGCCGATTATGCTACTAAATCCAACAAGCGGAGTGCCACTCACCACCAGCACATCCGTGGGCCAAAACATTTTGCCAGTATCTGCTGATAAAGAGACAACAATACAGTTGGGCTCAATTGTTCCTTTTGTGCAAGGTGAAGACCCTGCTGCTTCTCCACAAGATATTGTTTTGGATCAAGGTCTTAACACGACTGCGATATCAGCAGAAACAGCAATCCCAGAAGATTTATATGAAGGGCAGTATCAGATCCAAATGGATAATAGGCTCTTAACTTTAGCTACTAAAGATGGAGCATCTGCTGCGGCCTCTTTCGTAGATGACGACTCTATCGCTTCATATTCGGTTGCATCTGCCACTTATATCACAGATATTAGCACACTTACATCTGCAGCAAGCTCTACTAGCCCCATTGAGGGACCAAGAGGTAGCAGGTTGGAATTTTTACTGCAATCAACCCTAGATGCTCAGGCGAGCACTTACTTATTTACAACTTTGGGATCAGAACTAACATATACCGACACTACTGGTTCGGCTAGTGTAGATAAAACTTACTACTATATCGACACCACTGTTAGAGTTACAGGCTTAACAACTGGCAATAGTGTGGATATTCCCGTTAGATTATTGAAATTTAAAGTATAGGATTAACAAAACATGGCTACAACATTTAAAACTTTAGTATTAGACAAGGACGTTGCAAATACACGAACGATGCTTCATGAAGCAATTCCCCTTACAGGAACAATTGTTTCTGGCACCTACGCAGATGAAAATATCAAGAACTATGCGCACGGGATGTTTCAGTCCGTGTACGACTATCCCTATCTAAGTTCCTCTGCTAATCACATTTTTGATCTTACTGTCGGTTATGCTTCTGGTTCAGCGTTAAACACTGCTACTAGTGTTCAGAACGCAAAAAAGATCAACATTTATAATCAAATGGCACAGGTTCTAGTAGGTTATAACGAAACTGGAAATATCCGAGAATTTGACCGAGATGGAAACTTTGCAGCAGGAGGAGATAAATTACAAGAATGCTTGTTTATTAACTTCTCAAGATTGCTTACCAAGGACGAAATCAAGAAAGGTTCGTTTGTCTTAACCGCTTTAACTGGCGGAACACCAGTCGCACCTACGGACGCATTGACTATTGAAGATCACGGTGCAGCTTCGACATATTTGACAAATTCACCAGCTGGGGAATACGCAGTCCTCTATACGAGTTCAGCGGCTGTCGCCGGCACCGGGGTAGGTCTACTTTATTATCAAGCTGGCATTGCTGTTCTTACAGCATCCGTTTTTGATGGCACTTTTGGTGCTCCCGCTGCAACATACGATACATCTTCTATAGAAGCGGTACTTACTGGTTCGGAAATTTCATCGTCATGTGACGGCATTAGAAATAGGTGGGAAGACTGTGATTATAATAATACTACAGAGCTAAATTCTACAATCTATTTCTGTAGAGCAGGATCGAACGAATTCAATTATAGTTCAAATCCAACATATCTGTCAGGTAGTAAGATCCGTGTAAAAAATGAATCTACAGATTCTCCCTCTTCCTATGTTACGACTATCGGTCTATATTCTGAAGATAACGAGTTGCTGGCTGTTGCTAAAGTGTCGGAGCCTCTCAAGAAGGATCCCTCCAACGAACTAACTTTGCGCGTCAGATTAGATTACTAATATAGCTAAAAACACAGCGCATACTACTTATAGGTGTTATGACTTTTAAAAAATTTGAAAGTAAAGATATTTTGTATAATGTTCTGGAAACAAATCCAGAACAATTGTTCGAGATATATGACGCAAAAATATATAGAAACAAGCAAACTCACATTGTGGGTGCCTTTACTAGCTCTGTTCCCAATGTTCCTACAGGTTTCGTCTCTCTTTATGAATTGAACGTCGACAGGAACGTGACGGATACGGGACTAATTTATCCTTTTGTTACCAAAGACGGAAGTCTGGTGGGAACAAAGACTATCTCGACAAGTACATTCAATAGCGATTTTCTATATGGAGATACGATCTCTGGGTCATATCCTCTATCTTCGAGTATAAAAAGAAACTTTTATCAGCTTGGACAAGCCCGCCCGGAAGTAGATGCCCTCAAAAATACTTTAAATAATTATTTAATTAGAAGCCCGCAATTCGCCTATGATTCTGTTTTCGGAAACAAGGGCACACAGCCTCTTAACTTGATTTCTATACCTTCTATTCTTTTTGGAAGTTCGATCAAAACAACATCTCTAGAGCTTAACTTTTATATATCTGGAACCCTAATAGGCACTCTCAAAGACGAGAGAGGAAACGGGGAAATGGTTCAAACAGGCCCTGAAGGTAGCACTGGCTCTGGTTCTGTGGCGGGAGTCGCACTCTATGATGAAGGTTTCGTGGTTCTCACTGGATCTTGGGGATTGGAAGACGGAATCGCTCGCAATTATTTAAACGATCCCGGAAACTTAGTCACAGCCTCGTGGCTCTACTTCGCAGTCGGCGCAAATGACGGAAGCCCATCTGGTATTATACCTTCTTCAAGTTATGCTATGGAAATGAAGGGTGTCAATAAGATACCCACTCTAACAATGTTTGCACACGCAGATAAGGGCGAGATGAACCACTCTAATAATCCAACATACGTTAAGTTTGGGCAGAACACTTCTCCTGCGACGGGCACAATCGCTTACAACGAACCAACAAATCTACAAATAAAGAACATTGTCAGTTCATCATATGTAGATCCTCCAGCAGAATTCCAAAAAACAACCTATATTTCAAAAATTGGAATCTACGACGAAGATAAGAATCTAATAGGAATTGCTACGATGGCAACACCCATTAAGAAAACACAGAATAGAGATTTAACATTTAAATTAAAATTGGATATTTAATGATATTAGGATTAGATGTGAGCAC
>JAAHTH010001367.1_pt1 | contig 21519 bp, 19 predicted proteins | sample 6116091 | NCBI WGS metagenome assembly JAAHTH01 (sample SAMN13939990, study PRJNA603662) | sponge metagenome | isolation source: marine sponge | host: Mycale hentscheli | place: New Zealand | collected 2006 | reverse complement strand
TTTGTTCTGGTGCTTCTGGTATGTATCCATATTCACTCATTTAAACCACCTTGTAAATTGTGTAGGTGCCACTTGTTATGTTTCCACCATAACCTAAATAGATATGTGTTTGTTGTGCATTAACAGTATGGACACCACCACCCTGTACCCCATAAACATGAGATGATGCTGTATATCTATGTACATTATTTAGAGTTATAAAACTAGATGAACTACTATCATAAAAATTATGTAGGTAGATAATTCCATTTCCATCTCCTGCTGAACTTCTCATATTTATAAAAACATTACTAAAATATCCTTGATTTGCACCAGAGTTGTTTAATAATCCACCTGAATACAAAGTTTTACTAGAATAATCATAATTAGAAGAAGTATCAGCACCACTTGAAGTACCTACTCTCATAAATATATCTTCATTTTGATTTTGTACATTAGCATTAGAAATAGCTAACATATAAGTTGAATTGTCATCTATGCCACCTATTGAAAAACTTGCAGTTGGACTTGTAATTGTTGTTGTTGCTACTTGTAATAATCCCATTAATCTACCCTTATTCCAAAAACTTGTACTGTAACTGTGTCAAAAGTACCAGAAGCTGGATATATATACATTCCTGTAATACTTGAATTTTCTCTTAGTTGTCCTATACCCTTTAAACCAATAAGCCCTAGACTACCTTGTGCAGAATGTTCATTAATAAAACTTGTATATGTTGTACTTAAAAAAGGGTTAAAGAAATAAGCAACAGTAGTTCCACCATCAGAAGTACCTGTGTTTTGTACTCCAAATCTAGGGAACACACCTGTTGCAGTTCCAATAACTGGTGCAAAAGAAGTATAACTTCTTAAATATTCTGAGGCATAATCATACAAACTAGCAGTAACAATACTGCCACTACTGTTAATTAGTTTCATATAGGTATAGTTTTCAGCTGTACTATCTACATCTTTTATAACAACTTTATATATATCAAAATCTGCACTAAATACATCTGTTACTGAAATACTTGATACAGAAGTTGCAGAAGTTTCATTTATTAATCTTAGGTTACTCATATTAAATATCTTTCAAGCCAAAAAGTGAAATTGTACCTGCTGTAAAATTTACACTACCACTACTTAAAATTCTTATAGCATTTATAGTTTCAGCAGTTGGATATGAATAACTACCCCAATAAAAATAAGTAGTACCTATTGAACTTTGTTGAGTGACAAAACTTTTTTTACTACTGTTTTGCAAATTTGATAAATAAGCATAACCATTCATTGGTGTACCTGCATTAGAAAAAGCCAATAAACCAATACTACTTATAGCAACACTTCTACTTTCCCCAAAAGCATTATCAGTACCACCATACTGTACTGCTCTTTGATAAGCAGAAGCACCACTTATAAAAGAACTACCCCCATCATTAGAAAATCTCATCTGTGTATATTGTGAATTACTTGCAGTTTCTAAACCTGTAAAACTTACATAATGAGTATCATAATTTTTTAAATCAGTAAAATCTACAACTGAAACACCTGTTGCATTTTGTGTTTGTATAAGTTCTAATGAGCCACCCCAATTACCATCTTTTTCTAATTGCAGTATTTCACTAGGTGTATATAAACCTGTATTCTTTTTTACATCATTCGGTTGTGTGCCTATGTAGGGCATATTGACCCCTAAGCTTGTCTAAGAAATGATACATTGTATTCAGCACTTGAAGCTGCTGAACATAGTCCTTGTAATACATCACCTGTTTCTAATGATATCTTTGTTGTAATCTCTATTGTTGTGCCAAAAGGTAGTGATACATCATTAAGAATGTGTCGTAAACTTCCACCTGATTTAGTCACACTTAAATCTATTGTAACATCTGCACTTGTTCCACTAACATTAGATACTAAAATACCAATAACTGTTTCAGTAGTAGAAGCGGGAACAGCATCAATAATATCTGCTGCTGATGTTCCTAATACTCCTTGTACTGAATGTAGTGTATCTGCCATTTATATCTCCAAATTGTTAATCTCCCATAACTATAGCATAAGCTTGCGAACTATTGCTACTTGTTATGAAAAAACTATCCATTACTATTCTAAAAGTTGTTGATAAACTTCCACCGCTTGCAGGTTTAAAACCATCAGGAAAAGAAGAAATTAATTTTGCACCTGCTACACCTGATTCAAGTACATTAGCAACCTTACCTTCTTTAAGTGTTAACAGTATACCCATTAACTAAGTGCCAGTACTAAACCTAAACTAACTCCTGTAGGTAACGCTGCAATTTGTGCATCTGTATACGCCTTAATACTCTCTGAGCTAGCTACTTTATTAGCTGCAGGACTTGCAAAACTATCGTCATCTTGCAATAAAGAAGTTTGTATTGCACCATCAGCAGTAACTTTAACTGCATCAACTCTGTCATTAACATCTTCTATTTGTTGATGTACAACAGCCATACGTACAGTTGTTCCTACTTGATGATTAGGTGGTGTACCACTATATCTATTTTCAATATCTCTATCAACAGTTGTAAAGTTTGTAGATGTAGAAGCTTTAACTATAACAACTTCTCTAGTACCAGAGTTATCTGGGTCTATTACTAAATAAAAATATGTATCTGCATTACCAATGCTTGCATTAATAACTGTTGTACCGTTAGTTGTTGGAGCAGAAGCTACTGTAAATGAAGTTGCAGCACTTGCTAAAATACTACCTGAAATAGTAGATTCATAAAAGTTTACTATCTGTGTTTGTCTATCTGCCATTATGCTCCGAACCTCATTATACCATAAGCTGCAATACCGGGTACGTTAATAGATGTTACATCGTCAAATGTAGGTTGTCTAGTACCTCTAACTGTAATTATAGCATATTGTGTATCACTTCCAATTACTTCGTCAGCTTGTATTGGATAGCTTATTTTTTCTACAACACCACGTATAATTTCACGTGGTTCAAATATTTCTAATGTAGCAGATGTACCTTCTTTAGCTTTTAAAGATTGATACAAAGTTTCTCCGAGACCTTTTACTTTTATAGGTTTTCTGTTAGGTCGTTCTACTCTGTCAGATATATTTATAGGTATTTGTACAACAACTAATTCTGGTCTAGCTAACGCACGAAATTGTATTGATTTAACTTTTGGTGTATCTACATTGTCTATACTTTTAAGTACAACTTTACCTATTATATATCTTGAAACTTCTGCTATTTGTTTTTCTACATCTCCTGTACCAGACACTTGTGTAATAGCTGTAGTAAATGTAGCTGCTTCAGGTGTATCTAAGTCTTCAAACTTTGTTGAGTATTGTAAATCTACTTCTGTATTATTAGGCAAATTAAATGTTGACAATTCTGCACCAACAAATTGCTTTTGTTCTGCTGTAAAGAAATCTGCTGCAGACATTAGTAGATAACCTTCAGATACGTATGTAGATTGTTCTTTGTAAATGTCATTACCTGCAATAGATATAATAAACTTAGCATCAGATTGTGTTATTCCTGTTACAAGTCCTCCACCATTAGTACTTAAATCTCTAGCCAAACCACCAGTTGGTAAGTAGTATCGCCACAAATTTACTTCATTAGTATCTTCTTTTACACCCATATATACACTATCACGACTAACAAACATAGCATGTGGTGTAGCATCTATACCTGTATATATCCATTCTTTAATTAATTGTCTATTAGCAAGTACATATAAATCATCAACTGCTACAAGTTGTGTTTTATACAAACGCCCAACACCTGTAGAGTTACCACCTTCTTCTTTAGTTCCTAAAAATATAATTCCTTCTGATGCAGCTAAACTATGTACTTGTTCAAAAGGTATTTTAGTTTGACCTTGATTAACAAAAACACTACTAACTAATTTAAAAGAATAAATATTACCATCTGTGCTAGCAGCTAATACTGCTGCACCTCCATCAATAATACTTGTAAATTTATGTGTAGGTTCTACTTCTACTATGCTGTCTGCATCTTGTAAATCAGAAGCAGACCATGATTTATTAAATGGACTTACTTCCCAAATATATTCTGCTGTACCATCATTACCTGTAATCCATAATCTATTTTTTACAAACCACACACCTGTTAATCCACCAGAACTAGACTGTGCAGTTGTTTCTACTGTCCAACTACTTCCATCATAATGTATTAACTGAGAACTAGTTGTTCCATTTTTAGTTGTAAGAAATAAATCGTTACCAAATGCAGCTATACCAGTAAAGTTGTGTGTCGCATTGTTTGTAGTACTATCTACTTCAATCCAAGTTTCACCATCTGTAGAATAATATACACTTGTATTATCAGTTACCCATAGTTTTCCATCAGTTGTTTGTGCTAAATAATTATTACTTCCTGCAAACTGTGTAGTACCACCTTTAACATTTACATCAGCAGTTTGATGTAGTAAATGTATATGATAAGAAGTTTCATCATCTCCATGAAATACATCTACACCTTTACTATCCCAGTATCTATTTACATCATCAGGACTACCATTACTTCTATGAGCTGTATCTAATCCTTGCCCTGCTTTAAAATTATTGCGTGAATATATACGACCTAAGTTTGATGTAAAGTCTTCAGGATTTTGTCTAACATTTATACCTGATTCTTGTACATCAGATGATTGTATAGTCATTTGTGCATTAGGACCAATAGCTGTGCGCAACAATACGTCATCTAATTGTATATCATATCCGTATTGTTTAGGTTTACTAACAATAGAAGTTGTTGCTACTCTAGGCATTAGATACTCGGATAATTAATATTATTTAAAGATACTGGTTCCGGATACCTTGCTCGTAAATCTTTTCTAGCTTGTTGTATTAATAGTTGTTGATATTGTAATAAACTATTTCTTATTTGATTAGAACTACCAATAGGAGCATTTTGTACAGCCATTTGGTCAGTAAGATATTTAGCATCTAATGTACTAATATCTTTTCCTGCAACCATTTGTGCTGCTACACCTGCCATAACAATAGCTTCATATTCGTTTTCTAAACCAACAGTAGTTAATGTTGTAGTCTCATCACTTGGTTCAATAAATTTCTTTTTAAAAGTTACATACATAGTTTTACCAGAACTGATACCAAAGTTTTGTATTGCATGTACAACACTTGGACCATCTGTATATGTAAGTGTTACTGAAGAACCTCCATCATTTGTGTATGTAAATGGATTAGGTAAATCAATAAGTTCTACAGAAACACCTGTAAATTGTGAACCAGTTTCGTCTTGTCCTACATCAAAGTTTGTGTATTGTGATATAGCTTTTATAGGAGTTACTAAATAATTATCTGTAGCACCATCTAATATATTGATACCAGTTTTAGCTGTAATTGATTTAGTTTCAACAGCGAATAAAGTTGGATATAAGTTTTCAATTTGGTCAACTACTGCATCGTATACAGCTTTTCTAGTAAATGTTGGTGATACTTTAATTAAAGCATTTGCACTATGTGCTGCTGCTGTTGTTCCTCTTGCACCCCTTCTTACAGTAATTTCATTATTAACAGTATTTAATGCAGTTGTATACATTAACTCTTGGTCAATTTCTATTACTGTTCCTGCACCTAATGCGTCTTCTTCTTCACTAGAAAAAAGATTGCCGTCATATGCAAGTGTTGTTGCGCTATCTGTTATACCGCCTGTTAAATATGAATAACTAACTAAATCGTCAGGTGATTCAAGGTATTCTCTATAAACCCTATTTACTAGGTCTCCTATAGTGGTACTCATTTATACCCCTTAAGCAGCTCTAAATATTAATGTTATTATTCTATCTGCAGCTTCTGTGCTTCCTGATGTTACTCTAACAAAACCTGATGATGCAAAAGCCCAACCACTAGGGTCAACTCTAACTGCGTCACCTGCAGTAATTGTATAAGATACTTCGGTACCGTCTGTTTCTACAACATCATACCAATTATTTCCATCCAAAGAAAAATCAAGGGTTAATGCTGTACCTGTCATTGTTGCAGGAAAAATAATTCCTGCTAATAACATTCCATCAGTACTTATACCTGATGAATTATTAGCATCTGCAGACACATCTATTGTTACACTTTTAGCTATTGATTTACTTAAACTCATAATCTCCTACTTTAGCAGAACTTTAGGGGGAAGGTGGATTCCCCCATAAAGTTCAATACTTATCTATTAAGCAATGTCGGCAATTTCACAATGGTATTGTGGAGGACCGAAGTCAAATCCCATTTCCATGTAAACTGCTTTACCCATTCTTGCATTCTCGCCTTGGTCTAAGTCTCTTATGAAGACTGTTCCCTTGCCCGGAATGTTTAAGAAGATAGGTGCAACATATGCCATATCTACAATAAATGCTTTGTTAGCAGGTAAGTAGTCAGACAAAGCCAATCCCATAGCTCCGAATGGAGTTACGATAGTGTCAATGTCAACACCTCCGACATTTCTGTCTCTAGGTAGAATACCGCCTGTTAAAGCACCTGATACTGTTGGGTTAACAAGTTCTTTGTTAAGGTCCAACAACATTGCAGGAGAAACAAATAATACTGGTTCTCTCATTGGAGCGCCTGCATCATATAGTTTCTTCATAGCATTTGCTACTGTGTCCCAATGTATTTTTTGGTCTGCACCGGTACCATCGCCATTAGCATCGTTAAAATAAACGTTGCCTCCTGTAAGGTTACAATGAGCATCTAAGCCCCTCATTTGCCTACTAGCTGCTGTTCCGTCTGCAAAGGTACCATTAAATGCTTGGAACTCTGCTTTTTTTGCGACTAACTCTAAAACTAACTGAAGTTGTTCAGCCATTTCATCATTAATAGGGTTAGTACCCTCTAATGCGAGTTTGTCAATACTGTTCTTATAGTTCGCTGCCAAGTCAAACGGCACAATCTCTCCATAAGCAGATTGAGCAGTAAAGGTTAACTGTACTGCTTCATGAAATATCTCAAGAACACCTTGGATAGCAGAACGTGAACGACCATTATAGTTAGGTGCGCCACCTTCTGTTCCCGGTGTAACTGAAGATACTACTGCATTATCAATCGTTTGGAACTGGAAGAATGTGCTATTAATAGCTTTTCCTCCGGTAAGTCCTCCGGATGCTGATAACAATGGAGTTCTATGTGGTGTGACTTTAAACAACTCGCCTGTAAAGTTATTTATCTCACTTGCTGAGATTGGATTAGGGCTGCCTATAGCTGCCATAATTACCTCCTACATAATTACTCGTACTTATACTAAATTTTATAGATTCTTCTGAGCTTCCATTATGTTGAGTTTTGCTCTAATACTGTCTTTAGTATTACCGCTTTCCGCAACCTTTTGTAAAACTTCTGAAGCATCTTTGGGTACAACTGATTGTGAACTACTTTCAAGTGCTTCTACTCTAGCTCGTGCATCACTTTGAATTACAGCGTCTTGAACTGGTTGTGGTGCCTGTTCTGCAACACCTGTTGGTTCATAGCCATACTCTTGCTTTGCAAAATCTAAAAGAGAGTTTTCATTTACTTCTCCTTTATACACTTGCTTTAATGCTTTACCAAACCCTGCGTTAGGGTCTAAGCCAATTCCTGTTACAGCAGTTTCTAATTTCTCCTGCTCATACATTGCTAACTTAGCTTTTAAATCTGCATTCTCGTCTTCTTGCGATTTAATTTTCTGACGCATTTGTTTAGCACCGGAAGATTCATTAATAGTTTCTTCGCCTGCATCTGTATAGTTGTCTGTCATTTCGTACCTCCTCACAGTATTTCCTTATCAGTTAAACCCTGTGGATGTTTAACGTAGGGCTACAGACCACACTTGACTTTAGTTACTGTAGCGCTAGCTAAAGTCCTTACTCTACGAATTTAAGTACAAGATTTTGACGTAGGTTCAAAATCTGATTGCAGGTCTTTAAGCGGACCACGCAACGCTATACACATTATTATACACTAATCTTCTAAAAGTCCAACTACTTCGCCAGTTTGTGTTGTTGCTGCACCTAGTTGAGTACCACCTGCAGATTGTATTTCTGCTTGTATTCTTTGCAGTCTTTGTTGTGATGTGACATCACCTAATGCAGCTTCTTCTAATGTTTCAAGTTCTACTTCTCTACCTACTGTAGATGCAGCTGACATAAATCCAGTTGCTTGTTCATATACTTGTGCTGCTTGTTGTGAAGTTAAACCTGCTTTTCTAAGTTCTTCAAATCTAGCAAATGATTGTGTAAATCCTCTAATACTTGCTTGTGCTTGTAATTGTAGAGTTTGTATGTCACCTTTAAGTACTTTATCTGATATGTCTGGGTCAAGTAATGCACCAAATATAGTAGGTTGGTCTAATTCAATTCCAAATCTTTCTCTATATAAACGTTCTACTTCTGGTATTTGGTCTACTACTTGATTGTATACAAGGTCAACTCTTTGTTGAAACTCTGCTGCAGATACTTCTCCACTTATTAATTCATTAAACTTAGTTTCAAATTGTGTTATATCTGTTATATCTACTTCTCTTAATGTTTCTGCATAACTAGCTTTAGTAGATAACATTTCAGCTTCAGACATAATTAAACTACCGTCATCTCTTTGTAAAAAGCCAAACTCTTTTTTCCATGCAGGTTTAGTTCTAACTTCAGCTATAGCTAATGTAGTATCGTCATATTTAATCCAAGCATTTGCATAATCTTTTAATACAGCTTCAGGAAAAAAACTAAATAAACTTCTTGCAACTGCCATAGCTGCGTCTGTATTTGGAGCAGGAGCGGGTGCAGGTGGTGGTGTTGAAGTACCTCCACCAGTATCTTTTTTAACTGCAGCTTGTTCATTTAAAGTATTTGCTGTTTCTTGTGCAGCAATTTCTGACATACCACTAGCTATTTCTTCTTCACTACTAGCTTGTTTAACTACATAATTTCCCGGACTACCTACTACTACATATGTTGCCATTATCCCTCCAAGTATCCTGCAGATTTAACTACGCCTGTACCAAAAGCATCAGCCATACCACTAGCAAAATCTGTCACAGTCTTTTGGTATCCTCGTTCTAAACCAATCTTTTTAAGTTCTTGTCTTGATACACTTTGATTATTTCTCTGTACAGCATCTAAAATAACTGGGTCATCTACAGTTGCTTGTACACCCCATATGTCACTAGCTTGTGATACATATGTATTTATAATATTATTCCACGCAATATCTCTGTCATACATACCATACTGTGCAAATCTTTTATCTTTTAAGTCTTCAATAAACTCTGCTTCATATCCACCTTTATTTCTAATATCACCTGCAACTTGTGCAATATTAATTTCATTGTGCATGTGTTTAGGTAGCCATTTGTTTAACAATTCTTGTACTTTAGTTTCACCAGTTTCTATAGGTGTAGTATCTCCTGCAGCAGCTTTAAATTCATCTGTTACAGGTAAGTTAGAAAACGGGTCTAGTAAACCAACAATCTCTTGTGTAACTCTTGTAGAGTTAAATAAACCGTTAGCCCATTGTGTAGCTAAATACATCATACCTTGTTCAGATATCTGTCCACCTAGCTTTGTAACTTGGTCAACTATAGAGTTGTAATATGTTTGTTTAGTAGATTCGTAACCTTTTTTATCTGTAGCTCTAGTAATAGCAGCGTTGTATTCTGCTTCTGACATATCATACTTTTTTAAAAACTCTGCCATTTGTGCAGGATTAAGTTCATAGCTACCTGTTTCAGCATAGTTTTCTTGTACCATGTTTATATAGCTACCGTCTTTCCACCAATACAATTCATCTGCAATAGTTTTCATATCTTTTAAAAACCCTTGTATAGGATTCAGATTAGTTAAATCAGATTTAAGTTCGTTGTAATTACCTGCAGATACTATTTGATTGTTAATACTTAAACTATTAAATGTAGCTAATGGTACTTTTGTATTAGGTAATGTATTAGTTACTGCTTCTTTTAAAGCACCACGTTGTAAATTTTCTTCTAAGTCTGTCACTACAGATAGTTCTTGTTCTGGTACTGACCACAAAAAGAATGTCCCATTAGTGTCTTCATACCCTAAAAAGTATGCAGTATCCATACGGCTACCTTCTACTAAGTTACCTTCTTCATCTGATTTAGCACCTTCAACTACAATTAGTTGTGTACCTTTAGGACCCCAAGTTATTTCGCTCATCTATCTAACATCTTTCCTACCCAACTATAAGAGTTGTATTCTCCTTGGTCAGGCATTTCTGCAAACTTTTCAGCTGCTTTAGCAGTAGGAGAAATCTTAGCAGTTGTTTGTAAGTTTTCTATTACTTGTTGACCATATGTTTTACTATCTAGTTTACCTTTAAAGCCGGGAACTATCATAGGCATTATAGGATTTAATGCTTTTTGTACAGCAGGTTCTACTAATGCTATACCAATTAAACCTAGTTCATATATATCTAAAGCGTCTATTCCACCTATTGCTAGTTTTTTTAATCTGTTTTTAATAGTTTGTTTAATTACTTTACCAGTAACTGGTACATCATTTACTTTAATTGTTTGAGCATCGTCTATCATATTTTCATAATATGCGTCAATTAATCCTTGGTCTGCTTGATTTAAACTTTCGTAATAAGAATTTACAGCATCAATGTTAGGTTCTCTTGCAGCAATATCTGCGTAATAATCATCAATTTTAGGTTGTACATCTCGCATAAATATTTCATCATCAGTTAAAGCATTTTCTAAATCAAAATCTTTATTAGCTTGTATAACTTCATCACTATCTGCTAGTGCAGTTAATGTATCATCCATTTGTGCTGTAGGGTCTACACCTCTTGATGTATTTTGATTAAGCCATTCTCTAGCAGACAATGCAACTTCATCTGTATCGTCAACAAAAGATTTGGCTACATCTGTTTTAAACTGTGTTTTAATATCATCTATTTGTGCAGTTGTCATAGTTTTAGTATCTGTAATATAATCTTTACCATACTTTTCTCCGTACCATTCTGCTATTTCAGCATCGGTTGTACCTGCCATGTGTTCATCAAATGGTGTATTTTCCATTATATCTGTCCTAACATAGCTGCAATAAGAGATGACTGTTGTCTTCTAGCTGCATTAGCTTGTTCTATTGCGCTAGCTTCAGCACTTAAATCTTTTTGTATCTCTGAACGTATAACAGCTTCAGGGTCTGTAATTTGAAATATATCTGTTTTTAATTGTTCTTCTTGTCCAGTAACCATTCTTCCTTCAAAAGGTTTAGTAACAGAAACAGTTTCAAATATTTCATTCATTCTTACTGCTTTTTCTAAAGCAACTAATTCTTTAAATCTTGGAGAATATAATTCTGCTAATTGTGTACTGTATCTTGCTTTTTCTGCAGCAGTAGCTTGTCTAGGTACAATACTTCCAAATACTTCATCAATAGTTTCTTCCATTTCTAAATCAGTAGGAACATCGTATTGTGATGCGAGTACTTGTAAAGCTTGTTCATCTTCTAATTTTTCTTGTAATTCTTTTTGTGACTTAACACTTTGTGATAAACCTTCTACAGCTAGGTCTAGTACAGCCATACTGAATGCTACACCGTCTGGGTCTCCTTCTAAAAATCCATATGTAGAACCATGTTGTTTAATAAGTTCTTGACCTTCTTCACTATCTTGTTGTATAAATATAGTATTGTCTGCATACTCCATAACAGCAGAAAGAACTGCTTGTGTTTTTTCTCCAAAAACTTCATCTTCATCATCAAAGTAATCTGCTTCTACTACTCCGTTTTTTATAAAACTATCTTGTAACTCTGCTAATAGTTCTGGTTGTTGACTTATATTAAATAAAGCAGTAAAACCATTAGCAAAATTACTAGGTATTGTTTGCAGTACAAATTTACCTTCATCGTTTTTAGTATAAATTTGTCTTTGTCCACCAAGAGCGCCTAGTTGGTCTAAAACTTGTTGCTGACCTTCAGCTATTTTATCTTCAACTGTAGTAAAATCTTTACCACCTTCAGTAGCATCTACATCAGTAGGGTCTATACCATCAATTTTATTAAATATTTCTTGTAATTGTTCAGGGTCGTTAGCATCTATAGCATTTACAATGTTTCCAAACTGTGAAGGTATTATAACAGAATGTGTTTGTATAAATTCTTCTACAGAAACACCAAATTTTTTTTCTATTAATTGTTCAACTGTCATTAAATATTCCTATTAGTTCAGTATCGTCTCTGAACAGTCTACTGTAAACTCCTATCCATATGTATTTGAACTCTGGATATTCTTTAGTTATACCTCTAGCGATTTGGGCTACTCCCATTCTCAATGCTTTTGCTTCTGGTGCAGAACTCGTTAGCCACCAACTATCACTAAAACCATAACTTTCTGAAATTTTACCTGCTTCTTCCCATATGGGATTAAACTCAGCAAACGCTTTTCCAGACTCTAGTTTTAATACTAGCTCATTATCTACCCATTCTGCTTGCATTTCTTTTAAAACATCTTTTGCTTTAACTGGATTAATAGAACCATAATCACTCATAAATCCGGGTAAGTTTTCAATTAAATAATTTCTATATACTCTTAATACTTGTATTTCATCTGCATTAGATAAATCCATAGCTTCTACTTGTTCTTTAAACCCTGTATATTGAAAATAACCAAGTGTATCATTTACTTGTCTTTGATATTCTTCTGGTGACAAAGTTACTCTATTACCTTTATTAAATGCTTCATACATATTTGCATAGTTACGTTCATCATAAGGACTATCTGGTAGTGCATACCATTTAGATAATTCTAAATTTTCAAGTAATTCTTTATTTTCTGATTGAAACTCTAATACTCTATCTGTAAATGATTGCTTACCTACTTTAGATTGTGTTTTAGGAGCTGTTAACCAACCGTGTTCCATACCGTATGTTCTTAAAAATTCATTAGCACCTGCTATTTCATCACTATCATTTTTATCAACTAATTCTCTGTATTCATTAGCTAATATTTGCGCACCCCAATATTGACCATTTTTATCTTCAATGTAATATCTTGGTGTCCAACCGGTAGGTAAAAAGAACTGTGATAATCCTCTAAACATATATAATTGCGCAGCTTGACGTTTTGAATAAGCCATAAAAGCATCATCTAAACTCATTCCTTTATTTAAATATTTATCTAATTTACCTTGTTCAGCTAATGCTTTATCTCTACCTACAGCTTTACCATATCTAAAAACATCAATAGTTGTTGATGCACGTAATTGTTGTCTATCATCACCGGCACCTACTGCAATTAATATTTTTTCTAACCATGCAGGAAATGGAACTACATCTCCTAATGATGGTGGTCCAAATTCTCCATAAAGCAATCCTCTTACTTCTTTTCCTATACCATGTCTAGGTAATACTGTATCTGCTAATACTCCAACGTATGGTAATGGTCCCGGTACAAAACCTTGACCTAGTAAGTTAATACCTTGAACAAAACCTTTAGGTGCAACTTTAACACCACTATCTTTGCCAAATATTGCATTACTTAAAAAGTCCATACCCGGATATACAAACATTTCAGAACCTGAACCGTTAGGGTCTGGTGCAAAAAATCCTTCTCCTGTATATTCATTAGTATTGGAACCTTTAGCTCCAGTTGTAAATAACTGTGCTTGTCTAGCTCTGTATGGATTAGCTATAAGTATTTTGCTCCAAGTCTGTGCTAACTCAAACCAAACTTCAGGGAATGGAAATATGTTTCTAGTTATATCTGATATTAAATGTTTTTTAGATGCGTCATATAATAATTCTTTAGTTGCAGCTAATCCGTAAGCTCTACTTTGTGTATTAGCTAAATCATAATCATCTATTTTTCCAGTAGCTACACCTTTTTGACCACGCATTTCATTAATAACTTTTTTTGGTATCTTAGCTTCTTGTGCTTCTTTAACAAATTTTTGTTGTAACTTTGGAGACATATCCATAAAGTTGTCATTTATCCATTGCCATCTATATTGTTTCCAAACAACAGACCTAGACAAATAAGCATTAGGTTTTGTCATGAGATGTTTAAAAGCTATATCAGTATATGTATCTAATTTATTTTCTAATTTTCCTAAAAATCCAGTAACTTCTGTTTGTGGTCTTGAACCTTTTACTAAACCAAAATTTACACCTTCATCTATATAATAAGACAAACCTTCATAAATTTTATTTAGTTGTGTTTTTGTATACTCTTTTGATACATCAGGTAAAAAATCTACAACATTAGCTTTTCCTACTTTTTTACCTCTAGGTAGTTCTAATTTACCTGTAGCAATAGCATTTCTTAAATTTTGATTACCACCGTAAGTTCCAAATTTATAACTGTATTTATCTCCTGCAATATAGTTTTTACCTTCAATTAATTGTTCACCAGTTTTAATTCTTATACGTGCTTCTACTGAAGCTAGGTAAGCATCTGCATCACGTGCATTAGAAACAATACCTTCCATTCTGTTACCACCTAATCTTGCTAATTCTTTTCTAAGTGGTAATGCTTCTGCACTTCTAAACCATGCTTTAGATGCGTCATTAAAACCATTAGCAGCTAAATATCTAGCTATAGGGTCATTACGTAATTGTATTAATTCTGTACCAATAGCTTTGTCATATCCTTTTTCTCCCGGTCTAATTTCAAGAAAATCTCTACCCATACTAGAACCTCTAGTAGGTCTACCTTTTAATGCACCTGCTGACCAAACACTATTTGTTACATCTTTGTATTCTAAAGTTTCTCTAATCTTTGCACTATCAACACCACCGGCACTTTCTCCTAAAAATTTCTTAGAAATTCTACCTGCTTGACCATGTGACCTTGCCCATACCATGTGACTAGCAGGGTGTATAAACATATTGTCAAGACCTGCAGCAGCCATTCTCATACTTTCTTCCATAAAAACACGAACAAACCAAGCACCTCTAAGAAGTACTAATGGTTTAAATACATTTCTTGTCATGTAATCTAATGTCAATGTATAAGCATCATCTGTTAAATTTTTACTAGGAATAATTCCTGTAAAATCTTCCCCACCTTTAAATGCTTTTATCATATTTTTACCAGTATGAGTAAGATTAGACAACAAACCACTTTCAAAATCATTTCCGTATGTTGTAAATACTTTACCTAATGCTCTATTTATTAATCTGTAATCTACTAATGGAGCCATTAATTCTGATGATTCTGCTAATAAATGTAGTGACGGCACAACCATATTAATTTCTTCTCCGTCTGGTCCACGTTGTACAATAGTTTCCATGACATCACCAACAAACGGCATATTGTCACCAGTTAAACTATCAATAAAATATTTTCTAATGTCTGCATTACTTTCAAATATTTTCTTAGCAATTCTTTGTGTTGCAACATTTTTACCAGTTTGTTGCATAATAAATTCATCTCTTAATATTTGTTGATATGCAAAATTTTGTATAGCTTCAAAGTTACCTTCTGGTATAGCTATCAATTCATCTACTATAGGTTTCATGGCATCAAAGCTATATCCAGTAACTTGCATATGAGATACAAGATTTCGTACTGCACTATCTCTATTAGTAAATGACAATCCTTCTTCAGGAGTAACACTAAGTATTTTGTTCATGTATGGTTTGTAACCTGAACGAATATTAGCACTAAAGCCCATAAGTTCACCAAAAGCATCAGGACTTTTTGCTTGTCTGCCATATAAATTACGTCCTATAATGTTAGCTGTTTTTTTACCTGCACTCACAATACCTGAGCTTGCACTTAAAAAAGCAGCATTTTCATTTCCTATAGCTGATAATCCTTTACCTATTGTTTGTTTTATAGGATTAGCAGTATCTAATAACTCTTTACCTTTTAATGCAGAAGTTCTTAATACAGCATTAGTAAGACCTGATTGTTTACCGGGTAATTGTGTTATAACTCCTGTATCAAATAAATTATCTAATACTTGTCTTACATCTAAATAAGTATTTGCATCAGCAATTTCTTTAGCAACTGTATATTCAAGATTATCTAATCCCGGAGTGGTCATAATTTTAGCTACATTGTTTTCTTCAGTTAATGCTCTAGTTATTTTTCTACCAAAAGGTGAGTTCATTAAATCTTGTGTTGTATTTCTAAATAAAGATTTTCTTGTACCACTAATAACACCTGCTTGTTTAAAAAGTTTTCTACCTGCAGCATATTCTCTACCTTCAGCACCTTTAAACTTTCTTATTAACTGACCGTTCTTACCACTTATTAATGGTTTTTTATCAGAAAATGGGTCAACGTAATCTTCTAACTCATTAACAGTTTTATTAAATGTATTTAAATAGTTATCTACTTTAGATGCTTTGCCTGCATCAAGAAGTTTATCTACAGAAATAGCAGCATTTTTTAATTTGTTAATACCAGATATCCCTTTAGCTAATGGTATGTCTGCTGCTAATCTAATACCTCCGTCAATGATACCTGACAAAGTATTTGCTGCAGTTGTACCACTAGGAGTTATATTATATGCAACTTGTCTACCCGGTGAATATTGTTGTAATACACCAGTATCTAATCCTTGTTTTTTTCTCCACCAATTAGAAATACTAAACATATCGTTAATGTTATTTCCCGGTGCATAATTAGATTTTCTACCTTCAAAAAATTGTAATCTATTAGGACTAGATAAACTTGTATACTCTTGCATACCTAATGTTTCATTAGCTTTTATTGGTGTACCTACATTGTCGTAATATAATTTTCTAGCTTCTGTTTCACTTAGACCCATATCAAGTAATCGTTGATAACGTATATCTTCTTCTGCTATTAAACTTTCAAATATAAACTTTCTGTTTCTATCAAAGTTAACTGGATTACCATTCCATGCTTCTCTAAATGCAGCACTAAAAGCAGTTTCTCCTGCAAGTTTAGAACTTTCTTTCCACATTTCAACATACTCTTTAAGTTCACCTCGCATACCTTTATCTTTACCAATATCAGGTACTTGTGTATTACTTACATACATAGCTAAATTTTCTTGTGCTTCTGTTGGCAACATACCACTTTCAAGCATGCTGTCATATGCGTGTAAATCAGCAACATACTTAAGTTGACGATTTATTTTAATTACTTTTTCACCCATACTTTCAAAACCAAGTAATGCCCATACACCTAACTGTGCATCTCCTTTAAGTGCTTTAGCAAGATTTAATGTCATGTCTTGATGTTCTGGCATTAATTGATTACCTTGACCGTCTTTAGAAGCAAGTTCCCATTGTTTAGCTGCTGCTTCTGATTGTGATATAGAATATCTATCTACTATTTCTTCTACTGCAGGTGATTCAGGGTCTGCGCCTACTTGTGTAAAACCAATAAGTAAACTCTGTGGTGCATTAGGAAATTTATTTGTAAATGCAATTAACCTTTGTGGGTCAACATCATTAAGATTTTTTTTTAAGTCTTTAAACTTTTTATTTCTAGCAACGTTATTAGCTACCTGTGACTGTTCAAATATTGGGTCGGGGAAGTACACTATTCGCTACCTTGGTTTATTAACTCCGATATAATTGAATTTGGCATTACTTGATACATTGCAGCAAGTAACATGTTTGCATCTTCGTCTATAGCTTGTATTGGTGGCGCACCTGCTCCTAACATAGCTCCTTCAGTAATTGGTTGATTAGGAAGTTCAGTAGCACCAAATACATTTGGAGTTACACCTTGTATTTGTCCTGTTGGTATTTGTCCTTGATTAGATACCGGTAAAGGTGCTGCTTGTTGTTGTGCTGATAAAGCTGATTGCTCACCATATGCAACTCCCGGTATTCTTCTTATAGGTTGTTTACTATTACCTGCACCACCATCAGTTCTTTGTGATAATGAACCCGGACCACTTACTGCGGCAGGTTTATTAGGTTGTCTATATCCACCTCTAGCTCTTTTCTTCGCCATATTCCTCCATTATTACAACATAAACTCCCGGATAAGGATTTATTATTTCGTATGCTTGTTCAAAAGAAACTACTTGAGTATCACCGTATTCTTCATTGACAATACTCCAAAACTCTGCTTCAACAAATTCTTCATTCATTATGCTAATCCAAATGCTGCTGCCATATCTGGCGGTGGTCCTTGTGGAGCTTGCATCATTTGTTGTTGTTGTATCATAGCCATTTGCTCCGGAGACATTTGTGGTTCTTCTGGTGTATAAAACATCTTAAGTATTTCTGTCATAGAGTTAGGTTGTTCATAAATAGCAATAACAGCTTGTGTTGCTTGTGGGTCACCTTCTGCTGACCTTGCTAATACACTATCAAATAAAACATTTTCAGCTTTATTTTTTCTAATACGTTCTTGTACCTTGCCTACATTTTCAAGACCATCAATATTATCTTGTAATGTTTCTGTATCTATAACGCCTGCTTGTAGTAATTGCAAACCAGTTACAATTTTTTGTGGCTCATCAAATCCTGCCATGACACCGTAAATACGTCTTGTTCTATGGTCACCACCAATATCAGTTAATGGTTTATAGTTTTCAGAAAATGATGTACCGTTAAAGAAACCTGCCATAGGTTTACTTTGTATACCTGTTTCAATAGATAGAACTTCATCTAGTTCTAATCTTTTGCTATCCATTTCTCCAAGACCAACTTTAATTATTTCTCTATATTCATTAATCATTAATGACATAGAAGAATTTAATTCTGCTAAACCTGCTCCTGTAGCTACGCTTGCAGGTGACTGGGCATCATCAGTTACAGGGTAACCACCTACAAGTCGTAACTGTCTTTCTAATCTATCTACTTGTTGAAATAATTGATAAGGTATATTGTTAGAAGGTTTAGAAACTTGTGTACCCGGTGCTAAATAGTTAACAGCAAATCTACCTTTACGGTATTGTCCGCTTTCTAATTCTCCGGATATGTTAGTTTCTGTAAAAACACTATCTTCCATAGCAATAGCAGACATAATATTTATCTTTGCCATCATAGACATTAAACCTATTGTGTGGTCGTATTGACCTTTTAGTTCGTCAAATGCAAATCTTTTCATAAACACAAACGGAACTGTGCTTAATGGATTAGGTATAAAATCAAATAGTTGTCTAGTTTCTGGATACACAACATAAGTACCAGTTATGTCATAGTATTCAATTATACTTACACCTTGACCTGTATTATCTTCCCAATCAGAAGCTTGTGTACTACCTTTGTCATAACCAATTAATGATGTACTTTCATTACCTACACTACCTGCTTGTTTTTTTTCGTTAGGTTTCATAATTACATTTTTGTATTCAGGATATATTTGAGCAAGTTTCCATCTAGGAACACTTCTTAATACAGCTAACTCTTGTGGTTTTTGGTCTGGACCAAAGTTACCCGGAAATGTATCATAAGGGTCTCTTAACTCTGCAGTAGGATACACATGACCATTTTTATCTTTTTTGTGTGTAATAATCCATGCACAATAACCATATCCCGGTAACCATCTTGCAGCTTGTGCTAGTTGTAAGTTTAATCTTTGCTTTTCATCATAAGAAGAAACTATTCTTTCTAGTTTTTCTGCACGTTTTCTTGCACGGTCACTATCGTTATTATTCATTAAATCAACACGAATGTTTGGAATACCTGATATTTTTTGAGCTAATCTATCAATACCAGACTGTAATAAGTTTGGTGCAGGTAACAAATCTGCATCTGCAGTATCCATTGTGTTACCTAGTAAAGCTTTAATACCATCAGCACCACCATTTAAAATTGCTCTAATTCTATATTTATTAATTTGTCTACTGTCAGAAGAAGTACCGGAAACTAATTCCTGTGCTGCATCTATAATTTCTTGTGCTGTTTTTTTATTTAAATCTATTGCCATGGTGCATCATTCATATCAGTAACATTATAACCACTAAAACTTGGTTTGTATTCCATTCCAACTTCTGCTAGGTGTTCTTTCTGCGCTCGTCTAAATACCTTCATTGGAAACCAACTTGACATAACAATGTCAGTTTTATGTTTATTTCTACTGGAAACAGGTTTGCCATCAAAGTATACTAACTGTCTTTTATAACTCTCTATTTTAGCTTGACTTTCTGAATTACCATAGGGTAAATGTATTTTATTTGCTTCAAACAATTCAGTCATACCACCTACACCATATAAAGGGTCGTGTTTGTTTTTGCCTGTTACATGTCCTTGTAATAATATACCTGTACGTAATACAAACTCTTTTATGTTTTCGTCTTGTCTGATAGCAGTTTGAAAACCGTTTTCTTCAATAATCCAAGGTGACAAGTCATATTTGTGATACCAGTCAGATATAATTTGTGCAGCAGCTCTAACGCCACCACCTTTTTGATTGTCTATATCTATACAATATAATTCTGAGTTCCAAGTATCTATGCCCCATAAAAATGCAGCTTGATATCCAGAACTAGATGGGTCAAGACCTGCAACAAGTTGTAACTGTTTAGGTATTGTTCCTACAACTAAATCATCTCGTTTACAACTATCAATAGCATCAGGATTAAATATTTGTGTTCCTTCTACATAAGACTGATTAAAGTAAACCATTTCAAATATTTGTTTACCACCTGTAGTTTCTGCAGCACGTAATCGTGACATCAACCATTTGTGTGTACGTTTACCTGCCCACAACATACAGTCAACATGTTCTTCATTTGTTCCTTCAGGTAGTTGACAAGTTAAATCATGTGCTGTTTCTACAATGCTTTCAAAACTTTCGTTGTTTAATAAATGATGATATAAGTCATCGGGGTGTTGCCTAGAACCAATAACAACTACAGCTGTGTGTTCCTCTTTACGACTAGAAAGTGTTGTTGTCCACCATTGTCTAGTATTTTCTCTAGCACCCGGTTGCATTGTAGTTTGGTGGTCTTCAATGTCATCAGCAATAATTAAGTCACAGTCACGAGAAAGTATCTTACCACCTTTACCTACAGCCACCATAGTTGGTGATTTTATACCCGGAACTGTTCTTGTACCTACAGTAAACTGGTTACTAGCCCACATCTTACCTGACCTGTTGTCTGGCTTAAATGACTTGCCCGGTTCACAGAAATCTTCTTGTAATCGTTCATTACTTTCTAGTTGGTCAAGTACAGCAGATACAGCATTCTTAGCTATGTCTTCATTACCACCTACCCACATAATCCTAGTGTTAGGGTTCTTGCATATTTGATATACGGCAAAGTGTATTAACAGTTCTGTCTTACCATGACGTGGCGGAGACAATACTAACAGTTCGCCCCCCTCGTCTATAGACTTAAGTATCTTGTTTATCCAGTTTTCATGAAAGTTAGCTGTTTCATATTTCTCTCCAGTTTCAGTAGCAAAGTATTTATTGCGAAACGTAGAAAAATTTTTTAGGGCTTGTTCTGCTTCCTGTGGCACAGACCAACCTTCTGCATCTAATTTGTTCTGCAAATCAATCTGGTAAGCAGCATTCATCTTAGAAACAGTAGCAATAGGGCAACCAAGGGCTTCGGCAGCTTTAGTAGCAGTTAGCTCACTATTCATTACTAAGTCAGCTAAACCTTTATCTACGTACTCGTTATAGTATTTGCCTTTCATAGGG
>JAAHTH010001136.1_pt1 | contig 21540 bp, 20 predicted proteins | sample 6116091 | NCBI WGS metagenome assembly JAAHTH01 (sample SAMN13939990, study PRJNA603662) | sponge metagenome | isolation source: marine sponge | host: Mycale hentscheli | place: New Zealand | collected 2006 | reverse complement strand
CCCCAATTCCACTCGTGTCAGTTGATTCAAAATCCAACCACAGCTATAACCAAATTAGGAACAGAAGTTCCTACGAACTAATTTTCGACCTGATTCACCCCTAGGTCAAAACTCCGTCGCCCCAGCTTACCGCTCTTCCACAACACACTAAGCCAGCTTGGTCGGATAACAAAAGGATACATTCTTAGTGCCCACGGAACAGAGTACCCCCGAATATTGGGTAGAACAATATGGTGACTTTCTATTCAGCTATGCGATTAAGAGACTGCGCGACGAAAATGCTGCTGAAGAAGTTGTGCAGGAGACCTTTCTAAATGGGATTAAATATTATTCACAGTACACTGGCCAAGGCACGCAACAAGCGTGGTTGACTGGCATCTTAAAGCGCAAAATCATCGACTTCATCCGCAAACGAAACAAGCACCAACACGATCAGTCTGAAGAACACGATCCTTCCAATCAACTGTTCGACCAGCACGGAAATTACCACAAAAACGCATTGAGCTGGTCAAGCAGTCCTGATCGCAACCTGCAATCGAGCGAACTTTGGGCCATCGTCAGAGGTTGCTTAAACCATCTACCCCCAAGCCAGGCAGACGTCTTTACGTTGAGCGTGATGGAAGAGCTTAATTCAGATCAAATTTGTAAGGAACTCGCTATCACGCCGTCGAATTATTGGGTGAGAATGCACCGAGCACGACTGGGACTGGCCAATTGTGTGGGACGTCAATGGAATAGCAATGAAGAGGCGGCAACCCATGCTGAATGATAAGAAGGCAACCGAACTTTTTTCCAGGTCGATCAATGGCGAACTCTCCGAATCAGAGTCCGCTCAGCTTGAGGATCATCTTTCCAACAGCGAGGCTGCCAAAGCATTTGCCGAACTTGCCAAGACCATTGATCGATCAATCATCGAAAACAGCAGCATTGATACCGCGAGTTGCGGAGAGTCCGGATTAAGCCAGGAAGCAAAAAACAGAATGTCCGATTCCATCTTGCGGGCGATGAAAAAAAACTCCAATCTCGCCGCTACACTACTCGACAGCAACGACTCTCCTGCTGACCAGAAATTCACTTTGCAAAGCCCTCAGGCAAATCCACCTCTCGATTCTCGCGAAACTTCTTCACCCTATACAATTGTTCGCAAACTTGGCGAGGGCGGGCTGGGCAATGTTTGGCTTGCCAGAGATGAAAAGCTAAATCGCAACGTGGCCATCAAAGAAATGAACAGGCACGCGTTGGAATCTCCAAACGCATGGCAGCGTTTTGAGCGCGAAGCTGAAATTACTGGTCAACTCGAACATCCCAACGTGGTCTCTCTCTACCAATATGGAACCGATCAAAAAACGGGGGAGCCATTTTATTCAATGCGATTTGTCGGGAAACGTACGCTCGCAGACGCGATTACCGAATACCATGACCGCTGCCTTGCCGGCAACTGCGATCCTTTGATCCTCCATCGATTATTGACTGCCTTTCTGGGCGTTTGCCAGGCGATCGCCTACGCTCATTCCAGAGGTGTGATTCACCGCGACCTGAAACCTGAAAATGTCGGACTTGATAATTTCGGGCAGGTGATAGTGCTTGACTGGGGACTCGCAAAAGTAGTCGACGACAGCGACCTGAGCAGCCAATTGTCAGGAGATGTTGAGCTTTCCGGCGAAGCCCTCGCTGAGACTCTGGTCGGCGAGGTCATTGGCACTCCCCTCTTCATGTCACCCGAGCAAGCCGCCGGCGAGAGCGTTTCGCAACAGGCCGACATTTACGGATTGGGGGCCATCCTGTTTGCTATTTTAACTGGAGATGCCCCCCACGAACCTAAACAATCTCCAACTTCCGAGCCTCTCAAAATCAAAGATGTCCTTAAGTCAATTCAGAAGAACGAGTCGCCGCGACCGAGAGATCTCCGCTCAGATATTCCGATCGAACTCGAAGCAATTTGCATGAAAGCGATGGCCTTAAAGAAATATGCGAGGCACGACACAGCTTCTGAATTAGCAAATGACGTCGAACGCTGGATGGTCAACCAGGGACAACGGCAATCCGAATATGAAACGATGCGGATGGAAGGACGCGAACTACGCACCAATACGCAAGCGTCGGTGAGAGACCTGGAAACGAATGTCCGGTTCATGGCAAACCTGCCACCCATCCAGGAACTGATCCGTTCCAATTCAGCGGAAGACACGATCGCCTGGCGAGATCGCTTGATCACAATTTTCTCTGGTTTATTAAGAGCGAAATCAGATTATCGCAGCATCGTCTACAGTCGACTCGACGGTGACGAATTCAGCGAGTTAGTTCGCGTGGAACGACATAGCACCGTCCACTCCAACATTCGATCTATCCCCAAAAGTCGATTGCGTGCAGGTACATGTAGCGACTTTATCGAGCGAGTTAGCCGAAATGACCCTGATGAAGTTTACACTTCTCTCGCCTGCGGCGCTCTGCACGACGCAGCAAACTGTGAGAATAAAGATGTGACTCTCTTTGCAGGAGTCCCCATTTTCGATGCTCAGGAGGAGGATCTTTACGGAGTGGTAATTATTGAATGCGATCTTGATCACATTCTTAAACAACAACTTAATCGACGTTTTGTCTCTACCGATATTATTGTCGCGTGCGACACCTATCAGACCATTTTGCATTCCAATGGAAGCGATGGAATTGTTGAGGAAAGTGCCGGGAAACCGCTTCAGGCGACTCGTCCAGACTTGAGCAAAGCAATCGCGCACCTCCAGGAGAAACTGGAGTACATCGACAAAACGAATCAACAGGTTTACGGCGCCCGTCTGTGGTTAAATGCCAACCCTCATGGGATTATGTTCTTGTTGAGCCATGAATAATGCGCCTCAACTTCGAGCCCGCTTCTCTCCATTTGGTGTGCCACCCCACTAAATGAGCGCTATCCAAGTTCAGTTCCTCAGAAAAAGCAGGGATGGGCCGCATTTTCGTCACGCCAGGAAGGGTGGGGACATTTCAAGGTACATCCCACTTCGCCTTTGGTAGACCTCCCGTTTCGAAGAAAAGAATGTGAAGTACGTATAACGCACACTGGCAACGATTTGCTAAGATAAAGTCCTTAAAGACGATCGCCCAATTTTTCAAACCGTTTGAATTCTCGAATTCACATGAACCTTTTTTGTGGAATAAACCGATGACGACTCGCATTTTTCTATCGTATCCAGTAGCAGCTCTCCTGTGTTTACTTGTTTCGGCTCAAGCCTATGGGCTACAGGCAAACTGGCCAACGTTTCGGGGTGCCGAACGAACCGGTGTCTCCCCTGACACTGGACTTCTTACGGAATGGCCATCACAAGGCCCCAAATTAGTTTGGGAAGCTGAAGGCTGTGGTCGAGGGTATGCCAGCATTGCTGTAGATGACAATCGCCTCTACACACTGGGAGATGGATTATCATCCGAGTCAAACAAAGATGAATACATGTCTTGCTTTGACCGTGAATCTGGAAAGAGAATCTGGAGAACCAAGACAGGACCTGCTTGGAACCAGGGACCAGATAACTGGCAGAGTTCTCGCAGCACTCCAACAGTCGACGGTGATCGCGTTTATGTCATCACTCCGTTTGGAAAGTTGATTTGTCTTCATACCGATGGCAAAGAGCTCTGGAAGATTGATCTGAAGAAAAAGTTTCAAGGCAAAAAAGCAGATAGCTGGGGTTACAGTGAATCAGTTTTGATCGATGGTGACCACTTAATTTGCACACCGGGCGGCACCGAGAATACGATGGTCGCCCTCGATAAAAAGACGGGTAAGCTGAAATGGTCTACGGTCCGCGAAGGGGATCGAGGCGCCGGACACGCTTCAGTCGTGATCGCTAATATTGGCGGAACTAAAGTCTATGTTCAAACCACCGGAAGCGGGGCACTCGGCGTGCGGGCGTCAGACGGTAAATTGCTCTGGTCCTACGAAATCGACAGAACAACTGCAGTCATCCCAACCCCAATTGTCCGAGATGACCTCGTTTTCTTTTCAGCCGGATACAAAAGAGGTGGCGCACTATTAAAGCAGGTTGCCTCAGGTGGAAACATTGAGCTCGAAGAAATCTACGGACTCAAACCAAGCCTTGCCAACAAACACGGCGGCATCATTCTGATGGGCGATTACTTGTTCGGCGACTCAGACGATAAAGGACTTCCTTTCTGTGCCGACCTGATGACTGGAGAGATTAAATGGAAATCACGAGGCTCAGGCAAAAAATCGGCAAGCGTTATTGGAGCCGATGGTCACGTCTATGTCCGGTACAGCAATGGTGTCATGACCCTGGTCAAAGCAGACCCTAGCTCGTTTCAAGAAGTAGCAGACTTCAAGGTCCCGGGAAGTGGAGATCGCCCCAGTTGGGCGCACCCCGTCATCGTTGGCGGCCGGCTATACCTACGAGAAGATGACAAAATTCTCTGTTATTCGATTGAACGCTAGTTAGCCAATCGACGGCAGTCCAGCAACTAAATATCCCTATAAACCCGAACCCCGGCACTTGATGCTGAAGTTCGGGTTTTTATTTTAGGTGCTTTAAAATCCCAATAAAAATGGGCTGTCTCCTTAATTTCCGCCGAGACCACAGTGGTTATTTAGTTATCAATTCGCTCAGCAATTTGCTTAGATCCCCGCTATACTAAGTGGTCAGATTTTAGAATTTCACTCGGGATGCATTCCAACCGTTGCAGTATTTCCAGCCATGAATTATGGAACAAGGATTCCATGATTGGACTGCGTCGGCTGGTGCAACCTAAATCGGTGACGATCGACTGCTTAGTAACTTTTCCAGACAGTTTGATTGCCCTGAGCTTGCTTGAATTATTTTTTGTCGGTAAACGGGGAGAGTCATGTGATTGCCGTCTGTTTTCAATGTGGATCGCCTAAGTCAGGTCCAATGACGAAATGTGAATTCTGTCAAAAAAAACCGGTGCACCATCGCGATCGCGTTGTTTCAATGGCACTTTCGAATGAATGTCTCAGTGAGAAAAATTTAAAAATTGGCAGCCAGTACATCAAAGAAAAAAAACGGATCCCCAAATTCCATAAAAAAGTTGCACTGAAAGCAGCTCAATTGATGGAGTCCTATATCGAAGTCGATGACGGACGAAACTCAGACTCTATTGACCTCTCGTCTGCATTTTTTCAGTTTGAATTCGATGCTGGTGAAAAGGGACGCCCAAAATTTGTCACCGTTCACTGCATCGGGAAACCGGCGAATTTATCAAACGATGAGTTCAGCCAATTCCACAAGAAAAAAACTTATCATACGCTGCAATGGGAAGTCGGCAATGAAATTACCCCGGAACAGGTATCGGCCAATCAAGACGACGAAGGAGATGTCTATATTTGGTATCGCTGGATCAGTAATAGTTGGCACGGCAAATTTGTTCCCGGGGCCGAGTTTGAACAAATCAAAAGTCTAGAACTGTAAAACGAAGCAAAACTTTTGAGCATCGATACTAAATGCGTTTACCCAATTGGAAAGGCAGCCTCCACGGAGTCAAAGTCGAGCCGGAATGGTCAGGTTGGTTTTAAGAGTGTCTCCTTGCGTCAGTGCATCCAAGGCTAAGGTGCCACGAATCTGGGCAAATTGTACAGTTTCCCGACGATCTCATTGAAACCGCCCGCTGAATGAAACTAAGGGAAAATGGACGGCTATTTAAATGAGAACAGGTCTCCAACCACTGTTTTGCAGTTCTCGGCTATCTTCAATTGAAAACCTGCCGGCAATAGGTTATCTCCGGGTCGTTTTTGCGGGATTGGGACAAATAAAAACGTTCACTCTCTTAGAAAAGAACCTGATGAAAACCAAATTTCTCGCTTTTTTGTGCTTTCTTAGCTTGGGACTCAACGCGAGCGTCTACGGGCAGTCAGCGGACTGGCCTCAGTTTCGAGGACCAGACGGCAACGGAGTGGTCAGCAAACTGAATTTTCCAGAAACCTGGAGTGAGAGCGAAAATGTTGCTTGGACCGTCGATTTACCAGGCGGCGGTCTATCGTCACCGATTGTCTCGCAGGGACAGATCTTCCTCACAACTGCAGTCGGAGCAAAGCCTCCGGTAAGCTTCATGGAGGGCGTGGGGGACATGCGCCCCAAGAAACCAGATACAAAAGTTAAATTTAAAATTGTTTCGTACAACCTCGAGGATGGCAAGAAACTCTGGGAATCAACCGTCGTGGATCAGCAACCTGAATTTCCGATTCACGGTTCAAATTCTTATGCCACAGAATCTCCCGCGACCGATGGAAAGCGCGTTTTTGTTTATTTTGCCGCAGTCGGGATTGTGACTGCATTTGACATGGATGGTAAAGAAATTTGGCGACAAGAGATCGGTGCTTACCCCACCGGTAACGGGTTCGGTACGGGTAGCTCACTGACCCTCGGCGACGGAAATGTATTTGTCCAATGTGATAACGATGAAAAATCTTTCATCGTCGCATTCGACGGGGCAACGGGAAAAATCCGCTGGCGAAAAGAGCGTGAAGGGCGAACTTCATGGTCAACCCCTCTGTTTTGGAAAAATAAAAATCGAAATGAACTGATCGCCTGCGGCTCCGGTTTTGTCCGGTCTTATGACCCCAAAACCGGGGATGAGCTATGGAGCATGACGGACGTGGGAATGTCGTTCAGTGCTTCGCCTGCAGCTGATGACCAGAAGATTTATTTTGGAAACAGCGGGCCGAGAAGTAACGGCCCCCTGGTTGCCATCAACGACTCAATGTCCGGAACTAACGCCTTCGCAGCGGATTTGAAAACCAAAGGGCTGGAGTGGATGGTGATGCAAGCTGGCCCGGGACTCGCGTCCCCCGTCGCCGTCGGCGGCAATGTCTACATTCCCGGTCGAGGAAAACTAACTTGTTATTCGACGTCGGATGGCTCAGTCAGCTTTAAAGAGAGAATGAGCCTTGGTTCGATGGCCGCTTCCCTCTGGGCAGCCGGTGACCGGATCTTCATGATGGATGAAACGGGCAAGACAGTCGTTTTTGAGGCCACTGACAGTATGAATATCATCGCAACCAATCAAATTGCGGACGACTTATTCTGGTCAACACCTGCAGTTGCTGGTAATTCGTTATTGCTTCGCGGTGTAAAAAAACTGTACTGCATCCGTTAGTTTTGATTGCAAAAATCCGTTTCGCGGTAGAGGTTGTTGTTGCTTTAGCCTGCTGAAGTTCACCCCCTCTTAAACTATATTCCTAACGCGAGCAAAGAAAATCCATTTGGTAAACTTATGAAATACTATCAACACCAATTTGATGATGTGAAAAAATACCTCCACCATCGCTCCCCTTATTTATTGGTCGACGAGGTCGTCTCGGTTTCACCAACTGAGGCGGTTACGCAGAAAACCGTAACCGGTGAAGAGGGATTTATTCAGGGCCACTTCCCCGGTGCTCCGATTTTCCCCGGGGCAATGATGCACGAATTGACGACGCAATCGGCAGGCATTTTAATCGCTTCGCACTATAATCCGATGGAAGAATTCAACACCGAGGACCCGTTTTTCAACGAATATGCATTAGGAGTTCTCGTAAAAACCAAACACGCCAGATACAAAGGATTTGCAAGACCCGGCGATGTCTTAATCACAACCGTCTCGCTGAATGAACAGGTCAGCGAGGTGTTTGATTTTTCTGCAGTCGTCAAAGTCAACGGAAAAACAATTATGAAAAATGGATTTCAGCTAATGAACATTAAATCCGCGGTTCTTCAAGGTACAAACTAGTCGAGTTTCACCAACCGTCGGAGGTTCAACGCCGATCATCCTGCATTAAGCGGCACTGCTAAGGTGAAGCTCCGCATGGTCTGAATTGCTCAATATTGAATCGGCTGTTTTTAATTCTTCAACACCGGCATTGATAACCACGAGATATCGTCCAGCCTTAAGGTGATCCTCATATTTAAGGATATGCCTTTTTTCAATTCCCAAGGCACTCAACCAACCCAAGACGCCGCCCGCGGTCGCTCCGGCAACCGCGCCCTCAACACCGCCTAACAAAGTGGATGTTAACGACCCAGCGACCACCAACGGACCGGCACCCGGAATCCAAACGAGTGCCGCACCGGCAAGTACGCCAAACACTCCCCCCATCCAGGCTGTCCCCGTCGCAGTTTTTTTAGCGACATCACAAGCGGTAACGAAACCGTGAATCTGTTTCTCACACTGCAGATCTTTCGCCAAAATTGAGATTTTATCGGCAGGAACTCCACCTTCAATTAACTGACTTACCGCGGACTCTGCCTCTGACATCTGATGAAACGCAGCAACTGTGATCGGTTCGCTCATGGCGAAATTTCCTTTAAGTTCTTGAAAATAAAATGTATGAGTGATTTTTGTCGCTTCGCGAGAAGACTGGCACAACCCTGGTGCAGTTAACAAATTGGACCGAAGCTCTTAAATCGCAACCGCAGCAAACGCACTCCATTTTAACGAAATCTCTACTGATCGCCACGCATCTTAAAAATCAACTGCAAACCGCTAGAGGATAGGCCCAAGGGTTGCCAAGGTATTATTCCAGAGCCGAATCGAAAAGGACCATGCGTCCACCATCTCTTTGGTAATTTGCTGAGACTTTTCGAGGTACTGTTCCTGCCGCTGCCGGACACAGCCCGTCAGATTCTGATCGTAAAAGAGAATATTATTTTCGTAATTGAGTTCAAAACTTCGACGGTCCATATTCGCAGAACCAATCAGGGTGATTTCTCCGTCAAGCGTTAATGATTTGGTATGCAATACGCCATGCTGGTATTCATAAATCTCCACTCCCGCATCGAGTAATTCCTGATAGTAACTTCTGCTTGCCGCCGCAACGATAAATGAGTCGTTTCTCGCGGGGAAGATGATCTTAGTTTTCACTCCCCGCCAGGCGGCGGCGCAAAGTGCATTCTGAATGGATGAGTCGGGAACATAATAAGGTGTAGTAATGGTCAACTCATGGCGAGCTGCAAAAAATAGCGACTCAAACATTTCTGACATCGCTGAGTTTCGCGCAGTCGGACCTGTGCCTATCACTTGGGCTGGAAAACCTTGCCCTGGCGCTGGTATCGGATCTTTCAAATATCGCGTCAAATCCTCGTCGACGCTACTCATCCAATCACCAATAAACAACTGCTGATTCTGTCGCACGATCGGCCCTTCCAATCGAAGAACCGCGTCCACCCACGGAGCATACTTCGCTTTTACTAAGAACTCTGCATCGGCGCAATTCTGGCTACCACAATAAGTAATCCCTCCGTCGATCACGACAATTTTACGATGGTTTCGAAGATCCAAACGGCCAATGAGTGGGCGAATCAATAAGCTTCCAATTGGCAAAGCCGTTGCCACTCTGACTCCGGCAGATGCCATTCTCTCCCAATGCTCCGAGCGAATCATCGTTCTTGAACCAAGATCATCGACGATCGCTCGACAGACTACCCCTCGTTTTGCAGCGCGGATTAATGCATTCACCATTCGCAATCCGTTATTATCCGGAAGCCAGATATAAAACAGGACATGGACGTGATCACTCGCGTTGTCGATATCCGCAACCATCGCGTCAATGACGGTATTAGAATCTTTAAGTAATTTTGCCGTATTCCCGCCTAAGGGTGAAAACCCACTGATCGATTCGCCAGTATTAAAAAGGTGCTGATACTGATCGGGAATGACTGGAATTGCATTCTCTGCGTCGCACGCAGCAACTTCGGCAACCGGGGGAATTTTTGAAAGAATTTTATGAATTCTATCAACGCGGCGATGACCAATGTTCACTTCGCCAAAAAACAGATAGGCGGCCATCCCCAGCCCGGGGACGGAAACGATCACTGCCACCCAGGCAATCCGCGAAGCCGGGTCGCGGTGAGCCCGAGTCATGACCCTAAGAACCAAACACACTTCGGCCAACAGATGCAGAGCAATCCCAATCATCGTCAGGTGGGCTATTGTCATCGATATTCAATCATCCTTCGTACGTTGGCAATCAGTTGTCTACGTCTATAAATACATCAAAGCTGGGATTTATCCGGAACGACCATCAACAGATCTGCGGCAGCTCGTTCAGCCGCGGTCGTCATCGGTTCCACTTTTAAATCTTCGGCAATCTTACCATTCCGACGCGTCACCCAACGGACCTCTCCCTTAGCCGTCAATTCCACCTGCCAGCTGTTCCCGGGGGCAACATCATTTTTGATACTCGAAGCGACTGCTATCGCCAATTCCTGACTGTCAACCAGCAATCCCATTTCCGTATTCAAGTTAACTGAACGAGGGTCGACGTTAAAGGAACCGACAAACGTATAACGACCATCGAACACCATTGTTTTAGCATGCAGTCCAAATTTAGTATCGTATTTCTTTAGCAGCGCGGGACTGAAAAGAGCTTCTTCTGAACGTTCATCTGGTCGCATTTCGAAAAGTTTTGCGCCCGTTTCTATCATCTCCTTTCGCTGCTTTCGATAACCGACAAAAGCAGATAAATGATTATCGGAAGCCATTGAATTGGTCGACAGCACAACGCTCACATCCCGTTGTTTTGCCGCCTGCAAAGCCTCAAATCCACCCTCAAGCAAAATCAAGTAGGCGCTCTGAATGTAAACTTCGCGTTCGGATTCGTTCATGATCTTCAAGAGTGTTTTCCCAGTTTGATCGAACCCCAGTCGACTCTCTGGCTGCCCCTTGACCGGCGGGACTGCGTCAATCAACAATCGTGCCTTTCCCCAATACAATTGGTTTTTCACCGAATCCCAGGCCGCCTGAAAATCTGCCGGCAACTCGAAAAAACCGCTGGGATAATGATCTTGTTCCGTTGCAAACGCTGCAAGCTCGTCCCAAGCTTTCCGGGACTTCGCAGAATTAGGAACCGATGCAATGACATCTTCGATTGGAACCGTCCAGTCGCTATTCCAATATTGATCAAACCCCAATGAGGTGGATTCCACAACTGGCCCAACCGCCATTAAGTCTCGACATCGAAAACAGAAAGGGCCGATATACTCAAAATATTCATTGCCGATATTTCGTCCGCCTACGATCGAATAACTTCCATCCACCACAAACACCTTGTTATGCATGCGGCGATTGAGAATTCTCAAATCCGAGGCATAGTCCAGCCATCGCATCACCAACGACTTACCTTTAGGACCAAACGGTTTATAGAGACGAACCGCAACATTAGGATGGGCTCCGAAGTCCGCTAAATATCGCGGATTGGATTCCGTCATCGAATCGTCAACGAGGACTCTTACGCGGACACCACGATCAGCAGCGGCGATCAACCGCTGCATCATAATCTTTCCCGCGTCGTCGTTTTTCCAGAGAAAATACTGAGCGTCAATGGTCGACTCCGCGGCGTCAGCTAACCGCGTCCGCCAGGCAAGCGCCTGATCACCGCGGTCAAGCAAAAGAAACCCGGACTCGCCCGATTGGTTTTTCGAAACCGATCGGGCAGTTGCACCTAGCAATGATCCAGTCGCTCGCTTGACAGATTCAACCACAGGCTTTTCTACAGAACTGGACTGAATCGACTCCCGGCAACTCACAACCAAAAACAGCCCAACCGCAGTCAACATTGCAGTTCGAAATACACCAATTCTCAAACTTAGAAGACGCATTTCAACATCCTGTACTTTTTCAAATTCTGCACTTTAGACTTCTCAGTACTTCGTAAAAAACCACCCAAGAGCTTGCCGGCGAATCAGCCAGTCTAATCTACCTATTACGCGATACTGAGACCCACTATTGAGGCCGACTATTGATTTTCTTCTAAGACCGCTTCAAGCCCGACTTGGCCGATCCTGCGAATTTGAAAGGCGGCGACTACTTGAATGATCCCTCCCAATAAAGATAAACCGCCAAGAACCATTAGATACGCTTTGGCGGTTCCCAGTGGATCCATGATTAGAATTAGGCTTACGATTACCGCCAAAATTCCGCCGACGATCATTGCCCACTCTCCAGTCAATTCCTTGCGAACTTGAAGACCGGTATAGATGCCTAATGCTCCAAAAGAAAATGCCATGAAGGCAACCACATACGCCAGAACTTTTACGGTAATGACTGCCCCTGCGAGCGGATGAGCAAACACGAAAGCTCCGGTAACAATTTCCAACAAACCCATGATCAAACCGCATCCCCAGCCTGGCATGTACTTCCGGCCTAGAATTGATTTGGCTGTACTGAACAAACCGTCAACGAGAAAATATGCCCCTAAAAACTGAACCAATACAATCCCGGCAATGCCGGGTTTAAAAAGAAACAAGCCACCTAAAATGACAAGGCCGATTCCTCTTAACAAAATTAAAAACCACGCGTTGGAGCAAAAATCTTGAAAAGGGCTATTGGCTTCTGACATTATTTTCTCCATGCAATTTTATTGCATCCTAAACAGCTAGAACGCGTTGGCTAATTCGCAGAACAGGGTTGCAGGCTATCACATTTTAAGTGGACTCGAAAGCTTGAAGGAGGATTTGAATTTACTACCTTCAACAGGATCCGATAATGCCCCGAAGAACCCGCTTAATCGAAACAGCAAAATCTCTACTTCACTTTAATCTTGTAATCGAACGCTCCTCTCAAATTGAAATTTGCCAACTGGCGATCCGCTCGAATATTGAATGCCAATCATTAATGACTCCCTCAGTTCCCTACAAGTTGGTAGCCGCAATCGTAATTTCATCACCCTTGAACATCCTCGTAACGAGTGGTAACTAAAACGATGTTTGCCCAGCAGCTGAGCAAGCCTCAGTCATCCGCTGAAGACCTACTCGGGATGGGTAAATTCAATTCTTCCACCGAAGAGCTCAGACTCAAAACTAAAGGCGTGCAACCAGAAACTTTGTGCGCTGCCCAACTAACTCCCCTGAAGGGGGGTAAGCGGAACCAGCCTTGCAACTAAAAAGCGCCAGCACAACCGCCCGCAGATGTCTATTTGCCCGCTTTTAACAACAAATAGCTCGGGAAAACTAAAATTGCACTACGACTGACGGCATTACCGCCGAAAAAGGAATCTAAGCAGTTTTAGTTCGATTTTTGTTGTTTTAAAGGCGATGTTTCTTTAACATACACGGAGATTTCCGGAAGCTTTCTTGGGAGACAGTTGCATGCTCTACAATTCGAAAGTGTCGTTATTCTGTTGCTTGGCCGCTTCGCTTGTTTGCAGCCATTGTTTTGCAGACGTGGAAGTCAGTAAAACGGATTCCAAAACATCGGTCGCGGTTCCGAAAACAGAAAACGTGCCTCGTCAACAAACAAGCAATCTGACGGCTCCCGATATCGGGATGGCGGTTACACAACCACGCCAATTTTCGACACCAACCACGCTGTCAACGCCTCGCCTTAGTTCTTCCAACCTTCAGGCCTCGGCAGCAACCAATTCGTCTTCACCTCTTTTTGAAGATACAAAACAACAACAAAAATTTGAGTCCGTCCTAAATGGAATTCGCAAACTTAAGCTAAACGATGGAAACGATGGTACGAGCAACGATTGGTTCGTCGTTGGCGGGATCGTTGGAAATCAGGCAAACTTCGAAGCCTTTCAAGGCGAAGAAGATGTCGCACGAAGAGTGGTTGAATTTCTTGACCAGACCGACAATCGCTGTCAGTGGAAGATCTTTTCCCGCGAAACTGATGCCTACACCGCACAGGAGAATGTTTCCAAGGTGAAATCTGAATATCAACAGTGGCGGCAGGCACAGATCAATCGCCAAAATGCCATCAGACGTTCGCAACAGCAAGCCGCTGCCAACGCCTATCGCAGACGCTGCTCCTCGGGAAGCGGCTGACGCTAACCCCATCATCTGCCGTCGGCAGATCTCTCAAAAGAACCTACAGCATCATTTCGAATTGAACAAATCAATTCGATCGCTTTGCGGGTTCCTCTCATCAAAGTCCTTTGACTACCGTTTGCACGCATACGTAGCAATTTCTTAGTTTCGAAGCCCGTGATTCCTTCAATGGAGCAGGAAAATCCACGATTCCTAGCCGACTCATCACAATTGAACGTTGCCGAGACTTAAGTTATGCAGTTAATAAATCGGTTGGAGTAGCATTCGCTTTTGAACCTCATGTCGTTTCCAAAAGAGGAACCATTGGGTTAGTTATCTAGTCAATGTATCCAACGCGTCTGCTACCAAGTCAATTCACTCAACATTCGTATGGGCATCATGTCTGGAACCAAAATGACCTTGTGGATAACAATTTTTGCAATCACAGCATTTCTGTTTATTGGTTGGAAATTGACTGCAAGAGGAAACTATGAGACAGCGGCCTACGAAGTGATCGAATCCGACGGCCCCTTCGAGCTGCGAGATTACCCTGAGATCATGCTCGTCACGACTGATATGGCGACAAACTCTAATGGCAACGACGGCAGCTTCGGTCGGCTCTTTCAGTATATTAGCGGCAGCAACGAAACTGGCCAAAAAGTCAAAATGACAACCCCGGTCTTTATGGAACCCAGCTCCACTGGAGCGAATGGCACGATGGGCTTTGTCATCCCTCAAAAGGTTGCCGAATCCTCCATCCCGCAACCGACAGGCGCCCGAGTGGAGATCGAAAAGAGAACGGCCGGCAAGTACGCTGTGATGCGTTTCGACGGATGGCTAAACGAGCGGACCCAGTCGGATAGTGAGGCAAAACTTATCGATTGGATCGAAAAGCAAGGCTGGGAACGAGAAGATCAAACGGAATTTGCCGGATACGATCCGCCGTGGACTCCGAAGATCTTACGAAGAAATGAGACATTGATCCGCCTTAGGTAACGAAGGAATCTAAGAGATCCAATATAAAAAGACGTGCTCAAAAGTAGAAGGAAATTCCCATGTTTGGTTTCGGCAGTAAGACAAAAAAACTCGAAAAAAAATACGCGCAACTGCTTGAAGAGGCGTTCCAGCTTTCAACGTCTAATCGTGCGAAAAGCGACGAAAAAACCGCTGAGGCAGAAAAAGTCCGCATCCAGCTGGAGGCTCTAAAGGAAACCGAATAGGCTCCGGTTAAGTGTGAACTTAAAAACAGGGAACTCTATTTGCCTAGGCCAGACCGGATCAAATCGGTCACATGAGCGTCCGCTCAAAGAATGGTGTTAATCTGAAGTTGGAAATTCAGTCAACACAGCAGTTATCGTATCTGTTTACCTGATTTGGCAAGTATCTATCATGTCTTCTATCAACCGCTTCTCCCTCATTCGCCCCGATTACATTTTGACGTTTGTCAAAAAGCCCACGGGCTGGAAGCCAAGAAATTATTTTGAAAAACCGAGACAAGCCGTCATTCTGTCACGGCACCCGGTAGCCAGTTACGCCGAGGCGCACGACGATCTTGTTCGATGCAACCGCCTAGCGCTTAGACATTCTCTTGGAGAATGGGCCGTGATTGAAACCGCTGGCGCTGAATCACGCCAAGAAGCCGAGTAGGTTCGGACAAAATTAATTGGTGGCAAAGGATTTGACTAAACGCTCCGCTGTAATCCGCCCAGACACCATTGCTCCCTCAAGCGAAGCGGTTTCCAAATAGTCACCACAAACAAAAACGCCGTCGCAACACGTGCTGTCGAATTGTTTACGATTGAAGAACGCTGGATTACTTTTAGGGAGAGCGTAGGGGATCGAGTAAGTCTTCAGATGCGTCCATTGCTCAACCGACGCACCAAACCAGTCTTTTGCCTGAGCAAGAACCTTCTGCCTCAAGTCTTCTTCACACGCATCTTTTGTGGCGCCCAGGCAGCTTATTGAAATCAATGATTTCCCAGCTGGTGCGCACTTAGGATCTACCAAGCTTGGTACACTCATATTATTGATCGGGCCATTTCCCTCACCATTCAAAATGAGCATAGGCTGATCCACCGGCGCGGTGTTCGAAGCAAAATAGAAACAAGTCACACCGTGTGCTTCGGATTTTTTTAATTCCAAGTTTAGTAATTTACTAGCCACTTGCTCCGTACAAGCCAGCACCACACGGGAAGCGGAAAATTTCTCGCCGCTTGCCAATTCAACGGTGTTCGTTGTTGGATCTAAGCTATTTACCCGAGCGTTGACTCGAATTGCCTCGCTTGGCAGTCCTGAAGCGAGCTGGCGTGGTATCGCCTCCATTCCCCCGGCAGGCACGACCGCTTCCCCAGTGGAAAACATCCGAAAAACCAAATCAAATTTTCGAGTTGATGTAACTAAGTCTGGCTCTAAAAAAACACCCCCAAGAAAGGGGCTAAAAAAACGCTGGATGAAACCATCAGAAAACCCCTCTGATTTTAATCGCTCAAGAGTTGAAGTTTCTGGGCGTGAATAAATGTCTCGCATTTGGCCACGACAAGATTTAATCTTCAGCCTCGCTAACCGCAGCTTATCGCCAAAGGTGGCAATCGGCGATCTCAATGTCGAAAACACTTTCGCCGGTCGGCGCAGCGGATCGACGAACGGATGAAACTTGCCCTGATATCTAATCAAAGCACCCGGCTCGTACGCTTTTAGCCGAAGTGCTGGAAAATCTAGGAGCTTCCGAGCTTCGGGGTAGGCGGTCAGCAAAATCTGAAACCCTCGGTCGAGGGAAAAACCATCAACGCAGTCGGTTCGAATCCGCCCGCCCACCGATTCCGCTGCTTCCAAAACCAAACTTGAAACGCCTGCACTTTCCAAATGCCTCGCACAGGCAAGCCCCGCAACACCCCCTCCGATAATGATAACTTGCGGTGACGACATTTTGATCTAAAGGTAAAAAAGTGGCACGTTTAATTAGGCAGCAAACAGCCTTGCCAGGTTAAACAAAAAAAATCAGACATTCCGAAGATGTTCTCAATTAGTTTAATTCAGTCTGCGACAACTGCTCGGGTTGCATTAGCTCGCGCAACCTGCGAATCGCCCGCAGGTACCGCATCGATGCGGCAGGCTCGGATAAATTTAGGATCTTACTGATTTCCTGATTCGTTAAATGCTCGTAGTGCCGCATGATAATTATCTCCGAATCTTTTTCCTCGAGTTGAGAAATTGAGTTCTCGATTTTCTTTGCGAGCTCCTTTTGCAACGCCGCCGCAGCGGGCGTGATTTTAGAGTCTCCTAAAAGCGAGGCCAGTTGGATCGAAGATTGATCATGTCCACGGGGAGCAAACAGTTGCTGCTCCCGATCCACGGATCGTTTCGCTGAAACTCGATGCCTCCGGTGGGCATCAATGATTCGATCTTTAGCAATCTGTCTTAGCCAGAGGTGAAACGGCATCACCGGAGTTTCAAGGTAGCGTTGGAGTCGGCGATTTGCTTCAACGAGTACATCTTGGACCACATCACTCACATCAACTCGATTTTGAACCTTTTTATCGAGTCGCATCCTGACCAGATGGTTCAGTGAATTCCGATGGCGATCCATAAGTTGGTTCACTGCAGAGTGGTCACCCGCCTTGGCGTTCGCAATGAGTTGTTCAGTCTGAGGAGATTGGGGCCACATGGTTTTCACCGAGTTGAAGGTTTAATTCGATCCGCACTCTGGGGGAGGTAAAATTTTGGTCGATTTCTTTACTAGTCAATTGGCAGCATTGTCCACAATTCGGGGCGGCCGACATTACAGTGCACGGCCCGTGACAAAACTCCAAAACATGCCCACGAAAAGAATAAAGCAGTACGCGCCACATTCCACGCAGCGGGACCTTGCTGAGGCAGAGCGTTTCGACGCCCCACACTCGGAACCGGATGGAAGATAGTTTCGATCCAGCGAGGGCGTGAGCGTTCCCCATCTTGCATCTGATCAAACGAATCAGCCGCGTTAAAAATTAATTCTTTCGGTGTCCCGTGCTGGCTGAGCAAGTGATCAATTTGAAGCGATGCATTACGGCTTAGCGTTGGAAGCGTCAGCAAACCGAGAAAAGACCAGAGCGTGAAGCCGCAAATCGTGTTGACAAGAGCGGCAACCGAATCGACCCCCGCGTTGGGCAATTGCGTGCAGACGATGAAACCTAAGAGGTTCCAAACTCCAGCAAAAGCGAGACCGCGGTAATAGCTGCCACTATTGAAAGCGACGGCTCGGCGGGCAATCACCGTGGCTAACTCCGCCTGTGACATTGCCTCGATCCAGGCCTGAGGGATCACGATTGTTGCTCCGTTTCCAAAACCGATAATCCCCCCCGTAAACCCAATATCTCGGTGACGCACAACAATGATGTTCGGCACGAAGATTTGCCACGACTGAATCAACGTTAAAGAATCCAGCAATTTATTCGAGCCCTGAGAAGACTCAACCCGCCGAAATCTCATCGACTGGTTTCGGAGAATAAAACAGAAACCGATCGCCAACAGCACCATTGAGATTGCACCCCGCAGGCCAAACCAGCGACCAAACACGAGAATCAACCAAGCGAAAGCAATGAACAAAAGGGACTGCCCGATCGCCGCTTTGAGGTAATTCGAGAGCCAACTTCCAAAAGATTCTTCTGACTTCAGAAAGCTCTTCGGCAGACGGTAGCCGCCGAGGAAGTCAAACGGAGCCAGCCAAACGATGAAAAGCAGAGCCACCACAGACAACTGTCCCCAGTCCGCAGTCGCGAAATCCGTAGATTTCGAGAGAAAATTGGACGGCAGTGCCAAGACCAACGCGACCGTGCAGATGGTTACGAGTGACCCAACTCCACAAATCCCCAGCCACAGCCTTGCACGGCCGTAAGTCATAGCTGTTTTGGTCATCGATGTAAACTTTCTCGGATAAATAGGTCCTTGCTCTTGTTAACCCGTGGGTTGAGTCTCAAAAGTAACGGAATTCTCGCCATTGTTTGGCTAAAACGTTTTTAGTCGGACAAGCTGGAAATCCCTAATTTGTTGAATTTTGGCAGGATTTTTCGTCCATATGCCACGCTGCGGTCTTATTAACCCGATTTCTCTAATGCTGTGACTTGTTTTTGTAAAAAAACGTCATTTTCACAGTGATTCGGTTAACCACGGGAACTGTAGCCGGTAGCTCCGATTACATAATTTTGCGTCCACAAATAAGGCCATTTTTTTCGAACCAAGCACGTCCGAAAGTTGCTGCAAAAACAATCTCATCCCTAGAGTTTGTTCAAATTATTATGCGGTCGCCGCGTCAATTTGTTAAAGTGCGGCAACCCCATCTTGGTTTCGAGACGGGCAAGTCAATCAAGAATTCAAATCAATCCAATCCTTTGATCGCAATCCAGTTCCATCGGTTTGCCGGCTTTAATTTGCAAACCCATAGCAAAACCTACCCGCAATAATCTGCGGGGTAAATTTTGTCCTTCGAAACATCGCAAAATGAAAATACTACTAACAGGCGCTACTGGATATGTCGGAGGCCGCCTTCTGCCGCTCCTACTCGAGCGGGAAAGCGACATTAGGTGCTTAACCCGTCGTCCTGACGGGCTGGAATCGACTCTCGACCAAACTGAGGTCGCTGTGGGCAATTTGCTTGACGCAGATTCGCTGAGAGACGCGTTAAAAGACGTCCACACTGCGTTTTATCTCGTCCACTCCATGGGCTCGACAGATGATTTCGAAACAATGGACCGTCGGGCTGCGGAAAACTTTGCTGCTGAATGCACGCGTCAAAACGTAAAGAGAATCATCTATCTCGGTGGCCTCGGCAATCCTGACCACAAGCTGTCGAAACACTTACGCAGCCGCCAAGAGATCGGAGATATTCTGAGAACTTCAACTGCCAATGTGTTAGAGTTCCGCGCCTCGATCATTATCGGTTCTGGCAGTTTATCTTTCGAAATGATCCGGGCGCTCGTCGAACGTCTACCAGTTATGATCTGCCCGAAGTGGGTACGAGTGTTAGCACAACCGATCGCAATTGAAGATGTCCTAGCCTACCTTGTTGAAGCCCTGGATCAACCAGTCGACGAAACGCAGATTTTTGAGATCGGGGGGCCTGACCAAATTTCGTACGGCGAAATCATGCAGAGGTACGCCAGACAGCGGGGGCTGAAACGATGGATGATCCCTGTCCCATTTCTGACGCCCTATCTTTCGAGTCTCTGGCTTGGTTTAGTTACACCTTTGTACTCCCGGGTGGGGCGCAAGCTGGTCGATAGTTTAAAGAACCCAACGTTAACCTCTAACAATGTCGCAGACAGACATTTTAAGGTTCGGCCGAGATCCGCAGAAAAATCAATCGCCCGTGCGCTCGTCAATGAAGACCGGGAATTTGCTGAGACTCGCTGGTCAGATGCTCTTTCCTCTGGCGGTCAACCAAAGTCTTGGGGCGGAGTTCGTTTTGGTTCGAGACTTGTAGATTCCCGAACCAGACAAGTCTCAACGACAACCGATGCGGCTTTCCTACCAATCCGCCGGATTGGCGGCGAAACCGGCTGGTATTACGGCACTTGGCTTTGGCAAATCAGAGGCTTCATGGACCTGCTGGTTGGTGGCGTGGGCGTCCGTCGAGGGCGACGTGACCCAGATCATTTGCGGGTTGGCGACACACTCGATTTTTGGCGAGTAGAAAAATTTGTAGATGGAAAATTACTGCGACTTGCTGCAGAAATGAAAGTTCCTGGACGGGCTTGGCTAGAATTTGAAGTCACTGAAGAAAACGGAGAAACCGTCGTTCGACAGACTGCATTGTTCGATCCAGTTGGACTTTTTGGCATCGCTTATTGGTACGCCTTGTATCCGCTCCATCAATTCGTTTTCGAAGGAATGCTGCGGAATATTTGCAAAGCTGCATCCTCACCACCTTTAGCCACATCGAATGAAAACAGATCTTCGGTGGCAAACTAGCGAGCCTCACCTAAAACCCTTGGAAATTTCCAGAACAAGGTTGCCTGACTTCAATTGGTAACGGTTAACGCCGAAAAGGTGTCCCGACATAGACTGGTTGTATTTCCATGGAAAAAGTATTCCGATCTGTTGCGTTGATTCAGTCGTTTGATGAAGAGAAGTCGCAGTTCTTACTGAAACTTAACGCAGGTAGAAATCAGCTGGATTTTGTGGTCGGCGAGCGTCTTGAAAAGGAGAGTTTCCGAGAGGCAATCACTCGCGAAGTAAGCTGGCAACTGGACCTTGAGAGAAACCGAGATTTCCTCGTTTCCAACATGGCACAGCTATCGATGGAATACACCGGGGTAGTTCCCGGAGATGTGAGCGAGCGAAAAATCGCGGTCGCCTTTTATCTCGTCCATCTCTATGGAAAATCTGCTCGCTCTCAGGTCAAGGATTCAAAGATAACTCAATGGGTCACCGCTGCTGAGATCTGCCGTGGTCGAACCAATCTGGGAACAGAAATCGACCCGATTTCTGTACACTGGATAAACCGCTGGGAAATTTTACAGGCTTGGCATTGAACTCAAGACCCGCTTCGAGATCATTCGCATCCAAACCGGCTTCAATTCTTACTTCCTTAAAGTCGACATTCCACCATCGACGGCAAGCACTTGTCCCGTCATCCAGCTCGATTCGCTGGAAAGTAAGAACCGAGCAGTTGAAGCAAGATCCGCTGGCAAGCCTGTCCTTCCAAGCGGATACTTTGAGGCCATTGCTTCGCGGTTCTCTGGAGAGCTAAAAAACCGTGAAGCCAGTGGAGTATCGGTCAATGCTGGAGCAATGCAATTGACGCGAATTTTTGGAGCCCACT
>JAAHTH010000508.1_pt2 | contig 21556 bp, 21 predicted proteins | sample 6116091 | NCBI WGS metagenome assembly JAAHTH01 (sample SAMN13939990, study PRJNA603662) | sponge metagenome | isolation source: marine sponge | host: Mycale hentscheli | place: New Zealand | collected 2006 | reverse complement strand
CGAAACACCACAGCCTTAAGCGCTGACGTTAAAGGCATGTGGGGGTTTCATACTGATTCTGGAACTAACCAGTTAATGGTTAATTACGGAACCAAAGTGGCTCATTCGGCGGCGGGCAATTTTACAGATCTTACTGGAATAACAGCAAGGACAGATGGCTCCCGTGTTTACGGGATGACAATGAACAATGTTTCTTATGGCGTTAGTTATGACAAGCCGTCTTTCAAGTGGGATGGGTCAACGGCTGCGGATCTCGGAACCGCTTTTGGGGCAAGCGGCAACATGCCGCAAGCCCAATACATTGCTTTCTGGAACAACTTTGCATGGGTGGCGAACACTTACGAATCAGGAACGGGTTACCGTTCCAGAGTTAGATGGTCAAACACAAACACCCCAGAAACATGGTCAGCGGAAGATTACGTAGACATAGATGTTGGTGAACACGGCGACCAGATAACTGGTCTGGTTGCTGCTGGTGATCGTTTAATAGTTTTCAAAACAAACAGCGTGTATGCGATCTTCGGTTTTGATTCTGATTCGTTTCAAGTCGTTACGTTAAGTAACGACGTTGGGGCAGTAGAACTGTCGTCGCCTGTGAATACTCCAGTTGGAACATTTTTTTGGCACGCACAAGAAGGCATATACGTTTATGACGGTCAAAGTTTTACGTGGCTGTTTAGTAAATTGCAGCCAGCTATAGATAATCAGCAAATTACTTTTGGTTCTACTCCACAAATAGCGTGGGGTAACAACAAACTTTACGTTTCTCTTGATTACAGCGCTGATGCTGCGACTGCTCGCCGCACCTATATTTATGATCCGTCGTTGGGTCAGGGTGGTGCATGGGTAGCTACCGACATTGATGCTGGTCCACTGTTTTCTTATAGGCCACCGAATAGTACGCCTACAGTGTTTGCTGGATGTGTAGCAAATACAGGTTCTGTAGTTGATGTTGAAGATGAACAAAAACGTGACGCTGACCGTTACACGTCAAGCACAGAAACACATATTGATTCATATTTTGTTACTCGTTGGGTAACAGGAAAAGATCCTATCGTTAAAAAACGTTGGGGTCGTCCAAGGGCTGTTGTTTCTGCTGAAGAAACAATTACGTTGCCTATAAACATTTTTAAGGATTACGACAAATCTACGCAAACGTCTAGTTTCAGTGTGAGCGTTGAAGGTAAAACGTCTGCTTCTCGTTGGGATACAGCTAAGTGGGATGATGCGGGTACTGATTCTGCTTATCTTGCTAAATGGGATGCTATTGGTCGTGATCTCACCGCTGATGTCAAAAACTTGCCTACACTTGGGACAGGACGGAGTGTAAGTATGAAAGTCAGCGGACCTACTAATAATTTCCATTGGGAAATCAATGCGCTGGCGTTTACCTATACGCCAAGGAGACTGCGTTAAATGGCAACTCTTGGACCTCTAAACGATTTCAATGCAGGCACAACGATTGTTGCTGCCGACATGAATCAAAACTTTACGGACATTGAAACTTTTGTAAACACCACTCCTGGTGTTGTACAAAAAGACATTGTTGATGCAAAAGGCGATCTTATTGTTGCGACCAGCGCTGACGCTGTGTCTCGGTTGGCTGTTGGCACAAATGATTATGTGTTGACTGCGGCTTCGGGTGAAGCAACAGGTGTTAAGTGGGCTGCTGCGCCATCGGATGCGACGAAGATGCCGCTTGCTGGTGGTACTTTTACTGGTTCTGTTACGTTTGATGCAACAAACACGTTTGAGGCAGCAAACACATTTCAAGGTGCTAGCCCGATACTTTTGACGGGTGCTACTACTGGTAATGGGTACGAAATTACGGTTACGGTTACTGATCCTACTGCTGACAGGACGCTTACTTTGCCTAATGCAACTGGGACAGTTGCTCTTACTAGTGATATACCCACGTCTGTGAACGGTACAGCGGGTAACATTATTTCTAATCAGGTCTTTAGCTAAGGGACAGATATGGCGACATATTCAAAACAGCTTCTTTCGGGAAGCACAAATGGCAAGGGAATTAAAATTGCCAGTTCATCCACTACAGTTCATACAGCGGTAGCTGGCACAAACGACATTGATGAAATTTGGCTGTACGCTGTAAATTCATCTGCGGCTGATGTCAAGCTGACGTTGGAGTGGGGCGGTGTCACAGATCCAGATGACACAATCGAATCCACTATTACTGCTGAAGCTGGTTTGACGCTGGTAGCACCTGGAATACCTTTACAAAATGGGTTAATTGTTAAAGCTAAGGGTGCAACAACAAACGTTATTTTGATTCACGGTTACGTAAACCGCATAACTGCTTAATCGGAGGCGTAAATGTCGTTCCGACAGGACAGAACTAATCCATCTACTGCGGTGTCTAATTGGCATGGGCGTTCGGAAACCCCGAAGGGGTGGCCGAATACTCGTGTGTCTCAATGGATAAACGGCGGCTTGTTCGGCGGAAGTGGTGCTGATACTTGGTTTAGTATTTATAGCTTTGAAAGCGGTTTTAGTGCTGGTTATGGCGCAGGGTATCCCATCTTAGCTAAACCTTGGGCTGGTGCTAAAAACAGTCCATTAACTTCAGATGGTTCTGTAGTTATGAAGGCAGATAGCGCTAGCGGAATGGATTGGAATTATTATCAGATGTCACCAAATGGTGTTGTCGCTCCAAATGCAGCAAAAATAGGCGGGTACAGTGTCACAAATGGCGAGTGGCAAGCGTATGGGTTTACAACAAACGGCACCGATTTATTGTTGAATGGTGGCTACGCAAAATACACTCCTGACAGCAGTTTTCGTGTTATGCCTGGAGTTCTTGCTGCTCCATTATCGGACACTAATACTGCTGGTACACCTACGATTGAAGATTTTGAATGTTACAACATCAACGGAAGTTCTTGGAATCAAGATCGTTTTAGGTCGTTAATGGTTTACAACGATGACATCGCTGCAAATAACTTGGTGTATTGGTGTGCAGGGGGTAGACCGCAGGGCAGCACAGGTTGGGTATACGGAACCTACAACACAAGCACTAACGAAATTTCGATGACTGGTTTCGCTAGAATGTACGGTGGCGATTGGGATAACCAAGAAACTAATTGGACTGCTCAAGGCGGTTCGGGTCGCATGTACGGTTTTGCTAAGGGAGTTAATGGCAGAGCATCTGTCTTTATGAGTGAGGCTACAAGCGAATCCTCAAGTCACGCTTTTCAAAAATGTAGCGCTCAGGCGTACGCAAAATCTTTTACTCACACTTCTTATGGGCAATGTTATGGTGCCTATTACATTGGGCAATATAGCGGCAATGACCAGTTTATTGTCATGTGTGAAGCCCAACAGCTTTATGGTGGCGCTGAAATTTATCTTGCCAAAATGACTCCATTTAACGGAAATGTGCAAGACACCTGCCTTATCTATGCGTCAAATAATCAAGGTGAAATGTCGGGTCCTGACCCAGAGGGAGCAGCAACTGGAATGTGTATGGATTCCAGTGACAATGTATATGTAGTTGGAATGCGTGACGGTTTGCATTCCAACAAAGAAATAGTTGTAACGAAGTTAAATTCTTCTTTGACTGTTCAGTGGATTCGTGTGATGCAAATGACTTCTAGCAACACTTGGGGTAGTTCTTCTACTAGCCATAGCTTGTATGCAGGAGGAATTAATTTGACTGCTGATGAACAACATTTGATGGTTCACGGGATGTCAGAATATTACCCAGCAGGCGGCCAGCGCAAAAAAGGCTTTTCGTTCAAAGTAAAAGTTGATGGAAGCGGAGTAATGCCTAACGATGGGGATGCGCATTACATTGGAAGTGGTGGTTTAACTCCAACCGTTTCAAATAGCTATTCTCAAAATGCATACATTCGGTATTACGATCCTTCGGATAGTTCTGCTTCTCCAACGCCAAGAGCTGTCAACGTGACTGCCCTGTCAGGCAACTGGGGTTCTGCAAGTTCTAACGGGAACTTGAATTTCGGCGGCGCAGCAGGTGGAGCTAATAAACCAGATCCATCATCGCAGGTGGCTAATAGGCCTACGATTTACGGTAACTACGTTTACGAAAATACGTTTGCAGGATAATTATGGGACTCTTGTATTACATTGACGCTGTAAATTCAATGATTCATTTTATAGCTGACGCTGATTTGGAAAATGATATTCCTGTTTATTCTGCTGACACACCTGAAGAAATTGTTGAAGGTAAAGTGTGGGTTCCAGAAGGACTTGTAGATATTACGGTTGATGGCAAACCAGCCAAACAACAAGAATGGGTTTTAATTGACAAAAACCCTAATCCTTCTGTTCCAGAACCTGAGCCTGAAGATGATGCTCCTCCTCCACCTGGAGATGAGGGGGAGTAATGGCTGTTACGTATCGCCCCACGCACAAGTTTCTGGGACAAAACAACGTTTCTTTAGAGTATGAATTAAGGAAACTGTCTCAAAAAATTGAAGCTATTAGCGATACGGATAGCGATATTCGTGCAGTTGCTTCGGGAGCTATGGCGATTGCCACATCTGCCGAGGCGTCTGTAAGCGCTACTTCTGGTTCTGCATCAGCGAATGCTGCTGCAATTACGGTAAATGCGAATGCGATTACAGTGTTACAAAACGATCTCGAAGCAGTCCGACTAGGACTTTGGAGTTAAAATGGGTATTTCTAGGGCAGCGGCAGGCTACGGAAAAAGCATAAGCGATCAGGCTTTAACTGTTTCTAATACTGCCGTAGGTTTAACAGTTCCAGCGGGTTCAGTTGCAGCCATGATTACTAATGGTGCAGAGTCTGTGCGGATGCGGTGGGGTACCCCCACGGCATCTGTTGGGCATTACTTGAATCCTTATTCTGTTGTCGATGTGTATGAATGGGATTTGGCTACAGTCAAATTTATTCGTATTTCGGCTGATTCGGATATTCATATTACTTACTTCGGTGAGGCGTAATTATGTCGGGTATTAAACGAATAGCGCAACGTGTCGATCAGGTTTCTACTGGCGATATTTCTGCTGTGACTACTACCGCTCCTTTGCAGGGCGGTGGTACGAGTGGTGCTTTGGCGCTTACATTGAATACGCAGTCGGATCAGATTGTGTTGACTGGACAGGTTTTTAGCTAATGGCTTATGCGGGTTATGGAGATCGGGCCAGTTCGCTGGGTCGTCAGACCCGTGAATACGGTTATGGGTTGAGCGATATTCAGCGTGCGTCTGAACGTATTGGTCGTTCTGACGCTATGAATCAGTTTAATGTTGAGCAGCAGGTTGGCCGTGCTGCTCGTAGTTTGCCTGGGGCTTTTAATCGTCGTGGGATGATTGATTCTGGGCAGTATAAGCGTGCGCAGGAGATTGCTGCGGGTGAGGCTGAGTTGGCTCGGTTTGGTGTGGCTGCTCAGACTGAGGAGGCTCGTAGGCAGTTGGATCAGCAACGTAATTTGTTGGAGGAGCAGTTGTATGGTTCTCAGATTGAGGATCAGATTGCTAATGCGTTGCGTCGGTTTGCGATTGCGCAAACAGTGGGAGGCATGTAATGGCTACTCAAGCTGAACGTTTACTTCAACAAGGTTTACGAATAGACCCAATAGGTAGAACTAGTCAGTTAATGGGTACGCAAGGTGGGTTTGTTGATTATTCTCAGCCAGCGATTGGTCCTACTAAAGGCAATCAGTTAGCGAACGTTGCTCCTGATATAGCTAGGCGTCTTGTTACATCAGCTATTAGCGCTATCCCAGGTGTTGGAGGATTGGCATCTTTAGGAAGAATAGCTTCAACAATTAAACCTAGTCCTGATGCTGTTAATCCTGCTCAAGCAAGTGCAATGCGTGGCCCAAATGCTCCAATGGCACGAATTGAAGAAAACATAAAAAAAGTTGCTCAAACGTTAGATCCTGGGCAAAGAAATTTACAACGCCAGCAAGCTGATGCAAGAAGGTTGGCTGCGGATTTTGCTGCTAGAGAGTTTGGTGTTGGTACTCCTAAACCAACAGCAACAACTCCTGTTAAAACCAATCCCATTAAAACGGACCCCGTTAAAACGGACCCCGTTAAAACGGACACCGTTCAAACTGATCCTGTTCAAACTGACCCTGTTCAAATTGATCCAGTTGTTGATGTAGGCGCTGGCATACGTGATTTGTATGGTGAACTTTCTACTCGTGATTTTACGGCAGAGATTGCGCAGCTTATGGCTGATCGTGCCGCTAATTTGCGTGGATTAAACACTGAATCTGCTGCTGTTTTAGCGCAAACAGTTGCTCGTCGTATGACACAGATTGGTTCTGTTGAAACTGATTTAGCTGCCGAGATTGCTTCTACTGAAGCGGATCGGCTTGCGCAACAAGAGGCACTTGCAGCGCAAGTAGCTAGTCGTGCTACTGGTTTTGTGGGTGACACTATGGCTAGTTTGACGGCTGCTCGTGAAGCTCTTGGTCCTGCGGTTACTGACGAGTTTGAGCGTGTTGCTCAACTTGTAGGTTCTCAGGCCCGTTCTCAGAGCATGTCATCGCAAGATGTTATGGCTCGTTTGAATCAGGTAGCAAATATGGCTGGGGCAGAGCGTACTGCGGCTCCTGCGCAGTTGGCTGCTGAAGCTGAGTTGGCTTTAGGTGACGAAGAGTTTGCTTTAACTAATGAGTTGCAACAAAACTTGAGTACTCAGTTGGCAAGTTTGGATGAAGCTGAAGCTGAGGCTTTGCTTAACGAAATGATGCGTGCAGAGCAGTTTGATAATCAACGTGATCGTGACATGATTGGTGCGTTGGCAGATCAACTTGTTCGTGAAGATACGCAAGCATTCCAAGCTAGTCAGGCTGATTTAACTCGTGGGTTCCAAACTTCTGAACGTGAAGCTGGACAAGAGTTTAGAACTGATGAGCGGATTGCTGGTCAACAGTTTTCTGCTAATCAAGCTGCTGCGTCTCGGCAAAATAGTTTGATGCAAGAAGCTTTGAAAGAGTCTGCGAAGGCGGCTGCTAATGCTTTGAAAGCTAAAGATGATGCGAGTGTTGCAGCTACTTTAGGTATTGATGTTTCTGTGTGGAGCGGTTTGAACGATGGTGCTAAAACAGCGTTGTTAAACAATGTGATGGAGCAACAAGTCTTGCAAGGCGAAGGACAGTTTGCTGCACCAGTAGGCACTATGGCTAATTTCCGTGGAAAGAACCCTGGGGTTGATCCAGATTTCTTTACTCATTTAGAAGCGCTTTACAATTACGAAGTGCTTGGCGATTTAGATGCTGTTGATATGGCTCAAAGCGCTTATTTAGATGAACTTACTAAAGACCAAGGCATGAGTGGGCCTAAAGGGTTAGCTCCTCGCGATATTGTGCAAATCCAAACTTTGTATGATGCATATAAAAAAGATGCAGATATAGCTATGGCTCAAGAAGCACGCAATATGCGTAGAGCGCAAAACCGTGCGCTTAACCCATTGCGTTATAACCCTGCTTTAACTGCTGCTATGGAAGGGTAAAAGTACGTTGTGGCTTTTGGTGCACCTGCCTTATCAAGACAAGCAATGCAACAAGCCCTCCGCAATGCGGGGGCTTTAAGCAACACTGGTACTCCTAAATCATCTATAGGTGAGATAGGTAGAGCGATTGGTGTTCCTGCTTCTAGCCGTTACACCCCTCCTGCTGGTTCATTGGGGCCAATGGCAGCACGAAATCTTCAGAAATGGTCTGAAGAAAAAGCGGCAGAAGATATGCCGCTTTGGGCTAAAGCCATAACTACTGGGCCTGTAGGCGGCTTCTTAAACATAATTCAAAAGCCATTAGCGCTTACAACGTCTGCCATGAAAGAAGGCATTGACCTGTTTACGGGTCAAGACGCAAGTTGGGGCGATTTTACTAAACAGGTTGGTGACAACTATACGTTTGGTCGTTTGTTGCATGACTATGACTTGTTGCAGGGTGAGGGTTGGCAGAAGTGGGCTGCTCGTGGTGTTGGTTTTGCTGGGGATGTTATTTTTGATCCTTTGAATTTGTTGAAGCCTGTGAATGCTGGTGCAAAGTTGGCGTTGCAGGTTGCTAAACGTGGTACTCGGCCTATTGCTGGTGAGCTTGCTCGTAACGCTGTGTTGCAAAGTGTTCGTCGTGGTATGGGTGATGATGTTGCTCGTGGTATTTCTAAGGTTGCAGATGATCTTGCGGAACGTGGTATTACGTGGGAAACGTTGGCTGATGATATTGCGGAGATTGGTACTGATGGTGTTTCTGCAATCAATAAGGGCAAAACGGTTGCTAAGTGGTCACGTAATGTTGATGATGATGGTTGGACGTTAATTAATAGGACTGCGATTGAGGGTGGCGACGAGGTTGCTATTGATGTGGCTGATGATGTTGTTAATGAGATAACAGACATCATCAAGATTGGTGCGGATGTTCAGGCGTTCCGTGGTGGTCCGACTGTTTTAAGTGCAAACAATTTGCGTACTGTTGCTAAGGGTATGGCTAAGACGGGTATGGATTCGTCTTACCGTATGGGTGCTGATCCGTTTACTCAAATGTTGGGAGATGCTGCTCGGTTGCCGTCTGGTGTGAGTCGCATTCTTGCTAAGACTGATGAGGCTACTGGTGAGCTTGTTGAGACTTTGGTTGAGGATGGTGCGGTTACTGCGTTTCGTGGTGCTGATGGGCAAATTGTAGGTAGTGCGGATGAGGCGGCTAACGCTTGGCGTGGCCGTTTCTTGGGTGCTGCTGAGGCTGAGAACATTAAGTATCAGTGGGGCATGAGTATGCCGTTTACTGGTGTTGTTGGTCGTGCTTTGCGTGTTGCTGATCCTATTGAGCGTTTGTCTGAAAAGTTTATTCGTTCGGGTGCTCAGTATCCTGTTGGGTTGCGTTTGATTACTAGTGAGACTCCGTATGTGGGTCGTATGGTTACTGGTATTCCTCAGGGATTGCGCAAGGGTGTTGCCGCTGTTGGTGGTAACAGGCTTGGGCAGGCTTTGTTGACTTCTGCTGGTCGTATGGGTCAGTTGAAAACTGATATTCGTGAGTCTACGGATGCGGTGTTCCGTCAGCGTGGTAAGCGTGTTGTTCATGCTGTGGCTCGTGGGGATTCTGTTGGTAAGACTGTTCGTACAAAGTTGATGCGTGTTGCTGCACCGTTTTTGCGTGAAGTAAAAGATTTGGGTGCAGATACTTCTGATGTTTATTATGCGATTAGTGGGGACGTTCAGGCTGCTGAGAATATTGCTCGTTTGGAACGTGAGGCTGGGTTAGATCCTGGTGGTTTGGTGGCTCGTGGCAAACAGTTGTTTGCTGATATGCGCACGTTGGCTAATAAAGATTCGGGTCGGGATTGGATTGGTGAGGTGGATGATTATGTTCCTCGCCAGTTGACTGACAAGATTCGTGATGCGTTGTTTAATGCTGACCAAGCGTTATCTAAGAGTAAGTATGTTAAGCGTGTTCATCAGAAGCGTGGGAAGTATTCGCCTACGATTGACCAGAGTCGTAAATATATTGACACTGACGAATTTGGCGATCGAGTCGAAAAACTTGTTAAAGAAAAAGGCATAAGTGAAGATGCCGCTAAAGCTCAGTTGCGTAGCGAAGGTGTTACTGACCAGTTTTATGGCGAAACTCTTGTTAAGGGTTCTGTTGAAAAACAGATAGCAGAGATATTGGAGCGCACGGGCGCAGATTATTCTTTGTTTGCTGACGACATTGATCTTGCTATTCAGGGTTGGATTAGGCAAGTGTCGGGTCGGTCGGGTGAGGTTTATACCGAGTCGTTGTTGATGCGAGAAGGCATTTTGATTGAGCGTTTAGCTGAGTACAGTTATTTGCCTTCGACTGAAGCTGTTGCTATGGCGAAGCGTTTTCATGCTGCTCAGGCACGTATGGCTAATGCTGCGGCTGATTTGACTGCTGCTTTGGAACGTCAAGCGGCAGAAATGCCTGAGTATAAATGGGCTTTAGATTCAGTAGTTGGCGAAGATGCTTTACAACGTCAAGTTGACGAGTTACAAGAAGTTTACGATCAAGCTTTCAAAGAAGTTGAACGAGCGAACGAAGCTCAGGAAGCTGTATTTGAAAAGTTTGCTGCGGCAGAAGAAGCGTACACAAATCAGTTACGGCAAATAGAAGAAACCAATCTAGGTATTAAACAGATCGAAGCGCAGCAAGCGTTGTTCGATGATGCTGCTGAAGGATCGTTGCCAAGTCAAGCCGTCAAGTTAGAAGAACGCCGTTTGGCGTTAGTCGCTAAACGTGACAGCTTGTATGCGAAAAACATTGATGTTGCGCAAACAGCGTATGACCGTGTTGCGTCAGGAACCGCTGCTCGTTTGTACATAGAGAATGCTTTAGCTGGTGTGCTTGGTTCAGCAGAAAACTTTAGAGCTTTTCTGCGTGATTTAGGTAATGTCAATCCTTCTAATTTGCAAGAGACTTTAGAAACTGCTCCGTTGTGGACTGCTCCTGATGGAAACAGTTTTGATGTTGAACGTGTTTTTGCACAGTTAGAAGATGTTCTTGGTTCTACTGACAAAGACAGTATTGGTGTGTGGTTGGGTGTTGAAAGTCAGTTAGCTGATCCTGCGGCTATGGCTGGTGATGCTGCGAACCCTGCTGTGAAGTTAGATTTTGCGTTGCAGCGCATAGATATAGATTCACAAGAGGCTTCGCGGTATTTGGATCAGTTTGACGCTGTTGCTCCTGATAATCCGATAGGTGGTAAACCTGATCCTGAGGATGTTATTGAAGCTAAACGTCGCATTATTGAATTAACAGACGATCAAGTTAAAAACAATCTGCCTTTGTCTCAAGTTGTGTCTAACAACAAAGCTGAGATGCGTGGGTTGTTGAAAACTTATTTTGCTGGCGCAAATTTTCCTGTTGCTACAGAGATCGCTAAGGGTAGCGATTTAGGTGATTTAGTTAAACAAGTTGACCAAACTTTGGGTAAAGAAATTCAAAACATTGAACGTCAGTTAGATGGTTTGGCGAAACTTGGTGAAGATACTGATTTGCCTATTCGTATCAATATTGTGTGGCAAGGACAGCCGCATACAATCACTGTTAAAGATTATGTGTTCCTTCGTGATTTGAAAAACGGTATAGATCCGTTGTGGCATGGCGGTCAAATTCCTGCTGCTACTACTCGTGTTTCTGTTGACGACATTTTGGAGCAAGGAACTTTAACTCCTTTGCCTCCTGGTCAAGCGCCTGGGTCAAACCCAGGTGGCTTGTATGAGTTAAACGGGAATCGTTATTACATTAAACGTTATGGCGGGGTTGATGATCTTGTTGGGTTAGTTGATCCTGTCGAGCGTGCAAGTGGTGGAGTGTTTGCTAACGCTTTGTATCGTGAGCTTGGTTTAGCTGCTCCTGATAGTTATGTGTCTCGTGCAACTGAGGGCGGCATTTATCATGTCGCCCCGTTTATGGACAACGTTGATACTGTAAAAAATATTACGGCTGGCATCTCGGATGCGCAGATTTGGACCGATCAATTTGGTCGAACTCGTGTTACTTCTGCTTTAGAAGTTCCTGTTGGTGCTGCTTCTAGCACGATAGCTGAACAGTTGTTTCGTGGTTATGCAGCGGATGTGTTACTAGCCAACTGGGATGCTGTCGGTATGGGTGCCGACAACATCGGTATCCGTACAGGTGTTACTCCGCATTCTGCTTTTGTTCGTATTGATAATGGGGCTGTGTTTAATAGTCGTGCTCAGGGGTTACCTAAAACTGAAACTCCAGGGTGGGATCCAACGCTAGTTAGCGAATACAGATCTTTCCAAGATCCCGCAATGAGTCCTGATTATGCGCCGTTGTTGACGGAAGCTACCCAACAACTTGAGAATCCTACTGGCTTGTATGCGCAACAAATTCAATCTTTGTTAGATTTGCGTGCTCAGTATGGGGGGATGAACAGGTTTGTTCATCGGTTTGTTCCTGGGTTGTCTGACGATGAAGCTAAATATTTTTCTGATTGGTTAGAAGTGCGCTTACAGAGAATGGCGCAAGGAGCAGGTAAAGAATATTTTGATGAAGGTTCTGAAGATTTATTAAAGCAAGCGTATAGCGTTCGTGGTTGGTCTGAGGATCGTATTGATGCGGCTGTTGCTGCTGGGTCTGATAGCCAGTTGTTGTTGAATCACAGAAGCAGCAATCAGTTGTTAAATCTTATTCAACGCCCAAATCGTGGTTACGCTGACTTTAGTTGGGGCGATTACGATTTCTTGAATACAACTGTTGCTCCTCAGACGTATCAGGGAGCCACGCCAACGCATCGTTTCTTGCTTGATATTCCTCAGGGTGCTGCGAATATCAAAGTTTATGGTTTGCGTATTGGTGAGTCTGAAGCTGCTAGTGCTCAAAAGATTATTGATATGCAGAATGCTTCTGATCCGATGAAAGCTACTGCTGATTTTAAGGCTGATGATTGGTTGAGTAGTTCTGGTGGGGCAAGTTACCCTGTGACTGTTATTCAGGCTGACATGTTTGCTCGGGTTGCTGACGCTGATCCTGATTTTTTTGATGAGATAGTTAATCGTTTCATTAAACAGTCTGAGGCTTTGCCTGCTGTTACTGATCCAACTACTCATAATTCTTTGGCTTCTTCACGGATGTTGAAGTGGGCTAAAGATATTGTGAAAATGGATTTGTCTAATGTTTATGGGGCTGATCGTCAGATACTTGAAAAGCTTATGGGTATGTCATTTGCGGAGCGTGTGCAGTTTGCTGCGTGGCGTAAATGGGGTCGTGGTGTTGACGCTAACGGAGACATAGTAAAGCTTGATTCACAAAAGTTTGGTGGAGATATTCCGTCTGATGATTTGTTGATTGACAATCTTACGGAATTTGTGAGGTTGACTGATAATCAGTTGTCTCCTAATTCTGGTCGTGTGAATGGGAGTGTTTTATCTGCGCAGAAAGAAATGTATATTTCTTTGCGCAAAGTTTGGGATCAAGTTTTTGATAGTCAGTTTGGTGACAAAGTAGCGTTTTGGAATTTGGAGCCGACTCAGGCTACAAAGATGCCTCGTTGGACTCGGTTTTTGCGAACGTTTCAACGGTCGTTGTCTGCTGATGGTTACAGCGCAATGGTTTGGTATGACGCTTTAGATGGCGCTTACGTAAAGTCTCAGTCGTTTCCTAACATGATGTTGGCTAATCCTTCGGCGGCACATGGCGCTGATGTAGCTATGACTTCTCAGAACATAGGGAAGCTTCTTGATCCTGGGTCTTTAACTAAAGAAGAACTTGAACGGTTATCTAAACAAGCACCTGAAACTCTTTCCCCTAAGGAAGCTTCTGCTGTAAAAGCAGCGAAACAACAAAAGGCTTTAGTTTTAGAACCTGAAGCTGTTATTGATTTTTTTGAACGTGAAACGTTGAGCAGTTTGTCTCCGTTGAAGGAACAGTTTCCGAAGCAAGAAGATTTGTTGGAAGCTTTGTATGAGCAACGCAGCAAATTGGTAATGGATTCTGCTTTGTTGCAGGAAGAGTTAAGTTCTACGTTTGCTACGTGGCAGGACACGTTGTTGGATACGGAACGGATGTCGCAGCTTGAGGCTTTGCAAGCTGCGTCTGGTGCGGGTTATGGTGCGGGCGCTAGATTTAGGCGTAGTCCTGCACAGGTACAAGCTTTAGAGCAGGCTGGCATTGATAAAAACAAGTTGAATGCTGTTATTGGTTTGAAAGAGTCTTTGGAGAACGCTGAAGAGAATGTGGCGTTAGCTCAAAATATTCTTAGGAATATTGAGAGCAATGGTTTTTCTACGGAGTTGCAGCAAGATTTAGCGCAAACATTGAAAGTGTTGATGGAGGCCGATAATGCTCGGTTGTCGTTTGCGTGGGATGAGTATGCTGCTGGGGCTAATGATTTTCAAAATATTTTAGATGAGCGTGCTGCGTCGGCTGCGCCTTGGTCTTATCGGGACATTGCAAAAATGGACGATATTACTAATAGGTTGGATAATGTATTTGTTGCTAGTTGGAAACCAATAGGTAACGAATTACAAGGACCAGCAAACATTGTTGAAGCTATGACTGCCACGGAAACGTGGGTTGCCCGTGGCGGTTTCAAAGGTTTCATGCGGCAATACGACAGAGTGCATAATTTGTTGCGTGCATACATGATTGCGAAACCTGGGTTTCATGGCAGAAACTTTTTCTCGGCTGCGTTTATGAACCATCTTGCGGGAATGAACGCAAGTTCATACCGCAAGTTCATGCGTGCGTATTGGAAGTTCCAAGAAGAAGAAGCTGTTCGTCTTGGGTTACCTGATCGTGCGTCGAAGATGCGTAAAGCGATGCGTGCTCGTGGTATTAGACCTGAGAATGTTGATTCTTCTCATGTGCAAATTGTTCGTGAGATGGATCGGTCTGGTTCTTTGGGGTCTGCTGGTGCGCAGGTTGCTTCTGAGTTTGTGGAATCTGAGGTGCGTGTAGGCGGTCGTCGTGTTTCTTTAGGTTCTATTAATCCTTTGAGTGCTCAGAACTTGCCTTTGCAGTTGTCTCGTGATTTTGGTATGGCAACTGAAACGTTTGTTCGTGGTTCTCTTGGGTTTGACACCATGCTTAAAGGTGGAACTTCTGGAGATGCGTTCGACAACATAATGAAATTCCATTTTGATTATTCAGATTTGTCAGATTTTGAACGCAATGTAGTTAAAAAGCTTGTGCCGTTTTATACGTGGACTCGTAAGAATCTTCCGTTGATGATGGAAATGATGTTGCGAAAGCCACAGATCTTTAATAGGTATAACTCGTTTAAGAAAGAAATGGAAGAAGGATTGGAGCGTCCTGAAGAGGTTCCTGATTGGATGATTCGTGGTGGCGCTATCCAAACTCCGTTTACTTATGACGGGGAAAGTATGTTTATTCTTCCTGATTTGCCGTTTAAGTCTCCTTTGGAAATGATTGATCCTTTGTTTACGGGTGAGCTAACTGCGGGAGAACGTGCGGCTAAAGCAATTAGTACGTTTGGTTCTCAGATGACGCCTTTGGTGAAGGCTCCATATGAGTGGCAAACTAAACGTAATTTGTGGAAGGGCTACAACTTTGATGGCCGTTACGATGTAGTTCCTGGTGCTTACACGAGGGTTCCTGGGATGATGTCTGCTTTGAAGTTAGCTGGTATAGCTCAGAAACGTAAAGGTGATGACAAATGGGTGATGAAAGATTATGAGCTTCATTCGTTTGCTCAGTTGTTGCCTACGTTTATGGATATTCGACGGTTGTTTCCTGACGAAGAACGTTATCGGGAACGGTTGTTAAGTAATTGGATTTCGTTTATGGCTGGTGCTGGTTTAAGAACTAACACTAAATGGGAACAGCAACGTTCTCGTATTTCTCGTGAGTTTGACAAACGTGAACAAGAAAGAGAACTTCGTGAACTACAGGGTCCTAACCTGTAGGGACGAACTACCCTATAGGCATGCAGTTCATTTCTCGTAACGAATGGGGAGCTATTGACTCTGGTAAGAGGTTGAGTGAATTCCGCCGTGTACCTGTGGGAATTGTCGTTCATCATACAACGGGGTCTGCGTCCTCTCCGTGGGATCGCATCCGTCAGCACGACAAATATCACGTAAAGACTCGTGGATGGCGCTCGATTGCTTACAACTGGCTGGTGTCTGGTGAGACTGGCGAGGTTTTTGAGGGTCGTGGGTGGAAGCAGGGTGCTGCTACTAAAGGGCATAACTCTAATACCACTTCAATTTCTTATATCGGTTCGGGTGATGATCTAACTGAGACAGGGAAGGAGGCGATCCTTACCGTTGTAGAGGCAATGCGGAATGAGTATGGCGACCACTTGTGGGTCAAATGTCATAGAGATTTCGGCACCACATATTGCCCTGGAGACGGTCTAGCGGACTGGATTCATTCTGGAATGCCGATGACGGGAACGCCTACAGCTTTGGATTGGGATGTGAAAATGGAGGAGATGGAATCTTTGGGGGTGGATTTCCGTCGTAAACCTTTGCATCGTGGGTCAAAAGGTAGAAACGTAGTTACTTTACAGACACGTTTGAATGAACGCATTAACGCAAATTTGGTGGTAGACGGCATTTTCGGTCGAGCAACCCAAAAGGCTTTACGAGAATTCCAGGCCAATTTCCCGATACGCAAGGACGGTGTTTGCGGGCCTGTAACTTGGCGTTACTTGTGGATTGTTTAAGGAGATATTTTGTTTAACTTTGATTTTTTGAGAGACACATTTGAGCGTGGGTTTGCTACGTTCTGCCAGGGATTTGTAGGCGCTATGGCTATTCCTGGTCCTGACTGGACGGACTCGTTGAAAATTGGTGCGGTTGCTGCTGTCATTGCTATTGGTAAAGCTATTGCTGCGACTCGTGTCGGTGATTCGCATTCCGCTTCGTTGGTTGACTGAGGTGTCTGCCGAGGAAGAGAACTCGGAATGGGAGGACTGGGCAGAAGAGTACGGTTATCTGGCTTCAGAAATATATAACGACATAAAAAACACTTCACATTTGTTGAACGTGGACGACGGGAATCATGCTAAATGGCATGATGATTCGTTGGCTGTAATGATTGTGTTGCCGTTCGAGCACGCTATGGCGTTTTCTGCTGAGTCAATGATGAACGATTTTGAAAACAGTCCTTTACATAGTCATGTGTTTGCAATTATCAGTGGCCTGATACTTGCGTCTGCTGATGTTATGGACGATTCAGATTACGAGATAGATGAATAAAAAAGTTAAATAGTCTTTGACGATTGGGTGTTTTTCTAACGCTCGTTTCAGTTTCCTTAGGATGTAGTCACGTTTTCTTGCGACTGTTGTTTTAGGTAAACTAGTTAAACGTTGAACTTGTCTGAGGCTAAGACGCTCGTACAGAAGAGCGTTTAGTAACCAAATTTCGTCTTCGTCTAGTTCATCGAAAACATCTAATACTGCGTCGTGTAGCTGTATGCGTTCTTCTAACGATTGTTCGATAGGTACGTGAGGGGGTGCTTCTTGAAGGGCTTGCATTTGAGTTGCTTTAGGACGGTTGTTGACTGAGTACAACCATTTCGATGTAAATCCAAGAGGATCAAAGGGAAATTCCTTCTTGGCCATACCTCCATGCTATGTCTGCTGGAATTGCGTAGTATTCCTTACCTTCTGGAAATAATTTTATTTTAGATTGAAGACATAAATCTCTGACTGTGTGAAATCTGAGAAAAGTTTGACGGTTAAAGAAAGAGTCATGCAAAAACAGTAGGACTTCCATTTGCTCATGCCACCAAGCCAATGAGTTGAGTTTGTCTAGTTTCATGTGGACTTCTTGGCTACGTCCAAACCCTTGGACTTCAACTAAATAGTTTTCTGTTAGGTAGTCGGGCGTGTAACAAATTTGTGTGGGTACTTTGTCAAGACGAAAGGGTGGCCTGTTAAGGCCGTAGCGTGCGTACGGCCACGGTGCTAGTTCTTCAAATTTGCCTTCGGCTTCGTCGCCCATTCTGTTGAGACGTTCAGAGAAATCAAGATCCTTAAATTTCATTTCTTTTCTCCTTCTAACCAAACTACATCTCTGTCATTTGGTATCACTCCTGCTTTTTCCAAGGCGTCTGATACCAGTTTTATGTAGTTGTCTACGTCGCCTGTCAGCTTGGGTTTCTCCCAATCTGGTAGCGACGTAATCTTGATGTGTGTTTCGGTAGCAGAGAAACTTGCTTCTAGTTTTACTGGACCTTCAAACACGGGGAAGTCGTCGCCTACAGCTTCAACGATTAGTTGTTCTGCTTTTTTGGTTTCAGGTGGAGTGTAGGTGTGTCCAGTTCGTGTCATCCGTGGACGCCCCTTTGTACGGGGTCGTCCTTCTATCGTTATTTCATACGTGTTTGGTTGCGATTTTTTGGGCATTGTCTACCAGCCGTTCCATTTGTCGGTCGCCGTCACGTCGCCCCATAAACTTGGGGCCCTCTTCATACCATTGTCCTAGACGTGAATCTAGGTCGTTGGTCCATGACATTACGTCGCTTCGTTCAAATCCTGATTCAAACATGGCTCGTGCGAATCGGTTTAAGAATCCGTGTCGTCCGTGTCCTGCGCCATGTTGGGAGTAATAGGCGTGGGGTCCGTCACGGTACATTACTAACGGTAAGCCCCGTAAACGTGAGCCGTCTACTCGCATAAGTGGGGCTTTGCTGTAGTCCCGTGGTGGGGGAAGATCAGGTTCGGGGTCTTGGTATAGCTCTGCTGCTCTTTCTAAATCTTCTAAAGGTGTGCGTTCTGCTTCGGCTTCTATTATGAAATCCCAAATGTCGTAAGCTTCGCCTGTGTCAGGGTTGACCATAATTTGTCTGCCTGCGGGTCGGTTCCCTCCGTAAGGCAGACGCATGTAGTTTCCTGGCGGTCCGTCTAACGAATCCGATTTAGGGTATACAGCGTCATAGTCTCCGCCTGCGAGTTGCATTACTGCTTGTAATGCTTTTCGCATCAGAGTTGTAGGCGTCCACTCTTCGGTAAATACCCATACGTGGTAGCCCTTGCTTCGTGATCGTTCTAGCCATCCTGTTATGCCGAGTGCGGAGAATAGTTTGATTGCGTTTTTAGCAATAATTTCTGATTCTTCTTCGCCTTCGTCTATGTCTATTGAACCCCACGTGCACATCCATAGTTCGGGTTTCATGTCAGGGTAGACGGGTCGTGCGTCAGGTGTTGACGCCGACTGTATGAAGCCTGCTGGCCCGCTCTCTTGTTTTAGGGGGTCGTAGACCATCGGATAAATTCCGATCATCTCAGAGCCTTCTAAGTGGTGTTCGAGGAGTTCTGTTGAGACTGGTATCCATCGGCAACCGCCCGAGTCTGTTCCATACGCATACGGAAAGCCCTGAAACACGTTTCCAAATACCTTTGCTGCTGTGCTATCCATCGAACGTGCCTTGTTCCCATGTAACTCCTGGCTCCAGAATACGTCCGCTGCTGTCTATGGTGAGGTTTACCTCAGCTTTTTCCCCATCTCCAGACTTGTTTTTCCACAGGCCAGCGGAAACTTCGTCCTCGTAATGGGCACGAGTTTCCTCATCTAGGTTGGTGTCATCCCATCTACGCCACGTTTCAATTAAGAAATGGCTTTCACTTGTGGATGCGTACCTGCCTGCTTCGATGCCGCCAGCTTTGCCACGGTTCCCTGTGCCTCTGCCTGACTGATGGATAATGATTCCTACTAGACGCCAGTCAGATACCAGTTGCTTGAACGATTCGATCTTGGCTTGGACGCTGGCTGCGTCGCCAGCTTCGCCGCCTCGTATCAGTTCAAGGAAATCGTAAACTAAAACTTCTGGACGTTTGCCTCCCCACAGAGTGGAGGATGCAATCCGTAATGCTTTGTCGAGATCATCGACACTCATGCCAGTGGATTCAAAATGGAGATTGGTTTCATCGTCCATGATTTGTTCGACTCGTCCCCACGCTGTTGCGTCCTCGCGAATAAGTCGGTTAATCCATTCTCTCTGGTCGTACTCCAAACGGATAGATGAGTACCGTCCCCAAAACATTGTTTCTGTTTCGTCTGGACTGACCCAAAGGGTTCGATGGTTTCGGTTCTTTGCCACCATGTTCATGGCAAGCAATGTTTTACCTGTATGCGATCTTCCTATCAGGGTTACTAGTTGCCCTGGTCTTGCGCCTCCGAGTGTGGCCTCGTCAAAGGCTCGTACCCCAAAGCTCCATTCGTTACCTGCCCGCAAGTCGTGTTTCATGCGTCGGACTTGTTCCCCTTTAGGGGTAAATAGTCTGCGTAGATCTTGGGCGCTTACACCGTCGATCTCTTCGGGTTCAGCCGCAGGAGGAGTGGGGGCGGACGCAGTGGCCGCCCCCGTGACGAGTTGCCTCGCCTCCTCCATGCTGATTTCTTTAGGCACTTATTCCAACAAGCCAACCCTGTGGGTCAACTGGTTCTGGACGTTCGGGCCATGAAAAAGAAGTGTTCTTTTGTAGTGCCGCAAAGTAACCGCTTTTACCTGCTAGCGGATGATTACCTTCGCCTTGTCCTACAAAGAATTGTCCGTCTTGTCCGACTGACAGTCCCTTCTTTAATTTGAAATCTCCGAGTCCGCATTTGCCTGCTTTTGTTGTCGGAATTTCTTTACCTCGCATTGAGTCAGCCCAATAGTCCTGAGGAAATTGGCGCATTCCGTTTTGATACAGCTTGCGTATCGCTTGATTGTCCATGAAAGCTGAGTCTTTGGATGCATAAACAATTCCTGCGTTCTTTTCATTTAGGAATAGTTTATGTACGTCGTTGTACTCGCCGTCATCTAGGTAAAACGATCCGCCTGCCCTTGGGGCTGCGGATGGGGCTGCTTGAAAAGCTGCCTCAACTTTGGCAACTGCCGCTGTTTCTAACGGTGCTGCTCCTAGTTGCGTTTTAGTGTCCCCAAGAATGTTTGCTAACGCTGACGCATTATCTGTCAGTGTTGTCAAAATATCTTCGTTGGGGTCTGTTGCACCTGCCGTGACTTGTGCTGCTGTCAACTCGACAGCACCTTTCAGTACGACTTGTGCTTCTATGCTCGCACGTTCGTGCGGCTCCATTGGCTTAAATGCCATTATCTTGCGCCTCCTATTATTGCGCCTTTACACCGTGCCCACGCTGGACACCATTTCTCAGAACACCACCAACCGTCATCACCGAGAGGATATTTAGTCATCTCGGATTCCACGATGTGGCATAGCCCTAAGACCTTTTGACGTAGCCAGTCTGTGTGGCTTTCGTCTCGAACTATATCCATGCGACCTACACCTTTAGGGTGCATGATCGCATAAGAGAAATTTGAAATACCTTTAGCCCAGCAGTATGCCATTGACTGGACATCCCAGCGTTCGTATTGCCATCTGTCTCTGCTGTAGTCACGGCCTGGAAATTTCCAATCCCAAAGCCTGTCTTCTTCAACGAGGTCGATGGTGCCAGAAAAGTTGACAACCCTATTGTCATCTTCGTGGAAAAGTAAATTAAAGTATTCTTCGACTTCGACTGGTGCTAGTTCAGGTAAAACTTCGGTGCGCCATGATTCGACTTTGCGTAGTCCTTCTACGTATGCGCTTTCTGCTGAGTAGCTGTTCCATACTTCGATGGTAGGTAGAGCTTCGTCCCAGTACATTTCAAATGAATCAATGGTGTCTTGCTTTGTCATTTCCCCGCCTGCTTTGCGGGTGTTGAGTGCGTCTTCTGCTACTGCGTGACATGCCGTGCCTAATGTTGCTGCGTCTTTTATTTCTTCGCTTACAAGTCCAAAGATGGTGTTACGGAATCTTTCTAGGCACATGTCTGCTGTCTTGATAGATGACTGGCGTACCCAGTCATGGACCCATCGTCCTTCGCTGTCTCGGTGTAGGGGATATTTCATAGTCTCAGAGTAGAGAAGGGGTGGGACACCGAATGATGCCCCACCCCAACTGTCCTACTTGCCGAATAAACCGTTCATTATTCCTGAGAAAATAGGAAAGGGATCACCACGTTCTTCCGCTTCTGCGGTTTTACGTGCTATCTCCTTTTGAACCCATGTCTCTTCGACAGTCTCTTCTTCAGTGATATCTTCTTTACGCATACAGTTGTACCTCCCAGTACATGCTTTGTTCTGTACCTCGTGCCA
>JAAHTH010001364.1_pt1 | contig 21598 bp, 19 predicted proteins | sample 6116091 | NCBI WGS metagenome assembly JAAHTH01 (sample SAMN13939990, study PRJNA603662) | sponge metagenome | isolation source: marine sponge | host: Mycale hentscheli | place: New Zealand | collected 2006 | reverse complement strand
ATAATTTACCGAAAAATAGGGGTTTAAAAAATTATCAAAAATCTTAAAAAAAATCCATTTGAGATTATTGTCTCAATTTATAGTAAATGATGGAGGGATATGATGCTGATACTGAGACTGTTTCTATCGGTCAAGCACTACAAATTAAGGTAAAGAAATCACTACTTAGGAGGATGTGGGAGAGCTTTAAATGTAAGATGTTATGCTGTTGTAAGTCATCGTGTAGTATAAATGATTTATCACAGAATAATAATGTTAAGTAATAGTAATAATGGCTGAACCGAAAAACAAAAAGCTATATGAGAAGGTAAAGAAGGAGGTTTATAAGAAATATCCTAAACATAGTGCTTACCGTAGTGGTCTGTTAGTTAAAGAATATAAGAAACAAGGAGGGACTTATATTGGTAAAAAAGATACTGGTAAAGGATTAACACGATGGTTTAAAGAAAAATGGAGAAATCAAGATGGAGGTGTAGGATATAAGAAAAAAGGTGATGTATATAGACCTACTGTAAAGGTTAATAGTAAAACACCAGCTACATATAAAGAACTCACACCAGCACAAATCAAGAAGGCTCAAAAAGAAAAGAAAGCAACTGGTAGGGTAAAAAAATATAAAAAGAAATAATTTTCTTACTATATAGTAATAATGGGTGAAATGAAGAAATTAAAAATGGAAAAGACTTTATATAAGCCTTTTGTCTCCACAGCTAAAAACAAAAAGTATAGTGTTTATGTAAAGAATGGTAAGGGAGGTAAGAAATTAATACATTTTGGAGATAAGAGATATGGTCAGTTTAAAGATAAGCTGGGTGCTTATAAGCACTTAGACCATAATGATAAGAAAAGAAAAGCAAATTATCATAGTAGGCACGGTAAAGCAACAAGTAAAGATACTGCTAAATGGTGGTCTCATAGTATTTTATGGTAATCCTTTTAGAACGGTGCGAATTTGATGAGATGAGTGCAACTTTTATCTGTAATAATTAAATAATTAATATCATTATAATTATATTATTCTATAATAATAATGGTATTTAGTTGTGTATTTTGTGAGGAAGAGTGGTGTTATACTACTAATCTCTGTGAAAGTTGTAGGAGATTAAAGCATTTAAAAAAAATATATGGTAATAGATTTAATGATTGTTTAGAAAGAGTTTTGGTAAGGAACGAACAAGGACAAGAAAATAAAGAGACAGCTATAATAAAGGAAGAAAAGGAAAATATAGAATATCATATTAAATTAAGGGATAGAACTAAATGAACTTATTATTTTGTAAGTCGTTTAGGAGGTGTTTTAATGATTTTAGATGTTTGGTATAGACCATACAGAGTTTTTTATCATTATCACCTCTATCTCTATTACCATTATACTCTATATAGTATTGATTACCTAATGTGTCCATAGTCTCAATCCAGTAGTAATACTCTTTACCACCATATTTTTTATCAAGACACCATACATATATAACAAACTTAATATTATCTTCTTTTACTCGTCTCCTACCTTCTACAATTTTATTATATCCTACCATTAATGAAGGATATTGATTTTTTTTAATTCTTCTGGTTTTTAATTCTACTAAACCTACTACATTATCTTCTTTATCTTTAATAAAAAAGTCGTGTATAGCCTTATCATCTTCGTATTGATTTAATTTTATGTTAAATAATTTATCAAACTCACCTACAAGCTGTCTCTCAAAGTAAGAGCCATAAGTCATATCTACTATCTGTTGTCTGTAATTAATCGCCATTTATATTATATACTTAGATATTTTTTTTACGAAATAAAACGCAAATATTTTTTGATCTAATCTCATTAAGTACTAACTGTTTAGAAAGGTTAGACTCTAATGAAATGACTGCAACTTTATTTTGTTGATTTCTTAACTTTCTTAACTTTTGATGAATTAATATTTTTATAATTAGAGTTTTTGGTTATAAACATATCTGGTAATTTTTTTTTTTTAGGGAACTTTGGTTTAAGGACATCTAATTTTTTACCGAAGCCACCGTGATATACACCAGCGGTCTCCTCCTTCTTTCTACACTTATCGCAACAGATAATAGCCTCATCAGTAGTATCTAAATTATTGTAAGTCATTATAGATTATATAAATAATATAGATATTATTTTTTTTCTATTTATTATTTATATAAAGATGTTAATTACCTTAACAAGTGCGGATAGTAATAATAACAGTAGGTTTCGTTGTAATTTTAATGAGAGTTTAAGACTACCACCTAATAGTGAAGTTGGTTTAATAAATGCCTCCATAAACCGTCTTAAATTAATACAAATCACAGATAAAATCTATAATCAATCTGGGGCTAAGGAAAATGTAGGTAGAGTAAGGTTTTCTAATACAGACCCTTTTACTGATGTAGTAATACCAGTAGGGGATTACTCCTTAGAAGCTCTGGCTAATGCTTTAACAAGTGCTTTTATTACCATAGCAAGTAATTTAGGTTATAGTTTAATACAAAAATGGTCTGTATTAGACATTACTGGGGATGGAGACCAGACAAAATTAGAATATAATTGGGATTGGAAAGGAACCAGTAAGCCACCAGTCCTACAAAGACCTATATGGATAAACAATCAAACCACAGACCCAGCAGATTATACCACAGCAGACGACCCATTAATAACTCCATCTGGTAAAACCTTTAAAACCAGTCCTACCTCCTTATGGGATGTAGGTTTATATAGTGGTCAATATATAGCTGAGAAGAACGCACAAGGAAACGGTGGTGTTATATGGGCAGTAGGTAATTTAGGTGGGGCAAATGAGATAGGAATAGGATACGCAAGAGAACAATTTATTAAAGGAACTGGTGGTAGTGCTGGGTCTCAGTATTATCAATTAATAGATTGGGCTATAAAGGTAAATGCTGACGATACTTTTGAGATTTGGGAAACTCCTAACGATGACCCTTCTAAAAATGATTTAAATGTATGGGTAAAGACTGGTAGTGCTAATATCACAGCTACAACAAAGTTTAGAATAATTATGGAGTATGATGGAACCGTAAAATATTATTTTTGGGCTGATAGTAGTGATGGTGGTAATTATAGTTTAGAATATACATCAACTAAAAAGAAAACCACTCCTACGGATTTTGGAACTAATGGAATTGTGGTCTTAGGTGCTTTAAAAAATCAATATGATAGTGTTGATAATGAAGGTGGTGGATTTTTTACTACACAAATAAACGCACACGATAATAGTGTTAGTAAAGCCATAGGTGGAGATAATGTAGGTGATAATAATTCAGTTGTATCACAATCATCCACTCATAACTATTTAGATTTTTATACACCTAATAGTAAGGTAAATGTTAATTATGTTGATGCTACTGACCCAGAATGGAGGGACAACGGAAACGCACCAGACCCTAATAATCCAGATGACCTCGTGGAGCGGTCTTATGTATGGATGGATACACCAGCTCCTAATACCTTATATGATATTTATAAATCATACAGACATAAGGAGATAAGCCATAATGTTAAAGGTTTAACACCTATGAGTAATAATATGGTAAGGATTACTATTAATGATTTAGATGAGTTTGTAGGAACAAGATTAGATAAGGATGGTAGTGGTGCTAATGAATTATCAAGAGAAAAAGTGAAGGTATATTTTAATGGTGATTATTATGGAGAGATAATAGCTAATAAGGGTAATGGTGCTAATCAAACCATAACAAAAGATTTTCATAGTGTTTATGCTAATGAAGATGGACATATCAAGGTAGAAATAGCACAAGGATTTAGTTGGATAAATGGTGTTAATCCAGACCATAATACTCAATCTGGTATAAGATTAGAAGAGATTACAGTAGCACCTAATCATTATTATATAAATAGACCAGATGATTTAGGTGTTAATAATTTTAGATTAGGTCAGCAATTTTATAATGAGAATGGTGGTGGTATAGACCCCCTTTCGGTGGGCGCTCCATCACAAAAAATAACATTTGAGCCTAAACAATTAGGTAAGTATATAGGTTTTTTTCAGCCAGAATATTTTTCTAATGGAGCTAATAGTAGTGTAGGTAGTGTAGGAACCCAGAGTGGAGCGTGGTATGGAGATATGGTAGAGTTTAATGGTGTAGCCAGTAGAATTATGGTTGATATTGAGAACTTACCCATAGCCACAGCAAACTCACAAACACATAATAGGTCTCATACCATAGCAAATATACCGAGATTTAGTCAAGGTGGTAGTAATTTAGGTAATATATATTATGAAGCATCCACACCATTATATATAAAATTAAAAAATCCAGATGAGATAATACTAAATTACTTAGATGTTGTATTAAGAGATAGTAATGGTATAGCCATAGATGAAGGTATTTTAGATACTAATTCAGTTGTAGTAATTAATATACAATAATTTTTTGATCTAATCACATTAAGTACTTACCGTTTAGAAAGGTGCGAATTTGATGAGATGAGTGCAACTTTTATTTGAGACAATTATCTCAAAATTATTATCTAAATAATATATATATGATATTTGATAAAAACAGAAATAGGATAATGTTTGATAAGAAAGAGTATAGTAAGCAATACTATCAAGACCATAAAGAAGAAATAAAAGAGTATAGTAAAAAATATTATTATGATGTAGCAAGAAAAAAGAAAAATATAAAGCCACGCAAACCTAAACCAGTATTTAGTATTAATAGTGGATGTTTTACGGTGGTGTTTGATTAATTTTTTAAACAGTTTTTTTTATTGATATAACATTAAATAAAAATGTTAATTATTTTTATATAATCTTATAGTATAATATGACCAGAAAACTTAATGATAAAGTTAAAATAGCCAGAGCTGTATGTAGGTTAAAATGCGGTAGAGGAGTTAAAGTAGGTGAGATTGATGCCCCTAAACCACAAAAGGGAAGGAATGAGGTAAGAGTTGGAACAAAAACAAAGGGAGGAGGTGCCTATATTGATTATAAAAATCTTAGTGAAGAACAAAAAAAGATGGTTATGTCCTCTGGAATATCTAATGTAGGTAAGGAAAAAGCTGTGAATTATGACCCACCTTACTCATCTGTATTAAGAATGTCTTACGAGACACAACAAAAATTATTAGATGAAGGTGTATGGATAAAGTATGGTAAGAAAGGTCAAAAACAGAAAATTAAAAACCCATCTGGTAAAGCAAGTGCTTATGCGAGAGATTTGGTAAAGAAAGCAAGAGCAGAACAAGACAAAGTAGCAACAGCAAAGCAGAAGGCTATTGATGATGAGAAAAAAGCAAGAAACGACGAGAGAGTAGCAAAAGAAAACAAAAGACGAGCAGATATGAAGGCAAGATTGGAGGCAAAATTAGATGGAACACCGAGACAAATAAGAGCAACTGTTATACAATTAAATAAAAAGTTTGGAACTAAATTAAATGCTGATGAGATTATTAATAAGAAAAAAGGTAAGAAAGCACCAGCACCACCACCAGAACCTAAAAAAGTTATTAAGAAAAAAGTTAAAAAATCAGTTATAGAAGCAAAGAAAAAGAAAGTAGCTCCTAAACCAGCTCCTAAAAAAGCACCAGCAAAAGCAAAGGCACCAGCAAAACCTAAAAAGGAAAGAAGTGCTAAACAAAAAGCAAATGATAAGAAATTAGGTGCGATGAATAAAAAGAAAGAAGAACCAGCACCTAAACCTAAAAGAAAACGAAGAACAAAAGCCGAAATGGAGGAAGCCAGAAAAAATAAACAATAATTTTTTGATCTAATCACAATTGATTCTAACTGTTTAGAAGGGTTAGGCACTATTGAGATGTGTGCAACTTTTAAATGTCTATTAAATATTTTCTATTTTATTTATTTTCTATTTATATTATAATATAATATGACTACAAAATCTACATTTGTGGAGTGTAATAGGGAGACTACTACTACTAATATATATCACAACGATAATTATAGGTGGAGAACAACATTAAGAGAGGGATTTAATGTAAAGAAAGGAGACCAGATTAGAATGAATATGGCTGTATTATCATTATTGGGGACTGGTGATTATATAGAATTAACAGACACAGACCTCGCTGGTGATACTGTGATAGTAAATCCTTATGCCCCAGCTCAAAATCAAACACAAAAAGAAGGGACTGGTATGAATGTATCTTTTTATTATACTAATAATGATTATATGAAAGGAAAATGTTTTGTTTATGGTGATAATCCACCTAAGGATATAGCTGGAACAAACCCCACGACCACATTTGATAATAAACCATATATGTTATACAGAAATGATACAACCATAGAGAGTTTAGGTGAGGATGATATTAATGGTGATGATGTAATAGGTGGTAATAGTATATATGGTTATGATAATCCTTTAACAATTTTACCACACGGTTATTTTATTAGTAAGAAATCTGGTTTTTGGAGGAATAAAATTAATATGTGTATGGAGACAGAACCTAATAACACCACACCAGACGCAATTTTAAACTCGTTAGAATGGGGTTTTAGTAGTGATGGGACTACTTTTGATTGTGGTTTTTTATTAAATGCTGATGGTAATTACTCCATATTTGTTAGTGGAGTTGAGGTATATACTGGTGGTGTATGGGTTAAAGGTGATAGATTTAAAATACAAAGAAGGCTACACGGTCTTTATTTTAAACAATTATCAGTAGATAGTGATAAGAATGTAGGTAAGGCACATAGTCAAAATGGTATGACTGATTGTTATGATACTATTTATTACCATCAAAGACTAACTGAGGCACAAGTAGTAGCCAGAGGTGATAATTATGGTGGGGATGTTGATGAGCCAGATTATTTTTTATATTGTAAAAATACCAGTAATGTAATGACTTACTACATAAGTGATAATCAACATATAAAATTATTAGAGTATTTAAGGAGTGATAAATTAGATTTAACAAATGGTATAACTGGATTTAATAATCCTAAGATGCTACATAAAAGAGATGATGATGGATATTTTATAGACAAAGATGGTAATAGAATTAATGATGTTGATAAAGATACTACTAATCCACATCTACATTTAAGAGAATTAGGTTTAGGTGCCTTAGAAAGTAATGCTTTTAATACTAATTTCTTATTTGATGGTAGTGAAGATGTAGCTTTTGATTTTATGAAGGCTGGATTTTATAGTGAAAGTGATATAGCTACACGAATTACCGAGAATATGAATAATGTTAATGGTTATTACCCTTATAGTGATGCGGAGGGGACAAATCCATCTGGTAGTAAAGGTCTTTTAGTTAATGGATTATTATGGATGAATTATGAAGCAACCGCAACAGATACAGCAGAATATATATTTATTAATAAGTATTGGTATAAGCCTTTACCTCCTTTAAATGAATTATTTTGTTTGTATTTTCCATCTTTTAGGTCTCTGGTAGGTGCTACATCCCCAGTATGTATATATAATGATGATGTATCCAGATTTGAGATACAATACCTCCACGCACCTTATAAACTACAATCTGGTAATGATAAAGGAGACGATGTTTGTTTAATGTGTGTTAATACTGGTAGTTGGAGACAAGGTCAATATCCTAAAAAGATAGATAGAGCTTTTTTAGAAGCTTTTGGTGGCGTTTCTTTAAACTTTTTTATAAATACTAACTTTTGGTCTAAGTTAGGGTATGCTACTATGAGGGAGAAATATAAGGGAGGATATTTTTTAACAACTGGGGCAGACCAGAATATCTCTTATAATTCATCATTCCAGCAATACGCCTTACCAGATGATACAAAAGCACAGCCAGACAGCGAAGACCAGACTGGTATAAAAAGACCTAAGGCTAAATCATCTGGATTAAGAGCAGAAAGCTTACCATTAAAGGTAGAGTTTCCATATTTTCTTATGCTCACTAATTTACCTATATCTGGTGTTGGTAATAAATATTATGCTAATGATGGTGGTATATATAACTGTTTAGGTCATATAGCTCGTAATTATAGTGCTTTGGATTTTATTTATCAGTTAGACGGTAATACTTTTACTGTGGATGATGATGCTTATTTAACCTACATAGATATAGATATTAGATTACCTAATATGAAACCCCCACCTAATATTACCTCTTATAGTAGTGTTATTTTAGAGTTTATATCTACAATAGGAGAGAATGTATTAAATCAAGATATTACTATATCACAAATAAATCCACCTCCACCTAATAAGAAACCAGAAGACGATAGAGATGATAATAGAGAAGATAAGAGAGATGATAATAGAGATACATATAAGAAATAGACAAATATTTTTTGATCTAATCACAATAAGTACTAACTGTTTAGAAAGGTGCGAATTTGATGAAGTGTGTGCAACTTTTAATTGAGACAATAATCTCTATTTTTCTATAATATAGAAATCAAATAGATACTATTTATGATATAGAAACTCTCTAAATAATTTCTATTTTTTTTTATTTCTAATATAGATATATAATAGAAAATGTCTAAAATGTTAGATATGAGTGAGGATATAGAACCTAAAATAGAAATGGAGATAGAAGAAGAAGTAGAGGATAAAATAGAAAAACCTAAAAAAACTAAGGCTGAGATATTTGAGAATAGAACTGAAACAGCTACGGAGCCTATAATAGAACCTATAATAGAGAAACCAGTAAAGAAAAAGAGACCTTTAAGTGATAAACAGAAAGCTCATTTAGAAAGAATTAGAAAAATAAAACAAGATAAAAACAAAAAATTAAAGGATGAAGGTAAGCCAGTAAAAAATAAAAAGAAAAAGAAAGAAGAACCAGCACCACAACCAGCTCAAAATCCAGTAAATCCTCAAAATCATAATTTATTTATGGATAGTATAGCAGACCATATATTTAAAAGAATTGATACAAAATTAACACAAAGACAGTCTCATTTAGATAATCAAAGAAAACAAGAACAGAGACGAAGAATAGTAGAAAAACCTAAAAATGTTGTAAAACAAAAGAAAACCACACCACAAATTAAAAATGAGCCAGACCCATATATGTCTTTTTTTTCCTAATATCTCAAAATCACTAATTTTCGTAATTTTTCCTTACTACCCCCTACGATTTGATTTTTCCTTATTAATTTTGACTTTTTTTAAATTATTTTTATAAGGTTTATGGTCTCATAAAAATACCCTATTTTTTGATGATATTTTTTTTAAAGATTTTTGAGATTTATTTAACTCAAAATATTTTAATAGTAAAATCCTTTAATGTGTATATGAAAATCCTTTAATGATTTTTAAATTGTGAGTATATACCTATGATTATAGAATATAAATAAATTATAACTATTTTATTTTCTATTTTATATATAATACATAATGGTCAAAAAGGACAAAAAAGAAGACGATAGATTTGAGAAAGAAGCTGATTTAGATATATTACCAGTAAGAGATGTAAGAGGTAATACAAAATTAAAAAAAAAGATACACAAGAACTTACCACAAATACCTTCGTGTGGATTAATCGCCTCCCCAGTATGTAGTGGTAAAACAACATTATTATCAAATCTGTTTTTAAATGATGCTTTCTATAAGGATGTTTTTGATTATGTATATATTTTATCACCTACTATCTTTAATGATAATACAGCACAACATTTATTAGATGAGTTTGAGGATACTGTATTTGATGGATATAAAGATGAATATTTAGACACCATAATAGAGACACAATTAAGTTATGGTGAAAAGAAAGATATGCCCTTAATAGCTATTGTTATTGATGATTGTGTAGGTGATATTAAAAAAGGTAGTAAAATTAATTTTCTTATTACCAGATATAGACATTATAATATAGGTATGATAATTTTATCGTCTCAATTGTTTCGTGCTTTTACTAATACTATTAGGACAAATTGTAATTTTGTAATATTACCATATCAACCTAACGAGAAAGAACAAGAAAAATATGCCGAAGAATATAGTAGTTTTGGTGGTATAAATAATTTTAAAAAAATATATCAAGAAGCAACAAGCGACCCTACAAATCCTTACTCCTTCTTATATCTGGATATTAAAAGAATGAAGGCTTATAAGACCTTTAAAACTTTATTATGGGAGAAAAGAGGTGCTGTGAAGACTGGTGGAGAACACAAATAATTTTTGATCTAATAACAATTATGCCTAACTGTTTAGAAAGGTGCGAATTTGATGAGATGTGTGCAACTTTTAAATGTATATAAATAATATTATTATAAAAAATTATCTTCTTTTATAATAATATAATATGGCGGAGAATAGTTATTTAGATGCTTTATCAAATTATAATAGTATGGCTGAGCAACAAAAACAGTATGCCGAAAACTTTGTGAGTGATGCTCAAAAGGAGATAGGTGAGAGAATGGATGCCTTAGTAGGTGGCTCCTTAGGTATGGTTCCAGTAGTAGAGACAGCTGGTAAATATATAGGTAAGGCAGTAGGTAAAAGAGCTGAGGGTTTATTAACAAAAGGAGTAAAGGCTATTAAATCAAAAATATCTGGTAAAAGTGATGCTACTGAGGGTAATAAGAATGATGGTGGGGATGGAGCTGATGACCCAGATGCCGAAGCTGATACTGGTGTGGAGCCAGATATAGGCACGGCTGGGGAGGGGACTGGGATAGAAGGTGAGACATACAATCCTCCTTCTGGTGGTGATGGTGGTGATGTAGAATTAAGTGATATGGCTGGTGATGGTGCCGAGAGTGGTGGTGTTTCTGGTGCTACTGAGCAACCATCATTAGGTAGTAGTGGTGCCGAAAATCCTTCTTTAAGTGATACTGGTTATGGAGATTTAGATGATGATGGAGGCTTACCACAACCACCACAAGAAGTAAATAAACCACCAGAGCAAGAAGACGATGTAGATGCTGATGCTGATGCTGGTAAAGGAGCCGAAGGTGGTGAGAGTGCTGGTGATAGTGGTGCTGATGCTTCTGGTGGTGCGGATGCTGGTGCCTCTGGTGGGGCGGATGCTGGTGCCGATACTGGTGCGACCTTAGGTGCCGATTTAGGAGCCGATGCTGGTGTAGAAGCTGGTTTAAATAGTTTAGATGCTATACCTATTATAGGAGAATTAGGTATGGTGGCTGGTGCGATATATGGTCTCGTTCATCTTTTCCATCATCCTAAACCTAAACCACCTCCTACTTATACTATGGCTACTCCTACTATGGATGTAGAAGGAGGTATGTTAAATGCGAGTGCCTCACCTATGGCTCATACTTAACAATTATTTTTTGATCTAATCTCATTAAGTACTAACTGTTTAGAAAGGTGCGATTCTTATGAGATGACTGCAACTTTTTTATGAGACAATAATCACTATTTTTTTATTTAAATAATATTATTATAAAATATTATCTTCTTTTATAATAATATAATATGTCGGTATTTGAGGTGAATGATAATCAATATACACAAAACTATAACTGTGTTATTATACCAGAAAACGGTAGTAGTTTTAAAGAAGGTAAAAGGTTAAGATTTAATTTAGATAATCAAACTGGTTTTATAGACCCTAATTCATCATTTTTAAGATTTGAGATTAATAGGTCTGGTTCTGGTGCTTCTGGATGTGTTCCAGAGCCTACAAGTGGCGGACACGCACTCCTTAGAGATGTTATGATTTATAGTGGTGATGGGACTAATTTAGAGGAGATGTTAGACTATAATGTATGGGTAAATCAAGAGCTTAATTTAAGTAATGATAAAGGATATAAGGAGACAAGAAATAATATTGAGGGATGTATTTTCCACGAAGACGATACTGATGATAGTTTAGATATAGCTGATATTGTATCAAATAATTATAGTAAGGCTGAGGCTGGTGGTCTCAAATCACCTTTAACAAGAAAATTATGCTTACCTTTATATGGTGGATTATTTAAATCTAATACAGTCATCCCCATAACTGCTTTAAATGGTATGAGATTAGATATACAATTAGACGATAATGTTAATAGATGTTTAAGGGCTTCTACTACCTTAGTTGATGCTAAGGATGTTGTTAATATAGACCTTAGTGGTAGTAATTCTAACTATTTAGTATTAAAATCTACTGCTGATGGAGGGTGCGACCCAGCTGATATTAAAACACATCTGGCTTATGGTGTAGGTGATGTTATTACTTTTGATAGTAATGATTATAATGTAGCAAGTATCCAAGTAGGTAAGCCAAATGTGGTCTGTCCTCCTTATACTGGGACTGCTGATGCGGTAATTATACAAGTAAGTCAAGCAAGTTTTCCAAAAAAGGCTTATACTGATGAGAAAATAGCTTATAAAGACGATGGCTCCTTATCTTATGAGGTGGCTAATCCAGTTTTAGTAGTAAGAAAAGTAGTCCCACAACCACAATACCTAAACGCTATGATAAAAAAATTATCTGGCTCTGGTATGTCTTTTGATATTAGGTCATTTAATAATTTAAAAAATGCTGTTAGTAGTGATGCTTTACAGAGTGCGACCCTTTTAAATAGTTTTCATAGTAGAGCCTTAGCTTTATGTAGTATCCAGCAATCACAATCTAATAATAACTTAGAAGACAATTTGTTAAGAGGCACTAATGAGAGTGCTTTAAATTATGTTTATAACATTAAAGGTAAGCAAGTCCCATCAAGACGAGTAAATCTAACAAGATATAATATAAATACTGGTGGTAATAATGTTTTAGACCGTAATATTAGTAATGATGTAGAACACATAAGCGAAACAGATAAGGCGTGGAGAAATGCTGGTGTCGTGGTAAGAAATCTAAGAAATCAACAGTATAATATCAGTTATGATAGGTCATTAAGTAATTATGGTGGTAGTATGGATTTAAGAGGAGCAAATCCACAGCTACAAGTCCAATATACCGCTGGTGGTAATGCTAAATTAGTAAATACCTTTGTATCACACCTTAGAAATATAAATGTTAGTCCCCAAAATGGAGTTGTGGTCTCCACATAAAACCGATAATCTGTTTAGAAAGGTGCGAATTTGATGAGATGTGTGCAACTTTTTTTAGTTTCTTTTTTATTTAAATAATATTATTATAAAATATTATCTTCTTTTATAATAATATAATATGGAGTTCAGTAGTAAAGATTACGCAAGATTTACGCCAGTCAATAGTAGTAATACATATAGTCCTACACAAGGTCAGTCTATCATTCGTTTCCAAATACCAGATGGTAATAAGTATTTAGATGGTAGTTTATTAAGATTAAATGGTAAAATACAAATTACCCAAGCCACAAATAACCCAGCTACAAATATTACCCAAAGTGTTATGATGGATGCTCTTTCTGGTGTCCATTCCTTTATACAACAGATTACTATTAATAGTTTTAAATCACAAGTAGTTTTAGAAAGAAATAACAATTATAATCGTATGGTCTCGTCTCTTATGATGAGTAATAATGATGAGAGTGATTTTAAAACAAAAGTAGGTAATCAGTCCTTAAATACTGCCTCAGTTTTAAATACATATAACGGTTTAGTAAATCAAGGAGGAGCTGGTAATGTTTCCTTTTCCATTCCTTTACTTTGTGGTATATTTAATGGTAGTCAGCCCCTTCCATTATCTTCTAACTGGGGTGTCGGTGGTCTCAGTATAGAGTTTTTATTATGTAATCCCTTAGATGGTCTCTATGACCTTAATAATCAAGGGGGCGGTGGTATTAATCCATCACAAACCGCCTCATTTGAGATAAGTGATGTAAGTATCACAGCACCAATTTATACACCATCTCCACAAATGTCTCAGCAACTCGCCTCTAAACCTTCTGGTGTTATTGAGTTTATGAACTGGTCTAACCTCTATAATGTTATACAAAGTGATAATGCTGTTGTTTCTTATAATTTAGGTCTCAATAATGTAGTATCATCCTTTAATAATTATATTAAAACAGCTAATTTATCATCTGTTAATAATGGTATGGCTAATGAAGATATAGGATTAAAGAGTATTGTATATGGTAAGGGTGGTGTTAGATTTCCAAATGAGTATAAGAGTAATGTAGTAAATGACCAGAGAACAAATCAAGGAGCCACAGCTCAAAATCCATCCCAGAGTGAAATTAAAAGAGAATTACTAACCAGTTTTAGACCATACGCCAGATGTGGTCATAACATTTTAGGTCTCGGTAAAGATACTATACCTACATACGCTAATGGAGTAAGATATGATAGTATTAGTAGTGGTGTTGATTTTTCTAACACACCATATTCTTATGAGATACAGAGTGATATACAAGAAACCACAGCGGTATTTAGTTATTTCTTATCAAAAAAATCATTAATGTATAACCAGCAAGTAGCCCAAGTAGTTTAACAATTATTTTTTGATCTAATCACATTAAGTACTTACCGTTTTAAAAGGTTATTTCTTTAAGAAGTGTGTGCAACTTTTATATGTTTCTTTTTTTATTTAAATAATATTATTATAAAATATTATCTTCTTTTATAATAATATAATATGTCTGTTAAAACGATGAAACCGTTAGATGCGATGAAGAGAGATGCTAATTTACCCAATCTCCCTCAACAATTAAACATAAAAAATATAGTAAGCGACCAAGAAGTTATGGTAGAGACAGAGATTTTAGACCCTATTACTCATAGTCAATCTTATTCTAAGTTTATTTTACCTAATAAGGGTGTATTAGATGCTAAAAATAGTAGATTAGTATGGAGTGCTACTAATCCAGCTACTAATGGTAGTATAGCAAGACCTTCTAATGTTATAGGTGGATTAGGATTTATTAAATCTATGAGATTATTAATAGGAGGTAATGAGGTTAGTTTTGTTAATGATTTAAACCAGTATTCAGTAGTCAAAAAACAATTTAAATCCTTAGATACACAGAAGTTTAGGGGTGAAGCTTTTTTAAAAAATAATAATGATATTGTTTATGATAGTGCTGGTGGTGGTGAAAGATGGTTTATGCCTACAAATATAGGAGGACAGAAGACCACAAGTGCCGTAATCGGTAAATCTCTTACTAATAACCCCAATACTACACCAAAATACGCAGAAGCCCTTACTGATTTCTTACCATTTTTTAGTAAAGGCAATCAATTTCCATTATTTTTATCAAAACAAGAAGTAGTTTTAGAAGTAGAATGGGATACAGACCAAAATACCCTTATATTTGATGATGAAAGTAAGAAAGACACACCAGTAATCCAACCACCTACACTTATGTTAGATTTAATGTTTTATGGTGAGGATGTTGTTAATCTTATACAAGAAAACAATAACAAAGGTGGTCTCAATTTTACCTATAATGATATTATGTTAATTACTGGTAATTTACCATCTGGGACAAATAGTAAGAACTTCTTTTTAGGGATGGCTGATAGAACAGTAGATAGGATATGGCTACAAACTGATAATAATGTTTATGATGGTGTAGGTATGGGTAAGTTTAAATCTAATGTAGAAAATGGAGCAAACTGGAATATGAGAGTTAATGAAAATCTCCTTTACGAACAGAACATAGACCAGAGAGGTATGGAGTGGTCTTACTTATGTGAAACAGTTAAGAAGCCATTTAACACCGTATTAGGAGAATATCAAGGCGGAGATAATGTTTATTGTGGTGATGGTAGTAGTTTAAAAGAAGTAGCCTCCTTAGGTGATTTAACTACTAACACAGCTCTTTATAATGTAGGTGCCGACACCACTAATCCCTTTGATAATCCAGATTTTCCAGCCATAGAGATTACTGGTGGTCTGGCTAATAATACTGGTGTGGATGCTACTGCTGAATTAGAATTAGGTGAAATTGTTTTTAAAGTAGGAGCCGAAATACCTTTAACTGCTGATGGTGATAATATTACTGTGGCTGGGACTGTTGAGTTAGACAACGCACACAGCGGAGGACAAACAACCCCTCCTACATTTACCTTAACTGTTGATGCTGGGACTAAAAAAGCTACTAAATTAGAGGTGGCTACTGCTGGTAGTGGTGGTTATACACAATTACCTACATTAAAATATACTGGTGGGACACAGACCACAGCCCCTACAATAGGAGATGTTAGTAATGCTATGATGAACGCAAAACCAAAAGCCTCCTTAAAATTACTTACTAAGGGGAGTGGCTACACTACGGCTCCTACTGTGGCTTTAAATCCAGCCAACGCTGGGACTACTGGTGCTACTGCTGTATTATCAACAGCTTTAAATACTGATGGTGCTACTGTGGATGTAAGAGGTGCTTTAAATGGGACTATGAACTATAAAGGTATTGATTTAACAGTTTATCAAAATCAAGGTGGGACTGTTGTAGGTGCGGTGCCTATTGAGTTTTTATATAATAGAAGTGCTGGTGGGACTACATTAAACCGCTTCTGGGTTTCTTATGAAAAAACTTTTAGTATGTTAAATGGTCAAGCTAATATAGGTCAAGCCTAATTTAATATCTATTGATTCTAACTGTTTAGAAAGGTGCGAATTTGACGAAGAGACTGCAACTTTTTTTTGAGACAATAATCACAATAATCTAAATAATTATGATGATATTAAATTATCTCATAATACATTAATTACTAATTAATAGTAAAGTATTCGTTAGTAATTCATAATTTATTATCTAAGTATATATTAATAAAATGGAAACCCAAATTATAAACCCTCCCCCAATCGTTAAAACTCGCAAACCGAGAACTAACAAGAGATATAAGTATATCATAAAGGTAAATAGTGGTGATGAAGTTGTATTTAATAAAAAATATATGACGGCTAATGATATTAATAAAGATTTTAGGTTATTAACAAAAGATAAGGTAAGTGATATATTAAATGGTAGATATAAAGGTCTCAAAAGAGATAGTAAAACATTTTTTAATTCTATTAGTATTGAGAAAATTAATGAGCTAATAGAACAATAATTTTTTGATCTAATCGCAATAAGTACTAACCGTTTATAAAGGTTAGGCACTACTGAGAAGTGTGCAACTTTTATCTGTTGATTTAGAATTATTAGAAATCCAGAAATATTTAGGAATATATAGGAATTATCGTAAATATTAAATATTAAGGATTTTTAGAAATATATAGATTTTATTTTTTTTTATAACTTTTAGGTAATAGATTTTTAATATATGGCTATTTTTAAACATATATCAATAATCTCAAACGCACCAAATATCCAGATATATATAGAAACATATAGGATTTTTTAAAATCCACGAATTATAGATTTATTTAAGATATATAGATTATTTAGAAATATATAGAATATTAAGGATTTTAGGAATATATATAGGATTTTGATTTTTTATTTATTTAGGAATTAATTAATTTAATTCGTTTTATTTTCGTAAAATAAATATCTTATAGATATATATAAAATGTCTGTTAATATTAATATGAATGTGTCCGCTCAACACTTTACTCCAAATACCGCTCTCACCCCACCTAATTCTTTATTAGATAAAATTGTAAATAAAAATACTGGTAAGGCTTATAGGCTTAATGCTATGAACCGTAGAAAGTTTAGAGCAAATCCTAAGCTCTACATCCAGCCATCAAATAAGTTTTTTGATAAGTTTTCTGGTCGCTTTAAGCTTAGAAATGATAAAAATGTATCTTCTTATGAGGGTAAATTAGATAATGAAATCCATTTATATACTGTAAAGTATAACAAATATCAAGTCAATAAAAAATATGATGACTACATTATACCTTCTGGTCATACTACTAAAAATGTTTCTGTTTATTCTAAAAGGAAAGAAGTAGCACAAAACATACTGGCTAAACAACAAAGTCTAAATAATGAAGCTGATGAGAATGACCCTTATGCTACACAATACGCTATTGATGAGGTTTATGAGAGTGAGATTATACCTACTATGAATAATCAAGGAGCTAATAATGGTTTAGATTTTATAGATGATACTGATGATGATGAGGATTATGGTTTTGATGATGATGCTTATGATATGTATGGTAATGATATTACCTATGATAATAAATGGTTTGATTATGAGTTTGAGAAAGGAGATGATAGGTGTGTATGGAATTATTTAAAATATTATCATAACATATCAAACCAATATATTACTGATATTACTGGAAAAGACTGGAAAGATAGTGAGGGTCTTACCGTAAATGATATTTTTAAGGTGGCTAAACACAGAGGCACACCATTAATCGTCTTAGATTTGTGTTATAATATTATGAAAGATAATAATGGTAAGCTTATGAGGTGGAAACCAAAAGAAGAAGACCGCAGACACGCTAAGTATTTTGTTTTTATAAAGGCAAACCACCACCTTTATCCTTTTACTACTAAAACTCAAAGAGCTATAATCAATAAGAAACTCTCAATTAATAAGAGTTTTATGGAGCGGAATGAGAGAGGAAATGTAGTTGATAAGAATACTGAGACCATAACTCAGTTAGAAGAAAAAGCCAGAGAAGAAGGTGAGGAGGCAATTAAAATATTTGAGGCAAGATGTAAAGTATCTCACACCATAATTAATCGTGAGACCGTAGATGCTAAGAGTTTATTAGAAACTAAAAAAAACATAAACCTTTATGTAGCGGATGCTACTGATTTAAATGATTTATATATACAATTATATAATGATACTGGTATTTGTTATAAATATACCTCTAATGATGGTCTCATTACCTCCATAACTTCTTATACACAAGACAAAGATGTTATTGATGGTCTCAAAATCAATACTGAATATGGTGAGGCTACTGGTCATAAGTTTTCTATCTTTTGTAATACAAACGCCACCATAACTAAGGAGATTTGTAAAAAATATGACTTATTTTATCATAATGATAGTTTATCTGGTGTAGGTAAGAGAATATATAATTTAGACAAAAAGTTTAAACATTTATGTAGTGATTATTTAGAAAATCCTTTTAGTATCCAGAAGCCTATTAATATGAATGGATTTTATAAGGATGGTGGCTCCTATAAAGGTTATGATATTAATAAATGTTATAGCTCCTTACTGGAAAACCCTTTATTTGATGATGGATGGGAAAAGTTTGAGGTTTTTGATAATATTGAGAAGTATGATGGTGATAAGAAAAAAAATGGATGGTTTTATGTAGCTATTGATGAGTATGATGAAAATAATTTCTTATTATATGATGGTAATGGCTGGTATTCTTACTCTATGCTCTTAGAATGTGATAAAAGAGGATTTAAATACTCAATCACACACCAGTATTACCCTCATTTTAAAAATGTTTATAAAAAAGAACACTTTAAAGATTTTGTGAATACTGCTTATGATAAGTGTGGTGGTGATGCTAAACACATTATTAATTCTTTTGTAGGACAATTAGGTAAGCACAAACAAAAAAAACGGTGCTGTAAATCTGTTATAGTAAATAGTTTAGATGATGTAGCTTACTACACCAAAACTTATAACAATTTAGAAATAACACAATTAGGAGACACCTTATATATGCTTAATTTTTATAAATTAGAGGATAATAGGTCTAATGGTCTCCCTATTCATAATAAGATTATTGAGATGGGTAGAGTAAAAATCCAAGAATTATATGAGAGTTTAGGTGGTAAGAGATATGAAATACTTTTAATCAAAACTGATATGATAGTATATAATAATGGTAATGATATTAAATTAGGTAGTGGTAGAGGTGAGATTAAATTAGAAAATCTTAATTATGATAAGGATGCGGAGCCTATATATGAGATTAATGATGATGTGGTAAATAATTTTAGATCAAGTGGTTATGATAATGACCCTATTGATGGGTGCGAATTTGATGAAGAGTGTGCAACTTTTAATTGTGATGAGCTGGATGATGATAGTGATATACAATCTATTACTTTTGACCAGAGTAAATACATTACTGATTATATGATATATAAGAAAAATGTATTTAACTGGTGGTGTGATGAAAATAAAAAACCAGACTGGATAAGACTACAAGGTGATACTGGTTTATCTTTTATGAGATTTATGGATACTGATGAAGCTACATCACCTTTTTATGATGAGAAACCATTTTCTAATGATGATAAGTATAAGAATGTGGTAAAGAAAAATCCAGACCCTACTAATTATGATAAGATAAAGATGGACTTAGATTTATTATCTAAACAATACTCACACCATTATAACGATGAAAGATTTTCTGGTAAATATATAAAGGAAGAATGGGAGTGGAAACGATTAAGTAATGAAGAAGTTAAAAAGGCTGAGATTACTGATAAGACTGATATATCAACTTATTTTAAAACTGATGAGAAACGAGACCATACTTCTATGGATGTTTTAATTAATGAGGGTGGTTTTCTTACTGGCTACGCTGGTTCTGGTAAATCATATCAAACAGTATTACTCTACAAAATGTTAGAGGAATTAGGTAAGAAACCTTTATTAACTGCTACAACTAATAAGGCTAAGGCTAATGACCAATTTATTAAAGCTGGTATTTCTACTAAGACCATACACTCAGTCTTAGGTCATTTAAATCCTAAGACATTTGATAAGGAATATAGGTGGGTAAATCAAATAACTCATTTAATTATTGATGAATGTAGTATGATTGATAAAGGCATTTATTATCATTTGAGAAATATTAAGGTGTTATATCCTCATCTTAGAATAATTTTGATAGGAGATTATCAACAATTACCAGCGGTAGATTTCGGTGCTGTGTATCATAATTTAGAAACTACACACTTTTTAAGGTGGTTATGTAGTGCTAATTATTTAAGACTTACTAAATGTATGAGGACATTAAAGGATGGTAAGCCAGACTATAAAATGTGGAATATCTGTAAATCTATCTTAGACGACACCTTAAACAATAAGGATTTAAAATCAAATATGAATAGCTCAAACCATAAATCTACTCTAATTAATCTGTGCTGGACTAATAAAAAGAAAGACATACTCAACGCTAATTCAGTAATGAATTATTATAAGAAGAAGGTAAAAGGTGATAAGAATAAGACCATATTAAAGACTACAACTCCATTTTGTAAGAATAAAGAGGATAATAAGAATGTATGTAAAGGAGCTAATAGGTTCTTCTGGTGTTCTGGTAAGGATTATAAAGGGACTTATGTAGTGGCTACTAAAAATAAACCAGCTTATTATAACAACCAAACTTTTAATTTAGAAAAGATTGATGGTGATAATGTAGTGTTAAGAGATACTGTATTAACAGATATTTATATTACCATAGGTAAGGAGGAGTTTATTAAACATTTTGATTATGGTTATACTATGACCGCACACCGCTCACAAGGTTCTACTATAAGGTGTTCATACACCATACACGAATGGGAAAAAGTGAAGTTCTGTGAGAGTTTTAGAAACTGGCGGTATGTAGTATTATCAAGGACAAGTGATTTATCTAAGGTATTCATCAAGCCATACTAAATCTTTTAGTGGGATTTGAGATTTAGTGGCTGAGATGAGACTAACAGATAAAAGTTGCACACATATCATTAGATTCTCACCCCTTAAAAGGGTCAGTACTTAATGAGATTAGATCAAAAAATATTTGTTGATTTGAGACAAATATCCGTTTTTTGTATTTTTGATTTTTTTTAAGATTTTTGATAATTTTTTAAACCCCTATTTTTCGGTAAATTAT
>JAAHTH010000885.1_pt1 | contig 21630 bp, 23 predicted proteins | sample 6116091 | NCBI WGS metagenome assembly JAAHTH01 (sample SAMN13939990, study PRJNA603662) | sponge metagenome | isolation source: marine sponge | host: Mycale hentscheli | place: New Zealand | collected 2006 | reverse complement strand
AGAAGAAAGTATAGAAAAATTAAATGTATTAGATTATGACTTACAAACAATATTAAATAAGAATATTAACTCTAATTAAGATATTTATAATAAAAAGAAGTAAATGGTAATTAGAACATATATAGATAAAGATAATACTATCATTAAAGGTTTATTAGTGAACACAGGTAGAAATGAAATTGCACAATTATATTATGGTGGTGATGCTTCAGTAACTAATTATACGAGACATTTATTATATTTTGATGTTGCTGATTTACAAACAAAATATAATAATGGTGAGTTAGGTGATTTAAGTAATTTAACACATACATTAAAAATGACTAATACATCGTTCTTTGATGAAGATTTACTAGCCCAAAAAACATGTGAAGGATACCAAAGAGCATGTTCATTTGATTTAACATTATTTAGAGTTAATAAGTCTTGGGATGAAGGATGTGGTTATGACTACTCACAAACTATTACACAACAAAATGATGAGATTACTTATGTAGAAGGTGCTAGTAATTGGATCAGCTCAACATCCACAGTTGATTGGGATGATGCTGGTGTATATTCAGGTTCACCATCTGCGATTACTGTAACTACACAACATTTTGATAAGGGTAATGAAAATATTGATATGGACATTACTGATGAAGTTAATAGTTTAATTACTGGTGGAACAGTTAATTATGGTTATGGTATCTCTTTTGAGAGAGCGTTAGAGACTACAGTTAAAGTAGATTCTCAATATGTGGGGTTCTTTAATAAAGAAACTCAAACATACTATGAACCATTTGTTGAGTCATTATATGATAACCCTATTAGGGATGATCGTAATAAGTTCTATAAAGGTAAAACTAATAAACTTTACCTATACGTAAATGTAGGTGGACAACCAACTAATTTAGATAACAACCCAAGTGTAATTATCAAAGACGAAGATGATACGACATATACCGCCATCACAACTGGTCAAACAGTGCAGGTAACCAAAGGTGTGTATAGTGTAGAATTTGAAGTTCCTGTTGGGAGTAGTGATTGTGTATTATATACTGACACATGGGGAGACCTATCAATCAATGGGGTATCAAGATCCGATGTAACTTTAGACTTTGAGATTAAGGATGATGAAAATTATTTTGATTTGGGAACAAACGATTCTAAAGCATTAGACTACTATATGTCTGTTAACGGAATTAAGAGGGAAGAGAAGATTAAAAGGGGTGACCAAAGGAAAGTGTACGTCTCAGTAAGAAAACCTTTCACAACTAACGAAACTGACGTTATTGATGGTCTATCGTATCGTCTTTATGTTAGGGAAGGTGTTACTGAAGTAAATGTTATAGATTGGCAGGATGTAAATAGAACATTCAACACCAATTACTTTATTTTAGATACATCTTGGATGATCCCTAATATATACTATATTGATATTAAATTAACTTCTAACCTTGAAGTTAAAACATATAGTGACACAATGAAATTTCAGATAGTTAATCAGATAGATTTACATTAACCTTATGTTGATATTTTCGGAAATTTAAAATCCAATACAATTGGTTTTACTTGATTGTTAATAAAATCATCGAACCATTTATTCATTACATTTTTATTTACCTCTTCGGGTAAATCAAAATAGGCCTCATCAACTATCACACCTTCTAATCTTTCTCCCGGATCACCTAAGTCATAGGTAATAGAAACAGTTGGTTCCTTTTTTATTTCACCATAACCACCAAAATCAAACTTTATATTGACTATTAAAGTACGACCTTCACATGATATCCTTGATTCTGAATACGACATAGTCCATTCACACGGTAAATACATATTAATACCACGAAAAGACTCCCATATATGAGGTTCATGTGGTAAAACTTTACCCCCTATGTTTAAATCCCAATAACCTCCAGCTAATACTTCACCACCTAAATCTTCTATATAATACTTAATAAATTTACCCATATACCTTTTCAAAATTTCTACTATTTGGATGTCACTTACGATTTTATTTTCTCGAAATAATTCATCACCATGTAAGACAAATAATCTAGATATCTTAAATGCTTCTTGGAATGGCAAATGCCATTTATCATGTAACTCGTCTGTTATTTTTTCATCATTTAATCTCCAATATCTGAAATCATCGCCAGCATTTTTTACATATTTTTTATGTAAAGACTTTAATATTTTTTTTTGAGTTGGTGTGAGATTTTTTAAATCATCCACCATTAAACCTTCTGTAAGTCTAGCCTCTTTTATTACGTATTTCTTTTTAATTCTCATAACTAATTCCAGTATTCTGTTTCACCTTTATCCGTATCAATATCATCATATGGTATCCATTCATTGTAATCAAAACCTTCAACATTTACATCACCAATCTCCACATCGTGATATTTATTATTAGTAATTTTAAAATCTGCGTCATCATGACTTCTAGCGTAAACCCAAATACTAGAATCTTCAGCAACACCATAAGCCTGTTCAGTAACATTAATATCCCCATTCCATACAAATTCACCGAAAAACTGTAAATCTTCACCCAAATAATTATCATAAATTCCTTCATCATTATACCTAATAAAAAAATTGTAAGATAAGGTTAAACTAGAATTTTTATCTAACGCTAATTTTCTTCTTATTTCACCAGCAAATGTTGGTATAATATGTCCCATATTATCAATAGCAACATCCGTAGGTACCTTTTTCTTATAAGGTGTATTCCTATGGCACCATTCGAACATCTTTATTATTGATTTGTTTACCTTATTACCTATGGATAATGATACATCATCAGGGAATGATTCCTTAAACAATCTTTTATGTTGTGATTCACTAATAATAATTTTCATATCATTTATAAATATCTATGAAACATGAAAGCATAAAATAAATTAAAAAGTTACCATAAAATATATTGTTCTAAAAAAAAGCATAAAAAAAAGGGTAGAAAAAATCTACCCTTTTAATATTATGTTTAAGATATATTATCTTAACTCATTGATGTCAAATGTAACAACTCCATCTACTCGGATATTTCCGTAGAAGCGGTTATTTACCATTTTTTTCGCGTAACGTGTCATAATCCCCTTCGTTGGTGCGAAGTTAAATGGATTTTGTAACGTTGGCGTCAATTGTAAAGGTACGTATGGTGCATAGATATAACCAGTATCTAACAACGATTTTCCTTTATGTCCAACAAGTATTGAGTCTGCTGGTGCATATGGATCTCTGTATACTGTGTATCTTCCTCCTAATGAACCGATTTTCTCAATTCCCATGTTATATTGATCTTGTTCTGGATTAGCGTTACTTACGTGGAAGTATTCTAAATCATCAAAGATAGCTGATACTTCAGACGATACAACAACAAAGTTAGCACCACCTTTAAGTGTAGCTTTATGAATCTGAGCTGACAATTGATTTACTTTCGTAATCAATGTTTGATTCCACTCTTTTTGTGTGTAAGCGTTAAAACCTCCACCTGAGTTAGCTCTTTTCCAGCCATTGTAATCCCATCTTAGACTCCAAGCTCCACCTTTTCTAAGGTCTCTTAAAATCTCTCTATCAATCTCAGCTGCAACTTGCTCAGAAAGCAATGCTGTTAATTCAGCCTCAGCATCAATGTTATGGAATGCACTAACATCTTGTGCTAGTTCCGGTGACCAAGTAGCTCTTAGTTTTCTTTCCGTTACAGAAACAACAACTTCATCAAGTTCGAAAGATACTTCTCCCATTTCAGTTGCGAATTCCATATCTTCGTATTGTAACCAAGATGCAGTAAACGAGTTACCTGAAGATGTAGATGATGTAGATGTAAATCCTGATTCAGCACCAGTATAACCATCAATTCTACCTGAACTACAATCAACACACGCTGGGTGAGTTAAATCAACTTCTACTAATAGACAACCATCAGGAGAACAAATTCCACCTGTAGAATAATCTACAATACCTTTTCCGTATTTTTGAGTTACCAATCTAAATGGTACTTCAGCACCAGTTTCTGCAATTACAGTACCATCATTATCAACGATTTCTCCATTAGTAACAACTTTTAAAGAAGCTAAGAAAGATTCTGTATCTACTTCGTTACCATAAGAATCAGTTAACCTACCTGCACTAGAGTCAGTAAATCCATCAATAGCTAATTTAACATATCTTACTGAATCATCAGCTGCCAATGTTTTTTGTGCATTTGCTGAGTAGTTAGATGTACAAGTTAAACCTGATATCATAGTAGTACCTGTTCCTGCACTTGTGTTAGCCTCTGCACCTGTTGCAGTTAATATAGTAGATGCACCTTTTGATTTATCAAATAAACCATCATTATAATATAAATCATAAAGAGATTTATTTTCATAAGTTGCAACTTCCATAGTGTTACCATCAGGTAAAGAACCATTTTTACCTGTATTCTTACCACCTAAACTTACTGCTGCTTCAGACACTTTAGGAATGAAATAGAATAATTTACCGATTGGCATGTTCATAGCTTGTACAGATACGATATCGTTAGCTAATAATTTAGAGAATACTCTTCTAACGATAGGGAATACTACAGTTTCGAAAGATCCAGAAGAAGATCCATCAGTAGCTTCCGTTAATAAAGAAGATGCTTGGTTTTCGAATAACTGAGCAACGTTCTCTTTGATGTGTCCTTTAAGACCATCTAAAAATCCTAAGCTGTTCCACTTAGACATTGTTTTTGTTCTAATTTGTTTTAGGTGTTCAAGTCCGATATTTCCAACTTCACCTGAGTTTATTAAATGTCCCATTTTATTTTAAATGTTTAATTTTTATTTTATTATTTATCTCTCAATTCTTTTCATCAAATCCTTAATTGCCATTACGCTTGGATCAACATAAGCAGTTGATTCATTAAGTTTTGATTTCGAAGAATCAATTGTTTTATTTACTTTTTTATCTACAGATTCTGTTATTGGAGTTTTCTCCCCTAACTCACCTTCGATAGATTTAAAAAGAGATTTGGATTCTTTGATAGTTTCGATATCATCAAATCTTTTTAAGATTTTCATCTTCTCTTTTTTAGTGGTAGAATGTTCAGTAAACAATCTTGTAGCGTGAGCTAAATTTTGATTGAACAATGCCACTTCATTTATTTTAGTTTTAAATACTTTAAGTGCTTCTTTGTATTCACCATTTCTAGCTTTTAACACTTTGTATTCTTTAAGTAACTTTTGGTATGATTCATTTCTTACATTACTTTTAGATTCAGTAACTCTTCTTGCAGGTTTTCTATTTCTAGATTCCTTAATAAGAGGTTTTCTTCTACGTTTAGATTCGGAAGCTAATTTAGCCCCAGAATATCTCTGTTTTCCAGATTTTTTTCTGTGTCTTTGTAACTTATCCTCATCAAGAATTTGATCTTCATCTTCCATTTTATCAGATTCCATATATGTTTCGTACATATCTTCATCTAACTCAACTTCATAAATAGTTTCATCTTCCATCATACCTGAACTACAACCTTCACAAATTTCACCTTCTTCTAGTTCTTGATCAGATTCTTTAATGTAATACTCAGCACCTGTTTGATTATCTTTAAGTGAAATTCCATCTTCGTCTTTTACAACTTCAATTTCATCATCGTCACTTAACTTTTTGAAAACTTTCATAACTTCATCGTCTCCAGCCATAGTAAGATCCATTTCATCCTCGTCTCCAAGTCCTTCTAAATCTCCTAACATTCCTTCTTCGTCTCCAAGTTCTAAATCCAGTTCAACACCTTCATCATCAAGTTCGTCTCCAATATCCATAGGTAATTCCGATCCTTCTTCGTCTCCAAGTTCTGCACCCATTTCTTCATCACCAAGTTCTAAATCCAGTTCAATACCTTCTTCATCTCCTAGATCCATTTCCATGTCACCTAATTCTTCATCTCCGATTGAATCATCTCCTGCGTCATCTACAGGTAATCCATCTTCCATTTTATCATTTTGATCCTCTAACTCATCGTCTTCAACCCCTTGTTCATTAAGAGATTCTCTAACAACGCTATTAATTTCTTCCTTCATAGTTGAAGCAAGTATTTCTTTTGTGTTGGCTTTTAAGGCATCTTCTAAAGACTTCGCTTCTAACAAAGCCTCTTCAATGATTGATTTTTTTTCTTTTGCCATTTTAATAAATTTGTTTTATTAATTATTATTAATTATTATTAATTATTACATAAACTACCGCGATACGGGTTTATTTCTTAATAAATATGTTGTGCTTTAGAAAAAACACCATTTACTAATATTTTTTTCACTCTAATAAGAAATCATCTATTGAATCTAACAATAGATTTTTATCCTTTTTATCTTCTGATTCACTCATTTGTTGTTCTGTAGATGGTTTATCATCATATATCCAAGATCCTGGTGTTGATGGGGATGTAACAATATCCCAACAGATAATTTCAAAATCTTCTTGAACTATATTCTTACCATCCTCTTTAGATAGGGATCCAACACCTCTAGATGATACACCTATCTTAATTCCTTTCCTTAAATAATTTGCTATTCTATCACCTTCACAAGAAATAATCCCTTGACTGATAAATCCAGGTGACATAATGATTTCTAGTTTACCCATTAATACATTACCTTCCCACCATAGATCAACTACGTTATGAGAAATTCTACTAACAGCAACAATAGAACTTTCAGGGTGATCTGCCTCACCTAGTGCTCTATTCTCTTTAATAAGGGTTAAATAATTTTCAGCTTCTCTTCGTAAAATGGCTTCAGGATAGATTCTCCCGTTCCTATTCTCTACATCATATTTTTGCATGACGGCATAGACATACAAAGGTTCTTCTATGATAGGTTCACCTTTGGTGAGTTTATTTACCTCACTAATAAAATGTTTGTTTTTTTTTGGGGATATATAACCGGCATCATATTCTATAAGAATACCTTTCTTGCCTGTTTGATCATTTTTTAATACTTCCATAATATAGGTATACTTTTCTTAATAAATATACCTATATGATGAAAACTATTATTTTTTAGTCTTATAAAATTGGAAGTAATCGTTTTCTTCAAAACAATTATCAATAATATTAGTAATTAATTTATTAGAAGACTCAATCATTAATGAATTATTAACTGATATTCTTTCTTTTTGAAATAGTGTTATCTCACAAGACATAAAACTTCTTTTACTGGGGTTTATTCCTGATGACCTCATATCTAAATCTACTAGATATCTGTCATTCTCAAAGTTATTACCCCCAATCTGTGAAAATAACTTCTGTTTTATTTTTTTTCTTAACTTACTTATTACACTATCGTAGTTTTCTTCTTCAGTTAATGGTTTGCCCCATGCTGAGACATTTAAATAGATTGTTTTTGGATTTTTATTATCTATTGTACCTAATTTTACTTTATAATTGTCTCTCGACTTTAAAGTAATTTCTTTTCCTCTTTTCATTCATATCATTATGATTTTTTTGTTATTGTATATTCAACTATAATCATTATATTGTCATACGCCAAATCAGAGCATAAAAAAACCCACAATTAAGTGGGTTATTTAAAATATTTTTTTTATTAAAAACGTAAAAAATCATCATAAACATGAATTATATCCTCTATATATCTATGCGCCATAGATAATTGATGTTCAAGTTCATAATCATTATCGTCTTCAGCATCCTTATAATGTTCCCCCACTTCATCTGAAAGATTAGAAAGTTCAGACATCTCCTCACTTGTCTTTTCTAGTATCTTTTTAATTAATGCGTCAGCTCTATTTTCATACTTTTCAGCTACTTCTACCGCCTGTTCATATTTTTGACGTTCTTCTTTTTCTTTTTCTTCTTTAGAAATATATTCAGAATCATCTCTCCCAAACCCAGGCATATCATCCCATTGTTCTTTAATTGTTTTCTTAACAATTCTTTGAATATCGTTTTCTGTAAGTTTAACTATCTTTTTCATATTAATCTTAGTTTTTAGAATCCTGTTCTTTCTCTTTATCTGCGATATCCTTTAGATAATCCTGTATGTATTTGATGTGTGTTTGATATACATCCACAATATCATCTAATAAATCTACATCACCATTAGTTGCTGATTTTTCAATTCTCCTTAAATTTTGAGAATAGTCGTGTCTAAATTCATATGTGTCACTTTCTTTAAGAAGAGTTTTTTTAACAATTCTTTTAATGTCACCTTCGTTTAACTTTATTACTTTCTTTTTCATAATTATTCAGTTTCTATAGATTCTTTTAATTGGTATACCTTACTAATGTCTGAATTATAATTTGTTTTATCATATTCCATTCTAAGTAATTTATCTTTAGCACTTAATAACTTTCCTTTTACATCGTTATCAGATTCAGTTAATTTATCATCAATGCTATCAATACATTCTCTCACTAAATCAGTATAAACATTATGTTTATCTTCATCTGTTCCGTTTAATATTGATTTAAGGATTTTCTTTTCACCCTCACTAATATCTTCGTATTTTGAATTAAATCTATTAACAACCATTTTAGAAAGTACTGATGGTGGTAAATCCACTTGTTGAAACTCTGAACTTTCATCTATTCTTTCTGTTGTCATATGATCCCTTAATGAATTCATTGATTCAAGTAAAGTATCTAATGTTTTTGGTGATTTCACAGTAAAGATTAATTGTGAGATACTTTCATGTAATTCTTTAGAATCATAACCCTTATTTCCAACAGAAACTAATGAAGCTAATTTTTTATTAGATTCCATTATATCTTTCTTACTGTATTTTGATAACAGACTTACACTCTCTTTGATGTAGTCTTTAGCGTCACCACTATTTTCAAAATGTTTATTTTCTATATTGTCATAAATGTAATATTGTGTTTTCAATATCTCATTCTCTTTTAACATTTTAACGAATTTACCGAAAGTTTTCTTTCCTGTATCATCCTTTTTAATAATAGACTCAATCAGAATCTCACTAAATTTATTCTTTATCTTCCCAAAGTTTTTCATATTCCTTATTTCTTTATAAATATTATCTTTATAGTAAAAAAATTAATCTTTTGTTAATTCATCTATATTATCTGACATTTTCTTAAGATCTTCAGTTAAACTGTCTTTATTTTTCTCAATGTGGACCATGGGTACACTTAAACCTTTACGATCAAAACTTTCTATTAATCTATTAGTATAAATATTTTTATATTTTTTTCTCCTATTATCTAATTTTCTTTTTTTCATTTCAGTCTCCACTAATAAATCACCCTTTTTGTTGTGTGATTCCATTGGTGTTTCTACTGCAGGTTCTTCTATTGGTGGTTCACCACCTACGTCTGGAGTTTCAAAACCAGCATCACCACCTTCTGTTCCGAAATCTTCACCACCGGCATCTAAACCATCATCTGCGAATCCTCCTCCACCGAAGCCTCCACCACCGAAGCCTCCTCCACCGGCAGCAAATTCATCTCCACCTTCACTACCTTCACTACCTGTTTCATTTTGATCAGAAGTAACACCAAACTCACCATACAATGCGTCTACTCTATCAAATACACCAGTTTTCTTAATTATATTAGAAGTTTGTTCCATTTCAGCCGCAGCCGCTTTTTCCATTCTTTGTTGCTCTAAATCAACTCTAATATCTTCTTCAGACATACCTAATATCTCTTTCTTCGCCCTTGTCATAGACATTGCACCAAAACCATTACCAGAGTCCGCAACAGAATCCCTATATACCTGTATTTTTTGTTGTAATTGTTCTGTCCTCAACATATCAGCTTGTGTGGATGGATTGTTAAGTGATAATGTAAAATTATCCAATTCATCTTCCAATCCTAACACATATAAGTGAATGATTGCAATTTTGTTTAATTCTTGAATCATTGCCTGTTGAATGCGATTAATTGTTCTAGTAAATCTAATATCTTGTAAGGCTAAATTCTTTCCATCACCATTAGTATCCTCAAAACCTAAAAATGGTTTAGGGACCCTTAACGCAGTAAATAATTTCTTTTGTAAGAATTCAATATCTGCTATTTCTGATAAATTAGTCGCACCCTGAAGTGTTTCTATTGGACTAGGGGCTGAAGCGTCTCTAACAGGTATAAAGTAATCCTGATCCTGAGCCATCTGATTATATTTTGTATCTATTTGACCTGTTTTCTCATCAATAACTGGACTTCTTTTAAAGTTGTTTGCTATTTTTTGAACATATTGTGGGACATCTTGTTCATCAATGTTACCGACAAATATTTTAAATATTCTTCTTTCAGGTGCTCTTGTCACCCTGTATATTAACATTGCATCTTCAGATAAAAGTAATTGTTTCCAAATACGTCTAGCCTTTTCTAACATTGATGTACCGTAGGGTAATCTTCTGTCATCACCAAGTAGTCTGAAATGTGCCATTTGCCAAGCGTTAAAAGTCACATCTTTGTTCTTCCAATAGAATGTTACTCTACCATCTTCTTTATCTTCGCCACTATCTATATTACCAGCATTATACCTACCAATAAAATCACCCTCTCTCCTTTCAATTTCAATGTTAGGTAATTGTTTTACATCTCTAATACCTTCTTTTGGGTCAATGTCTAAAAATAAGAAATCATCACCATACTTACAAGTATTCCTAGTCCACATTGGTAGGTTGGTATGTACGTCTAATTTGTTAAAGAATAAATCTTGTAGTATTCTTCTAACCCTTTTACTTTCTGAAAAGATATTAAGGACTCTACCTTCACCATTTTGTGTTGTGGATTCCTCCATCATTATATCTAATGCTGCCGCAATTTCAGGAAAGAATTCCATACCCTCAAAATCAGAATACGAAGCAATCCTTGTTGTTTCATAAAATACTGACTGTTGGTAGATTTCATTATCTACCTTCTGCCACATATTAGATAGGTATTTGGATTGCTGTGCTTCTAATTTTGCTAAATCGTACTCTTCTTTAGATTGAGTTTTTAATATTTGTTCATCACCCAAAGAATATCTAGATTTAGCTTCTTCTTTTTTCCTTTCTGGTCCAAATAGACTTTCTAATTGTTGGTATATTGTATATTTATTTGCCATATCTTTTGTTAAACTATTGTTTTATCACCATTATAATAAATATCATAAAAAACTAAATGATTGCACAATATAAACATAGTTACATTCACCATTAGTAATATAAATGTAGGTACAACATTATAGAGTTTAATTTTATTATTTTTTTTTATGTTTTATTGCCTAATACCGAATAACCAATTATATTCTCCATTGTCATTATTTGCACCACCCTGACCAACTGATGGTTGATTATAGGTTGGTGTATTATTAAATACTGGGTTACTACTAACTTGTTTAGTTGTTTCACGATTATTTGATACATTAATCCAACCATCTAACATTGCCTTTGTTTGTTTTTCCGCCTGTTCTAATTTCTTAAATGATGTCTGAACAACAAATACCGGCATTGCGTATGCCATTATAATATCATCATGATACCCATCCATATGATCTGGTCTACCACCTTTATAAACAAATGTCCTTAATTCTGATATCATTCTAGTAGAACGTATAATGGTTTTATTCTCTCTAATATGCTCCTCTAATTCAGATATCATTTGTAATCTAGTATTACCAACATTAAAACCTGGAACTTTATCCCCTTGTTTATATTTTGTTTTAGCGTATTTATCACTTAATTTTCTATTCTTCGGGTCATCATAATGTAAATGTTTATATTCCATCTCTAATAGTTTCATTACTGTGGAAACACCCATACCACCAGTAATATCAACCACCGTATATGCGCTATATAAATTACCATATTTATAAACTATTTCTGCCAATAAATCTGGTGCTATTTTTGCTTGAAATTCAGCGACTTGTTCTAACCCATCAAAATCTAATAACACTATTGTTGAACTATCTTTACCATCACCTCTAGAAACATCAACACCCATTATATATTTGTGACCTTCTTCCGGTTCTTTCCATACCCACATAGACTTTTCTAATTCAGCCATATATTCAGGATTCTTCACATTATTTTCTTCATGGAAAGTTACATATTCATCATCAACAACATTACCCCCTGATCCGATAAACGATACATCAAGTTCTTGTGCGATTTTCTTTGGGTCACCCATATCTGCAGACATATCATCATACCACGTAGAGAAAGGTTTCCACCCATCTTTAGTCATCGTTTCATATGATTCTATATCTGATTCAGTTGTTTCATATGTTTTACCTTCATATTCCCACCTTAATTTAATTCTACCAACAGTCTCACACATTATTACCTCATTCTCCTCTCGTTCCCATCTTAAATTTCTTTTATATCTATTATCATGATACCATTTCATCTCCACAACATTGAAATTACTATTGGGGTTGTTTTTTGCGTCATCATAAATTTTATAATATAATGGATCCATTCCGTTAGGTGTTGAAATGAGTGAAATTTTACCACCTGTACCTAATGAAGCTAAAGCAGCCCCAAATACCTCTGATCCATTATCAATAAAGGCTGCCTCATCCATAATTAGGAACGTTGGAGTAAATCCCCTTAATGCGTCTTTAGATGTCGCTAATGCCCTAATTTCACAATTGGTTGATTTAATTTTTAAATGTCCTTTTGAATCTGTTTCTAAATAAGGTTCACCTTCTTCTAATCCCCATACCCAATTAGGTATTTGATCTAAAAAGTCCTTTACCTTCTTTAAAAACTCTTGTGCCAATGTTTGTTTATTGGCAAGTATCAATATTTTATGTGGATTCTCTGGATCACCAAATGCACATTTTGCACCAATGTAAGCGGCGGTTGTTGTTGATACTCCAGCCTGTCTTGGTTTTGTCACAATATTACGATTGTATTTTTCGTAAGATTTAATTATCTGTTTTTGTTTGTAAAATAATTTAAATGGAACATTACCCTTTTGAGTTAAATCAAAAGTCTTAAAAAACGTTTCTATGGCAAAAATAGGGTCACCTAAACTCTTAGCATAGACTTGTAATTGTTCAGTTTTATTCATATAATCTTTTTATATAAATATCAAGAAAGGGGTAAAGTGTTAATAACCTACTAATTTACCTTGTTCAAAGGCTTCTGCATTTGGTCCTAATTCATAATTGAAAGTATTCCCTACTCTCGTCTTTTTAATGATGCCTGTGTTGTTTAATGTTCTCCACAATCTAGCATTCCATCCATGTGCATAAGGAACACCGATATACTCCATCCAACCTCTTTTAGTTTTCATTGGTTGTTTTGGTTTGTCTCTAATGTAATCAATGACTTGTTGTATTCTACCACCACCCTTTTCAAAAGACCACTCTAAATGTTTAGGTATCATAGTATAACCATATTTCTTACCTATTGATCTGAATTGTTTATCTATTTGTTCTGCACCATGAGAATTTTTACGGAATACTTTTTTAACTGCCGCCAATTGTTTTAACATATCTTTAATGGTGTTATAATTAGTATATATATAGTCAATACAATCATTAATTAACCCTTCCATTACATCATCAATATAGTCACCAACATCACTATCAGGCATTATATTGATACCAACTTTTCTTAGCACCGTTAATCTTCTTAATTGGGTTATTGGATTTTTTATCTCATATGTTTGTTGTATTTCAGTTGAAAGATATTCTTCAAATACCTCTACTATCACTTTTACGATTTCATCATTATAGCTATGACTTAAACTCCATTTAAATACATTCCCTTTTTCTGCAGAATCTACAAGGACATCAAATTTACTATTAAAAAAATCATTTAATTTTTGGTTGGATCGAATGATATTTAAATTTAACCCGTATTTTGTGAATAAAACATTTAACACATCCTCTAGACTCTTATCACCATATTCATTAATAACCTTTTCAGCAAGATTATCAAACCTATTTTCAGTAAGGATTGACTTATATTGACTTTCTGTGACTATTATTCTCATTACCTATAAATATTATCTTTGAACGATTAGATCAGAAAAGTATTCTTTTAGTTTAGCTTGATCGGGGTAGAAATAAGATAAATCACTAGTTCTTAATTTATTTCTATCACTATAGTTTCCTAATAATGACCCCACCATATCGGTAAAACTACTATGTTCTTCCGTTGGGTTATCGCTAGAACCTTCTATATACTCATCAATTAAAGTAATAATTCTACTAGTAATATCAAATTTTACCTCACCCTTTAATACTTTAGTATCCAAATACCCTTCTATTTCAGATTTACATTCTTTAAATATTTCATCTTCCGCAACAAGGTTATAAGCAATGTTATAGTCACTATACATATCATCAACCACTTCTGCACCTGACAAATCACTTTCCTCTATAAGAACATGTAAAGTATATGGGTCAGTTATTTGTCTTATTTCATCTGCCTTTTCTCTCATATTGAAGAAGTCATTAATACCATGAAGGTGTTCAAATTCCTCTCTATGTTCTAAACCATAAATATCTTTCCCATCATACTCTTCAATTAATCTTTCTATCACATATTTTACAGCTTCATCATCTAAAAGGTCACATATCTCTTCAAAGTCAGTATCCTTTCTCCATATATCAAAAAATTCTGCCCAATCTTCCCCTAATGCTTGTTCTGCGGTTTCTGGCTCAGTAAACCAATTCGTAAAATCAATCCATTCAACATCTAATATCACTTTATCATCTTCAATAATTAAATCATGAAAACTATGAATATCAACATACTTTTCATAATATCCACTTGATTTTAAAAAGCCTAAAACGTTATTACTCTTATATAACCAATCAGATAGATTATAGTTTCTAGTAGGGGCAAAATCATCATCTATTAAATACTTAAAAACTAAATAAGACGATGTGGTATAATCTATGGCAAATCTTTCACTCACTTCTGAAATTATATCAGCAGCATAAAAATAACGCATATCACCATTTCTATTTTCTTCATTAATATAGTTATGAATTTGTTTATATACGGATTTTTTTAACTTACTACCATTCAATCTTTCATAATAAGATTTCTTTTGTTTCTCCTCAATGAGTATCTGTTTGATTATTGATTTCATATAGTAATAAATACATAAAAGGTCATAAAAAAACCCATTAGATTAGTAATGGGTTTCTTTTAACTATATTCTTTATTAATTGAACAAACCAGAGATGTCAATATCATCTAAATCAATATCATCATACCCATCATCATCACCCAAAGCATCGTCTGACGCTCTTTGTTTGATGTCGTCTTGCACTTTATTAGCCATATCAACTAACATTTGTTTTCCCTTATTACTACCAGCCAATAATTCTCTCATAAATGTATGAAATTCATTTTGTGGTAATTGAGCTATCTCATAATATAAGAAATGTTTGATTTCATAAGCGTCACCTTCAATTGCATCAATGAATTTTTCCCATATAACTGGACCTAATCTCATATCCCATACCTCTGAATCTAATGTATCTGCTTTACCAATAACATATTGAGCCTCTCTATCATCTTCAGGTAAACCATGTGCTGCAAGTAATTCCATAACACCTTTAATCAATTCGTTAAGTAATACTGGTAATATCCAAGCCTCAGCGATAATCTTTGGTTTGTCACCACTTAAATCTAACTTTTCTTTACCACCTTTCATATCGCCACCGCCATCGCCGCCCCCGCCAGTCATATCAGGTATCATCCAGTAAGTTAAATCAGTCATAGACATTAATTTACCATATAACCCTACTAATCTCGGTTCAATGTTTGTAAGTTGTTCTGTAACCATATGAAACATATAGTGACCTTTCTTAGCTGCACCTTGCATAATAGCGTTTAACATTCTTCTTTTTTGAACTTCACCATTAAGTCGATCAATATCAACCTCACTTTCAAAATCCATTTCTTCTTCATCTTCTGATTGTTGCATATCATCATCAGAAATCTGACCATCCACTAATTTAGCATCAATGTCAACTTGATCTTCAGGAACATCAAATTCCTCTCTAACTAATTCAACAGCCAATCTTTCTAATTCAGCTCTGTGAGGTCGTTCTAATTCCATAACTTGACTTAACAATTGCATAACCTGCATTGCCATCATAGGGTCTACAGTTTCAACACCCCAATACCTTTTTACCGATGTTATTAAATCTTTATATCTTTTAGATGCAATTTTTTCTGAATAATGTCTCTCATCAGTAGTTTTAGGTAAAGATTTATTACCACCCAAATGGTGAGTATCGGATCTTAACTTATTCTCAATGTCGGGATGCATTCTTTCAGGGTGTGTTGGGTCATATTCAATAGACTCAGTTAATTTTTTAACTTCTTCATTAACTTCGTATCTTTCGTTTAATATTTTGCTAGTTATATCACTAACGTTAATTTTCTTACTCATTTCTTTATTGTTTTATATACTCATTATCCCCACCCAAATGTGAAATGCTTCAAGCGCCGCATTTCTAAAGTGTTTTTGTATTGTTTCCATACTATGATCATCTTCGTCCTCTGATTTCCTTAACGCAACTCTAGTTAAAATATCTCTTATTTCTTGTTTATGATTAATCATATATTCTATAACATCATATTGACTATCATCACTATCTAAAGAATCAAGATCCATACGTTTACCATATAAATACCTTTCTAAATCATCAGGTGACCAATTAAGTATTGGATATGCATTATGCATATTTTTTAAACCACTTTGTCTAATCATTTCTAGGTACTTCATTACTTTTTTGGCTGCACCTTTCTCTCCTTTAAAGTAACGTAAGTGTTTACCTAAATTATCCTGTAATGCTTCTGAAACCATACCTGTTTTAGTTGTGGATTTAATAACTTCTTTTTTCTTTGTAGACTTAATATATTCTACTAACCCTTTCTTTGTCATTCTAGGGTTTTCTTTTTCTTTTATCAAAGATAGTAATTTTTTTTCATCTATTGACTCATGTTTACTTCTTTCTTTGAAAGATTCTTCATAACCTATAGAATCGGTACAAATCTTTGCTGCTGTCTCATCAGTTTCTTCTTTAGAAACCTTTTTGAAACAACGTTTCCATTTAGCAGTATGTGGGTCTTTTTTCTTACCCTTCTTTTTACTGTCCAACATTAAAGATTTATTTTTACCTTTCATTTGTTTACTTTTTTCTTGTAACTGTCATCCCACCATCTTTATTAGGTGTTACCGTACCATCTTGAACCTCAATACCAACACCCTTTTGACCAGCCTGTTCAACTTCTGATTGACTATATGTTGTTCTTTCTACGTTTTCTGTTTCTGCCTCATCTAACGGTCCTTGTTCCGGAATATGCCTCATATAAATTTCAGGATACATTTTAGACATTCTTCTTAAAATGGCATCAGGGTTTTTTCTCAAATACCTTACAATATTAGGTAACACATCTTCACCATATTTCCCAAATACACCTTTAACATCTTTCTCCCTATTTGTTGGTTCATATTTAGATCGTTCCCAAGATCCACTCATTTCAGGATTTTCAACTTGTTCTTTAATTACTTTCTTAACAATTCTGTTAAGGTCAGATTCGGTAATTTTAACTACTTTATTTTTCATATTTTATTTATTAACTCTTTATCATAATTCAAAACCATATCTTTTTCATATAATTTATCTTCTACTTTTTGTATATCTTCAGCAAAGGCGAAATTTAATCTACTTTCAGGGTATTCATCATACCCTTCCATATTTTCCCAAGCCATTGCAACAACACCATCAACCGCATCCCATATAGCAAAAGTATCACTATCTTGAATTAAGTCTAACTTCATTTCTGAAACTAATGACCCTGCCTTACCAACAAAATCTTCAGGTGCTTCAGGATTACCTGATGATGGATAACTATCCCATCCTTCACCATCTAAATCTTTTAAATTTGCATCAGAAAAGAGAAACTCATAAACAAATTTCCCTTTCCAATTCTGACCAATTTTATTGATGTAAATTAATTTCATTATTTATACCATCCTTTTCTTCTAAATGTTCTTCTTTCTCTTGTAGTTTCACCTTCCTCAGCTTTAGGTTTAGGTGTTGTCTTTGGTTTTGTCCAAGGCCCTTTTCTTTCTTTTCTACCTGGAGTAGTGACAGGATCACCAACACCTGGTCTAGTTCTAGGTTTAGTAGCTGGTTCCGATGATGAGAAATAATTAATATCTAATTCATCATCACCCATTTCATCATCTAAATAACCATCACCGTCATCGTCTTGATCAACTGAAGAAGCAATACCATCTCCATCTCTATCGTAAGGTCCATATTCACCTGTTTGACCATCTATTGTCATAAAGTCATCTGATATAGTCCCACTAACACTATCCAATACGTCAATACCATATCCATCTCCATCCATTTCATCTAAATACCCATCTCCATCAGCATCCATATCAACTGAAGAAGCAATACCATCTCCATCTCTATCGTAAGGTCCATATTCACCTGTTTGACCATCTATTGTCATAAAGTCATTATTGTCAAATTCATTTGAAAGGTGGTAACCTTTATCATCACAATGATCACAACCAACACCATTGCAACTATTACAATCTACGTAATCAGAATCCATATCGAAATCCGAACCAATCATATATTCATCACTTTTGTGTTTACCGTAATTAGTGTATGACATATCGTGGTGTTCATCCATACCATAACCTTCATTTTTAGATTTTCTTAATCTTCTGAAGTCATCAGCATCAATTCTACCATTTTTATTTTTATCTAACTTGTATTGTTTTCCTTTTAATTTATTTCTTTTTTTACTAACTCTATCTCTAAGTGATTTTGGGGAAGCTTTAATATTACCATAGTCATCACCTTCATTAAGAGTATCTTTTAAGATTTTCTTTGTAAACGATTCTACTAAGTCACCTTTAGTGATTTTGAAAGATTCTTCAGATAATTCTGGTTCTCCCATTGCCGGATCCTCTAAAGCTGGTTCTTCTTCCATAGATGGTTCTTCCATCCCTAAATCTTCACCACCCATATCGTCAGCCGTCATGTCATCTTCTTCATCTTCACTCTCTAGTTTTGAAATAACGTCTTCAATATCTTCATCAGAGAATAAATCCAAATGCATCGCTGAAATAACAGAGTTAATGACGTATTTCTCTAAATCAACATCTGGTTCATCCATATCCCTCATAATCTGACCGATTTTACCTGTCATTTTTTGTATTTTCTTTACTGGGTCAGATTCATTACCTTCTAAATCTTCTTCATCTTCCATATCCACTTCTGCATCCATTTCAACTTCTTCTTCTGTTTCAACATCAACCTCATCCTCTATTCCAACTTCTGAATCCATTGCAGGTTCTTCTATGGGTGCGGGGGCATCAACTTTAAGCTTATATTCTTGTTCATCCACTTCTTCCGCTTCAATAACAACTTCTTCCATTGCGAAACCAGTACCACCATCAAAGGCAACACCATCAGTTTCAAAAATATTGTTGTTTTCCTCAATACCAAAAGATTCATTCAACATATCAAACTTTAAGTTTAATTGTTTTGTCACCTCTGCGTAAGAATTATACGCTATGTCAAATTTGTTCTGTAAACCCCCAACGTAGTTAAAATCTTCAGCTAAGAGGTTTCCAGATTGCTGTTCAGTTTGGTTATTAAAGTATTTATGATTTTGTATTGCTCTTTCTCAAATTACTCCATTTGGACCTTTTTTAACCAGTTCTAGTTCAGATAAGGAAGTGCTCTCATTAAGAGTATTCATTCTACCCATAAGATTTTTTATCCTACCCATTTTATCTTTTCCTTTTAAACTTTTCGGATTTATATTTTTTCCCATTTTATAATGTTTTTTTTAATTTTTATTCTATTTAAGATGTTATTTGGTTACCTGTACGTATGTCTACATAAGTATATGTGTCACCAGTACCTAACTTTCCTGTTGGATGTAATGCTGGTTTTACATTACCTAATAGTAAGAAATCTATACTTAATGTTGTACCTGCCGATTTTACTATAATTGGTATAGTTTCACCTATTGAACATTCAATTGATGTACCATTAACCCCAATCGTTCTGGTTGCATTGCAGTATACTGCACTATAAACATAATTATTAAAATCAGTTTGAGCTGAACTATGTATTACGTTAAATGTTCCGTTTTGAAATGTGTTCATTGTTTATTTTCTTAATAAATATTCTGTTATCATTAAAAATCCTTATAATGTTAAAGATTTATCGTAAGCTAACGTTTCTAAATTTGATAATTTTTCTAGTAACCCAATTCTTCTTAAAACTTTAAAGGTTATATTTTCATAAGAATACTCTCCATCTCTGTCTAACCCAGTCTGCCTTAATTTCTTAATTTTGGTTTTTATGTTATGAATTCTTCTAATAACCTTATCATATTCATTGTTACGGAATGTTAACATTAAGTTATCAAAACCATCAATTATTGTGGAAGCCTTTTGTTTTACTTTTTTACCATCAATAGTTACATCACTTTTTTTCGGTTTAACTAACCATTCATCCCATAATATTGAGTATACACCTGTTGATATGTGTTCTTCTTCTATATTTTGTGCGTATACCTCCACATCATAACCTTTAATTGTTATGTTATGTTTATCATTCCATATATTCTTTTTTGCCATAAGATATTCTGAAACTAATTCTGCGTTTTCGTCTATTTCTTTATAGTCAATTAATATATGTAAATCTACATCTGAAAATTTTGACCAGTTATAATTTGATAGGCTACCTGTAAGTGTTACATCTTCTACATCGGTCCAAGGAATGTCTAATGTTTCAAAGAAATCATCCGCAATCATTAATAACCTAGTTCTTATTTCAGGTTTAAGTTTTTGACCTTTTTCGAATATTTTTGGGTTAAGGGAATCTCTGATTTTAAATGAAGATAAATCAATATCCTCCGGATTTGTTATCTCCGATATCACTTCCTCTGTTATTCTATCTAAATCCATAAATTATTTCTTAATAAATACTACGGATTGTGATAAACAAATCTATGTGACTTAAAAATATTATGTTTATGTTTAAAGTAGACACCAGTTTCGTCAATATATATCGTCTTCACCTTCCACTTATTCTTCCAAGGTACGATATATATGAACTCATCATTACAATTCCATTTCTTAATATCCATATTTCTACACCCATCAAATCTACTACTATCAGGGTATAGATTAATATGTATATAACCACCACCAAAGTCATCCCACTGGTTTATCTCTATATAAGTTTTCACACTATCACATTCATCCAAACAACTACCATAACAAGTTAATGTATCCGAATAGATAATTGTTTCTTGGGTATTACCCACAAAAGGTAAAAGAAATAATAATATATAAAATAATCTTATCATACTGCGATCGGTACGTCTTTCCAATTTGGGTAATACTCGTAATTCTCTATTTCAAAGTCCTCAAACTCGTAATTGAATATGTCTCTTTTTTTAGGGATGTTAAAACGTTCAAATAACCTAAATACATTTTCACTTGAGGTTCTTGTTTCTGGGTGTATTTCTAATAATTTACCCATTCTCACACTATGGTCATCTTCATTATTCAACTTTAGTGTTGGTGTAGGGTATTTGGTCACATCCCTATCTAATTGTTTCTTAACGTATTCCATATGATTGTCGTAAATGTGAACATTTGTTAAATCTCCAACTAATGTACCCGGTACCATA